>Ga0209692_10001326_pt1 | contig 34854 bp, 31 predicted proteins | sample tdDd472_FD_187129 | JGI IMG/M metagenome (GOLD analysis project Ga0209692, IMG submission 187129) | Marine sediment microbial communities from the Atlantic coast under amendment with organic carbon and nitrate - tdDd47.2 (SPAdes)... | ecosystem: Environmental > Aquatic > Marine > Coastal >...
AGTGTTGAGCCTAATAGGCAAAATGTTGCAATTGATTTTTTCATTTTTGGTCCTCGTCTTGTAATCGTTAATTTGATTTCTTTGATCTCTTTATTCTAATCATTACAGATCTATTGCCGCGCGGCAATACATGAATTCATGAACAAATATAACTTTTTGTACAGTATGACTTTTGATACAAAGCGGCGCATTTTTCAAGAGGTTTCTGTTTTTTTTGTTGCAGTTATACCGTTTGGTGCAATTATGCAACACATCTGTATCTAATGATTTTGCCTTAGAAGTGTATCTTAAATATGCTTAAAGATAACTAAGTTTTGAATGCTGGTGTGTGGATAAAAGAGTGTTGGCTTGATATTTTACTAATTGCGCTCATTCATGGATACGCGATTGAAATATGAGTTGATGCTTTTGTGAATTGCTGTAGCAATCTTTTTTTGGTGCTCTCTTTGGGTGAGTAAACGTGCTTCGCTGGAATTAGACATGAAACCTGTTTCTATGAGTACTGAAGGAATATCGGGGGCTTTGAGGACAGCGAATCCAGCGTAACGATGCGGGTTTTGTAAGGTTCTAATCCCTTGTGTTTTAAGCGTTCTTACGACTGTATTAGCCAGAAATTTTGATTGATTCATGGTTTCGTTCATTAGAAAGTCGCCTAGGATGAAGGCTACTTGTTCGTCTTCTATGCTCAGATCTACCCCGGCAATAAGATCAGCCTGGTTTTCTTTGCGTGCCAGTGCGGCTGTTTGTTTATCGGATGATTTTTTTGATATTGTGTATATAGAGGTGCCTCGTACGTCCTTTTTCTTAATTGAATCGGCGTGCAGGGATACGAATAAATCGCCATTATGGGCGCGGGCAAATTTTACGCGATCTCTAAGTTTGATAAATGTATCCGTCTCGCGGGTCATATAAACTTGATATTTTCCTGTGGCTAAGAGTTGTTGTTTTAGCTTTTTGGCAATGCTTAATACGACGGTTTTTTCATAAACTTTGTTACGGCCTATGGCGCCTGGATCTATGCCTCCATGGCCGGGATCAAGGATAATAACGGGTTTTCTTACTACTGTTCTATTGTTGTTTTTCTGGGGCCTTATGGCGTTTGATGGTGGCTGAGGAATACCGTCTTTTGTGATTGTGGAGTAATTGGGCGCGCGAGGGTTAGGGATGGGTGATGGAGTATAGTCCTCGACTTTTAATGTTCCGTGAATTGTGCTTTTCCTAGCCATAAAGGCGGTATGATTAACATTTTTGTAATCAATGACCAGCCGTGTATTACTTTGCCCGTTTCCTGCGGGTAATAGAAATGCGCTCTGCACTGCTGCGGGAGCTTTTAGATCAAAGACGATGCGCGATATGCCGGGCATAAGCTGCCCTTGGCGTATGTCAGAGATAAGAGCATCGGGCGGCGTTTGCGTGGCTCCGGTATGCCATGAAAACTTAGGTAAATCGATTACGAGGCGGTATGGATTGCCTAAGGTGAAGGCGCGAAAGTCTACGGTGTTATCCATGTCCACGACAAGGCGGGTTTTGCCGGGATGTGTTCCAAAGCGCAGGGATTTTATGTCTAAAGCACAGGCCGGGGTGCTCCAGATTAATAAAAGGTATAAAGAAAAAATGGCCCAAAGGCTTTTGTGGGTGGTCATATAAAGGCAATAATCTGATAGTTTGATGCGTAAAAACTTCTTACGAATTTCTATTTCTTTTATATAGGCAGATAATCTCTAAAGCAAATATACGCCTATAAGATATCCAGTGTATTTTAAATAAAAAAGGTAAAGGGTTGGGGATTGCTTGTTATTTATCTTCCATTATGCCGATTAAAGCATCAAACATTTTACCAGCGGTTCTTATTGTTTGCGCATTGGTTTTATACGCTTGTTCGGCCATTTTCATGTTGATCAGTTCTTCATCCATATTGATGAAAGGCGCGCTGACCATGCCATTTTCATCAGCATAAAAGGCGTTTGGGTCAAAGGCTATAGTAGTGGATGGTTCTTTGGTTACTATTTTTGTTAAGACTCCGCCGCCGTTGCTCATGGCTGTTGATTGTGTGGTTTGAGCTTCATATGCAGGGTGGTCTGGATCGGTTAATGAGCCTGATGTTCTCATGTTGGCAATGTTTGATGCGCTCGCTTGCAAACGCAAGGAGGCTGAGTTTAGGCCTGAAATTGCTATTCCAATGGAATTTTCCATGATTTTATATTACCACGAAGGGGTTAACATGGTGTTTATGCTTATGGTACATTTTGAGCGTGTATAGAGCCATGTGCAGTAGGCGCTATTTAATTTTTTGGAAGATTTTATAATATGGATATTGTTCTTAATTGGGGGCCGGTTGCTTCGGGTAAATACAAAAAAGCAAAGAGTCTTTATAAAGCCGGAGAGTATGTAAAATCTGCAAGAGTTTTAACAAAAGAGCTGGCAAAAAAGCCTAATAAATACGGTTTTTATGCATTGGCGCAGTGTTGTATCTTATTAGGGGATCATGAAAACGCTATTAAAGTGTTGTTTACAGCATTGGAGAAAGATAGATCTTTTCACGAAGCATTTTTTCTTTTGGGTCATATTCATGTGATTTTAAAACGTAGGGTTGAGGCGATAGGTTTCTATGAACAGGCTGTAATGACTGATCCTATTAATGAGGATTATAAACAAAAATTAGCAGGTGTGATTAGCACTCAGAATTTCAACAGCATGAATTCAAATTTAAAGAGTGTGTTGATTGAGTGTATGAAAAGTGAGCAAATCGAGATACTCTTTATGGGTAAGGCGTGGTTGAGCGTAGTTGAACACGATACGTCTGTGGAACCTTTCTTTGAACTTTCCAAGTATGATGACTATGTTCTTTTTAAGAATGATATGGAGCGCTTTTCTAATTGTGACGGGCTTATTGAGCCGCTTTTTCTTGCGGGGCTTGGTAGGTTTATTGTTACGAAGATTACTTTTGAGAACTGGCTTAAGTTTTTGCGGCGTTACTTGCTGGAAAGTATTGTTGAAGGTAAGAGTCTTTTTACTGATGAGAATGATATCGAGCTGATGATTTGTGCGCTTTCGCGTTATTGTTTTCTGAGTGATTATATAATGTCTTATGGCTCTGAAGAAGAAAAAATGTTGGAGGGGCTGGAGAAAAAAATAAATGCGGCGGGCGCAAATCCGGTTTTGGCGGAGCTGGCTTGTTATGGGTGTTATAAGCCGCTTTATGCTTTATCTAATGCCAAAGAAATTGCTGCGGGTTTGGAAGGAGGGAATCATGTTTCAGAAATTCCAAAAAGTCAAATTGAAGAATATTTGGCGCAGCAAGAGATATTCGAAGAGATAGAAGTCCTAGGAAAAATTAAAGATGAAACTTCTAGGGAAGTGCAAGCGCAATATGAGGTATTTCCCTATCCGCGCTGGAATGTGGCGGCTCTGGATTTGTTTGATCCGAGGGTTGAAGGGTATTTGAAAGGCACTAAGGCCGAGATATTGATTGCTGGATGTGGTACGGGTAGAGAGGCCGTATATATGGCCAATGCTTTTCCTGATGCACAAATAACGGCGGTTGATTTGAGTAAAACCAGCTTAGCTTATGCTATTTTCAAAACTCGTAAGATGGGCATTAAGAACATTAATTTTTATCAAGCAGATATTATGACTTTGGCTGATTTGCCGGACTGGCAAGGGCGGTTTGATTATATTACTAGTTCGGGCGTACTTCACCATATGAAAGACCCAAAGGCTGGTTGGAAGGTTTTGTGTGGGCTTCTCAAAGATAAGGGGCTGATGCGTATTGCTTTATATAGTCGCCATGCGCGGTGGGCAATTAATGAGGCGCGAGAAGTGATCGGGAACAAGAAGATTGGCTCTGATTCCCGGTCAATAAGAACGTTTCGGGATAATATCAATACTCATCTAGAGAATGAAACTATTGAAAAATTCAGATTTCCGCTTGATTACTATAATTTGTCTGAGTGTCGTGATTTGTTGTTTCATGTACAGGAACAACAGTTTGACCTATTACAGGTAAAGGAACATCTTGATGGTCTGGGATTGGAGTTTTTGAAGTTTTGTTTAAGAAAAAACATTGTAGAAGAATACAAAAAACAAAATGCTATGACTGATCCTGAATGTACGAACCTTGAAATCTGGGATAAATGGGAACAAGAAAACCCGGATGTTTTTATTGGTATGTATAGTTTCTGGTGTAGAAAATCGGATTAGTTTTTTTGTTTGTGTTGTCATTTATACCCTCAGGGTACAGGCGCTTAATACAAAAATAATTGGTTTGACTAAATACTATGTGGTACAAATGTCAAAGGGATTTGCACCTGATAATATTAATAGCAAATGATGATTTATATTTAGTTTAAGGAATGTTTGTAATGCGTAGTTTTAGTTTTCTTCTTCTTTTTGCCATAGCAGCGGTTGGGTTTTCGTACCAATCTGTGGCAGGTCATGCGACACATTGGGGTTATATTACTCATGAGGGTTATAAGCATGACTTCGATCCTTATGTAGGGCAGCAAAAACTTAAGCAGCGTTCAACTAAAGATATGGATAGCTGGAGTCCCGCAGATTGGATTGACAATCCGGGTGATGAAAAAATTATCCTTCGTGATTTCTATGCAATGGGCATTATCAAGGAACAATATATGGACCATGATAATATCCCTGTTTTGCGTGTTGGCGGGGCGTTTGAAAGGCTTGCGACATTTGATCAAAAACGTGTTTTGGAGTTTGTTGATTATGTTTTCAACATCACAGAATCAGAGAAAAATGGTATGTTCTACGTGGTTTATGAACGTGATGAGAGTGAGCCATTGGGAATATATAATAAATCTGGCTATATAAACTATTAATTAGCTTGAATGATCGTGCCGTTTTTTAAAGCATTAAATAAGTAGTGAAGTTAAAGGCGGCGCATTAGCGGCGCTTTGTTTTTTTTGTCCATTTATATAATAGGATTATTAATATGCATGTTTCTCTTGATTGGAGCGAAGTTGCTTCATCGAAATACAATAAGGCATATAAACTTTTTAAAGCAGAAGATTATTCGCAGGCTGCGGTTCTTTTAAAAGAAGAGCTGGCGCAGACTCCTGATAAATATGGCTATTATGCTTTAGGACAAGTCTTTGTCGCTGGGCAAGATCATGTAAGAGCGTTGCAAGCTTTGATCGAAGCGGTGAAAATTGATAGATTTTATCATGAGGCACTAAGTCTTTTAGGGGATGTTTATTTGGCTTATGGCCAGAGAAGGGCGGCCATTGAAACATGTGGGCAGGCTGTGGCTATTGATCCGACTAATGAGTCTTATAAACAGAAGCTGATCAATGCTGCTAGCAGTATAGTGTTCTCTAAAACCAGCCCTAATCTGAAGGGCGTGTTGATTGAGTGTATGGAAAGTGACCAAGTCGAAATGCTGTATATGGGCGTGTCTTGGTTGAGTTTGGTAAAGCGTGATGCTGCGGTGGGGCCGTATTTCAAACTTTCCAAGCAGAAGAGTTATAGCGCTTTTAAAAAGAATATGGATCGTTTTCCTAATTGTGATGGGCTTATCGATCCGTTTTTTCTGACGGGGCTGGGGAAATTTATTGTCCCTAATTTAGATTTTGAGCGTTGGATAAAGTATTTGCGGCGTTATGTGTTGGAAAGCATAATTGAAGATAAGCGCCTTTTTTCTGATAAAAGTGATATTGAGTTCATTACTTGTGCGCTTTCGCGTTATTGTTTTTTGACGGATTATATTTTGTCTTATTCGCCCGAAGAAGCAAAAATGTTGGAGGTGTTAGAGCAAAGGATAAATGATGCTTCGTTAAATGCAAAATTGGCTGATTTGGCTTGTTATGGGTGTTATGAACCGCTTTATAAGTTACCGCAGGCCAAAGAAATTGCTGCGGCTCTTAAGGGAGGAAACCATGTTTCTCAAATACTTAAAAGCCAGATAGAAGAGTATTTTGTACAGCAAGATATTGTTAAAGAGATAGAAACAAAAGGTGAGATCAGCGACGAAACTTCTAAGGCTGTGCAAGCGCAATATGAAACTTTTCCTTATCCACGATGGAATGTTGCTGCTAAGGATTTGTTTAATCCGCAAATCGAAGGCTATCTAAAGGGAGAAAAAGCCGAGATATTGATTGCTGGATGTGGAACGGGGAAAGAGGCAATTCAGATGGCTTATGTATTTCCTGAAGCACAAATAACAGCGGTAGATTTGAGTAAAACCAGCTTGGCTTACGCTATTTTTAAGGCCCGTCAGCTAGGTATTGATAATATCAAGTTCTATCAGGCCGATATTATGGCTCTGGCAGATTTGCCAGAGTGGAGTGGGCGTTTCGATTATATTGCGAGTGCTGGTGTGTTGCACCATATGAAAGACCCGAAAGCAGGTTGGCAGGTTTTGAATGGATTGCTTAAAGATGGCGGTTTGATGCGTATCGGGTTATATAGCCGTCATGCACGCTGGGTAGTAAATGAAGCGTGCGCTGTGATTAAAGAAAATGGAATAAGCTCAGATTCTAAGTCCATTAAGGAGTTTAGGAATAACGTTGGCTCTTGCCTTAAATATAAGGCTGTTAAGCGTCTCGAAGAATTGTTTGATTATTACAATTTATCTGAATGTCGTGATTTGCTGTTCCATGTGCAGGAACACCAGTTTGATTTATTGCAGCTTAAAGAACACCTTGATTTGTTGGGTCTAGAATTTCTGAAATTTTATATGGATCAGAATACGCTGGCAAAATACAAAAGGCAAAACGCTAAAACTGATCCCGAAGGTAAGAATCTTGAGCAGTGGGATAAGTGGGAAAATAAAAATCAAGATACGTTTATTGCTATGTATCGTTTCTGGTGCAAGAAAGCAGGTTAGCTGTTTTGTTGATTTTTAGTAACAGTAGTTTGTCGGCGTGAGTTTGATTTTTTGTACAAGATAAACAGGTTGCTACCAACGATTAGGCTTGCTCCGATAATTACATGAATTCCGGGAAGTCTGTTCCACATCAGATAATCATAAAGCATACTCCAGATAATGGTGGTATAGCCGAATGGAGCAAGAATTGATGCTTTGGCCATGCGATGGCCCTGGGTTTTTGATAATTGGCCACATAGCGTTGCTGTACCTACTCCGGCGATTATCCAGAATATGTTAAGGGTAAAACCGCTTTCGGGCATTGCTGCAAATGGTAGGTGTAGCCCGGTGGTCGCTATGCCAAAAAGTAAGAAGTAAAAAACAGTCGAGGTTGAATTTTCTGTGCGCCCAAGCCAGCGCAAGGATAGATTAACGCCTGCGGCAGAAAGACCCCAGCATAAGCCCAAGAAAATGCCGAGAGTAGGTAGGGTATCAATGTCTGAGGATGGGTTGGTTGTAATGGCTATGCCTAAAAAACCAATTAATGCAGCTAAAATTTCGTAGAGGCTGACGGGCTCGCGCAATATTGGATAAGATAAAAGCACGACAAATAACGGCCAGGTGAGGAATAATATCGTTGTTTCAGCTAGTGGCATCATAGATAGTGCTGTTGTGCCGAAAACTATTCCAGCCGTGCCGATGGCTCCGCGCACTATATGTGCGAAGGGGCGTTTTGTTTTAAGAATTCTAAGGTTTCCAGAAAACATTAGCCAAAGCGCAAGAGCTATGAATGCAAAAGAGTTGCGTAGGAACACAACTTCAGAAGCATCAAAATGTAGGCAGAGGAGTTTTGCGAACAAACTCATGGTAACTGTTGCGAGTGCATTTAAAATCACAAGGAATATGCTAACGATAACAATTTGGTTTTCTTTGAGAGTCACGATTTTTTAACTTTCTGTTTCTTATTTTTGTTCGCGTGCTCGTAGTAGATTAGAAGGATTTGTGCGCTTAGAATAAGTCCTGCGCCTAGAAATATAGAGAGTAAATCTATGTTGTATTTCCAATAGAGAATGTCGGCCATAATATTCCACAAAAGTGCGGTGTAGCTAAACGGTGTGATGAAAGAGGCTGGAGCATATTTGTATGCATTGGTTACAGTAAGCTGCCCAGCGCCACCAGAAAGCCCCACTAGAAGGAAAAACCATATCTGATCTGGTAAGATTGGTTTGGCTACCCAAGGCATGAAGAAAACACCGGAAATAACAACACCTGTAAATAAGAAGTAAAAAGTTACTGTGGCAGGGTTCTCTGTTTTCATGGCGCGCAATATTATAAAAACTACACTGTGCAGGGTCGCTGCGATTAGTGCTAGAAACAGCCCAAACATGCTAATTAAGCCGCTTGGTTGGGCAATAATGGTAACTCCAAGCATGCCAAAAGCAACCGCGCTCCAGCGGTGAATTCCAACATGTTCTTTCAGGAATATAAAAGCCAGCACCGGGGTTATCAAAGAAGATGTAAAAAATATAACGGTAGCGTAGGCCATAGGTAGGTGGGATAAAGCTGCAAAAACGGCGAGCATGGTTATGCATCCAATACAAGCGCGCAATATTACAAGAAGTGGCCTGTGGCAATGGAGTAGGTGCCATTTTTTTGTAATTAAGATAAATGCAATCATTGGAACGAAAATGATCAAATTGCGGTAAAAAGCGATTTCAGCTACATGGTGGGATGCGGAAAGGTATTTTGCTCCTAGTCCCATCAAGAAGAAAAAGAAGTGAGCGCTAATGCAATAAAAGACGGCTTTAATGAGTTTGTCTGTGTGTACCTGTGGTTGGTTGGGCACTAGGCTAATCCTTAAATTAAAAAGCCCTTACGACGGTTGGTAAGGGCTTTTAGTAAAACATAATGGTTGGATATTAAACAAGCTTAGTTCTTTTCTTTATCAACTAGCTTGTTTTTTGTGATCCAAGGCATCATCGCGCGTAAGTTTCTGCCTGTATCCTCAATAGGGTGCTTGGCTTCGCGTTCGCGTGTTTCAACGAGTTTAGTCAGACCTTCTTTGTTGCCGCCCATAAAGCCTTCAACAAATTTACCTGATTGAATGTCAGTCAATATTTCTTTCATGGCTTGTTTTGATTCAGCTGTGATAACGCGAGGACCAGAAACATAACCGCCATATTCTGCGGTATTAGAGATCGAATAGTTCATATTTGCCAAGCCGCCTTCATAAAGAAGATCGGTGATTAATTTCAGCTCGTGCAAGCACTCAAAGTAAGCCATTTCAGGGGGATATCCTGCTTCGCATAGTACTTCGTAACCTGCCTTGACAAGTTCTGCTACACCGCCGCAAAGTACGGCTTGCTCACCGAATAAGTCAGTTTCACATTCATTCTTGAATGATGTTTCGATGATGCCGGAGCGACCGCCGCCGATGCCTGAAGCATAGGATAAGGCAATATCTTTGGCTGTGCCGGTTGCGTCTTGTTCCATCGCGATCAGGCAAGGAACACCGCCGCCGCGTACGTATTCGCTGCGCACTGTGTGGCCGGGGCCTTTTGGTGCAACCATGATTACGTCAAGGTCAGCACGTGGTTTGATTAGATCAAAATGAATGTTCAAGCCATGAGCAAAAAGAAGTGCTGCGCCTTCTTTCATGTTGGCTTCCAGATCATTGGTGTAAAGATCGGCTTGATGTTCATCAGGGGTGAGGATCATAACTACATCTGCTTGCGCGGCTGCTTTAGCCGGGGTCATAACTTCAAAGCCTGCATTTTCAGCTTTTACTTTTGAAGAAGATCCTTCACGTAGGCCGATAACAACATTAGCGCCGTGATCTTTAAGGTTTTGCGCGTGGGCATGACCTTGAGATCCATAGCCAATTACTGCAACTTTTTTGGACTTTATAAGCTCTTGGTCACAATCTTTGTCGTAATAGACTGTGAGCGAGGTCATATTGACCGGTGTATCTTGTGTCATGATAAAACCTTTCTTTGGTATTTATTGTTTTGAAAGTTTTTGTCGGGCGGGGACTTTTGTGTCCTTAAGCGCGCGACTCATATTCTTCTCATTTTTTCCTTGAGAATAGGCATCAAACAAGGTTTTACGCCAAGAATCAAGGAAAAATGTGGAGTAAGAATTCTTATTGTTATTTTTGAGCTTTCATAGCTTTTTCAACGGCAACGGATACTTTTATGTGTGTGTTTGTATTACCAAACAAACCAACCATTGATGTATTGGCATCTTTGACGCCATAGGTTTCACCATTGACTATTAGTCGATGTAAATTGGCACTGTGCGATGTTCCAAAAACACCTATTTCTTCTATGAAAACACATTCTACGTCTTTATCCAAATCCGCCCAGCCATCAGATTCAATTACAGTAAGTTTGACATCACGGTAGCCGTCGCCAAATTCTTTGCTTGAGGCAAAAGTACTTTTCTTGATGGATTTGATTGAATAACCACCATTGGAAAAGATATCTGCGGCAGCTTTACATCCTCTTTCTAGACGGTTATCAGCTTGTTCGCGGCTTATGCAACCCGTTAATATAAATGTGCATAGAGCAGGGATAATAAATTTTTTCATGGGTAGTGTTTTCTTGAGTTTTAAGGACGCCTCTTTTCTTGTAATAATATTACATTTTTTATTTAATTTTTCCAGATAATTATTATTCCTGCGTGCAATCTTCTCCAATTGGGTGTGGGCCTCTGGATATGGCTGCGATTCCTGTGCGGCTTACCCCAACTACTCCTAAGGGAACCATCAAATCAACAAAGGCACTGACTTTTTCCATTCTGCCTGTGACCTCAAAGATAAAGGATTCATGTGTGCTATCTACTGCGCGGGCGCGGAAAATATGGGCACATCGCAGGGCTTCTATGCGTTTTTCGCCGGTACACACAACTTTAACCAGAGCCAATTCGCGTTCAACGTAGGGGCATTCTGTAGTTAGATCTGATATTTTTAGAACGGGAACAAGACGTCCTAATTGTGCTTTGATTTGTTCGATAATGTCAGGGGTGCCGCAGCTGACAATTGTAATGCGTGATAGGTGTTTTGTGGGGTCGGTTTCTGCTACAGTTAGGCTCTCAATGTTGTAACCGCGAGCGGAAAATAGCCCTATGACGCGCGCCAGGACTCCCGGCTCATTATTGACCACAATGCCTAAAATATGCATTTCTTTTTCAACTTGTCCGGGGTTGGGTGCGTAGACGCTTTTGCTGTTTTGGCCATTCTTTTTGTTTATTCTGTTTTTGAGTGTCTGGATCATGGTCGGTTTTGTTCCTCTTTTTTCTCTATGTTTTTCTTTTTTCTGTAAATGTCGTAGCGGATCAAATTTTCGCCGGGCATTTTGGCATACATATAATCCAGCCTGTCGACCATTTCGGATTTCTCGAGTTCATAGCGATCCCAAATAGGTGTAAATAATTCCGGGGCATGGGTGAGCATGTAATCGCGTGTATTGAATAGTTTTTCGCGGTTAGCCGGGTTAGGGATGTGTGCGACAAAAGCTATTTTAGGATCAAAACGCTCGAAATCCTGTGCTAATAGCTTCATGTATTTATCTAAAGCGGCATCTAATTCTTCTTGTGTTAGGGCGGGCGGGCGTTCTTCGTTAAGGGCTTTTTGTGCATTCAATAGAACAGGGACAAACCAAGGGCAAGGAAAGCGTGTAGCATTTTGTTCGCCGGTATATACCTGTAATTCTTGTGAAATATTAATAGAGTCATTGAACATTAGGAAAGGGCATGTGTGCCCGTATTCTGTTTTGCAGGCCTCAATTCTTTTTGCGAATTTTGTGTTTTTGTAATCTTCATGGGTGAAGTTGCGTGTTGGGGGAGCTGCGTAATTCTTGGCAATTAATGCAAAGAGCAAGGCCATGGGTAACGCAAAACTGGTTAGGCGTGTAAGCAGGTTTGGTGTATCTGTTTTTCGCAGGGTGTTAAGGCCTGCTGTGATGGAATAGCTGAGCAAAAGAATTATTGCGCCATAAAAGAACATATGGGCTGGCAATGCATGGTAGGCCCATCCTTTGCCCTGCATTATAAAAGGAATAAAACACAGTGCTGCTATTAGCGATAGGGCAGATATTAGTCCTGATGCTTTTTTTAAAAAAAGCTGAGCAATGAAGAAAGGTGTGATAGCTTTAAGTATCAAAATAATGCCAGTTGCTATTACTTTAGGTGAGATGTCCGAAGCATAGTATTTGAGGATATCAGGCAAAATAATCGTCAGAAAGTCATCAAAAAAGATAAATAACGTTGCAACGTAACCTATGGCCATGCCAGCGAGCCATAGAAAGTCGGTATCAAATACAACATTAATACGGCGTTGAGTGATGGCTCTGTGAATGAAAATAAAAGCGGGTACAATACCGTAATGTGGCTTGAGGAGAATAAAAAAGCTTCCTGCGGCGAGGACGCTGTATTTTAGGTAATTAGGAATCGATGTTTTACGGGTAATTAAAATTTGCAGCAGCACCAGTGGGAAGAGGGCCATCCCTAAGAATTGATCTTTTTGACCAAAATCGTAGCCCGGTAACATTGTGTTGGTAAGCAGGTAGGCTCCTAAAATGGTTATACGTTGCTCCGGGGTTAGTTCTTTGAAATAAGACAGGAGCGCTGTAACTGCCGTAAGGGATAGCGCAAGTAGGCCAAGTGCGTAAATGTTGGTTGCATAATAAAGTGGAATACTGGTGAACTTTGCCAGTGCTGCTGCCGGGAGTTGTACAATAATACTTAAAGGTAGGTTTGTATCATAATAGGCTTCGCTCATGCGCATGCCATCCAACATTTTTCCGGCTGAGAGTGTTAGATAAGCGACATCGGTGTTGATGACCTGTGACCAATATGCGCTTAACCACGGCACTAAAGCAATGCATAGGCCGAAAAGCGAGGCTGTGCGAAAGAATATTAATGCTTTTTCCGAGTTATTATTCGTTGTCGCCACTGTATATATGCCTCGTTTTTAGTTCTTTTTTATCATTAGTTATACCAGTGTTTTGTCAAATTTATCAGCGTCGGGTGAGAGAATCATATCGTTATGAGCTTTTCCTGATGGGATCATTGGGAAACAGTTCTCACCAGGGGCAACGCGAATATCAACAATAGTAAAGCAATCGCTAGCAAGCATTTCCTCAATAATATTATCGAGATCATTAGTGCTAGTTGCTCGCAAGCCTTTACCGCCATAGCTTTCCGTTAGCGCAACAAAGTCAGGTTGAACAGCACAGCTTGTTTCAGAATAACGCTCACCGTGTAGCAATTCTTGCCATTGGCGCACCATTCCCATCCACTCATTATTCAAAATAATGATCTTTGTAGGAAGGTTATATTGTATAGCTGTGCCAATTTCCTGAATGTTCATTTGCACGGAGGCATCGCCAACAATGCTGATTACTTGAGAATCGGGATTAGCTTCTTGCGCGCCAATAGCCGCAGGCATTCCATAGCCCATCGTTCCCAAACCGCCAGAAGTAAGCCAGTGATTAGGCTCATCAATAGGGAGAAACTGCGCGGCCCACATTTGGTGCTGACCCACATCAGTTGCAAAGATAACATCTTGGCCAGTTTTTTCTTTATGCTTCTCAACGTGGTGGCGTAAGCGTTCTAGCGCGTATTGTGGTTTGATAATCTTGTCTTCTTGTTTATAGGCCAGACAGTTTTTCGCACGCCAATTATCAATTTGTTCCCACCACTTTTTAAGTGCTGTTTTATCGGCTTTATAACCTTTTTTGTTCCAGATATCGAGCATGGCACGAAGGGCACTCTCGGCATCCGAGACAATCGGTATATCAATCTGGATGTTTTTGTTTATCGAGCTGGCATCAATATCAACATGAATCTTTTTGGAATCGGGGGAGAATTTCTCTGGCATTCCAGTAACACGATCATCAAAGCGTGCGCCTATGCAAATCATAACATCACAATCGTGCATAGAAAAGTTGGCTTCATAAGTGCCGTGCATCCCTAACATCCCAAGCCATTGTTTATCACGTCCGGGGTAAGCGCCCAATCCCATAAGGGTAGAGGTGATCGGAAAGCCTGTTTTTTGTACAAATTCGCGCAGCAATTTACTGGCTTCGGGGCCGGAATTAATAACCCCACCTCCTGTATAGAAGATGGGGCGCTTTGCATTGGCCATAAGTTCTACTGCAATTTCAATAGCCTCAATATCGGGATTAGTGTCAGGGTGGTAATGTGTGTTATTTTCCGCTTCCTGCGCCCCAATGTAAGCGCCGTTTTCAAACTGAACGTCTTTTGGAATGTCAATTACAACGGGGCCGGGGCGACCTGAGCGGGCAATATGGAATGCTTCATGGATAGAGCCGGCAAGATCATTTACATCCTTGATTAAGTAATTGTGCTTTGTGCAGGCACGGGTGATGCCAACGGTATCGGCTTCCTGGAAAGCATCTGTGCCAATAAGAAATGTGGGAACTTGACCGGTTAGGCAAACAACAGGGATAGAATCGAGCATAGCATCCGTTAGCCCTGTTATTGCGTTTGTAGCACCGGGGCCAGATGTCACCAAAGCACAACCAACTTTACCCGTAGAGCGGGCATATCCTTCTGCGGCATGCAAAGCACCTTGCTCATGACGCACTAGAATATGCTTGATATCGCTTTGTAGGAATAGCTCATCATAAATGGGCAAAACCGCGCCGCCGGGATAACCGAAAACAGTGTCGACTCCTTGTTCCTTCAGTGCTTTGATCACCATTTGCGCACCGCTCATCTGTTCCGTGTCCGCAATAGTAGTGTTCGATTGTTTTTCCGGTTTCGTTTTCGTGGTGCTCATTCTGCTCGTTCCCATTTTTTAAAGGTTCCATAATTTAACTTTCAGTTTAGTGTTTGTATAGTGAATAACGTTGTTATTGCCCGAACTTGTTAGGATAACTGCAAGTTCTTGGGGCAATTTAGTTTTTTAGCTTCCCCTTAAAATTGCTTTTGCAATCCGGGGGCTGATAATTCGTAAACAACGCATTTGGGTCACTATATTTTTCCTGTTACTGAAAGCACAAAAAAACGCCCCTTTTTTATGAGGGGCGCTGCTTTTAAAATTTCGATTTTGCTTATCTTAACTTTGTGCATACCCCTTTCGTCCTTCCAGAATGACCAGGAGGACGAGCAGAATGTTCACAATGTTCAAAATCATATTCATGGCAAACACCCTAACTTAAAAATAGATATGAGTGCAAGAATTTTTTGTTTCTTGCATGGGGATTATTGAAAGCAGGCTCATTTTTGTGACAGTAATGAAATTTGACAGATAGTCTATTTGTATTGCAAATTAAATCATTAGTTTATAACAGAGGGTATTTGGCTCCCATGAGTATAAAAATTTATGCGCCGCAAGAATGTTTTGATCATGCGGTATTGTCACGCTTCTATCATGAAAAACCTGAGCGATTGAATGCTCTGGGAGAAGTCTTCAATGGGCTTGGGCTGGGTATTACAGATTCACCGCTTGCAACAACAGAGTTAATCGAGCTTGCTCATACACGCGATTATGTAACAGCTATAAAAAACAAGAGTGATTTTCGGAAGAAATATGGCGCTCTGGCCGCTACTGTCGCAAATGCTTTGGATACACGTATACAATGGCGTTTGAGTGTTTCTCCGGGAACGTATAATGCGGCCTTGTATGCTGCGGGTGCTGTATGTCAGGCTGTAGAAGATACGCTATCTGGAAAAACAGATCGGGCTTTTTGTGCGGTACGCCCTCCGGGTCATCATGCCGAACCCTCCAGAGGGGCGGGTTTCTGCGTTTTTAATAATGCGGCTATTGGCGCGTTTCATGCTCTGAATAATGGCGCTGAAAGAGTGGCCATTGTTGATATTGATCGTCATCACGGAAATGGGACAGAAGCCATTATCAGGCAAAGTGCCAATCCAAATATTATGCTGGCCTCGTCTTATCAAGAGGGGTGCAAATACGCAAAAGGAATCGGGAAAAGTTGTGATAATCTTGTGTTCGTGCCCTTAGACCAGAGGAGTGATTTTTCTGTTGTACAAGAGCAATATGAGCGGAAAATTGTTCCTAAACTTGAGGCTTTTGATCCAGATATTATTTTGGTTTCTGCTGGATTTGATATGCATATCGACGATCCATTAACAAATTTAAGAGTCAAAACAGAGGATTTTCATGCTTTAACAAAAATTCTAGTTGATGTTGCCGATCGCCACTGTAACGGGAATTTTGTCTCAGTGCTTGAGGGTGGCTATGAACTTGAGGCTCTGGCGGAATGCGCAGAGCAGCACCTGCTAGCGATGGAACCAGATATAAGCGGATGATTTTAGGTGTAATTTTTTTTACATATCCCACATAGTAAAAGCCCCCCAGTGCAAGCACTGAGAGGCTTTTGTTCGTATCCCTCCTAGGATATAAGAGCTACCATCACCCAAGCACATGAAGCGCTGGTTGGTTGGTAGTGTGCCTATACTTGATCTTGAAAGAACGGGTTACGTATTCTCACGATCAAAATAGGGGACATTGTCTACTCGGGCGGGTTAAGGCCTTTCCATCAATGCCACTCACAATGCATATCGATCAGTTCGAACGCCACAGGACGTTTTTCTTCGAAAGATATGGCCTAATGCCCTTCAGATGATTGGCTTCCCGAGGGAAGAGCAGTCAGGTGAGAGATAATAGGCTGTACCTCAATAAACGGAGCGCCTAGGGCGCGGTTTGTTGTGGTACACACCACACCTAATGTCTGAACACTCCGAGGAGCTATCTTCTAGTAGATGCTGTTTGTATTTATTAAAAAAAGCCAGAAGCAATATTTAACAAATACGGTTTATATCCTCTAACAGATACTAGGCGAAGGCGCGGATGGAGGCTCTGTGAAGAGGCTATCCTCTGGGGAAGCAACCATGCGATCAACTTCCATCCTTCGTCCTATCTGCTGTGTCTTCCAACTATCAAAACAGACCAAAATAACAAGTACCCTGGCAGGTATCCTACGGAATTAAAGACATCTCATAGAGAATCTAAAATCCACAAAATACTCTTAGACGTATACCTTCTTAAAGTAGCTTTCCTGATCACTCTCATTACTGCGGGGCATGACCTAAGTCGTGTCCGGCGTAATGCACAAAGTCTGGCTACTCATAACAGGTTTCCCTGTTGTCTAAGGAATGTATCCTTTGAATGATTTAAATATGCCTTGATTTCTGGGGCTTGGCAACAATTTTCTTATATTTTTCAATGCACTAGCTTATCCACAGGGAGGTGACTGTGGATAGTTTTTAAGAATCAATTGGTCACGACTTTTATCCACAGGTTGTGGATAACTCTGTAGAGTGTTTTTGTATGCAGATTGCTGGAAGTATGGGCGCATATGTATACGACTCGCGAATAAAAAGAAAGAAAAAAGTTAAAGAGATTCGTTTTTTTATGTGTGGTTTAAGAAATGAGTTGGATTTTATGTGGTTGGGGAAGATTTTAAAAGGCATATATTAGCATGTACTTATCCACCGTTGGGTGCAAATCCATACTGAGTCTGGTAGACAAAATAGTTTATTAGGGATAGCTTATATCTCTCAAACACTTTCGTGTTAAGTCATTATTTTTCTTCAATTAAGTCCCATTTAATAAATCGCGAAGACAACACTAAAGGATATTGAAATGTATTTATTTAAATTCAGTTTGAAGGTCTCTCAACAGCTCATTCTAATTTCTTGTTTGTCGCTGTTGCTTTTGAGTGTTGTAACAAATTTGGCAGTATCAAAACAGTTCAATAAAATTCTTTCTAGCACTGTAATAGAGCAGCAATATAAAAACGTGGGTTTGGCTGCAGAGATTCTTAGTAAGAATATGCAAGAATTTGAATTGTCGCGAGATATGACAGGCGGTGTTGAAAAGCTCTATTTTAATGAAATGCCGTCTTTTGAAGATCATACACTTATTGATCATATCGGTGAATTGACTGGAGAAACAGTAACGATTTTCCTGTGGGATACGGAAAGTCGAGATTTTTGGCGTAAAACAACTAATATTAAGAAAAATAATGGTAGCCGCGCGGTAGGTACGCCGTTGGGTAAGAAGGGGGCCGTTTACCCTTATATGATTGATGGAGAGCGCTATGTAGGCAGGGCGAATATCTTAGGTGTCGATTATTACACTCTTTATGAGCCTATTTATAAAACGGGTAGCCGTTCAGTGGTTGGAATTCTTTATGTTGGTATTAAAGCTCAGCAATTTGATGATACGCGCCATGAGATTATAACTACGTTGATGCTTATCGCAGTTGTGGTTACGCTTTTGGTGATGGGCGCACTCATCTTCTTTTTCCATTATAAATTCAGTGTTCTTTTTAAGCGGGTTAATCAGCAAATGCGTGTTTTGTCTGAAGGGGAGAAAGGTATCGAAATTGTAGGGGCTGAACGTAAAGATGAGTTTGGCGATATGGCCAGAAGCCTTGAGGCTTTTCAGAAAAACGCCTATGAGATTGAACGTTTAGAGGAAGAGCAAAAACGTCAGGAAGAGGAACAGAAACAAAGGCGCCATGAAGAGATGATGGCTATGGCTGGCAGCTTTGAAGAGCAAGTTGGTTCTATTGTGGAAGCGTTGGAGGCGGCGGCTCATGATATGCAAGATATGGCAACGACTATGGCAGCAGCAGTAGAAGAAATGAGTTGCCAAAGTTCTTCTGTTGCTTCTGCCTCGCAGGAGGCTTCAAGCAATGTGCAGACTGTGGCGGCAGCATCAAAACAGTTGTTGCAATCAATTAGCGCTATTTCTATTGAAGTGAATGATACGGCTGGAACCGCTCAGACTTGCGCACAGACAGCTGAAGGATCACAGAAGAATTTGCACGACTTGCAAAGGGCTGTTGATGAGATTGATGGTGTCATTCAGTCAATTAATGAAGTGGCTGAACAGACTAACCTTTTGGCTTTAAATGCTACTATTGAGGCTGCGCGCGCTGGTGATGCTGGTAAGGGGTTCGCGGTAGTGGCTTCTGAAGTGAAGTCTCTGGCTAATGAGACGCATAAAATGACGGAGGAAATATCCAAAAAAGTTGAGCACATAAAAGGGAGTGCCTCGAGCACTATTAATGATGTGCAGGATATTATTAGTCAAATTACTGCTGTTGATACTAAAACAGCTAGTATTTCAGCAGCAATTGATGAGCAAAGTTCGTCTACTGAGGAGATTAGCGAGAACGTATTGCAGGCTGCTGAAGGAACCAATGAAGTTTCACGAAATATTGAAGGGGTGCAGCAAGCGGCGAATGAGAGCGCGGATTCAACAGAGAAGTTGCGCGTTGCGTCGGATGAGTTGGCACAGCACGCGACAAAACTTAAAGGAGCGGTTTCCTCTTTCCTTGAAGGAGTGCGCACTTCTTAAAAAGGGCGTTTATGTTTTCTCTACGCGCTTAAGAAGTTGATTTCTAAACCATGTTATCTGCTGTTTAGCGTATTGGCGTGTGCGAGCCTGCGCTTTCTCGATGGCTTCGTCTTTGTCCATTTCGCTTTTTATATAGGCGAGTAACTCGCGGTAGCCCAAGGCTTTTAGTAGTGGAACGTTGTGGTGAACTTCTCCGCTTTCTACGCGCTTGGAGAATGCCTCGACCTCGTCCAAAGCGCCGTTTTCCATCATCCAAACGAATCTGTCATTGCAGCGTTGGTGCAGGATCGGGCGCTCGGGGATAATCACTTCTATCTCAAAATGCCAATCCTCGGGAGGGGCTATAAGCGGGAGCTTCTGCCATTCCGATAGACTTTTGCCTGTGGCTTCTAATACCTCCCATGCGCGCACGAGGCGGGCTGTGTGGAAGGGGTGGAAGCGCTGCGCCATGATTGGGTCGCGTTTGGCGAGTTCTTCGTGAAAGGCAGGGTTGCCTAATTCTTGTTGTTTGGCCATAGCGCCGTCGCGCACCTCTTGTGGAATATCAGGAATAGGGGAAAGGCCATCAGTAAGCGCTTTTATATATAGCCCGGAGCCACCCACGATGATGGGTGTTTTATTTTGCTCTAGCATTTCATGGATGATGGGTTCGACCATCTCGCGCCAGTTTCCTGCGCTGCATGCTTCATTGGGGTGCAGGGCGCTATAGAGGAGGTGCTCCGCTTGCTCTAAATCTTCTTTGGGAGGCTGCGCGGTTAGCATATGCAGCCCGTCATATATCTGCATCGAATCGCAGTTAATAATTACGCCATTTGTCTCGTGCGCTATTTCTATCGCGCGCGATGATTTACCGCTGGCAGTCGGGCCACCGATGATGTAGATGGTTTGTTTTTCTTTTTCATCGCTCATGATTGTAAGTGAAACAGATATGCCGCTGTGGTTTTGTGTTGAACAGGTTAAATCCTAATATAGTCAATGATTATTTGTCATTAACTTTGAAGGCAACTTGCAAAGTCACTGTTTTTTCTTTTGTAGTTAGGTCAATTGTTCCGAGACTGTTATAAAACCTCTGTAGTGTGTCCTGAGTTATACTTCCTTGATGAGAGATATCAAATTTGGGTTTTTTGTCTTTGTTTAGGGATATTTGAAGCAAAACAGCACCTGTTTCTTTTGTAGGTTCGATGGCTATTGTTAATTGCTCTTTTGCAAAATTTATTAGTTTTACTATGTCTTTAACAGAAGCGTTTCTTCCGATATCTTCTTGGGTACTTAGCAGTACGATACCAGCATTTTCTACTCGGCCTTTTGGTTTTTCACTTTTGTTTTGGGGTTTATAAGTTTTCCAATCAGCAATGTATTTTTTCCCATCTATCGGATTTACATATGCTTCCTGAGCGAGGGCGGGCCATGCAAATGATAGTCCGATCATGATCATAAGTAATTTCATATAGCCTCTCCTGCGAAATATATTATGGTGGTATATAACCATATTTGTGGGGGAATAGGGAAGATATTTTGTCATCCCCGTCAAGTGAAACGCGAGCGGGGATCTGGGGATGTATACTTTAAGGCTCCGGATGCCCGAATGAATCGGGCATGACATTGTGTTTAATCATCCTCATGCTTAATACGTAGAGCAACAAAGCGCATATTGTCATCATCATTGATTAGCAACAGCACAGATCTGCGGCCATTTGTTTTGGCTTTATTGATGATATCGACAACGTTTTTGGCTTTAGTGACAGGTTGTTGGTTTATCTCAACAATCACGTTGCCTTTCTGGAGGCCTTTTTTGGCGGCTTCGGAGAGGGGAGTGACATCGCTAATAAACACACCTTTGGTATGGGCGGAGATATTAAACTGGCTGCGTAAGGCATTATCGAGTGTTTTAAGGGTGAAGCCCATCATTTCTACTGCAACGCCAGTATCCTCGGAGGGTGAAGGCTTGGGTGTGATTAATCCGTTATCTTCGGCTTCTTCCAGTTCACCAATAGTGACGTTGGCCCGGTGCTTTTTATTATCACGCCAGTAAACGATTTCAACTTTTGTCTCGACATCGTATTCGGCAATTATACGGGGAAGCGAGCGCATTTCTTTTATGGTTTGGTCATTGATCTCAAGGATAATGTCACCAGCCTCTAGCCCGCTTTTTCTGGCGGGGCCATCATCGTTAACGCTAGCTATTAATGCACCAGAAGCTCTTTCAAGGCCGAGTGCTTCGGCAATTTCATCTGTTACGCGCTGAACACGCACACCCAACCATCCGCGCCGAGTGCGCCCATATTTAATGATTTGGTCAATGACGGGCTCTGCCAGAGCTGAAGGGATGGAAAAGCCAATCCCCACTGATCCACCGGTTGGGCTGTAAATGGCAGTGTTAATGCCAATGACTTCGCCTTTTAGGTTAAAGAGCGGCCCGCCAGAGTTTCCGCGGTTAATCGAGGCATCGGTTTGAATATAATCATCATAGGGGCCGGAATGAATATCGCGCGCACGTGCCGATACAATTCCAGCTGTTACGCTGCCACCAAGACCAAACGGGTTGCCGATTGCTAGTGTCCAGTCGCCAACGCGCAATATGTCGCTATCGCCGAAAGTAACGGCTTTTAAGTCTATATCTTTGTTGTCGGCGTCGATTTGCAAGATGGCAATGTCTGTTTTTTCATCCATGCCGATAAGTTTGGCATCAATGGTGACATCATTGGCAAAGGTGACGTGGATGTCTTCTGCATCGCGCACAACGTGGTTGTTGGTTACGATATATCCTTTTTGCGCGTCAATGACAAAGCCCGAGCCTAGAGCGGCGGCGGGTAAAGATGGGCTTCTTCCTCCTCGGCGCTCCATGAAATCTTTGAATAAGTCTTCAAAAGGAGAATCTTCCGGGAATTGGGGCATTTCAGGGAAGTCTTGTGGGACAACCATCTTTTGTGTCGAAGAAATATTTACTACGCTTGGTGATAGTTGCTCTGCTAGATCAGCGAAACTGGCCGGGATCATTGGCACAGTGTTTGTATTTTGTGTTTTTATTGCTGTGGACGGAGTTACATCGGTTTTTGCTGCGCCTTCTTGTGCGTTATACGCCCAGAAAAAACTGCACATGCACATGGCTGAAGCTACATGAATGATTCGCATAGATAATGGCTCCCTTAAGTTTTTGTTATTTCCCTTATACTCTAGCAGTTTTTTGTCATCGCGATAAAACGTTTGAACTAAAAAAGCGACCCAGAGCCAATAGTAAAGTTATGGATCGCGTCGCTTTTTAATGCGCACAAATTGTCGCTATGTTTGGTTTATTGCGTCTTGAAGTGCTTGAAGAAAGCACTGTCAGGAGACAAGATCAAACGCGTTTGCGGGTTAGCCATGGTTTTTTTATAGGCTTCCATAGAGCGGATGAACGAATAAAAATCACGGTCAACGTTGAAAGCTTCGGCATAAGTTTTAATAGCTTCTTTATCGCCTTGTCCTTTGATAATCTCCGCATCGCGAAGTGCTTCAGCCAAGAGAATGGTGCTTTCTTTTTCTGCTGTTGAACGAATTTCCAGAGCGCGTTCCTCACCTTTGGAGCGGCGTTCTGTTGCGCGTTCGTTAAGCTGCGATTTCATCTGACGCACGGTAGAGGCGCGCAGATCATCGGTTAGGTCAGCGCGCACAATGCGCACATCAACAATCTCGATGCCAAGCTGGTCGTGCAAAATCTTTTCGTTCACGCGTGCACGAATTTTAGCCATGATATTGTTGCGCTCTTCAGAAAGAATTTCGCCAAGTGTGGTTTCCCCGAGTACGGCACGCGTAGAACCGTTTAAAATGCTTTCAATTCGGGCGTTTGCATTAGTGATCGTGCGCAATGTCTTCATGAATTGTAGCGGGTCGGTTATCTTGTAGCGCGCGAAAGTGTCAACAATTATAGGCTCTCCGCTAACATTTTCAATGCTAGGCCCTTTGTCTATTTGTGTGCCGTCTTCATTAGGCTCTGCAGATTCTTCGCCTTTTTTTGTTGCAGCATTTTTGATGTGAGTACTGGAAATAACGACAGGCTCGGCTTGTGGGTCGATAGATAAAACGCGGGCGTCGAAGTAGCGAACTTCCTGAACAAAGGGGATTTTGAAATGTATGCCCGGGCCTCTTGGTTCGCCGCGAGGCTGTCCGAGTTGCAGTACGAGGGCTTGTCTTGTTTGATCAACGGTAAACACACTTTGTGATACAGCAATTACGCCAACGCCAAGTACTATAAAGAAGGGGATGGGTTTGATTTTCATTGTCTTAAATTCCTTTTATTCCTTTTTATCGGCGTGTTTTGCTTTTGAGTTCATCAAGTGGCAAATAAGGGACAACACCTGACCCGTTACCATCCATGATGATTTTTTCGGCATTGCCCAAGACCTCTTCCATTGTTTCGATATATATGCGCTCTTTGGTTACATCTTTGCCCTTAAGGTAAGCGTTGTATATCGAGCTAAAGCGGCTAGCATCACCGGTTGCCTGTGCTTCTTTTGATTGCTTATAAGCTTCGGCTTCCTGTAAGAGTTTGATAGCGCGTCCACGTGCTTCGGGAAGGATTTTCTCGCGGTGAGCACGTGCGATATTCTCTGTGTCTTCAGCGTCTTGGCGGGCAGATTGTACATCTTGGAAAGCTTGTTGCACATCTGGGTGCACTTCGGCCTTTTGGATAAGAACCTGCTTGATATTCACGCCCGAGTTATATTCATCAAGGTTTGTCTGGATGATGTTTTTAACTTTGGTTTCGATTTGTGCACGGCCGGTCGTGATGATCTGGAACATGTCTGTTTGACCCGCGACTTCACGAATAGCACTCTCGGCAACCTTTTTGATGGTGTTTTCCTGATCTCTGATTTCAAAAAGGAATTGTTCGGCTGATTTAATGTCCCATTGTAAAGCCATTTGCAGATCGACAATATTGCGGTCAGATGTAAGCATGAGGCTTTCATTATGTACCGCTTGCTTGATGGATGATCCCTGACGATAGTTGTAAGGTCTGTTTTCAGTGTAGCCGATTGTCATGCTGCGTTGTTGATTGACGTTAACTTTTGTAACTTTCTCAATAGGAGAAGGCCAGTGATAGCCTAGACCTTCGGCATCTTTCGTGCGTGACCAAGCGCCAAAGCGTTGGATAACGCCATGTTCACCAGGATTTATGATGTAAAGACCGCTTGCTAGCCAAAGTGATAATACGGCGCCTACTATCAATAAACCGGCAAAGCCACCCTTCATATTGCCTGGAAGTATCTCGGCAATTGTGTCTTGCAAGTCTTTAAGCAATTCTCCGATGTCCTGAGGCTCATTGCCTCGTCCGCCACCGCTGCGTTTCCTGGATTTTTTCCCTCCGGGAATTTCGGTCAGTTTGTGTTCGCCTTTATTTCCTGAGGCGTCGCCCCATGGATTAGGTCTCTTTTTGCCTGAATCATCATCTTGAGACATGGTTTCTCACTTTTTTCTATTGACGTTAGCTGTGTAATAACAATATCTCTTTTCTATCGGAAAGCAACCCTTATCAAGGTGAAAACAAACAATGTCCAAGGCAAAAAAAGATCCAAAACCATTATCAAAAGATACTAAACGCACTCCTTGCGGAAAGGCTATAAATCCACCGTTGGGTGTGCCAGCACGCCATATTATAGCTGTGGCCTCGGGTAAGGGCGGGGTTGGTAAATCTACGGTAGCAGCGAATATTGCTGTGGCTTTGGCTAAGGAACATGGCCTTAGCGTTGGATTGCTTGACGCGGATATTTATGGCCCTTCGCAGCCGCTTATGATGGGCGATGAGAGTTATGAGCCGCCTCTTAACGAAGATAAAAAGTTAGTCCCTGCTGAATGCTACGGGGTGAAGCTTATGTCGATAGGTTTTGTTTCAGATTCGTCCAAAGCGCTTATTTGGCGTGGGCCTATGGCTCAAAGCGCATTCTATCAGATGGTGCGTGATGTTGCTTGGGCGAGCGATGGGAAAAAGCTGGATGTGCTTGTCATAGACTTGCCACCGGGCACAGGCGATGTTCAGCTTACTATGGTGCAGAAATTAAAGTTAAGCGGGGCGGTGATTGTGTCTACGCCGCAAGATATTGCTTTGATTGATGCAAGGCGGGCTGTGGCAATGTTTGAGACAACGAACGTTCCGGTGTTAGGGCTGATTGAAAACATGAGCACGTACATATGTCCTAACTGTGGACATGAAGAGCATATCTTTGGTCATGGAGGCGCTCAAGAAGAGGCAAAGAAGCTAGGCATAGATTTCTTAGGCGACATACCGCTTTCCAGAGATATTCGCGAGAAATCAGACCAAGGAACGCCTATTGCTATTGAAGACAATCAAGGTATTTGTGCAAATAAGATTAATGAGGTAGCATCAAAAATAGTTAACACCCTAGATTGAACCGGATGACTTTAATATGGCTATGTCCAAGAAGAAAAAGATCGTTATTGGTATAGCCGTTATAATTGTGGTGCTTGCGTATGCAGTGTTAACTGCGGGTGTGGTTGTTTATAATTACCGCGTTTTTAGCGGTCCAGATGATATAAAGCTGGTAGAGGGGCTGGAGAGCGATATCTATATTAATCCGGGCTACATTGAACGGGGGATTATGTTTGTTGGTCACTACTTTGATAACAAAGATGCTCCTTATCCTCTGAGAGTGCAAATATGGGACAAAGAAAAGAAGTATTTTTCGATTACGGTTAATAAAATTACTGTCACATATTCTGATGGAAAGGTGTCTGAAAAGAATCTGCATTGGGAGAAGGAATTAATACTGCTCGAAGACATAGCGATGCTTAGCGATCATATTCCTGATGTAGTTGAGGAATACATGGATTGCACCATAAATATTGAAGGTTTTCTTATAACCGTTTCCGGTGAGAAAGAGAGCTTTTCTTCTTCTGCAGGGCATTTTGAATATGAAAAAAGAAGCGGTATAATGACCTACATACAATTCATCTCCAATATATAGCTGAAGGCGTTAGCGAAGAGCTATATTCACTTTCTTTTATTTTTACAGAGCTTCCTTAATATTATGTTTGCATCTTTGTTTGTTATATGTAAAATTAATCAGTGTAAACAATTGGGTTTGTGATGGATTTTGATCTGTATTATATATTTATAATGACATGCGTAGTATTAGGACTTATTCCGGGTCCGAATATTGCTTATATTGTCGCTAACAGCGTAGCGCATGGAACGCGTTACGGGCTTGTTTCTGTTTTTGGTACTAGTTCTGCGATGGTGCCACAGCTCGCTATTATGGTTTTTGGTGCAACAACATTGCTTACATTAGTGGCTTCAGCCTTTGAATGGCTGAGATGGATAGGCGTTTTTTATCTAATTTATCTGGGTTTAAAGTATTGGTTTTTACATACAGAAGATAATCTGGATTTGAAGGCTGACAGAAAAGCTCTAGTGTATAAAACTGTTTATTGGCGAGGTTTCCTAGTTTCTGTAACTAATCCAAAAACGCTTTTATTTTTTGGAGCCTTTCTACCTCAGTTTGTTTCACCTCACGGAAGCGTCACAATTCAGATGATAGTGCTTTCGGTTACTTTTGTTACTGTAATAACATTTTTAGATAGTTGCTGGGCTATAACGGCTGGCAAGGCGTATCACTTTTTGCCAAAGTTAGCTAAGTTTCGGCATCGTGTAAGTGGCTTGTTTTATATGATAGCAGGCGCGGGGTTGGCGCTTGCCAGAAGACCATAATATTAAGCAAGCATTTTGAAATTATAATAAATACTGTCTGCGCTCCAAAGTAACAAAACTGTATGGAGGGTCGTGCTCTTCATGAGAAAGGCTCTCAGCTTCTTCCCAATCAGCTTCGTCTATAGCAGGGAAGAATGCATCGCCGCCAATTTCTCGATGAACTTTGGTCAGGTAGACCTTATGTGCTAAGGGGAGGCTTTGCGTATAGACTTGCCCGCCGCCAATGATAAATATTTCTTTAAGACCTTGTTTTGCAGCCATCTCTGCAGCCATCTCTATGGCTTGCTCGATCGTTGAAGCCTGATGAACAGGTTCGTCAGGGTAAAGCGTATGGCTTTTGCGGGTAACAATAATGCTCTCGCGACCGGGCAGAGGCTTGTTCAAATAACCCAAAATGGATTCAAAAGTCTTCCGGCCCATAATTACGGGGTGTCCCATAGTCAGGGATTTGAAGCGCTTTAGATCCTCAGAAATGTGCCAAGGCATCTGGTTGTTACGGCCAATGCAGTTGTTATCTGCCATGGCAACAATTAGTGAAGTTTTAATGTCTTTATTATCTTTTGTCATGGTCTCAAAAAAACACTTTTTTTGCACAAAAGACAAGTGCTTTTTGCGTTTTTATTTCATGGTTTTATGATGGGAGCTTAAACTTGTGTAAATCCAATACTATACAGCAACCGGAGCTTTTATGTGCGGATCGCAAACGTAGTTCACTAGTTCGAAGTCTTCGAATTTGAAGTCGAAGATATCTTTCACATCCGGGTTAATCTTCATAGTGGGAAGAGGGTGGGGCGTGCGTGAGAGCTGTAGTTCAACTTGGTCAAAGTGGTTGGAGTAGAGATGCGCATCGCCAAAACTATGGATGAATTCTCCAGCTTCTAGCCCTGTGACTTGCGCCATCATCATAGTTAGGAGCGCATAAGATGAGATGTTAAAGGGCACCCCGAGGAAAATATCTGCGCTGCGTTGGTAGAGCTGGCAAGAGAGCTTGCCGTTCGCTACATAGAATTGGAAGAAGGCGTGGCAGGGCGGTAGAGCCATTTGGTCAACAAGGCCGGGGTTAAAGGCTACGACAATAAGACGTCGGTCATCTGGATCGTTTTTTATTTTTTCTACGACATTGGTGATCTGGTCGATTGTGTGTCCGTCTGCTGCTTCCCAACTGCGCCATTGCGCACCATAAACGGGGCCAAGATCTCCATTTTCATCGGCCCAATCATCCCATATAGAAACGCCGTTATCCTTCAAATATTTGATGTTTGTGTCACCTTTTAGGAACCATAAAAGCTCAATAATGATGGATCGTAGATGACACTTTTTTGTTGTCACAAGGGGGAAGCCTTCAGATAGATCAAAGCGCATCTGGTGGCCAAAGACCGAACGTGTGCCCGTTCCTGTGCGATCGCCTTTATCTGTGCCGTTTTCATAAACGTGGCGCATAAGATCTAAGTATTGCTTCATTGGTGGCTCTCCTTACTTAAGTGATTCTTCAACTCATTATATAGGGATATATTGGCGGGATGTAGTGGTCTTGCATTTTTATCCAAGCTGCCCACGAGATTTTTTTGCATGGAATAGTGGCTTTATGTATAGTCCCTCGATATACAAAAATAATGATATAAAATAACCTTTATGGGGAGAGACCGCTATGAGTACAGAAGAGCAATCGCGTAAATTTAACAAAGCTGAAGATTACGCGCTAACCTACCGCGCCCGCATTCCTGTTTCTGAAGCGGAGCAGCAGGAGAGGGGTATGATTATGGGTCAGTTACGTATTGACGATGGTGGTGACGATATTTTTTTTGAATGGCCAAAGTCATATTTTAGTTGTTCTGGAGAAGAACGGAAGAATCATTTTTACGTTCATGCAGGAAGTAATCATTTGGGATGGGTTGTTGATCTTTATGTGCCGGGAGTGTCTCGCCGAGAAGGGTTTTCTGAATATTTAGGGCATGATAGGGCTAAAGATATTGCGATAGCGCAGATAGTTCCTCATCTTAGGTCTTCGGATACATTTCTGGAAGAGGTTATATCGCATAAACTCAATCTTGGTGATGTAAGAGAAATTTTAGCAACGCATTTGGATGGAGATGTCGCGCAAGCGAGAGGTCATCTGGAGCAAATTAAGTTTAATGGGCTGAAAAATCTACGTAATAAAAGACAAGCAAGCTTTCTTGGTCGGGTAATTGGTGCAGTATTTCCTCCCCAAAAAGATATTACTCAAGATCTGGATTTAAAAGAGTTTAATACGTTTTGTGAAAAAAAGAATAGGGTTAAAATGGCAAGGGTTATGGATGTTTATAAAAACAAAGATCACACCTTCTACGAAGCGACGATTCCTATGCCGGAGGAGTTTGAAGACGCTTATGAGCATTTTCTGGATGCTGCAGAGGTGGTCAAGGGGAAAGAGGCTATTCGTTTTGGTGATGATACATCGGGGTACGTTTATGCTCGGCGCCAGCAGGATGGTTCTTGGAGAGTGTCTAATGGTGGCTCTGCTTACGATGAAGGGACGCCGTTGGCATTTCTCATTAGCGATGTTGCGGCAAATATGGCGTTGCGGAGTTTGGGGCAGGACGTGATTTTTGATTATATTCAAAATCACGCATTATCCGAAGATGACATCAGCCAGATTAATAGCGGGGTTGGCGACGTTGTTTACAAACGCTCTGAGCTTGAAACTTTAGAAGTGGGGTAATTTTCGCTAATTCTAGGTTTTCCACGAAACATGTTGAATTTCCTAGCCCTCCTCATGTACAATAGCGTTGCTGGCTTGCCAGCTATGACACTACACGTTTGTACGGAATAAACGTTGCGGACCCGGGGGCGGTACCCGGCGGCTCCACCATCTGAGATAAGGGTGGAATTATTGCCAGATTTTAGGTGATGGGGCCGAAATAGGATCGACGCGCGCAGTAAAGGTATATTAACGGTGTTCGGCATTGTACCGCCGTTACCGGGCTATTATTATAAATGCAAACGATAATTTTGCGTTCGTAGCAGCTAACGACAACTCTGTTGTTGAAGGTGAAGGTCGTATCGCTGCCTAATTGGGCAGTAGCGACGCTACATTTTGAATTCCTGATTAATTAACGTTATTCAGGTGGGGCTTAGGGTTGAGCCTCGCAACAGGATCAACCCATTTTTACCTGAAATTATTGGTTACATACGTAAGAATATGCGCGATGCGTAGAAGGTAATTGTGTTTAAATTCACGTTTATTGAATAAAGTTGTGTAATAATCATTATGGCTCTTGATTTACCCTACGAATATTTGCGACATATAATGCATGACTGATGAAGATGAAGTACTACGTTACGACAAAATGGTTGAAAACGCTCTGAGGGGAGTTGTTTGCTCTGCCATCAATGAAGTAATCGAAAATTATAGTGCGTCTGGCGGTATGCCCGGCGATCACCATTTTTACATTACATTCCTGACTGATTATCCGGGGGTTAAGATTCCCGATTATCTGCGTGACCGTTATCCCGGTGAAATGACCATTGTTTTGCAATATCAATTCTCTGATCTTGCGATTAAGAATGAGTGCTTGGAAGTAACGCTCTCGTTCAACAATGTGCCTGAACGCTTGGTTATTCCACTTAGCGCTGTGAGCATTTTTGCTGATCCGTCGGTGAACTTTGCTTTGCAATTCCAGCCTTTGGGCGATGCAATCGAAGATGAAGATCTTATTTTGCAGGGATTAGGCGAAGATGATCCTGATGGTGATGGAACTGACGGTGGTGGCTCAGGCGGAGAGAAAACAGGGGAAGTGATTTCCCTTGATAACTTCCGTAAGAAATAAAGTTACTTAATACAAAATGTTTCTGCGTGATTTTGGGTCGTTCTTATATCTCTCTAGGTATATGGCGTTGTTTTTGCCATCCCAGCGAAATGGTTTTTCGGTTAGGTTATCGTATAGGTTCTCAGGTGCTTGCTGCAGGAACTTTTCCATTTTCTCAGGTGGGATATTTTGCTTGTGGGCTTGCATCCAGAGGATGAGGGCGCGCTGTTCTGCTGTTATTGCGTGACCGTTAATGTACATTTCGTGTTCTTTTATGAACCCGTTAAACATCACTCTTTTGAAAGGGTTATAGGGAAAGACATAGTGATACCATTTATTATACGCGTATTTATGCTTGATAAAATGGGGGCAATACAATATCTCCCTCAGAAATTAATAAACGATGGAGTTCATGATGATTGCCGAATTGTTTTATCCAAAAGAGTTGAAGGAAGTCATCGCTGATCTTCGTGCGAAGGATGATTTGAATGGGGAGGCTTTGAGGACATTGAATTGGCCGATAGATGTTATTATTTTTCCTTTGTTTGTGGTAAATATATTTTTCTTATTCAAGCAAATTCATGCACCAACAGTAGGGTACGAAGTTCCGATATTTAATGCCTTGCTGCTTGTTGTATACATGCCTTTTTATGTACGAGGTCTTTGGCGCACGTATCACGCTTCCTATATTTTTGGAAAAAAAACAAAAGGTACTATTAGCAATATTACTTTTTTTGTTGCAGGAATTACTTATTTTGATGTAACGAACAACCAGACCTACGAAAATCACCGTGTTTGCACTGCAGGACCTATAACGTTCCGGCATCCGCCTTATCTTACTAAAATTGGTGACAAAATTTCTTATTATTTAATGGATAATAAGCGCTATCACCCCAATCCCGATATTTATGAATATATGAAAAAACACTGCTTAAAAACTTCTCTTTTGAAAGGAGATTAGTATTATGAGCCAGTTAGGATGGACGCCTCAAACATCTGTGCGTGCTAAGCCGTTTCGCGTGTTGCTTAAGCGAGGGTTCTTTGTTGATCCGCAGCGTGATGATCGCGTCGTTCCCTATAAGATCTATTATCCGGTAGGTATGGATTACACGGACAAGCCGTGTAATGACGATGGTCGTATGCCGGTGATTATCTGGAGCCATGGTTTCGGAGGAAGCCGCGATGGAGCTTCTTTTATTTCACGTTTTCTCGCAGGGCAGGGCTTTACGATTGTGCACGTAACCCATATGGGAACGGACAGCTCTTTATGGGAGGGAAAAGACGGTCATCCTTGGGATATACTTAGTGATATTAAAATTACGCCAGCATTAATCATTGAGCGGCTGCGCGATATTCCTTTTGTGCTTGATAGTCTGGAGGGCTTGTCAGAGGAAATGCCTGAGGTGGCCCGTTATATGGACATGAGCCGCATCGGTATGTCAGGACATTCTTTTGGAGCGTTGACTACGCAAGCTATGGCGGGGATGAAAATTCCTGATGAAGAAGATGATTTGCTCGATATGCGAGATGAGCGTTTTTCTTGCGCGGTTGTCTATAGTCCGGTGCCAATGGCGCATCTGAGTGGCGCTATGCCTGAAGATATTTACGGCTCGATTAGTATTCCGATGTTGCATATGACCGGCAGCGAGGATAAATCACCTCTGACAAGTACTATAGATTATAAGCACCGCTTGATCGTGCGGGATTATGCCGGACATCCCGAGCAGTATTTGCAGGTGTTAGATGGCGGAGATCACATGATCTATAACGGAACTCGCGGTAAGCTAGCCCGCAATCCTAATCGTGAAAAGCACGAGGCTCTGATTCTCGATGCCGTTTATGCCTTCTGGCAAGCTTATCTAAAAGATGATGCCGGGGCAAAAGACTGGCTTAAAGCACATTATGGGTAAGTGTGGCTGTGGGGAGGCAGATAAATGCCTGCTATGGAGTGGATCTAGTTCAGGTCACCGCGGCGTGGTAGAGTAATCATAAATCACATAATCCGTGGTCATAGTCGCGATTGTCATGATCATACCAGCTACGCATATTGCCAAGGAGTTAGGGGAATGAAACCTCCCAGTTGTTGCGCCCATGAAGGTAAGAAGAAAAGAATTGATTTTTTGCTCTGGGGATCATTTCTAGTTGTTGCCTCGGCTTATCTTGTTTACTGGCTGTATCCGCAAATCATCGCAAATATAAGCGCATTTCAAATGTTCTGCGGGGCCGTATTCGAGTTGATGAATACGATGTGGTGGGGAATTGCTATTGGCGTGATTACGGTGGGTGTTTTGGCCAAAATCCCACGGGAATTTGTCGTTTCTATTCTTGGGCGCAATTGTGGTTTTGGTGGTATTTTCAGGGCAACGCTTGGCGGCGTGCTGCTGGATTTATGCTCACACGGAATTTTGATGGTTGCTGCGAAGCTTTATGAAAGAGGGGCCAGCACAGGACAAGTGATGGCTTTTCTAATCGCTAGCCCATGGAATAGCTTTTCTCTTACTATAATTTTGGTCGCTTTGATCGGCTTGCCGTGGACGCTTGGCTTTATAGCTCTGTCTATGGTGATTGCGGTTATATCCGGTTTGATTTTTGAGCGGTTAACAAATAAGGGTTTATTGCCAGCCAATCCGCATAAAGTAGATTTACCAGAGGGTTTTCGTTTCTGGCACGAGGCGAAAACGAGGCTAAAACAAACTAAATTCACATTGCGCCTGATAGGGGACATGTTCTGGCAAGGCGTTTTAGATTCCCGCATGGTTATTCGCTGGATATTATTTGGTGTTATTTTGGCCGGGTTGATCCGTGCCTTTATAGACACAGGGCAATTCCAAACCTTCTTTGGGCCAACACTGGCAGGGTTAGGCTTAACCGTCATTGTGGCTACTATTTTGGAAGTATGTTCGGAAGGCTCAACACCTGTGGCTGCAGATATCTTAACCCGCGCTAAAGCACCGGGAAATAGCTTTGCGTTTTTAATGACGGGGGTTGCTACGGATTATACGGAAATTATGGTGCTCAAAGATGCAACAAAATCATGGAAAGTTTCGCTGTTTTTACCGTTGATCACTGTTCCGCAGATACTAGTAATCGCGTGGATTATGAATGTATTTGGAGTGTAGGCCGCAGTATTTCGCCTTTAGAGGAATTCGAAACATTATTCTTCGTTTGTTTCTGATCTTTTAATTAGTTGTGCTTTGGCATAATCCTCTGTATGAGCGATGATTAGGTCAAATATCGGGCGTTCAGGTCTATAGCGCACCTGATAGCGGTTTTCCAAAGAATTGGTTTTGATATTAATTTTCCCGAGGCGGCGGCGGGCGTTGCGCATTTGGGTCGCTTCATCGGAGTGTTTGTCAATCTCACCACTCTCCACCTGCACATTCGTAATCCCGATAAAATAAGAGAGATTAACGCCTTCCAGAAAGTTTGCTGCGCTGGTTAGGCCTTGTGAGATTACGACTCTTTCATTATCTTTTTGTGGTTTTATATAATAATGGAAGGCCGTTGTTTTATTGGGGGCGCGTAATATTGTGCTGCAGCGTCCGCCCTTGTCGCGATCCATAACAAGTGTTAAGGCGATGTTGCTTGCATATTCAATTTTGACCTCTCTCCCGGCTTTTTGAAAGGCTTTTTCAGCTATGCCAAGAGAGTCGTTATAGGTGCCGTTGCTCTTGTTTTCGAATTGTTCAATTATATCAAGGAAGGTGTGGTGTGATCCTTGTTCATAAACCAACTTGCCTTCGTGATATACCGCAACCCATCGTCTTTCGTTATAGCGTTTTTCGTAGTCGCTTAGTGCGCTGTCCCAGATAATATCCCACTTAATATAGCTTAGGCGCGGCGCAAACGGGCCTCTGTTCTCATAATCGGCCAGAATATGTCCGGCCATGCGGGCGCATAAATGCATCGAATCAGTGCGTATAACAAAAGTTTCTTTGGCTAATTCTTCACTTTGTAGATCAAGAACCATGCGGTTGGAACGCGCGCACATCTCTTGTGCTGCCACATTAGGATTTTTGACAGTTTTTTCCTTGATAACAAACTTTTCACGTAAGAGCGAAGTGTCTATATGCATGCGAACCTAAGATAAAAACGAGAAATATAGCCGCAGAAATAGATACTCGATGGGCGGCTTTTGTATGCTACGTTTGCGAGTGTATCATATTTATTATCGTGTGATAAA
>Ga0209692_10001329_pt1 | contig 34772 bp, 31 predicted proteins | sample tdDd472_FD_187129 | JGI IMG/M metagenome (GOLD analysis project Ga0209692, IMG submission 187129) | Marine sediment microbial communities from the Atlantic coast under amendment with organic carbon and nitrate - tdDd47.2 (SPAdes)... | ecosystem: Environmental > Aquatic > Marine > Coastal >...
GCGCGACGCTGAGCGCGCGAAACCCGCGCGCCTCGATCAGCGCCCGCACCAGGTAGCGCGCGCTTTGCAGGGTCTGGACCGAGAAGAAACTCATGTCGTTGCCAGCCCCCTCGCCGACCACACGGCGCGGACGCGGGCAGAACAGCAGCGGCCCGCCAGCGATATAAATCGCCTCGTCGCGGGCAAAGGCCAATGTGGTCACGCTGACCCCGCCCCCCGGCGCGGCAAGGCGGATGCCGTTGACGCCGACCAGCGCCCGGGCGGGCACCACCGCGAAGGGATCGCCGAGGATCTCCAACGCCTTGTCGCTTTCCAGCAGCACCCCCTGATCCGGCATCAGCCAGAACGGCGCATCGTTTCCCAAGGCGGCCACCGGCACCTCGACCGCCTGCTGCGCCGCCACCGGACGCCCCGCGGCGACCGCGCCCAGACGGTCGCGCTGGAGATCGGCCAGGGGCTGCATCCCGTTGTCGAAACTCAGCAGCCGGTCGCCGGTGCACAGCGTTTCCACCGGGCGCCAGCCGGATTCGGTGGCGACCTGGGTTCCCGCGACCAGTCCGGCCCGGCCGGTGATCAGCATCCCCTCCGGTGCGTTCTCGCGGTCATCCGGCGCGGAGTCGGGACTGATGAGTTCCTTGAGCAGTCGCAGCATGTCTTGAGCCTTCCCCGGGCAGGCGCGCGATTGGCGCCGATCGTTTCCTGTCGGCCCATGTGACACCGGCGGGGTGCCCGCCTTTGGCCGGAAAAAAGGAAAGGTCATGGCATTGTTTCGCGCCCGGACAAGATGCGGCCCGCGCGCCTTGAATTGGTGCCGAAGACGGTCAGCCGAACCGGTACCCGAACCGCGCGATGTCCTCGGCGCAGGCTTCGGCAATCGCCTCGGCGGCGCGGGTGGAATAGGCGGCGCGGTAATCCTCGGGGCGGTCGGAGCGGTTGGTGCGCGGCAGGTCCAGCCGGAACCCCAGATGCGCCACCAGCGGTTCGGCGTCCTCCTCGAACCGTTCGATCCGAATATAGGCATCGCAGCGTTCGCGCCCGTCCGAGCGCCGCATATAGGCCGCCGCCGGGGTTTCGCGGAACCCTGACCGGGTCTCCGGGTGAAGGATGAAATCGTTGAAGTCCAGCCGTTTGGACAGGTCAACGGCGGGATGATCGAACCCCTGCCCGCGCAGCCAGTGATAATAGCTTACCGCCCGGTCCCAGGGGTTGCGGACCAGGGTGAAGGCGAACAGCCCCTCCAGCACCGTGTCGGGCACCAGCCCCTCGATATCGGCCAGGGTCGAATGTTTCCACAATCGCCCGCGCGCCTGCGCCCCCAGCAGCCGCCGCCGGCGCCGGCGTGCTTTCGGCGTGTCGCCCAGCATGATGTCGTCCTTCATCGCGCGCGCCTCCAGCGCCAGCGCCAGAGCGGTGCCCCCCGTTTTCGGGATATGGATGAAGACGTAGCCGCGCCCGGGGCTGAGGATCATGGGCCCGAGCCTAGTCTATTTCGACCGCACCGCAATGATCGCCCCGGCGGCGGCGATCAGCGCAATGCCCGCCACCTGCCATGGCCCCACCGGTTGCCCGAAGGCGACCCAGGCGAACAGCGGGCCGAACACCATCACCGAGTATTCGAACACCGAAACGTAAGACGGCTCGCCCTGCTGATAGGCCTTGATGATCAGGAACACGCCGGCGACCGAGCCCACCGCCTGCACCACCACCCAGGGCAGGGCGCGCTGCATCGGCCAGACCCAGCCGCGGGTCACGAACCCGTCCGGGCCGGGCAGGGTTTCGACCGGGAACAGCGCCAGCCAGGCCAGCCCCGCCGCCCCCATCAGCCCGAGCGCGATCAGCATGCCGGTGAGCAGCGCCACGGTGCTTTCGCCGGCGCAGAGGCTGCGGGTGGCGATCGCCCCCATCGCGTAGAACAGTCCGCCCGCCACCGGGATCAGCACCGACCAGTCGAAATTGCCCGGATCGGGCTGCAACACCAGAAGGATGCCCGAGAACCCCACCGCGACGGCCAGGATACGCCAGGGCCCGATGCGCTGACCCATCCCCAGCGCGGTGATCAGCAGGATGAAGATCGGCGAGGTGAACAGCCCGGCCAGCGCCTGGGCGATCGGCATGATCGCCAGCGCCGAGAAATAGAACAGCATCGCCAACGCCACCAGCACCGAGCGCAGCGCCACCCGGCCCGGCCGCCGCGGCATCAACCGCCCCAGCCCAAGACCCGCCATCGCCGCCGCCAGCGGCAGCGCCATCAGAGTCCGCAGCAGGTGGAATTGCCACAGCCCGATGTCCTGGGCCAGGGTCACGATGAAATTGTCGATCACCCCGATGATCGCCATGGCGCAGATCATCACCAGCGCGGCGGTCAAGGGCCGGGTTTCATCCGGCAGGGTCGCGGGCATCGTCATGGGCTTTTCATTGCCTCTCAGGCGGCGCAATATCCAGTCTGAAAACGACAGCATTGCGTCATTTGGGGAGGATCGCGCATGGGGTGGATGACGGATGAAACCGGGCTTGGCAAGACGGCGGCGAACTACGTGCCGCTCACGCCGTTGTCGGCGTTGAAGCGGGCGGCGCATGTCTATGCCAACGAGCTGGCGGTGGTCTATGGTCCCAACCACCGCAAGAGCTATGCCGAATATTACGACCGGGTGACGCGGCTGGCCTCGGCGCTGGCCGGGCTGGGGGTGCAGCCCGGCGATGTGGTGGCGACGCTGATCCCCAACCTTCCGGCCCAGGCCGAGGCGCATTTCGGCGTGCCCGCCTGCGGCGCGGTGCTGAACACCGTCAACACCCGGCTCGACGTCGGCACGGTCAGCTATATCCTCGATCACGGCGGCGCCAGGGTGGTGCTGGCCGACAGCCAGTTCATCGCGCTGGCCGAGGCGGCGCTGGAGCAGATAGAGGGGCACCGGCCGATCCTGATCGAGGTGCCCGACCCCCACGCCGGCCATCCCGCGACCGGGCGGCACACCGAGTACGAGACGCTGCTGGCCAACGCCGAGCATGATTTCGACTGGATCATGCCGCAGGACGAATGGGAGAGCATCGCGCTCAACTATACCTCGGGCACCACCGGGCGGCCCAAGGGCGTGGTCTATCACCACCGCGGCGCCTATCTGAACGCGATGGGCCAGATCCTGAGCTGGCGCATGGTGCTGCGGCCGACCTACCTGACCATCGTGCCGCTGTTTCACTGCAACGGCTGGTGCCACACCTGGATGATGCCGATGCTGGGCGGCACGCTGGTGTGCTGCCGCGACATCACCGCGCCCGCGATCTATGACGCCATCGCCGACGAGGGGGTGACCCATTTCGGCGGTGCGCCGATCGTGCTGAACGCGCTGGTGAACGCGCCGGAGGAGGAGCGGCGCGCCTTCGACCATGTGGTCGAGGTTTTCACCGCCGGCGCCCCGCCCGCCCCGGCGACGCTGGCCAAGATCGAACCGATGGGCTTTCACGTCACCCAGGTCTACGGGCTGACCGAGGTCTATGGCCCGGCCACCGAATGCACCTGGGGGCCGCATTGGGACCACCTGGAGGGCGAGGACCGCGCCGCGATCAAGGCACGCCAAGGGGTGGCGATGCCGATTTTCGAGCATATCACCGTGATGGACGCGCAGATGCGCCAGATCCCGATGGACGGCGAGACCCAGGGCGAGATCATGATGCGCGGCAACGGGGTGATGAAGGGCTATTACAAGAACCAGTCGGCCACCGAGGAGGCCTTTGCCGGCGGCTATTTCCATTCCGGCGACATCGCTGTGCAGCATCCCGACGGCTATATCCAGATCACCGACCGGGCCAAGGACGTGATCATCTCGGGCGGCGAAAACGTCAGCTCGGTCGAGGTCGAGAACGCGCTGATGGCGCATCCCGACGTGAACCTTGCCGCCGTGGTGGCCAAGCCGGACGAGAAATGGGGCGAGGTGCCCTGCGCCTTCGTCGAGCTGAAACCGGGCGCGGCAGAGGACGAGGCGGCGCTGATCGCCTTCACCCGCCAGTCGCTGTCGGGGTTCAAGACGCCGAAGAAGGTGGTGTTCCAGGAGTTGCCCAAGACCTCGACCGGCAAGATCCAGAAGTTCGAGCTGCGCCGGCTGGCCAGGGAGCTTTAGGCGCGGGGCCGGATCACCCGCAAGGGCCGGGTCCGGGGAGGCGAGCGCGCCCCTCGGCCCTTCTTCTCGTTCGGAAATACTCCCGCCGGAGGCCTCCGGCGCCGGCCGTGCGCGCGGCATTTTGGCAGGGCGGCCAGGGCCCGGCTTGCAAAACCGACTTTACATTCCTAAATCGGAATACAATGGTGCGGGAACGCGCCGCCAGTGCAATGGAGTTTACCAAGATGACGATCAATCAAGCTGTTACAGCCTTCGCCGGTTTCATGGTCCTGCTGTCGGTGGTGCTGACCTATTACGTGTCGCCCTATTTCGTCTGGCTGACCGTCTTTGTCGGCGCCAACCTGTTCCAGTCGGCCTTTACCGGGATCTGCCCGGCGGGGACCATCATGTCCAAGCTGGGCTTCAAGCCCGCATAAGCCAGGGCTTGCCCAGACCGGACCACGGGCGGCGAAGCCGTTTGCCGCCCCTGCCCCCGCCGTGCTAATCTGAAAAGAAAAACAGAGGCACGGCGGATGCAGGCGACATGACGGCGCTGCGCGAATACGAGCGGCTGGAAGCCAGCGGGCTGTGGCGCCCCACCCCCGAGGAGCAGCGACGCGAGGTCATCGTCTCGATCGGCGAGGCGACTCTGACCATCACCGACCTGAACGACCGGGCGCTGGCGCATTGGTCGCTGGCTGCGGTCGAGCGTAAGGCCCCCGGCCATTTCCCCGCGATCTATCACCCCGACGGCGACCCCGGCGAAACGCTGGAACTGGCCGAGGACGAAACCGCGATGATCGAGGCAATCGAGCAGTTGCGCGCGGCCATTTCGCGCGCCCGCCCGCGCCCGGGGCGGCTGCGGCTGCTGGGCGTGGGGGCCAGTATGGCGGCGGTGCTGACGGTGCTGCTGGTCTGGTTGCCAGGCGCGATGCTGCGCCACACGGTGCAGGTGGTGCCCGAGATCAAGCGGCAGGAGATCGGCGCCGCCCTGCTCGACCGGATCGAGCGGGTTGCCGGGCGCGCCTGTGCAGCACCCGAAACCGGCCCGGTGCTCGACGCGCTGGCGCAGCGGACCGGCGCCGGGCGGCTGGTGGTTCTGCGCACCGGCGTGAAGACCGCTCTGAACCTGCCCGGAGGCATCGTCCTGCTGAACCGATCCGTGGTCGAGGATCACGAAGACCCGTCGGTCGCCGCCGGGTATATCGTGGTGGAACTGGCCCGCGCGCGCGACGTGGACCCGCTGGCCGAGTTCCTCGACCACAGCGGCCCGGCCGCCACATTTCGGCTGCTGACCAGCGGTCATGTGACCCGGGGCGCGCTCGACAGCTATGCGGAGCAGGTGCTGGTGGCGCCGCGCCCGGAGCTGGACCCGTCAATCATTCTGGCCGCCTTCGCGCAGGCAGAGGTGCCCGCGACCCCCTATGCCTATGCGCGCGACATCACCGGGGAAAGCGTGCTGACCCTGATCGAGGCCGATCCGATGGCTGGCCGCGATCCGGCGCCGGTCCTGCCGGATCGGGACTGGGTTCTGTTGCAGGGAATCTGCGGCGGCTGAAGCGTCAGTTGTTCAGAGTGGCGCCGGAGTAGCCGGCGGCATGCACCCGCTGCAGCGCGTCCTGCGCCTGTGCCGCGCTGGTGAAGGGACCGGCCAGAACCACACGCTGGGTTGCCCCGCCGCGCTGCACGGTGCCCAGCCGCATCGGCAGCCCGCCGCGCGCCATGGCCTGCGCCGCCTGCCGCGCCTGCGCCTCGCTGCCGAAGGTGGCGACACGCACGTAGCGGCGCGGCGCGCTGGCTTTCACCGGGGCCGATCGGGTGGACAGGCGGATGAGCGTCTTGCGCTCCGCCTCGGCGGGGGATTTCGCGACCTCGCGCGGCACGGTGACGATCTGCCGGTCGGTGGGCAGCGGCACCAGGGTGCGCGGCACGGTCCGGGTCCAGATCTGGTCGGCCTGGGCATTGCCCGCCGCGCTGCGCGGTCCGCGATTCGGGTTCAGCCGGTCATCCGCGCGCGCGACGGCGCGATAGCCCGCCGGCGGGGCCGAACCCGCGCGCAACTGCGCCGGGGTCAAGCGGCGCTCGGCCCGGTAGGGGTTGAGGCGATCGTCGCTCCAGATTGGCCGGTAGCCCTCGGGGACCGACACGCTGCGGGTGTTGCGGCGGTTGTCGTAGACATGGCGCGGCACCGCGCGGGTTTGCGGCGAGACATAGGGCATGGTCGCCGTGCCCCGCGGCGAGAGTGCCGATTGCCGGTCCCAGCCACGGCCATAGGTCACCGGCGGCTCGGCCTGCGGGCCGCAGCGCACGTCGGGCGCGCGGTTGATGTACCGCTGGCTGAACGGAGACGCGTTGGAACAGGGGCCGCCGGTCGCCGCCGGGGCGCGGCGCGGCGCGATCACCTGCGCCGGGCGCGGCGCGGTGACGGCGGGCTTGCGAACAGGCGCCGGGGCAGGTGCGGGGCGGCGCACGATGACAGGCGCCGCCTGCGGCGCGGCGGGCACGGTGGCGACGCGGGGCGTGGGCGCGGGCGCGGGCCGGGCCGCGGGGTTGGCAACTGCCGGCGGCAGCGGCCGGGTCTGCTGCGCGGCGGCGGGAACCGTGATCTCGACCGGCTTGGCAGCCGGTGCCGGGGCGGTCGTGGCCCCGGCAACTGTGGTGGGGTTGAAGCCGCAGACCTGCTTGCGGTCGCGACCGACCCGCGGCACCCAGGTGACGTTGCCGTCGATGCCGGCGCGGATGTAAATGCAGCCACGGCTGTCGACATATTGCTTGCCGGTATAGGAGGACGGCGGAAATTCCGCCGGGGGTGCGGCATTGCGCAGGTTCTGCGCCGGTGCCGAAACCGCGGAAATCGCCGCAGCGATGATCGAAAGCGCAATAACCCTTGTTAAATACATCCCTGCCCCCACAAGATATGGCGGAAGGATGCCGCAATTCGCGCGCCCAGTAAAGGCATCTGTTGCGCCTTATTTGGTGCCGAACATCCGATCCCCGGCATCGCCCAGTCCCGGCAGGATATACCCCTTGCTGTTCAGCTCGCGGTCGATCGACGCGGTGACGATCGGCACGTCCGGGTGCGCCTGCTTCATCCGCTCCACGCCCTCGGGCGCGGCCAGCAGGCACAGAAAGCGAATATCGGTCGCACCGGCCTGTTTCAGCAGGTCGATGGCGGCGGCCGAGCTGTTGCCGGTGGCCAGCATCGGATCGACCACGATCACCAGGCGGTTGTTCAGCCCCTCGGGCACCTTGAAGTAATACTGCACCGGCTTAAGGGTTTCCTCGTCGCGGTACAGCCCGACGAATCCGACCCGCGCCGAGGGGACCAGTTCCAGCACCCCGTCGAGCATGCCGTTGCCCGCCCGCAGGATCGAGACCAGCGCCAGTTTCTTGCCCGCAAGGATCGGCGCGTCCATCTCTTCCATCGGGGTTTCGATGGCGCGCGTGGTCATCGGCATCTCGCGGGTGATCTCATAGGCCAGCAGCAGTGTGATCTCGTGCAGCAACTGCCGGAACTCGGCCGAGGAGGCCCCCTTGTCGCGCATCAGTGTCAGCTTGTGCTGGACCAGCGGATGATCGACGACGGTCAGATGCTCGGACATGCTCTCACTCCCGGTTGTGCGGCGTATCCCCTATTAGGCCCGCCCGGCCCGCCGCCGCAACCCGCAACCAGGCGCCGGGCGACGGTTCGGGGCGGAATTTCGCGGCTCAGAGAAAGCTGCGGCCCGGCCCGCGCTCGGCCAGCCCCAGGTGATCGGCGATGGAGGCCGCGACGTCGGTGAAGCCCAGCTGCCCCACCGCGCCCGCGCCGCGCCCGGCGGCCAGCACCGGCACACGTTCGCGGGTGTGATCGGTGCCGCTCCAACTGGGGTCGTTGCCGTGATCGGCAGTCAGGATCATCAGATCGCCCTCCCGCAGGCGGGCGAGGATCGGGCCGAGCGCCGCATCGAACCACTCCAGCGCCCGAGCGTATCCGGCGATGTCGCGGCGGTGGCCGTAGAGGCTGTCGAACTCGACGAAATTGGCGAAGGTCAGGCTGCCCTCCTCGGCGCTATCGACCAGGTCGCCCAGATCCTTCATCAGCTTGGCATCACTGCCCTTCACCACGTCGTCGATCCCCTGCATCGAGAAGATGTCGCCGATCTTGCCCACCGCGTGCACGCGCCCCCCGGCGGCCTGCACCCAGTCGGTCAGCACCGGCGCGGGCGGCGCGATGGCATAGTCGCGGCGGTTGGTGGTGCGGGTGAACCCGGTCCCGGGCGTGCCGACAAAGGGGCGCGCGATCACCCGGCCCACCTTCATCGCGTGCAGCATGGGCGCGATGTCGCGGCAGAGTTTCAGCAGCCGGTCCAGCCCGAACCCCTCCTCATGCGCGGCGATCTGGAACACGCTGTCGGCGGAAGTGTAGCAGATCGGCCAGCCGGTCCGCAGATGGTCCGCCCCCAGCCGGGCAGTAATCTCGGTGCCCGAGGCGTGGCAATTGCCAAGGATGCCATCGGTTCCGGCGGCCCGCGCCACCGCGCGCGTCAGATCCTCGGGAAAGGCGGGATCGGTATCCGGGAAATAGTGCCAGTCCCAAGGCACCGGCACCCCGGCCAGTTCCCAATGGCCCGAGGGGGTGTCCTTGCCCGATGAGACCTCACTCGCCGCCCCCCAGAGGCCGACGGGCCGCGCCCCCAGCCCCGGCGCCACCGCGCCCGAGGCCAGTTGAACCGCCGCCCCCAGCCCGAGCGCGTCGAGGTTGGGCAGGCGCAGCGGCCCGCTGCGGCCCTCCTCCGCCTGTCCGGCGGCGCAGGCGCGGGCGATGTGCGCCAAGGTATTGGCCCCGGTGTCGGGCCGGTCGCCATTGAAAAAGCGGCCCGCGTCCGGCGCGCCGCCGATGCCCACCGAATCCATCACCACCAGAAAGGCGCGGCTCATCCCCCCAGCCTTTCGCGGATCAGGTCTGGCGGCGGCGCGGGCGCGTCGCCGAGGGTGATCGCGGCGCGCACCGCCGCCTCGGCCCGGCGCGCGGCATCCTCACGCGCGGCATGGATCATCGCCAGCGGCGTGCCCTTCTCGACCCTGTCGCCCAGCCGGATCACGTTCGAAAGACCGACGGCGGGATCGACCACGTCGCTCTCCACCTGTCGCCCGCCGCCCAGGTCGACCACGGCAAGGCCCAGTGCCTCGCCGTCGATGGCGGTGACATGGCCCGCCTCGCGCGCGGTTACCTCGTGCATTACCGTCGCCTCGGGCAGAAAGCGCGCCCAATCCTCGACAAAGCCCAGCGGGCCGCCCTGCGCCGCGATCATCCGACCGAACCTCTCGGCCGCGCGGCCATCCGCGATCACCGCCGCCACCTTGGCCGCCCCCGCCGCCGCATCTTCGGCCAACCCCGCGTCGGCCAGAACCTGCCCGCCCAGCTCGGCGGTCAACGCGGCCAGCGGCCCGGTCGCCTGCCCGGTCAGCACCTGCATCACCGCGTCGATCTCCACCGCGTTGCCCAGCGCGGGGGCCAGCGGTTGCGACATGTCGGTGATCAGGGCGGTCGTCTTGCAACCCGCCGCGTTGGAGGTATCGCTCAGCGCGCGGGCCAGGGCGCGGGCCTCTTCCATGGTCTTCATGAAGGCGCCGGAGCCGACTTTGACGTCGAGCACCAACGCATCGGGCGCCTCGGCCAGTTTCTTCGACAGGATCGAGGCGGTGATCAGATCCAGGCTCTCGACCGTGCCGGTGACATCGCGCACCGCGTAGAGCCGCTTGTCGGCGGGGGCGATTCGCGCCGAGGCCCCGGCGATCACGCAGCCCGCCTTTTGCACCAGCGCGGGCAGCAGATCGTGCGGCACCGCCGTCGAGAGGCCCGGGATCGCCTCAAGCTTGTCCAGCGTGCCGCCGGTATGGCCCAGACCACGCCCCGAGATCATCGGCACATAGGCGCCGCATTCGGCCAGCGCCGGGGCCAGGATCAGCGAGACGCAATCGCCCACCCCGCCGGTGGAATGCTTGTCCACCACCGGGCCGTCCAGATCCCATTGCAGGACCTCGCCGCTGTCGCGCATCGCCAGCGTCAGCGCGGTGCGCCCTGCCGCCCCCAGATCGCCCATGCAGACCGCCATGGCAAAGGCGCCGGCCTGCGCATCGCTCACCCCGTGATCCGCCAGACCCTGCGCGAACCAGCGCAACTCGGCCTCCTCCGGCACCTCGCGGCGGCGCAGCCGGGCCAATATCGCGCGCGCATCCATGCGGTCAGCGCCCCTGCATGTGATCGGTGTTGAAGGCGCCCGGCAGCAGCTCGCCCAATGTCATCACCTGTTCCTGACCGTCCAGCGTGCCCATGATCACCGGCACGTGCCCGGCGCCGAATTCCGCCAGTTTCTGTCGGCAGCCGCCGCAGGGCGAGACCGGCATCGGCGCGTCGGCGATGACATAGACCTCGTCGATCTCGGTATCCCCTGCGGCCACCATCGCAGCGATCGCCCCGGCCTCGGCGCAGGTGCCCTCAGGGTAGGCGACATTCTCCACGTTGCAGCCGGAATAGATCGTGCCCGAGATCGCGCGGATCGCCGCCCCCACCTTGAACCCGGAATAGGGGGCATGGGCGTTTTCGCGCACGGCGGTGGCGGCCTGTTTCAGCGGCATCTGGGAATTCTCCGGTTTTTGCCCAGCTTTGCGGCTGGGTCGGCGGGATGCAAGGGGGCGGCGCGGATTGGCGCCCTAGCCCAGCTCGGTCGCGAAGGTTCCGGGCAGCGTCACCTCGAGCAGCTCCACGTCATCGGACGGGTCCGACAGCCGGGTCCGGAGCCCCGGCGGGATCACGAAGGCATCGCCGGCGGTCAGCAGGTATGGATCGCGCCCCTCGCCCTCCAGCGTGACTGTGCCGGCCATCACGAAGGTGAAATGGATATCGGCCTCATGGCTGGCCCAGACCGGATCGCCCTGCCCCCGGCGCACCACCTGCACGCCGGCCACCCCCTTGGTGTTGGCATTGATCGTGGTGTCGCGCGCGATGTAGCCCGGCAGGCGGAACGGCACCCACTCCGCCCCCTCGGCGCGGTTGTAGACAAAGCGTTGGCCCTGCCATTCGCGCCCGGGCCGCAGATGCGGGGTGGGCAGGGTCATCTGGTGGTCGATCTCGGTCACATGCTCGGCCGGAACGCCGATTTCGATCACCTCGACGTTGTCGCTGGCCTCCAGCACCCTATGGCGGATCTCGGGCGGCTGGATGAAACAGTCGCCCCGGGTCAGTCGCATCGGTTCGCCCTGATCCTCGTAGACCACATCGACCCAGCCGCCGACGCAGAAGATCAGCTGAAAGCCGACCTTGTGGAAATGCACCATGTCGGGCACCGGACCGCCGTCGGGGATGCGGATATGGCTGGCGATGATCGAGCCGCCAAGGCGCGAGGGCACCAGATCGCGGTAATGCATCCCGGCCCGGCCGATGATCCAGGGCGCCTGGTCGGCCAGCCGGCGGACCACGAACTCATGCTGCGTGTCGGGCATCACCAGCGGCGGGTTGCGGTCCTCGATCTCTACCTGCGTGCCGTTGGGTGCGGTCAAGCGCCGCGCCCCGCCCGCGAACCCGTCGGGATCCCCGGTCAGGATGCGCAGGGTGCCGGGGGCCTCGGGCGCGCCTTTTTCCACCCGCAACCGCAGCCCGTGGCCGGAAAACACCGCGACCTGCGGGTTGTCGGCGGGATAGATCATGTCCATCCGCATGCCCAAGGTTTTGGTATAGAACGGAATATCGTCGCGCAGCTCATCCGTCGGCAGGCGCATTTCGGCGATGGTGTCTTGCATCGGCTCCCCCTGGTGGTCGCAAGACTTTGGCGGCGGCCCTGCGGATTTGCAAGACGGGGCTAAGACAGCTAATGGAAATTCAGCGCTTTCGCCCGATCACAATTTAGTTTAATATTAAACTATACTCTTGGAGGAGCCCCCAGATGTCCGAACAGCAGAGCCAGCGGCAGGCCGCCCTGTTCTATCACGAGTACCCGAAACCCGGAAAACTCGAGGTCCGCGCCACCAAGCCGATGGCCAACGGACGCGACCTCAGCCTCGCCTATTCGCCCGGCGTCGCCGAGGCCTGCCTCGAAATCCAGAACACCCCGGCCGATGCCGCCCGCTATACCGCGCGGGGCAATCTGGTCGGCGTGGTCACCAACGGCACGGCGGTGCTCGGGCTGGGCAATATCGGCGCGCTGGCCTCCAAGCCGGTGATGGAGGGCAAGGCCGTCCTGTTCAAGAAGTTCGCCTCGATCGACTGTTTCGACATCGAGCTGAACGAGCCCGATCCCGAGAAACTAGCCGAGATCGTCTGTGCGCTGGAACCCACCTTCGGCGCCATCAACCTCGAGGACATCAAGGCGCCCGACTGTTTCATCGTCGAACAGATCTGCCGCGAGCGGATGAACATCCCGGTGTTCCATGACGACCAGCACGGCACCGCCATCGTGGTCGGCGCCGCCGCCAAGAACGCACTGCACGTCACCGGCAAGGCCTTCGAGGACATCAAGATCGTCTCCACGGGGGGCGGCGCGGCCGGGATTGCGTGCCTCAACATGCTGCTGAAACTGGGGTTGCGGCGCGAGAACGTCTGGCTCTGCGACATTCACGGGCTGGTCTACGACGGCCGCGAGGTGGACATGAACCCGCAAAAAGCGGCCTATGCCCAGCCCAGCGACAAGCGCACCCTGGACGAGGTGATCGAGGGGGCAGACATGTTCCTCGGCCTCTCCGGCCCCAATGTGCTCAAGCCCGCGATGGTGGCGAAGATGGCCAAGCGCCCGATCATCTTCGCGCTGGCCAATCCGACGCCCGAGATCCTGCCGGACGCAGCGCGCGAGATCGCCCCGGATGCGATCATCGCCACCGGGCGCAGCGATTATCCCAACCAGGTCAATAACGTGCTGTGCTTTCCGTTCATCTTCCGCGGTGCGCTGGACGTCGGCGCCACCGAGATCAACGACGAGATGCAACTGGCCTGCATCGACGGCATCGCCCAACTGGCCCGCGCCACCACCAGCGCCGAGGCGGCGGCGGCCTATCAGGGCGAACAGCTGACCTTCGGGGCCGATTACCTGATCCCCAAGCCGTTCGATCCGCGGCTGATCGGGGTGGTCGCCACCTCGGTCGCCAAGGCGGCGATGGACAGTGGCGTCGCCACCCGCCCGCTGGATGATCTGGCCGCCTACAAGCACCGGCTTGACGGGTCGGTGTTCAAATCCGCCCTGCTGATGCGCCCGGTGTTCGAGGCCGCGCGCACCGCCTCGCGCCGCATCGTCTTTGCCGAGGGCGAAAACGAGCGCGTGCTGCGCGCCGCTCAGGCGGTGCTGGAGGAGACCACTGAAACCCCGGTGCTGATCGGACGCCCCGAGGTGATCGAACAGCGCTGCGCGCGCTACGGCCTCAAGATCCGGCCAGGGCAGGACTTCAAGATCGTGAACCCAGAGAACGACCCGCGCTACCGCGATTACTGGGGCACCTATCACTCGATCATGGCGCGGCGCGGCGTCACCCCGGACCTGGCCCGCGCGATCATGCGCACCAACACCACCGCCATCGGCGCGGTCATGGTCTACCGCGAGGAGGCCGACAGCCTGATCTGCGGCACTTTCGGGCAATACCTGTGGCACCTGAACTATGTCCAGCAGGTGCTGGGCACGCAGGAATTGTGCCCGGTCGGCGCGCTGTCGCTGATGATCCTGGAGGACGGGCCGCTGTTCGTCGCCGACACCCAGGTCAACCACGAACCGACACCGGAGCAGATCACCCAGACCGTGATCGGCGCGGCCCGCCACGTGCGACGCTTCGGGCTCACCCCGAATATCGCGCTGTGCTCGCATTCCCAGTTCGGCAACCTCGATATCGACAGCGGGCGGCGGATGCGCGATGCGCTGGCGCTGCTCGACGCCGCGCCGCGCGACTTCTGCTACGAGGGCGAGATGCATGTCGATGCAGCGCTGGACCCGGTCCTGCGCGCGCGGATCTTCCCCGATACCCGGATGCAGGGGGCGGCCAACGTGCTGGTCTTCGGCAATACCGACGCGGCCAGCGGCGTGCGCAACATCCTCAAGATGAAGGGCAGCGGGCTCGAGGTCGGGCCGATCCTGATGGGCATGGGCAACCGCGCCCATGTGGTCACCCCCTCGATCACCGCGCGCGGGCTGCTGAACATGAGCGCCATCGCCGGCACCCCGGTGGCGCATTACGGCTAGACCGCAGAGCCGCCGCAGCGCGCAACCCGTGCTGCGGCGGCAAGGTTCAGGGGATGTTACTTCTTGGTGGTTTTGGTCCCAGGTTTCGCCGGTTTCTGTTTCTTGTCGCCCATGGCAACGAGACCTTTTTCGAGACGGGCCGGCACCGTGCCAGACCCTGACCGGGCGTTTACGCGACTCCCTTGCGGCTGTCTGATCGGTTTTCGACACGGCGCATGTCGAAATTCCGCCGCCCCCCAATGACGCGCGCGCGAATCCCCTCCCGGCCGGGTTTGCATCGATTTGTCATGCAATTTTGCAAAATGCCCTGGGATTTACCGAAGACTTGCGAATAGCTTGGCATTTGCAAAACTTTGCACAACAGTTCTCACAATTTCTGCAAATTTCTTGCGGTAATGTGACGCGACGTCTTCGATCTTTCTTGCCGCAAGGGGTCCGGCCCCGATAACACCGATCCAACGTCGAGGGAGAGGAATACCATGGCATACAAGGATATCTACGCCCGCTGGAAGAGCGATCCGGAAGGGTTCTGGATGGAGGCGGCCGAGCAGATCGACTGGGTCGAGAAACCCACCAGGGCGCTGTTCGACGCCAACGCGCCGCTCTACGAATGGTTCATTGACGGCAAGGTCAACGCCTGCTGGAACGCCGTCGACCGCCATGTCGAGGCCGGGCGCGGCGATCAGGCCGCGATCATCCACGACAGCCCGGTGACCCACTCCAAGCGCTGGATCACCTATGTCGAGCTGCGCAACCGTGTTGCCATGCTGGCCGGGGCGCTGCGCGCCAAGGGTGTGGAAAAGGGCGACCGCGTCATCATCTACATGCCGATGGTCCCCGAGGCGCTGGAGGCGATGCTGGCCTGTGCCCGCCTTGGCGCGGTGCACTCGGTGGTGTTCGGCGGCTTTGCCGCGCATGAGCTGGCCGTGCGCATCGACGACTGCAAGCCCAAGGCGATCATCGCTGCCTCCTGCGGGATCGAGCCGGGCCGCGTGGTGCATTACAAGCCGCTCTTGGACGGCGCGCTGGCGCTGTCGGCGCATCAGCCCGACTTCTGCGTCATCTTCCAGCGCGAGCAGGAGGTTGCCCGCCTCGAAGAGGGCCGCGATTACAACTGGCACGGCTTCCAGTACGGGGTGGAGCCGGCCGACTGCGTGCCGGTCGAGGGCAATCACCCCGCCTATATCCTTTATACCTCCGGCACCACCGGCCAGCCCAAGGGCGTCGTGCGCCCCACCGCCGGGCATCTGGTGGCGCTGAACTGGTCGATGAAGAACCTCTACAACGTCGATCCGGGCGATGTGTTCTGGGCCGCCTCGGATGTCGGCTGGGTCGTCGGCCATTCCTACATCTGCTACGCGCCGCTGGTGCATGGCAACACCACCGTGGTGTTCGAAGGCAAGCCGATCGGCACCCCCGACGCCGGCACCTTCTGGCGGGTGATCTCGGAACACAACGTGCGCAGCTTCTTCACCGCGCCGACCGCCTTTCGCGCGATCAAGCGCGAGGACCCCAAGGGCGAGTTCGTCAAGAAATACGACCTGAGCGGGCTGCGCACGCTCTACCTCGCCGGGGAACGCGCCGACCCGGACACCATCAACTGGGCCAAGGACCAGCTCAAGGTGCCGGTGGTCGATCACTGGTGGCAGACCGAGACCGGCTGGGCGATCACCGGCATCCCGATGGGTGTCGAGGAGATGGAGATCAAGACCGGCTCCTCCGGGGTGCCGATGCCGGGCTATGACGTGCAGATCCTTGACGAGGCCGGCCATCCGGTCGGCCCCGGCACGCTGGGCGCCGTGGCGGTCAAGCTGCCGCTGCCGCCGGGCACCCTGCCGACGCTCTGGAACGCCGGTGACCGCTATCGCAAGAGCTACCTCGAGCATTTCCCCGGCTATTACGAGACCGGCGATGCCGGCATGATCGACGAGGACGGTTACCTTTACATCATGGCGCGCACCGATGACGTGATCAACGTGGCCGGTCACCGCCTGTCGACCGGCGCGATGGAAGAGGTGCTGGCCAATCACCCCGACGTCGCCGAATGCGCCGTGATCGGGGTTGCCGACGACCTCAAGGGCCAGCTGCCGATGGGCTTTGTCTGCCTGACCAAGGGGGTGAACCGCCCCGAGGAGGAGATCGTGCGCGAATGCGTCACCCTGGTGCGGGGCGAGATCGGGCCGGTCGCGGCGTTCAAGCTGGCGGTGGTGGTCGACCGGCTGCCCAAGACGCGCTCGGGCAAGATCCTGCGCGGCACCATGGTCAAGATCGCCAACGGCGAGGAATTCAAGATGCCCGCCACCATCGACGATCCGGAGATCCTCGACGAGATCCGCACCGCGCTGCAAACCCTGGGCTATGCCAAGGGCTGAGCGGCTTGTCCCGGGACCGGGGCGATCTAGGTTTCATCGACATGAAACAGATCGCCCTGCCCCTCGCCCTCTCTGTCGCCCTCCTGGCCTCGCCCGCGCCTGCGCAGATGCTGGAGGATTTCACTGGCTCCTCCGCGGACGGCTGGCGCTTCATCAGCGACCAGGTGATGGGCGGCGTATCCGAGGGGCGCTCTGGTGTGGAGGTTCGGGGAGGTGAGAGCTTCCTGCGGCTGACCGGCACGGTCAGCACCGAGAATCGCGGCGGCTTCATCCAGACCCGGCGCGACCTGCCCGGCGGGCTCCCCGAGGGTACAAAGGGAGTGGCACTGCGCGCACGCGGCGACGGCCAGCAATACTTCATGCATCTTCGGACCACTGGCACCGTTCTGCCCTGGCAGTATTACCAGGCGCCGTTCACGCCCGGCCCTGACTGGGGTGAGATCCGCGTGCCACTGTCTGCCTTTATCGCCTCCGGGGCGCTGCTGCGCGCGACGCCGCGGGCGGGTGATGTGCGGTCGATCGCGCTGGTCGCCTTCGGGCGCGATCATCGGGCCGACGTCTCGCTTGCGCGGATCACGCTCTACTGAGCGCGGCCCGCGTCCCGGCGTCATCGTCGCATTCCCGATGTCACGGCTTGGCATTGCCCCGGCCCTGCCCCTAATCTGCCGCCAAGGACGACAGGGACACCGGCGAAAGGCACGCGACATGGCACAGGACAACGACCTCTGGAAACTCGGCGCCACGGAAACCGCCGCCCGCACCAGAGCGGGCGAGATCAGCGCCGAGGCCGCCGTGGGCGCCGCGCTCGACCGGATGGAGGCGGTGAACCCGGCGCTCAACGCCGTGGTCGAAAGCCTGGCGGAGGAGGCCCGAGACCGCGCCCAGGCGCTGGACAAGGCGCGCGCCGGCGGCGCGGCCTGCGGCCCGCTGCACGGGGTGCCGGTGACGATCAAGATCAACGTCGATCAGACCGGGCATGCCACGTCGAACGGGGTGGTCGCGCTCAAGGATCTGATCGCGCCCGGCGACGCCCCTGTCGTCGAGAACCTGCAGGCCGCCGGTGCGGTGGTGATCGGGCGCACCAACACGCCGGAGTTTTCGTTTCGCGCCGATACCGACAACCCGCTGTTCGGCCGCACCCACAACCCCTGGGGCGATCACATCTCACCCGGCGGCTCTACCGGCGGCGGCGGGGCGGCGGTGATGGCCGGGATCGGCGCGCTGGCGCATGGCAACGACATCGGCGGCTCCCTGCGGTTTCCGGCCGCCGCAAACGGCGCGGTCACAGTGAAACCGGGGCTGGGCCGGGTGCCGGCCTTCAACCCCAGCCAGACCGCCGAGCGCGGGATGCTGGCACAGTCGATGTCGGTGCAGGGGCTGATCACCCGCGAGGCGCGTGACCTGCACCTGTCGATGCCCGCCATGATCGCGCCCGACCCGCGCGATCCCTTTCACATCCCGCTGCCCTGGCGCGGTGCGGCGATCGAGGGGCCGATCACCGTCGGCTTCACCAAGCAAACCTACGAGTTCGAGCTGCACCCCGAGGTTTCGCGCGCGCTGGACGCGGCACGCGACGCGCTGAGCGATGCCGGTTACCGCGTGGTCGAGATCGACCCGCCGCTGCTGCGCGAGGCGGGGATGGACGGCTACCGCGCCCTGATGGGCGAGGTGCTGGCGCTGATGGGCCCCGATATCCGCGCCCACGGTTCGGCCACCATCCAGGCGATCTTCGACGAATACTTCCGCCAGTTCACCCCCTTCGAGGGCACCGAACTGTTGCAGATGATGGCCAAGCGCAGCCATTACGCGCGGGTCTGGTCGCAGTTTCTCGAGGAGCACCCGCTGGTGCTGGCCCCGTTCCTGCCGCAACCCTTCTTTGCCCCGGACCGCGATACCGAAGGCGCCGAGGGCGTGCGCGAGGTGCTGGGTTCGGCGCTGTGGTCCTACGCGATGAACTTCATGGGGCTGCCGGCGGCCTGCGTTCCGGCGCGGCTGGCCGAACTGACCGACGGGCCGCAGCCGATCAACGTGCAGATCGTCGCCCGCCGCTGGCGCGAGGATCTGGCGGTGGACGCCTGCATCGCCATCGAGGACCGGATCGGCCGCATGTGCGACCCGCTCTGGGCGCGCATGGGCTGACCGTTGCGGCGGAAACGAAAAAGGACGCGGGAGACCCCCCGCGCCCTGATGTGGTCTGAAAACCGGCTTCTACTATCTAGATCCGGGGTTCACTCACGAACCCGGCGCGCTGCTTAGCAGTCGGGATCCTGATAGCCCGGCTCTCGTGTCGACTCTGTGACATTCGTCACAATATCCCGAGAAAAACGGCGCCGGTTTCGCCCCGCCTCAGGTGAACTGCTCCGCGATCAGCCGCTCTTCCAGCCCGTGTCCGGGATCGAACAGGATGCGATGCTCGATCTTGGGCTCCGAGCGGATTTCGACCCAGTCGATATCCATGATCGAGATCGAATCGGCATCCGCCATCACCGGCCGCTTGTCGGCCTCGAGCACGTCGAAGCGGACCCGCGCGGTCTTGGGCAGGAGCGCCCCGCGCCAGCGCCGTGGCCGGAATGCCGCGATCGCGGTCAGCGCCAGCACGTCCGAGCCGATCGGCAGGATCGGCCCATGCGCGGAGTAGTTATAGGCGGTCGATCCCGCCGGGGTGGCCAGCAGCGCCCCGTCGCAGACCAGCTCCGACAGCCGCAACCGCCCGTCGACGCTGATCCGCAGCTTGGCCGCCTGCGGACCGGCGCGCAAAAGGCTCACCTCGTTGATGGCCAGCGCGCGGTGCAGCCTGCCCAGCCGGTCCATCGCCGTCATCGACAGCGGATTGATGATCTCCTGCTCCGCCGCCTTCAGCCGCTCCATCAGGTCGGCCTCGCTGTATTCGTTCATCAAAAAGCCGATGGTGCCCCGGTTCATGCCATAGACCGGCGCCGGCAGATCCTGGGTGGCGTGCAGCGTGCGCAGCATGAACCCGTCGCCGCCCAGCGCCACGATCACCTCGGCCTCATCCGGCGACGCGTCGCCGTAGCGGGCGATCAGGGTGTCCCGCGCCGTCTGCGCCACCGGCGCTTCGCTGGCCATGAACGCGATTTTCAGTGGCATGGCAGGGGTTTCCGGTGTTGCGCATCCGGCTCCGAAACAAGCATATCTTTCCGCCCTTGACCAGTGTTGCCGCGGCATCATGCCGAATCGTCGCATTCCGGGCTTTTCGCGCCCGCGGCTTTCCATTAGGTAAACCGCCATCCACCGCAGATGATGGGAATTACCATGAACGCGCCCACCCGTGACACCGGTTTCTTCACCCAATCCCTTGCCGAGCGCGACCCCGAGATCGCCAAGGCCATCGACCTCGAACTGGGCCGCCAGCGCGACGAGATCGAACTGATCGCCTCCGAGAACATCGTGAGCGCCGCCGTGATGGAGGCGCAGGGCTCGGTGATGACCAACAAATACGCCGAAGGCTATCCCGGCCGGCGCTACTATGGCGGCTGTCAGTTCGTCGACATCGCCGAGAACCTCGCCATCGAGCGGGCCAAGGAACTGTTCGGCTGCGAATTTGCCAACGTGCAGCCCAACTCCGGCTCCCAGGCCAACCAGGGCGTCTACCAGGCGCTGATCCAGCCCGGCGACACCATCCTCGGGATGAGCCTCGACGCCGGCGGCCACCTGACCCACGGCGCCAAACCGAACCAGTCGGGCAAGTGGTTTCACGCGGTGCAATACGGCGTCCGCCAGCAGGACAACCTGATCGACTACGACCAGGTGCAGGAGCTTGCGAAAGAGCATAACCCCAAGTTGATCATCGCCGGCGGCTCGGCCATCCCGCGCCAGATCGACTTTGCCAAAATGCGCGAGATCGCCGACAGCGTCGGCGCGCTGCTGCATGTCGACATGGCGCATTTCGCGGGCCTCGTGGCAGCGGGCGAGCATCCCTCGCCCTTCCCGCATGCGCATGTGGCCACCACCACCACCCACAAGACCCTGCGCGGCCCGCGCGGCGGCATGATCCTGACCAATGACGCGGACATCGCCAAGAAGGTGAACTCGGCGATCTTCCCCGGCATCCAGGGCGGCCCGCTGATGCATGTGATCGCGGCCAAGGCCGTCGCCTTCGGCGAGGCGCTGCGGCCTGAGTTCAAGGCCTACGCGCAGCAGGTGATCAAGAACGCCCAGGCGCTTTCCGATCAGCTGATCAAGGGCGGGCTCGATACGGTCACCCACGGCACCGACACCCATGTGGTGCTGGTCGATCTGCGGCCCAAGGGCGTCAAGGGCAATGCCACCGAAAAGGCGCTGGGCCGGGCCCATATCACCTGCAACAAGAACGGCGTGCCGTTCGATCCGGAGAAACCCACCGTGACCTCCGGCATCCGTCTGGGCTCGCCCGCCGGCACCACCCGTGGTTTCGGTGAGGAAGAGTTCCGCCAGATCGCCGACTGGATCATCGAGGTTGTCGACGGGCTGGCCGCCAATGGCGAGGACGGCAACGCCGAGGTCGAGGAAAAGGTCAAGTCTGAGGTCGCCGCACTCTGCGCCCGATTCCCGATCTATCCCGGCCTCTGATCCGGCCCGACAACGACAACGCGCGGCCGCCGGTTTGCTCCGGCGGCCGTTTCGCGTGGCACCCCTTGGCCCTTGGCAACGGTGCCCGGCGCGCGTATACGCGCCATCTGATCCCAACCCTACCCCCTCTCGCGCGCGCCCCCGCGCTGAGCAGACCGAACCGGAGTTCCGACGATGATAGGCAGCGCCAATCTGAACATCATGATCAAGGCCGCGCGCAAGGCCGGGCGTTCGCTGGTCAAGGACTTCCGCGAGGTCGAGAACCTGCAGGTCTCGATGAAAGGCGCGGGCGATTTCGTTTCCAAGGCCGACATCTCCGCCGAGAAGATCCTGAAAGACGAGCTGATGGGCGCGCGGCCCAACTACGGCTGGCTGGCCGAGGAGGGCGGCGCCGAGGACGGCAACGACCCGACCCGGCGCTGGATCGTCGATCCGCTCGACGGCACCACCAACTTCCTGCACGGGCTGCCCCACTGGGCGATCTCGATCGGGCTGGAGCACAAGGGCGAGGTCGTCGCAGGCGTCATCTTCGACGCCGCCAAGGACGAGATGTTTTTTGCCGAGAAGGGCGCCGGCGCCTGGATGAACGACAAGCGCCTGCGGGTCTCGGGGCGCCACAAGATGATCGAGTCGATCTTTGCCACCGGCCTGCCCTTTGGTGGCCGCGCCGACCTGCCCCTGACGTTGCAGGACCTGGCCCGCCTGATGCCCGCCTGCGCCGGGGTGCGGCGCTGGGGCTCGGCCGCGCTCGACATGGCCTATGTCGCCGCCGGCCGTTACGAGGGGTTCTGGGAACGCCGGCTCAACGCCTGGGATCTCGCTGCCGGCGTGATCCTGGTGCGCGAGGCCGGCGGGCTGATCCAGCCGCTGACCCCCGGCAAGGACATCCTCGAGGACGGCGAGGTGATCTGCGCCAACGAGCCGATGTTCGACGGTTTTGCCAAGGTGATCCGGGGCTGAACTCTGCCTAGCGGTCGCAGCTGTGATTGATGCCGTCGGTCCAGGGGATCGCGGCGAAATCGCGCGGGTCGATGCCGTCGAGGCAGCCGATGTTGATGCCGCATTCCGCCGGGTCCGAGCGGCGCTGGTGGTGGGTGTAGATGCCGCAGGTCCTGCAAAAGTAGTGTTTCGCGGTATGCGTGCCCCAGGTGTAGAGGCCGAGGGTGTCGGCGCCCCGCACCACGCTGACCCTTGCCGCCACGGCCGTGACCGCCCCCGGCCCGCGTCGGCGGCAGATCGAACAGTCGCAACGGCTGGCCGAGGCCAGCCCGTGGGGCAGGAACGCCTCGATCACCACCGCGCCGCAATGACAACTTGCGCGGCGCGTCTCGGGGGTGTCGGACAGATCACTCATCGGCGCGGCACCCTGGGAATGCGGCTGGCGCTCAGCTTGTAGCGGGCCTCCGGGTGCGGCGGCAGCCCGTGGGTCCGGTTCCAGAACCCCGGCCCGCCGCGCCGCAGCCAGAGCGGCACCGTCAGCCCCAGCCCCACCATGAAGCCCCCCGCATGCGCCCAATAGGCCACGCCGCCGCCGTTGGGGTCCGACTCGAGCCCCCCGAGGAACTGGAACACCAGCCAGAGCCCCAGCATCAGCCAGGCGGGGATCGCCAGGATGCGGAAGAAAATCACCAGGATGATCAGGATATCCACCCGCGCCTTGGGAAACAGCAGCAGATAGGACCCCATCACCCCGGCGATGGCGCCCGAGGCGCCCACCGTGGGCACCGGCGAATAGGGCCCCATCAGGACATGGATCAGCCCGGCCCCGATCCCGCTGGCGAGGTAGAAGGCCAGGAACCACAGGTGGCCCATCTCGTCTTCGAGGTTGTCGCCGAAGATCCACAGGAACAGCATGTTGCCGGCCAGATGCATCACCCCGCCGTGCAGAAAGGTCGACGTAAGCAGCGTCTCGATGCCGCCGCCCTGGCTCAGCCGCGCCGGGATCAGCGCCCAGTCCAGAAAGACATCGTGCAGCACCACCTGGTCGGGCTGGCCGATATAGGTCAGGTACACGCCGATATTGAGCGCCATCAGGGCGTAGACGACGTAAGGCGTGCGCCCCGAGGGGTTGTGATCGCGGATCGGCAGCATGGCGGGAAGCTGCGGCGAAACCGCCCCCGCGTCAAGCGCTCAGCACCGGCGCGGGGCGATTACGCGCGCCCTCAGGCCATCCCGCCCAGCAGCGCGGCGTTGCCCCCCGCCGCCGTGGTATCGACGCAGACGTGCCGCTCGCCCATCACCCTCGCGCGGTCGGGCGCGCCCGGGATCAGCGGCAGGATCGGCCCGGCGCGCCGTGACAGCGCCTGTTCGATCTGCCGCGCGGTGGCCGCATCGCCCCACCAGAGCACCCCGCCGATCCCCTCCAGATGCTCCAGCCGGTGCAGGTCGATCATGCCGGTGGCACGGATCGCCTGACCGCCCAGCGCACACACCATCCGCGCCTGTTCGCCGGCGGCCTCCTCGCCCGGGCCCAGGCACAGCAGCGGCGCGCGCGGCACCAGCGACAGCCGGTTGGATTCCCCGGTCGGCCCCGGCAGCGTCACCGGCTCGGGCGGGGCGGCCTTGCCCTCGGGCGCGGGCAGCTCGGCCACGGTGGCGGACCATGTCGCAGCGCTGTCGCGCCGGTCGGGGGCACAGAACCGGGGCATGTAGCGCGGCCCGCCCGCCTTTGGCCCGGTGCCCGACAGCCCCTCGCCGCCGAACGGCTGGCTGCCGACGATGGCGCCGATCTGGTTGCGGTTGACATAGATGTTGCCGGCCTTCACCCGCTCGGTCACATGCTGCACCCGGTCGTCGATCCGGGTCTGCAACCCGAAGGTCAACCCGTAGCCGGTGGCATTGATCGCGTCGATCACCCGGTCGAGGTCGCGCGCCTTGAACCGCGCCACATGCAGCACCGGGCCGAAAATCTCGCGCTGCAGATCCTCGATGCCCGAAATCGCGATCAACGCCGGGGTGACAAAGGTGCCGCCCGCGGGCAGAGGCATTTCCTTCAGCAGCCGCCCCTCGGCGCGGGCGCGGTCGATATGGGCCGCGATCCCGGCCTGCGCCTCTGCGTCGATCACCGGGCCGACATCGGTGGAAAGCGCCCAGGGATCGCCGATGACAAGCGCGTCCATCGCCCCCTTGAGCATGGTCAGCAGATCCTCGGCCACGTCCTCCTGCACGTAGAGGCAGCGCAGCGCCGAACAGCGTTGCCCGGCAGACTGGAAGGCACTTTCGACCACCGCCTGCACCGCCTGTTCCGGCAGCGCGGTGCTGTCCACGATCATCGCGTTCAGCCCGCCGGTCTCGGCAATCAGCGGCGCGCCGGGGGCAAGGTTTTCGGCCATCGCGGCACGGATCAGCCGCGCGGTCTCGGTCGAGCCGGTGAAAGCGACCCCGTTCACCCGCGGATCGGAAGTGAGCGCCGCCCCCACCGCCCCGGCCCCCGGCAGCAATTGCAGGACGCTGCGCGGCACGCCGGCCTCATGCAGCAGCGAGACGGCGAGATGGGCGATCAGCGGCGTCTGCTCGGCCGGTTTGGCCAGCACCGCGTTGCCGGTGGCCAGCGCCGCCGCGATCTGCCCGGTGAAGATCGCCAGCGGAAAGTTCCACGGGCTGATGCAGGTAAAGGTCCCCGCCGGATCGCCCCCGGGGATGTTGGCGGCGTAATAACGCAGGAAATCCACCGCCTCGCGCAGCTCGGCCACCGCGTCGGGCAGGGTCTTGCCCGCCTCGCGCGCCACCAGCGTGAAGATCTCGCCATAATGCGCCTCGTAAAGGTCGGCGGCGGCGTTCAGCACCTTGGCGCGCACCTCGGCCGGGGCGTCCCAGACCCGCGCCGAGGCCAGCGCGGTCTCCACATCCGCCGCACTGGCCCAGGCCACCGTGCCGGGGCTGTCCTCGGGGCTGTCGCCGGGCCGGGCCGGGTTGATCACCGGCACCGCCGCCTCCGGCACCGCCGCGCCGGCCAGCAGCGGCGCGGCCTGCCAGCGATGCGCGGCAAGGGGCGCGCGCGCCGAGGCGATGGCGCTGAGCGTCGGCGCATGGGTCAGGTCGAACCCGCGCGAATTGCGGCGCTCCGGCGCGAAAAGGTCCAGCCCGGCGGGCAGCGGCGCGCCAAGCTCTCCCACCGCCTCGAAAGGACAGGCGGCAACCTCCTCGGGCGGCACCTCCTCGTCGACGATCTGGTTGACGAAGGAGCTGTTGGCGCCGTTCTCCAGCAGCCGCCGCACAAGATAGGCCAGCAGATCGCGATGCGCCCCCACCGGCGCATAGATGCGGCAGCGGCTGCGGTTCTGCTCCATCACCAGATTGTGCAGCGTCTCGCCCATGCCATGCAGCCGCTGAAACTCGTATGGTGCATCGCCGGCCATGTGCAGGATCGCGCTGACCGTGTGGGCGTTGTGGGTGGCGAACTGCGGATAGATCCGGTCGGTCATTCCCAGCAGCTTGCGCGCATTGGCGATGTAGGAAACATCCGTGACCGGCTTGCGGGTGAACACCGGGAAGCCCGCCATCCCCTCGACCTGGGCGCGCTTGACCTCACTGTCCCAATAGGCGCCCTTGACCAGCCGCACCATCAGCTTGCGGTCATGCCGCTCGGCCATGTCGTAAAGCGCGTCGATGACATGCGGCGCGCGCGGGCCATAGGCCTGCACCACCACGCCGAAGCCGTCCCAGCCCGCCAGCGCGGGCTCGGCCAGCACGGTTTCGATCACCTGCAACGACAGCGACAGCCGGTCGGCCTCTTCCGCGTCGATGTTCAGCCCCATGCGCGCCGATTTCGCCAAGAGCGCCAGCCCGCGCAGACGTGGCACCAGGTCCGCCATCACGCGCCCCTCCTGCGCCACCTCGTAACGCGGGTGCAGCGCCGAGAGCTTGACGGAGATGCCCGGGTTGTCGCGGATGTCACCCCTTGTGCAGGCTTGCGCAATCGCCGTGATCGCCCGCGAATAGGACAGGTGATAGCGGGTCGCGTCCGCCTCGGTGCGCGCCGCCTCGCCCAGCATGTCGTAGGAATAGCTGTAGCCCTTGGCCTCCATCCCCGCGGCCCGTTTCATCGCCGCGCCGATATCCTCGCCCAGCACGAACTGGCGGCCCATCTCGCGCATGGCGCGGCCGACGGCGGTGCGGATCACCGGCTCGCCCAGCCGCCTGATCGCGCCGCGCAGCGCGCGCGCGGGGCTGGGTTTGTCGTCGTCCAGAACCTTGCCGGTCAGCATCAGCGCCCAGGTCGAGGCATTGACCAGCGGCGAGGTGGAATGACCCAGATGCTTGCCCCAGTCGCTGGGCGCGATCTTGTCCTCGATCAGCGCGTCGATGGTCTCGGCGTCCGGCACCCTGAGCAGCGCCTCGGCCAGGCACATCAGCGCGACCCCCTCCTCGGTCGAGAGCCCGTATTCGGCCAGAAACACCTCCATCAGCCCCGGCGCGGTGCTGGCCCGGATGTCGCGCACAAGCTGCGCCGCCTGCGCGCTGATCGCCGCGCGGGCCTGCGGCGACAGGTCGGCCAGATGCACCAGCCGCTCCAACGCGGCCTCGGGGTCGGCATAGGTGTGGGCGTCGATCTGATGGCGCAGGTCGCAGGTGGGGGCAGTCATGGCAATCCTCGGGGTTGGGGCAGTCCGCCTGCCAATACCGCCCTTATATCGCCGAATTTGCGGGACATTCGCCTGATTTCATGCGAATCAAAGCCAAATCGACTGAATTTTCGGGCGAAACAAATGCCAAACGACCTTCCCGGCCTCGACCGGTTCGACCGCGCGATTCTTTCCGTTCTGGCCGAGGACGGGCGAATCTCCATCGCCGATCTGGCGCGGCGCATCGGATTGTCGAAATCGCCGACCCAGGCTCGGCTGCGGCGGCTGGAGGCGAGCGGCATCATCACCGGTTACCGCGCGCTGGTCGACCCGATCCGTCTCGGGCTGGATCACGTCGCCTTTGTCGAGGTGCGGCTGACCGACACCCGCGAGGCGGCGCTGGCCGAGTTCAATGCCGCCGTCGCCAAGGTGGGCGAGATCGAGCAGGCGCATCTGATCGCCGGCAACTTCGACTACCTGATGAAGGTGCGCACGCGCTCCATGGCCGATTACCGTCGGGTTCTGGCCGAGGTCATCTCGACCCTGCCGCATGTCTCCAGCACCTCGACCTATGTGGCGATGCAGGCGGTCAAGGAGGGCGGGCCGCTGGGACCGCTCGAAAACGTGACTTGACCGGCGGGGGTTCTGCGCCACGCTTGGCCGCATGAGACGCCTGCCGATCACCCTAGCCGCCCTGCTCCTCGCCGCGCCCGCATGGGCCGAACCCTGCCCGCCGCCGCCCGACCATTCCGAACCGCTTGCCGCCCTGGTGGCCGAGGTGCAGGCCGCCGAAAGCGCCGCCGAGGCGCGCGAGATCGGCAACCGTATGTGGGCGTATTGGGCCGACGCCCCCGACGATCAGGCGCAGGCGATCCTCGATCGCGGCATGACCAAGCGCGCCGGTTACGATTTTCTCGGCGCGATCAAGGACTTCGACGCGCTGATCGCCTATTGCCCGGACTATGCCGAGGGCTACAACCAGCGCGCCTTCGTGCATTACCTGCGGCAGGATTTCACCGCCGCGCTGGCCGATCTGGATCGCGCGCTGGCCCGCGCGCCGGACCATATCGCGGCACTCAGCGGCAGGGCGCTGTCGCTCTACGCGTTGGGCCGGACCGAGGCGGCGCGCGACAGCCTCGCCCGCGCGCTGGCGCTGAACCCCTGGCTGCCCGAGCGCAGCCTGGCCGCACCGGGCGCGCCGCTGGCGCCGCCGGGCGAGGATATCTGAACAAATCCCGATTGTGCCCGCAGGACCGCGGCGTTACATCTGGCCCGCCCCATGGGGCCGCGCGGGCGTGGTGGAATGGTAGACACAAGGGACTTAAAATCCCTAGGGCTTAGTCCCGTGCGGGTTCGAGTCCCGCCGCCCGCACCAACCCTCTGAATTGATCGTGATCCGGCGCCTGCTCTGTGGCCCCGCCCCAACCGCCATGCTAGCCTGCCCGCGAACCGCGTGAACAGGAGAACACGATGCGATTGACGGTACAGCAGATGATGGAGGCCGCCAACGCGGCGGTGGAACGGATCGACGGCCAGAAAGCCCAGGAGATGGTGGCGCAGGGGGCGTTGCTGCTCGACATCCGCGACGCGCCGGAGCTGCAGAACGCCGGCCGCGCGGTCGGCGCGCACCATGTCCCGCGCGGCATGCTGGAGTTTCGCGCCGATCCGGCCACCCAGTTCCACGATCCCGAAATGCGCTTTGACCGCCCGATCGTGCTGCACTGCGCCTCCGGCGGCCGTGCCGCGCTGGCCGGCAAGCTGCTCAAGGACATGGGCTATGGCCAGGTCTTCAACATGGGCGGGCTGGACGACTGGAAGAAATCCGGCGGCCCGATGATCGAGCCGGTCGACCAGGGCATGTGACGGCAACCCCGGCGGTGCGGCTCAGGCGTTCAGGAACGCCCGCACCGTCGCCTCGAATTCGCGCGGCTTTTCCGCATGCAGCCAGTGACCGGCCCCGGACAGCCGCGCGAACCGCGCATTCGGGAACAATTCGCGAATGCGCGGGCGGTACTCCGGCTTCACATAGTCCGACTCCGACCCCGACAGGAACAGCGCCGGACCGTCCCAATGCCCCTCGACCTGCGGAAACGACAGAATCTCGTCCATGTCGGCGGCCAGCGCATCGAGGTTCAGCCGCCAGCGTTTCGCCTTGAGGTCCAGCGACTGGGTGAAAAAGCTTTGCAGCGCCCGATCCACCCCCAGCGCCGCCAGTTGCGCCTCGGCGTCCGAGCGTTTCTCGACCTTCGACAGGTCCACCGCGCGCATCGCCTCGATGAACTGCATCTGCGAATGGTCATAGGGCACCGGCGCGATATCGGCCACCAGCAGCCGGTTCACCGCCGCGCCATGCCGCAGCGCCAGCATCATCGCCGTCTTGCCGCCCATGGAATGGCCCAGCACGTCGGCCCGCCCGCCGATCTCACCGATCACCTCGGCCAGGTCGTCGGCCATGTCCTCGTAGCGGTGCGGCGTGGCCCAGGGGCTCTGGCCGTGGTTGCGCATGTCCACCGCCACCACCTGACGCTGGTCCGACAGCCGCCTGGCGATCACGCCCCAGTTGCGCGCCGAGCCGTAAAGCCCATGCGCGATCAGCAGTGGCGGAACATCGGCGGCGCCCGGGGCGGGGGGATGGGAAATCCAGTGCAACATGGCGCCGTGATAGCCTCTGCCCGGGGCAAGGGCCAGACCCAACGCCCCCCATTGAGGCCCCCGCCCCGCGCCGCTAGATTACCCGGGCAGGAGAGCCGCCGATGACCCACGCCCAGACCCCAGACCGGATCGCCGGGATCACCGCGCTGATGCAGGCCCGTCTGGGCGCGCGCGGCGCCACCCTGCGCGCGGCGCTGCACCAGGCGCGCCACCAGTTGCCCCGCCGGATCCGGGCCCAGGCCGCCCGCCTGGCCGAGGCGGAGCCCTTTGCCGCCCACCCCCGCCTGCGACTGACGCTGGACGCCGATGCGCTGGACAAGGCCGCGCGCGAGGTGGAGGCCCACCTCAACGCCATCGACCTCGCCGACCGGCGCAAGGGCTGGTGGCTGGGGATGCTGGGCGGTCTTGTCTTCAACATGCTGGCCTTTGCGGCGCTGCTGATCGCGGTGCTGGTCTGGCGCGGCTACCTGTAAGACCTGAACATCAAGGACACCGGCATGAACTCTGTCTTTCACCTTGCCATCCATGTGCGCGATCTCGACGCCGCGCGCGATTTCTACGGCCGCGTGCTGGGCTGCGCCGAGGGGCGCAGCACCGAGACATGGGTGGATTTCGATTTCTTCGGCCATCAGCTCTCGCTGCACCGGGGCGAGCCGTTTGCGACCACGCGCAGCGGCAAGGTGGGCGATCACATGGTGATGATGCCGCACATGGGCGCGGTGCTGCCACTCGACACCTGGCTGGCGCTTTCGGCGCGGCTGGAACGCGAGGGGATCGACTTCGACATTCCCCCGGTGATCCGCTTTGAAGGGGAGCCGGGCGAGCAACGCACCATGTTCTTTTTCGATCCGTCCGGAAACCCGATCGAGATCAAGGGATTTGCCGATTTCGACGGGATCTTTTCCCGCTAGGCACCATCCCTCTGCCGCCACGTTACCCCCCGGCCCGCTTGCCAAGCCCGCCGATGACCGCCACCGTTGCGCCAAAGCGCGAAGGAGGAAACGCCATGACAGATCAGATGTACCGCGTCGCCCTGGCCAGCCGGCCCGAGGGCGCCCCGGGCCCCGACAATTTCAGCTATGAATCCGCCCCGATCCCGACCCCGGGCGAGGGCGAGGTTCTGGTGCGCAGCCACTACATGTCTCTGGACCCTTACATGCGCGGGCGCATGGACGACGCCAAGTCCTATGCCGCCCCGGTGCCGATCGGCGGCACCATGGAGGCCGGCGCCGTGGGCGAGGTAATCGCCTCGAACAGCCCGCATTTCAAACCCGGCGATTTCGCCTTTGGCATGTTCGGCTGGGCCACCCACGGCTGTCTGCCCGGCAACCAGCTGCGCAAGCTCGACCCGGCACAGGCGCCGATCACCACCGCCTTGGGCGTGCTCGGCATGCCGGGCTTCACCGGCTGGCACGGGCTGACCGAGTACGGCAAGCCCAAGGCGGGCGAGACGCTGGTCGTCGCCGCCGCCACCGGCCCGGTCGGCTCGATGGTGGGACAGGTGGCACGCCTTGCCGGCCTGCGCACTGTCGGCATCGCCGGCGGCGCCGACAAATGCAAGCTGGCGACCGAAAAATTCGGCTTCGACGCCTGCCTCGACCACCGCGCCCATGACAGCGCCCGCGATCTGCGCGCCGCGCTCAAGGGCGAATGCCCCGACGGCGTCGACATCTATTTCGAGAACGTCGGCGGCAAGGTGCTCGAGGCGGTGATGCCGCTGATGAACAATCACGGCCGCATCCCGATCTGCGGCATGATCGCCTGGTACAACGCCGGCGGCCTCGGCGCCGGGGCCCGCGACGAGGGGCTCACCGCGCCCGGCTTGTGGCGCAACATCCTGGTGAAGTTCCTCTCGGTCAACGGCTTCATCATCTCCAACCATTTCGACCGCTACCCGCAGTTCCTGCAGGAGATCGCGCCGAAGGTGCTGGGCGGCGAGATTGCCTATCTGGAGGATATCGCCGAGGGGCTGGAAAACGCGCCGGCCACCTTCATGGCGTTGCTCAAGGGCGGCAACGTCGGCAAGCAGATCGTCAAGCTGATTTAAGAAGCGGGCAGGTCCTGTCAAACAAGTAGGGGTTGGCGCGTTTCAAAGTAGCGCCAACCTTCTATCCATCAGCTATAATAAGAAGAAATGTGAACCTCAGATCCGCATCGCAGTCAGGAAAATTCCGATATGGAAGGAAAGCCAGCACCGACTCCTTTCGACGTCATGGCCATCGGCCTTGCCGTCATGAGCTGCACAACGGTCGAAAATTTCCTACGAAGGGCTTGGGTAACTGAACCGGTGTTCAACGGCTCACTGGATCGCTCGCAGCTCGAGCAAAAACGTTTTCAAAAAGGTTTCGGGAAGAGTCTCCGAGAGCTCGCAAAGTGGCTCAGCCATCATCCCAAGGTTCAAGCTCTTCCCGAAAAAGATCGCACGGAGATCACCAGCTACCTAGACGCTCTCGTCGAGTGGAGAGACGCGCTGTGCCACGGCTCCTATTCCAAAGAGCAAAACGGGAACATCCACCTGCAATTCTATGATTATCAATCTTGGGACCCCGCAGGCATCCCAGGCTCCAATATAGGACCGAAAAGAAAATCCTTTCCCGCGCAAGAGCTTATTGATCTAGCACGTACAAATGGTGAGGCTCTAGAACACTTTAGAAAACTCTTGGACATTCCGGAAACTGCTACTGTCGAAGCTCCGGTTACTGATATTGGTTCTGAACTGTGAGTGCTGACCACCCGCCGGCCACCTTCATGGCGTTGCTCAAGGGCGGCAACGTCGGCAAGCAGATCGTCAAGCTGATCTGAATCCACGGATGGCGGGCGCGCGCCCCTTGAAAGCGCTGCCCGTCCTCTCCACCCTTCTCCTGTCACTATCTGAACGGGCAGGACCATGACCACCGATCTTCTCTACCTGATCGCCGGGCTTGTCGGCCTTGTGCTGGGCGGCGAAATGCTGGTGCGCGGCGCTGTTGCCGTGGCCCGGCGCGCCGGGCTCTCGCCGATGGTGATCGGGCTGACCCTCGTCGGCTTCGGAACCTCCACCCCCGAACTGGTGACCAGCGTGCAGGCCGCCTTTGCCGGCTCGCCCGGGATCGCCGTCGGCAACGTGGTGGGCTCCAATATCGTCAACATCCTGCTGATCCTCGGCGTCGCCGTCCTGCTGGCCCCGATGGCGATCGCCCCCGCCGCGCTGCGCCGCGATGGCGGCGTCCTCGTTCTGGTCTCGCTGCTGGCGCTCGCCGTCGTGCTCGTCGGCAATATCGGGCGCCCGATCGGCGTCGGGTTCCTGCTGCTGCTCATCGCCTATGTCGCAGCAACGCTGATCCTCGAACGGCGCCGCCCCACCCCAGCCGCCGGGATCTACGCCGCCGAGGCCGAGGTCGTCGCGCCGCCCGCCGCGCTGCCCGTCTGGCGCGCCTGGCTGGCTCTGCTCGCCGGGCTGGCGCTGACCATCGGCGCGGCGCGGTTGCTGGTCACCGGCGCGGTTTCTCTGGCCACCGGGCTCGGCGTGCCCGAGGCGGTGATCGGCCTGACCGTGGTCGCGTTGGGCACCTCCATGCCCGAACTGATCACCTCGGTCATCGCCGCCCGCAAAGGCGAGGGCGAGGTCGCCTTTGGCAACGTGGTCGGCTCCAACATCTTCAACATCCTCGGCATCCTCGGCGTCACCGCCCTCTTGCGGCCGGTCACGGTTCCGGAACAGATCATCCGGGGCGATATCTGGGTGATGCTGGCGGCGACCGCTGCACTGGTGTTCGTCGCCCGCACCGGCTGGCGCATCGGGCGACACGAGGGGGCGCTGCTGGTGTTTGGATATGTCGCCTATCTCGCCGCGCTGGTTGCAGCCCTGCCATAGGGGCAACATGGGGGTTGTACAATTCACACCAAAAACTCCCCAAATCTGGAATTTCACCGCAATTCATCCCCCGAGAATTGTACAATCCACGCTTTGAAACGTACTTATCCTCAGGCGGATTGCAGCTTTCTCGCCTCCTGCCGGGCCAGCGAGATCAGCTCCTTCACAAAGGGTTTTTCCCGGTCGTCGCTGCGCACCGCAGCATAAAGCCGCCGGGTGATGCCGTCCCTGGTCAGCGGCCGGGTGACGTAATCCGAGCTGTATTTCACCTCGCGCACCACCCAGTCGGGCAGCACCGAGATGCCCCGGTTCGAGGCCACCAGCAGCAGGATCACCGCCGTCAGTTCCACCGGACGCAGCGCCTTGGGGCTGACCCCGGCGGGGGTCAGAAGCTGGCTGAACACGTCCAGCCGCGACCGCTCCACCGGGTAGGTGATCAGGGTCTGGTCGCGGAAATCCTCGGCCTCGATGTAAGGTTTGGACGCCAGCGGATGCTGCGACGCAGCCACGAAAACAGGCGCGTAATCAAAGAGTTCCACGAATTCCACCCCGGCGATATCCTCCGGGTCCGAGGAAACGACCAGATCGACCTCCTCCTTTTGCAGCGCCGGCAGCGCGTCGAAGGCGAGGCCGGGGCGGATGTCCACATCCACGTCCGGCCAGGTCTTTCGGAACGCCTCCAGCACCGGGAACAGCCATTCGAAACAGGCGTGGCATTCAATGGCGATATGCATCCGCCCGGTCTCGCCCGAGCGCAGCGCGCTGAACTCGGCCTCCATCGCCTCGACCTGCGGCAGGATCTGCTCGGCCAGCCGCAGCAGCCGCAGCCCGGCCGGCGACAGCTTCATCGGTTTCGACCGGCGGATGAACAGTTCGACTCCAGCTTGATCCTCCAACCCCTTGATTTGATGACTTAAAGCGCTTTGCGTGATGTTCAGTTGCTCGGCCGCCCGCGCCAGCCCGCCGAAATCATGGATCGCCTTGATCGTGCGCAGATGCCGGAATTCGATATGCATCCCACCGCCTTGTTCATGTTGTTGTTGAGAATTATGAGTTTGTCTCACAATGCCGGACATGCAACAAGGGCCGAAATCCAAAGGATGTTTCGACCGATGAAAGCCCCCGAAGTTTCGTTTGAGTTCTTCCCGCCGCAGACCCTGCAGGCCTCTTTCCGGCTCTGGGACACGGTGCAGGTTCTGGCGCCGCTCGACCCGCGGTTCGTCTCGGTCACCTATGGCGCCGGCGGCACGACGCGGGATCTGACCCGCGACGCGGTGGCGACGTTGCACAAATCCTCTGGCCTGAATGTCGCGGCGCATCTGACTTGCGTGAATGCCACCAAGGAAGAAACCCTTGAAATCGCTGACGGTTTTGCCAAGGCCGGCGTGACCGAGATCGTCGCGCTGCGCGGCGATCCGCCCAAGGGCGAGGGAAAGTTTACCCCCTATCCCGGCGGCTTTGCCAACTCGGTC
>Ga0209692_10001330_pt1 | contig 34753 bp, 23 predicted proteins | sample tdDd472_FD_187129 | JGI IMG/M metagenome (GOLD analysis project Ga0209692, IMG submission 187129) | Marine sediment microbial communities from the Atlantic coast under amendment with organic carbon and nitrate - tdDd47.2 (SPAdes)... | ecosystem: Environmental > Aquatic > Marine > Coastal >...
CCTATATTAGGTTTTGATTGATTAATAAATGTGAAATCCCCCGAAATTATTTTTGGGGGATTTTTGTAGGGCCATGCCATGGCATGGCCGTACGAATGGCATGTCCGTACGATAATTTATGGCGTGGGCGTACGAATCAGATCCAATCTGCATTATTTCAAAAAAAGGTCACGACATGTCGTGACCGTACTGACCGTGCGGATTCCAATTGGCAGGATTATTTTTGATGTATTCTGTAATGCGATCGAAAGGTGCATCGTTTCGGATGATGTGATCGTAAAATCTGGATTGCCATGTAAATTGATGAAATTCATTTGTTCTGCACCATCGGGTTAATGTGGATTTAAATTGTCCTATAATGGTGGAAATGGATCCGGGAATGGGTTTGCTGAATTGATTTTTATGTGGGGAACGTGAGGACATGCCATGGCATGTCCGTACGGATGGCCGTACAATTCCGATGATGCCATGAATGTGATTGGGCATGATTATAAATTCGCCCAATTCCACCATTGGGAAATGTTTGGGGATCTCCTTCCAAAATGTGCTTGCTTGTTTCCCGATTTCATTTGCATGAAATACTCCCTTATCAATCTCGCCAAAAAAGCATTCCATTTCTTTTGTACAAATAGTTATGAAATACCAGCCTTCAGCGCTGTAATCAGCATCTTGTTTTCTGATGATTTTGCGGGATTTCATTTGCAGGATATTGAATTGAAATAATAATTGATGATCATGCCGTGGCATATCCCTAGGATATGTATCAGGAAATTACAATAATTTATTTATCAATACAATTTTATTGTGGGATGGCATATTGCGGTAGGGTCATGCCATGGCATGACCGTACAGATAGCATGGCATGATCATACGGCATTCAAAATATTATATTTTTGCAATGGGTTGGCGGATGATGGTTTTTAGGTTTTCGGGGGCGGTGTGTTGGGGATCGTTTAGGTAGATTTCGCGATGTTTTCCTCGCAATTCGTAGCCTTGTTCGTGAATGTAGGCGTGTAATTTTTCAATGGTGGGTGCTTCGTCGGCATGGGGTCCTAGGTGCATGATTTGTGCGCTCAGTCCATCGGTATATTCTATCAGTTCCAATTTGGGAAGGGACAGCAATTCCTTTTGTTGACTCAATTCTTCCATGGCTTCCCTCACCAGTTCTTTGGTAATGAAATTGGGTTGCATAATCATGGCACACCACCTCCACTTGTCTATGTTTTCATAGGTAAATTCTTTCATGTTATCCATCCACCAAAGGGCTTCCAGGGGCATTACTCCATAGTCGATCTCTCTGCCTTTTTTAATGTTGAATTTTAATTTGTACGACAATGAGAAGATGGCTTCAATGGCATTTTGATAATCTCTTGAAGTATTGGGGTTGCCCTCTCCATCGCAAACCAGGTAGTTGAAAGATGGAACTTCGAGTATGGAGATGTTTCCCTTCTTTTCGGAATAGAATTCCTCGTACTTTTTCTTCAAATCAACTTTTCTCATGTCTGTCCTTCTTTACATTCAACAACTACTTTCACATTAATGTTTAGGTGTGCATTAACAAGTTAGAAAATGTAAGGCATTGTATTGATATCATTTGAAGGAAACTTTAAGCTTGGGAGGCTATTTAGAATGCCTGATCAGGCTTTGGATGAATTCCAAAAAAAACCTCGGGTTGAAACCCGAGGCAAAGAATAAATTCAACACATCAATTATCCTTTTGTTCTTTGCTACAAGCTATCATCTTCTACAAAACTCCATTTTTATGTAGAGAAGAATATTACAATTTAAATATTGAGTTGTTAAAATGAATGGAAATCATAAAAAAAGACCTGGAAGAGAATGGTATCCTAACAGGTCAATCAAATGATTTAGTTTCTTGAGATTATTAAACCTACAGACATACGACTATTAGCCAGTTCTATTCCACTAACAGAAGAAACTCCGGAAAGCTTATAATAACGACAACTAAGTCCTATATTCATTTTTTTAAATGATTTATAAGTTCCCAGACCGCCCCATACACTTGCTTGATTTTTATTAACTCCTAAATTCACATTATAGATAGGATATGAACCCGTATCATTTATTATGTGAGTAGTATTTGAAAATTTGGTATTAAAATTATATTCGACACACAAGCCCAATTGTCCATACCATGTCCATTTTTTTGCTCTTAAATTGTATCGTAATGATATTGGAATGGATACTTTATTATATTCCAATTTCAAAGCGTGCTTGTAATAAATCGGAGTAGCCTCGCTATATTCAAAGTTTACTCCTGAAAAACTATATTGACTGAATTGAAATTCAGTTTGAAAACTTAATTTATCTGATATCCGTGGAGAAACAACATTCATCATCACACCAATAAATGGAGTTGTATATGTATATTTTGAATCAAAAAAGGATATTGCATCTTCATCAAACACATCTGATTTTAACTTTTCGAATTGTAAACCACCTATTATTCCCAAAGTAATCTTATTCCATTGTTTTTTCTCTTTTGTTACTGTAAAATTATCTCCTTTACATATATTATAATCTGAAATCAATTCAACCAGGCATTTTTCGCTTAACCTATATTGTTCTGGTTTCATTGCACTTGCCTTACAATCCGATAAAATATATGAAAGAGTTCCTTTCCATCGAACCTTGTCTATCTTGCTCTCCTCAACATAATCAGTCTTCTTTACTCCTTCCGACAATTTATGGATTTCACCCAAATTTGTTTTCACATAAAAATCTTTATCATGCTTGTATAGACTAAGGTTCCCTTTAACCAGAATCTCAACAAAAGAGTCAGGAACAATACCAGAAACAAAAGATTTATCATCGGTAATTGAATAAGCTATCAATTCTTCAGGAGTATATTTTCTAATTTCTCCATTAGTTTTAAACTTGCATAGTTTATAGCTTTTCAATTTACCACTACAATTTATTTCCCCTCGTATTGTGTCTTTCTCAGATATCACAATATAACCAGTCCTAAAATCATTTTGGGCTCTTAGTGTTAGACCTAACAGTATGAATGCCAATGAAAGGATTCCAGTAATTTTTTTCATAGAATTATTTGTTATTAAGTTAAAGGTGGCGACAAAACTACAAAATATATTGTAAGCAAAATGAATTGGCAAATAAACTCATTTGAGTTAATGTGAAAAATTAGAAACCAAGTAAACCTAAGCACCAGCTACATCAAATAAACCAAGATTAATGAGTAATAACTATTAAAATTGATTTCATAAAAAAAGCTGCAACCCAAATCAGGATTGCAGCTTTACATGTTTTTATTGTACTAGTCTAATTGGTAATTACAGATTTCGATTTTATGCTCATCGGTATACTCATACCTTCGGGCATTTGAGGATTTCCCTTCATGTGAGTGTTTCCGCTTAAATCCTGTGTAATGGTTGCTTCAATAATCCAACCACTTTCTTTATCCACCTTAATTTCGGAAATCAGGCTACCATTCAAATCAATTTTTATATCCATACCATTATTCTTAACGTAAGGAGAATTTTCATTGTTGATTAATGTTCCTACTCCCTGAATTAGGTAATGCGTATCATTTTCAGCTTTAAAGGTAAAATCGGTTTTTAATTTTACCGACATGCCTGCCTCCAGATTTGTTTCGGTATTCCATTTGTCACCAATGGCAACTTCCTCCTCAGGATAAATGGCTGTTACTTGTTCAAAACTTCCGCGGAAGGCTTTCTCACCATAAGATTGTTTCAATTGAGCTATCAATTGGTTTTTTTGTTGCACGTTTAGCTCCATTCCATCAAACATGCCTATAAACAAATTGTCCATATTATTAATCTCAATTACCTTCCCACTCTTGGTCATTTTCACCTGAAATGGCTTATCTGTAAGTTTCGACAGCATGGTAGACATCATATCTTCGGGCTTGGCATTTTCCGAACTAAAGGCCGTTTTTCCTTGAGGCGTTTCCATCTCCATGGCAATATTTTCATAGAAAACATCCATATTGTAATGGTCATCTTTCAGTTCTATCACTTTAAAAGACAAATTGCCTTTTACGGTCATTTCAACATCCATATCCATTCCGTTAAAGTTCTGACTAATGGTCATGTCTGCAACAGAACTTTGATGGTATTCTTTCCCTTGTTCAAGATTTAATGCCAGTTTGTATTTTTTAGCTTGCACACACAAACTTGTACTTAGAATTAATATAGCTAGTACTATTCTTTTCATCTGCTTAAAATTTATTTTTTTACCAAAAGGAACTTCCCATGAGTTAAATAATGATGTCCCCATTGGACTCACTAACTATTTAATCCTGGACGTTACATTTGATATGATTTATTTAGATAATTGCTCCTGCTATAAAACTACATGCAATCTTTTTTCTGAGCAATTAATTCCACTTTATTTTTTAGGTATTGCTAAATTGTGCATTCTAAGAAAGGAGAGCTTGTCCCAATAGCCTCGTTGCAATTTAATTTTCCCATTTGTAATGTGGAAAAACCCACATCCTCGCAAACCCAAAGGATCCTTCCACTCCAATATTGCCCACTCACCATCCTCAAATATATTTTCAACAATACAGGTCATATCAGCAAGAGCAAATTCTTCTTCAAACATTTTATGAATCGCCTCTTTTCCTTCAATCTCTTTGTTGGCTACCTGATGGTTAATTGCATCATCGTGATAAAATTCAGCAATTCGATCTGCATCTCCCCGGTTGAACACTTCAACCCATTTTTCTACAATTTGTTTTGGATTCATCATCTGTATTTTTATTCACTAGATTAGAAGAAAAAACAATCCAACCATTGCCAAAGTAAAAACAATAATTGTTGTAATGTAGTAACGTAGCTTATCCCTACTGGCTCTTTTGCGAATTTTGCTTTTAACTTTTAACAATTCATCTGGAGGCAGTTTTTTATATTCCACCATAGTTCGATGCTTGCCATTGGTATCAAATTTATCCGAGTAACTTTTCTTATGAGAATGAAGCTGCTCTCTATTTGCTCGCATTCTCTGAATCATTTGCAACACATGACCTGCGTATGACATATTAGAAAATTTTTAAAGTTTCGCTTTTAGGATTTCCTGAAGAATATATCTGCTTTCAGAGACAAGAATATTTTTATCTATCAAATCATTCAAATCCTGAATTGCTCCATCAATGTCAACCTTCTTTTTGCTTGCCTCATCATAATATCTCAAGTATAATTCATATGCTTCATTAGTTTTACCCAAGCGAAGAGTTGCCAAGGCTTGATTGAACTTAGCGTAATAGGCATTCTCATCCATTGAAATAGCTATTGCCGATAATTCTATACAGTCTTCAAACTGATTTAAGCAGTAATAGGTCCAACCTAAATTACCTATAGCACTACTATTTTTCGGATCAATTTTTTTGGCTGCCAATAGATCAATTTTGGCAGCTTTATAATCTTTTATTTCAATAAAATACTCTGCTCTGGCTAACCTGTTGTAGATATTTTTAGGGTAAAGGGTGACAATCAAATTAAAATCATCAATTGATTTTTTCAGTTCATTTAATTCCAAATAGCAATATGCCCTACTTCTGATCGCTAATTCATACTCAGGATCTATTTTAATTGCCTTAGTATAATACTCAATCGCTTTGGACCAATCCTCTTGACCATAACAACAATCTCCTGCTCTTTTAATGGCATATTCATAATTAGAATCTAATTCATACGCCTTTACAAAATCCTTTTTTGCATACTCGAAACTATCAATTTTAAAATAAGCATCACCTCTATCATCCCAATAATAATCCTTATTCGGATTCAACTCAATTGCCTTGCTGTAGTTATATATGGCTTCGTTATAGTTTTTGAATTTATAATAAACATCTCCTTTTCGATTATAATAATTATCACTATTGGGATAGAGTTCGAGTGCATTATTATAGTAATAGAGAGCACTATCCTTTATTCCACTTTTTGAATAGGTCAGTCCTAGGTTTGCATGCCCCCAAACATAAAAAGGATTGATTTCAATTGTTTTTCTATATGAAGCAACTGCCTTTTTATATTGCTTCGAATCATCGTAAATTCGTCCTATTTCGTTCCAGGCTTTGATATAGGAAGGTGATAACTTTATTGCAAATCTTAAATCCTTCTTTGCCTCATCACATAAATCTAATTCCTTGTTGCAAAGTCCTCTTTTTACATAAGCAAATGATGAAGTGGAGTTCAGTTTTATCGCGCGTGTGAAATAATATTTACTCTTAAGCCAATCTCCCGCATTGTATAACATCTCAGCTTTTAATAGGTTAGCTGTAAAAATATCAGGAAAATTCTTAAGCAATTCCTTTAAATATTTATCTGTTTCTTTTGGGTTATTTCTAATTCTTGATACAAATACCAATAAACGTAGATTAGTTTCTGGATGTAAACTTTTTACCCATTCTTTTGTAATTAACTTATCTACACCATTAATATCCTGCTTTAAACTTTTCCCAAAAAAATCAAGTAGTAATTCTTTTTGGGCACTAATGACATTATCGTCAACTGCAAGTTTCATTAATTGGAAGAATTCTTGAGATTGATAATCATGAGTTCTTTCCATGTTATTATTTCTATTAATTAAATTTAACCCTTTAACCAATTTAAACATGCCCTCTTCCAGACTATCCTGCATAAGTAAATTTAATCCTTCATAGACGTATTTACCATGATTGAAGTTATCGTATAAGCTTATATTATCAGGTTTCAATAAATTTAAAAAGAGACTATCTTTTTTTTCAATTGCCGATACATGCAACCCAATGCTCAATGCAAAAAGCAAACAAAGAATTTTCAGTTTCATTCTTTTGAATCTTTAAGTATATATTCTAATTGAATTTATTTGGTATTAATAATCACCACACCATCATAATTCTCTGTTGTGTATGGTTTCATATCTTCTTTACCTTTAATAACCGTAATGGATCCTATGGTATTAGGATCAATATCTTTTAACTCCTGAAGAGAGATCACTTTATTATCCAAAAAATACAAGACTTTATGCTTATCAAATGGCAATTTGTCGTCATAAACCTTTTGCTTAGTTTTAACCAGAATAACTCCATCTTTAGCAGGTTCACCATATATCTGTTCAGCCTTTTCCTGATCCATTTTATCAACACTTGCAATTTGATCTCCTTTTAAGGAAAGCTTTTCTGACTTCAACTCCACATCCCACCTTTTCGGTTCCCCATCAATCACCAACATTGGGTGCTTTGAAATTTCTCCCAATTCAGAAAGTTCTGTTATAAATTCTGAGAGATAGTTGTTATTAGTTTTGTCGCCATCCAATAAATACCTGTTTGAAGAGCATGAAGAGAGTATTAATAGTAAAATAATAAGCGTAGGGATGATTTTCATAGGAAGATATAATATAAATAATTAGGTCTATGATAGTAATTTTAAATCTACAAAATAATATCAAATAAATAAAACATATTAATTAGCTATGTGAATCGACAGTACTTATTTACCACCTAATGGTAAACACCGTCTCCCCTTCTTTAGATTTACAGAACAAACTACCACCGTGGGCTCTAATAATCTGACGAGAATAACTCAAACCAATACCCGAACCTTTTTGCTTGGTAGTAAAGAATGGAATGAATATTTCATCGCTAATTTCCTCAGGTATACCCGGTCCATTATCGCTAACTCTAATCTCGGTAAACTGTCCTTTTTTAATTAGATTGATATCGATCTTTGAGCTTTCTGCCTCTCCGTTAAATGCTTCTCGGGAGTTGTTTACCAAATTGATAATTACCTGTATCATCATTTGTTCATCGGCAATAAACTCAAAGTTTTTAGCCGGTAAATTTACCCGCAAGCTTCCCTCAAAATCTTCTTTTATTGGAGATAAGAGGATACTTAATCTATCGATAAAGGATTGTGTTGGAATTTTTGATAGTACCGGTTTTGGTGCTTTAGACAAAACTCTATACGATTGAACAAATCGGATCAATGCTTCACTCATTTCAGTAATCACACCCAAGCCACTTACGGTTTTGGCAACTTTTATTTCGGGTAAATTGGAATCCTCACTCTCTATTTGCTCTTCCCATATTTTCTTTAAGGATTGTGCGATAGAGGTAACAGGAGCAAGTGAATTCATGATTTCATGACTCAAAACCCGAATCAATTTTACCCAGGCATCAATCTCTTTTCGTTCCAATTCCCCTCTAATATCCTGAAGAGTAATCAACTTTACTTTTTCGTTCTCGAGGTTGATTTCAGAACAAGCTGTATTGATTTGAATTTGCTCTTTGCTTGTATTTAAATCAAGAACTACTTTTTGCTTGTTCTGAATGCCTGCAAGATCTCCGGCAAACTTAGAATCAATCCGATTCAACTGACTAATGTGAGTGAAGGTTTTCAATCCAAACAACTCCAGAGCGGCTGCATTTACATCGGTAACATGTGTTTGCTCCGACAAAACAACTACTCCTGTTGAAATGTTCTGTAAAATCTCGCCAAAGTATTTTTCTTTTATTTTTGATTTTACCTGAACCTCCTGCAAAATAAAATTCAGTTCGTTTAAACTTTGATGCAACTCGTTTATAATAAGATTACCTGATTTTTTGGGAAATCTAAGAGTGGTATCCTCATTCTTAATTGCTTTGATAAAGAAATCCATCTGCTTGTGTGTTTTATTCAAAAATCGAATTAAAACCCAAACGGATATCAACAAGAATATAGAAGCAAAAGCCAAGGAATAATAGGCTTTATCAATAATGGAAATTCCAATCCAAACAGAAGATCCAACCAATATTGCCAATCGAAATGTGAGAGCAAGATTATAGTGCTTATAGGTCATACTTTTTTATTTTATTATAAAGCGTTTGTCGACTTATTCCCAACTGATTTGAAACAGCAGATAAATTTCCTGCTTGCTTTTCGATGGCAGCGCCTATCAATTTTCTTTCCATCTCCTCTAAGGTTCCATCAAAACGATTGACTCCAGAAATTTCATCGGTTTTAAAAATAAAATCGGAGCCATTCAACACATGGTTTTCGCTAAGAATAACTGCCTTTTCAATAGCATGCTGCAATTCCCTCACATTACCAGGCCAATGATACCCTTTCAGTTTACTGATTCCGTTCGCACTAATTTTTAATTGATTCTTATTGTATTTGTCAGCATATTTTAAGATGAAGAAATTCGCCAATTCCTCTATATCTTCAACACGCTCACGTAAAGGTGGCAACTCAATCTGTATGGTGTTTATTCGGTATAGTAAATCCTCACGAAATCGACCCTCATTCACCATTTGCTGCAAATTACTATTGGTAGCGCAAACCAAACGTAGATCAACTTCCTGAATAGAATTGTCTCCTACGCGAGTTAATATTCTGTTTTGCAATACCGAAAGCAGTTTTGCCTGCATTGGCATGGTTAAGTTGCCAATTTCATCAAGAAAAAGTGTTCCCCGGTTAGCTGCCTCAATCTTTCCCATTCTATCGGAATGAGCATCGGTAAAGGCTCCTTTCTTATGTCCAAACAATTCGCTTTCGAATAAGGACTCAGCAATGGAACCCATATCCACGCTCACCATCACCCTCTTTGATCTTATTGACAAGCGATGAATTTCCTTAGCCACCAACTCTTTTCCAGTTCCATTTTCCCCGGTTATCAAAACATTGGCATTGGTCTTGGCAACTTTTTCAACCAAATTCAAAACTCGTTCCCATGCAGGCGAGGAACCTATTAAATCTTTATTGTGACCGTTGATTTCTTCAATCAATTGCTTCTCCTTTAGCTGTAAATTCCTCACCTCTTTCTTCGATTGGCTCAGCTTGCAAGCCGTATCAACTGTAGCAATCATTTTTTCATTTTCCCAGGGCTTCAAAACAAAATCGGTAGCCCCAGAACGAACGGCCTTAACTGCCAATTCAACATCCCCATAAGCCGTAATCATGATTACACTAATGCCAGGATTTTGAGATAGGATCTCATTCAACCAAAAGATCCCCTCATTTCCATTGTTGATACCCGCCTTAAAATTCATATCCAGTAACACAACATCGTAATGCTCCGATTGAAGTTCGGACAGTAAAGTCTTAGGGGATGATAAACACTTTAGGTTCTTGCAGTAAGGAGACAATAATAAATCAAGTGCACTTAACACACTTTTATTGTCATCTACAATTAGAATATTGGATTTTTTCATTGGAAAGTATTGCGTTTGACTTGTACTTTTTGATTGCAGCTCTAATTTAATCAGCTTTTCAAAATATTAGACATACTGTGTCCAATTATTTTACACACCTCAATTAAACAAAGCAGATACAAAACTAACACAGTGCAACTTACAACTAACGGCACAACTTTAGATATATGTGATCAATAATTAACAAAGAATTTTCAATTTAAAACAATAAAGATGATTACAACAAAACAACTTTCGAAAGTATTTCAGACTGATGAGATCGAAACTCTAGCCTTAAACAATGTAAACCTTCACATTAAATCAGGTGAATTTGCTGCAATTATGGGACCATCAGGATGCGGTAAATCAACTCTTTTAAACATTCTTGGCTTATTGGATAATCCATCGGAAGGACAATATACATTTGATAAAACGGAAGTTGCTGGATTGAAAGAAGGACAACGTACCGACTTGAGAAAAGGAAATATTGGTTTTGTTTTTCAAAGCTTTAATCTAATTGATGAACTGAATGTATTCGAAAATGTAGAAATGCCTTTGGTGTACCAACGAATTAGCAGCAAGAAGAGAAAAGAGATGGTGAATAAGGTTCTGGATAGAATGAACATGAGTCATCGTGCACAACATTACCCTCAGCAATTATCGGGTGGACAGCAACAGCGAGTTGCCATTGCACGTGCCGTAGTTTCAAACCCAGGATTAATTCTTGCCGATGAGCCAACAGGTAATCTCGACTCAAAAAATGGACAGGAAGTTATGGATCTTCTTACAGAGTTAAACCGCGAAGGAACAACCATTGTAATGGTTACTCACTCCTTAAAAGATGCTGGTTACGCTCACCGAATTATCAATTTGTTTGATGGTAAAGTAGTAACGGAAGAGAGTTTGGTAGCAGAGCATGCCTAGCATAGGAAGATAAGATCCACAAAAGCGCAGAATAGCCAAATGAAATCCTGTGGAGAATTAGAGATTTGCATGGAAACTATCTAATACAAACAGATAAAACTTACTTATAAATATCTGCAAAGATGAACTTACACAACCTTAAAATATCTTTTAAAAATTTACAGAAAAACAAACTGGTATCTGCGATTAACATAGGTGGATTGGCATTAGGAATAACCATTAGTTTACTGGTTTTTTCATATGTGAACAAAGAGAAAACTATGGATCAAGAGATTGCTGATGTTGAAAACATTTATACTGTTTTAAATAACAATGATCCTGACTTATCAAGCAGAATGACCAGACATATTCGTAAAGAAATTCCAGAGATAGAAGCGATCACTTATGCAAGATATGTTTGGTCTCCTCAGAATTTCCTTAAGTTTGAAAATGTTGATCTTAAATTAAATAAGCTATTAATCGCGGACTCCTGTTTTTTCAAGGTATTTGAGTTCGAAACTGTGTATGGTAATCTGCAAGAGGCTTTAAGTTCGGCAAACAAAATTGTATTGACCGAATCGGTAGCCAAAAAGATATTTGGAACTAAAAATCCAATAGGTAAAGAGCTGGAATACAATGCAACCTATTTACAGAATGAAATAATAGAAGTTGGTGCGGTAATTAAGAACTTATCGCACAAATGTTCCTGGGAGTTCGATGCTGTTTTATCTGTTCCTACCAATTTTAAAATTAATTGGTTTAAGAACAATCATGAATATTGGGGAGCTCAAAACTATAATGCTTTCGCAAAAACTCCATCAAATATTTCTGCTGAGATCATTAATAAAAAATTAAGAAATATCTCAGTTGAAAATATACCCGAAAGTTATAAAGAACGTACAAAATTTCAAATTCAACCCTTCACCCAATCCTATAGTCAGCATCCTGAAATTGAAATTATAAAACACGGTAATCTACTTACCTTAACCATTATCCAAATTACAGGATTTTTGATTCTTTTTTTGGCGTGTATCAATTATATTAACCTGGTTACTGCTCAAAAAATAAAACGTTTAAGAAATATTGGAATCTTAAAAGTATTGGGAGGTAAAAAAGGCAAAGTAATTGAATTAATTGCAGTTGAATCAGGCTTAGTTCTTTTGATTACCAGCATTCTGGTTATTGTTTTAAGTAATTTTCTTTTGATTGGTTTAAATCAAATCACCAATTCTGAATTTACATTAGCTGAAATTTTCACTGGTACTAACCTGATTATATTTATTTCACTATTGAGTTTTACTTTTCTATTAACTGGTATTATTCCAGGGATATCATTGAGTAAAGGTAAAACTACAGCTCTACTTAAAAATACCACAAATACTCGATCGCAAAATTATTTGAGAAATTCACTCCTTATTTTTCAATTCTGTATAACGATAGTATTGCTAAGTGGCATTATCCTTATTAACAAACAGAATAATTACATGAGCGAATTGGATCCTGGTTTTAAAAGAGAGCAAATTCTTTATGTCACAACCAATCCTCAAATAAAAAATGGCATAGATGCCTTCAATTCTGAAATCAAACGAATTCCGGAAATAGTTGACATTACTTATTCATCTTCCTTACCAGGATACAATCATTCCAACTGGGGATTACCAATGATATATAATGGAGAAGAGCAAAAAATAGGTTTTGCAAATTTGTTCATTAGTCCTAATTTTTTCGACTTTTTCGGAATCGATCTGGTAAGAGGAAAGCAATTCAATCAATACTCGGAAGAAAATGAAGATTGGATTTTCAATTCAACAGCTATCAAAAAATTTAATATACAAGTTCTGGAAGATGCAAACATTTCTAACAATGGCACAATTGGAAAAGTAATCGCAGAGGTTAAAGATTTCAATCATGAATCAACACATTCTCTTATTAGAGCAATGGGCTTTCGCAGCTGTGGTAAATCAGATGAAGTGGCATATTTTAAAATCAATACTTCGAATATAGCAAGTACCGAAAATTGCATTCGATCCATGGAAAGAGTTTGGAGTAATATTTCACCAAATTTTCCAATGGAAATTAACTATCTGGATGAATCTTGGGAAGCATTATACCAAAAGGAAAGACAGTTTCAGAAGATATTGAACTATGCCACTATTATCTCAATACTTCTATCCTGTTTGGGCTTAATCAGTTTAACCTATTTTATTGTTGAGACACACACCAAGGAGATTGGAATAAGAAAAACCAATGGTGCTAAAACTTTAGAAATTGTAAAAATGCTCAATAAAGATCTGGTAAAGTGGGTAGGAATTGCATTCCTTATTGCTTGTCCTATAGCATGGTTTTCGCTTAGTAAATGGCTGAGTGCATTTGCTTACAAAACGGAATTTAGCTGGTGGATATTTCCAGTAGCGGGAATCATTGCATTGGGAATTGCATTGCTAACTGTGTCGTGGCAATCGTGGAGAGCGGCTAAAATGAATCCTGTAGAGAGTTTGAGGTATGAGTAAATAATAAAACCCAAAAATAATTATGAGTTTCTATCAAAATATAATTATCAGCCTAAGACGTTTTAAAACTGAAAAAGTGAGTACACTTATCAGCCTAACCGGACTTGTTTTGGCTTTAAGCATTGTAACCATTGTATTGGTGTTCATTTTAAACGAATTGAATTACAATAGTTTTTATAAAAATAAGGATCGAATTTACAGAGTATTAAATTACAGTAAGGTTGAAAATAAATACTGGGCGACAAATCCATACCAGGTTGGTCAGCTTGCCAAAGAAAAGTTTTCGGAGGTAATTGCTGCCACTCATCAGTACAATGTATACGGCACTCAATTTCAGAAAAACAATGAGTTTATAGAAGAAGAATCGGTATTGGGAACTGACAGTTCTTTTTTTACTGTTTTTGGTGTTAAAATTCTACAAGGTAAATTACATGCATTTGATGAAACCAAAGATCAAATTTTATTAAGTGCTGCAATGGCTAAAAAATATTTTGGTCGTGAAAATCCTGTTGGTAAACCATTAAAAATGAAATTGAACAACCTGGATTATCACATGCAGGTTGCTGCAATTTTTGAAGACATTCCAAACAACACAAGTGTAAAAGCCGATTTTATTGTGAATACGGATATTGCATTTGATGATTTAGAAAAAAACATAATTACAGGTGGAAATCAGGTAGATCGAAAAAGCATGAAGGATGCCTGGACAAGTGTATTCTTTACCAATTATTTACTACTTAAAGAATCTGTATCCATTCCTCTTTTTCAGGAGAAGCTATTAAAATTGGGAAATGAATATTCCAATAGCAAGAAAAAATACACACTATCTGCTCAAGCCTTAAAGGATGTGTACTTTAAATCAGGTGGATATATTGACAATCATAAAACCGATTCTGGAGATTTAAAAATGCTATTTGTATTGGGTAGTATCGGATTCTTGATTCTAATTGTAGCCTGCATTAATTATCTAAACCTGGCATTAGCACAAGCCATAACCCGATTAAAAAGTTTTGCTGTTAGGAAAACATTTGGAGCCTCCCAAAAAGATATTCTTCAACAATTATTATTCGATTACTGCTTATTATCCTTACTTGCCTTACCGTTTGCCATTGCTTTAGCACAAGTTTCCTTGCCTTTTATTAGTGAGTTATTGGGTAAATCCTATTCACTGCAAATTGATGCAAATTTTATAGCAGGATTCAGCATTCTAATCGCCTTAACCATTGTGACTGGTTTAATTACTGCTGGTGCAACATTCTTAAGATTTAAACAATCGCAATTAACCATTATGCTTAAAGGAACAAAAGCGGGTCAAAATCAAAAATTCACATTGCAAAAAGCAATGATTGTTTTTCAAATTTTGATTTTCATCGTTTTACTTTCCTCCACCTTTGTTATTCAAAAGCAAGTAAACTATGCTTTTACTAAGGATTTGGGCTTTGCCAAAGACGAATTAGTAAGCGTAAATATTGGAGATAGGAATAAGGATATTTTAAAGCAAAAATTACTAAAAATACCATCTGTAAAATCAGTAAGTTCTGCAATGTGGCTTCCTCCAACAAGCAATCACATGTATATGGGAATTAAACGTTTTGATCGACCAGATGAGGACGTTTCAGTATCAGGTTTGTTTGTAGATTATGATTTTGCAAAAACAATGGGAATCAAAATTCTCTTAGGAGAAGATTTTCAGATAGAGAAACATCAATCGGGTGTTTTGGTAAATCAATCGGCTGCCAATGCCTTAGGTTTAACGGATCTAATTGGTAAAAAAACAAACTTTGGAATAGTACGTGGGCTTATTGCCGATTTTCACATGTTTTCTTTGACGGATGAAATTCCACCGATGCTATTGGCTTTATCTCCTTCATCAAGCAAACAAATGGTTATTCGCATTTCAACTAATAATATCCACAACACCATTGGTCAAATTAGAAATACCTGGGAATCATTCGAGGATGAACAAGCTTTTGATATCACTTTTACCGATGATGCTCTTAACGAGCTGTACCAATCTGAAATTCAATTTTCAAAAACCATTGGTTTGCTAGCATTTATTGCCATACTAATCGCCAGCCTTGGTTTATTAGGCTTGTCTCTCTTTATTGGAAAACAAAGAATAAAGGAAATTGGAGTTCGAAAAGCCAATGGAGCTAAAACTCACGAAATCATAAAAATGCTCAATCAGGACTTTTCAAAACTGGTATTCATTGCCTTTATACCAGCCTGTCCGGTTTCCTGGTATGTTATGAACAAATGGTTAGAAAACTTTGCCTATAGAACTGAACTTTCGTGGTGGATATTCGCATTAGCAGGTATAGTTGCTATGGGTATTTCTTTACTAACTGTTTCATGGCAATCTTGGAAAGCAGCAAAGAAAAATCCAGTGGAGAGTTTAAGGTATGAATGATCTCTTTGAATAAACATCAAATCTAACCCTTGATTAAAATTAAAACCTATCAAACATGATCGTTCAATACCTTAAATATGCCTTCCGAAAAATATTCAGTAAAAATTCTTTTACATTAGTTAATATCATTGGTCTGTGTGTTGGAGTAAGTTCATTTTTTATTCTAAGCTTATATTTTGCTTATGAAAATAGCTATGATCGCTTTTTTCCAAATTCTGAAAATATCTACAGACTTAGCCTTGAATTAAAACAAAATGATAGAACCATATTTAACAAAGCTACCTCAAGCTATTCTATTGGACCTTTACTAAAAAAAGAACTTCCTGAAGTTAAAGAATATGCTAGAGCTGGATATGAAAAATGCCTGGTTTATTTGAAGGGAGAAAAACAAAAAAGAGTAGATTTATTTTGGGTAGATTCCACATTTTTAAATGTTATTCCTGTGGAAATGATCGTTGGAGATCGTAACACAGCTCTTGCTGATCCATACTCCGCAGTACTTTCAGATGAAATGGCTAAATTTTATTTTGGCAATGAAGATCCTCTGAATAAAACTATCTATGTAAACGAACAATTAGCATTTACGGTAAAAGGAGTCTTTAAATCACTACCCGACAACAGCCATTTTAATTTTAAGGTTCTCTTGTCTTTAAGTACAGGAAATGTATTATGGCCAGGTTGGGGAACAAATAATATCAATTGGGAAGGAGATTCCTGGCTTTACACTTACGTGCAATTAAAGGAAAACACTGATAAAAATGCAATCAAGAATAAGATCAATACAATAGTTGACAAACATTTACCGGAGCGACTTAAAGAGGATAATTTTCAATACAATTTTAATCTGCAAGCAATTTGTGATATTCATTTAAACTCACAAATTGAGAATGAATTTAAAGTAAATGGCTCTAAACGTGATGCAGATATTATTCTTATCATAGGCATTCTAATAATCTCGATTGCCTGGATTAACTATTTCAATTTAATCAACAGCTCACTTTATGACAATTTAAAAGAGATAAGCATTAGGAAGGTAAATGGAGCATCAAAATCAAATGTAATTAAGCAATTCGTAACCGAAGTTTTCATTGTCAATTCCATAAGTGTTCTTATTTCTATAGTATTTATATTCCTCTTTATTCCAAAAATTGAATCTCTTTCTGGTAAACCAATATTTTCTTACTTAATCGAAAATCAATGGTTGTATCTTCTATTTCCTGCACTCTTATTTATGGGAGTTGTAATATCAAGCATTTATCCTGCATTGATAATAGCATCTCTTACGCCTCAAAATTCAATTAAAGGATATAAGCTTTCCAATTCGGGAAGTCTAAACTTCAAAAAAATATTAATCATATTTCAACTCACAGCATCAATCGTACTAACAATAGGTGTAATATCAATAAACAAACAGCTTAAGTTTATTCAATCAAAAGATTTAGGTTATCAAAAAGAACAAATAATAATGATTGATGCACCATGTACACTTAACATGGATAGCACGAAACAAGACAAGTATAAAAGTTTCAAACATGAATTGCTTACTAATAGTCTAATCAACTCCGTAACCAGTTCTGGTACCGGAATAGGTTCACAATTATTTAGTGATATATCTTATCAGTTTTTAGATGATCGAAAAATCGATAACTCCTTTAAAGCAAATTCTATTGATGAACATTTTATTGATGTTTTTAACATTCAATGGTTAGCTGGAAATAATACCAGCCTAAAAGAATACAGTAACAAGCAACAAGTTTTAATAAATGAAACAGCAAGTAAGTTACTTGGCTTTCCACACCCTAAGGATGCAATTGGCGGTTATCTAATAAATAACGATTCCAAAAATCAAATAAGAGGCGTTATTGCTGATTTCCATCAAGAAAGCTTAAAATGTAAACTTCAACCAACGGTTTACTTCTTTAATCATCCTTCAAATTTTGGTACTTATTCAGTTCGAATTAATACTACTGATATTAGTACCACACTAAATTTTATTCAAAAGAAATGGCAATTGGTCTATCCTGATGATCCGTTTATTTACAATTTTCTGGATAATCGCCTAAGTGAGCTTTATTATGCTGACCAACAATTTGGGACGATTCTGCTTTTATTTACTGTGCTTTCAATATTTGTAGCATGTCTGGGGCTTTTAGGACTTATTACAATAACTACTCGAAAAAATAATAAAGAAATAGGTGTACGAAAAGTAAACGGTGCAAAAACTATAGAAATAATGTCTATGCTTCTTAAAGATTTTACAAAATGGACATTTATTGCATTTGTTATTGCCTGCCCTATTGCCTATGTCTTTATGCAAAAGTGGCTTCAAATATTTGCGTATAAAACCGAACTATCCTGGTGGATATTTGCATTATCGGGGTTCATAGCAATGGGAATTACTCTACTAACAGTATCGATACAATCCTTTAGAGCTGCCAGAAGAAATCCTGTTGAAAGTTTGAGAGATGAATAATAAAAACTAAAAATTATGCTTTGGTATCATTTGAAATTATCCGTTTTACGATTGCTTAAGAACAGAGCTTTTTCTGTAACCAATATACTTGGTTTAAGTTTTGGTATCGCTTCCTTTTTTGTGCTATTCATTCATGTGCAAAATGAAAAAAGTTATGACAATCACATACAAGGTTCCCAAGAAATATATAGAGCATTGTCAACGCCATCGCATATAGATGATTCGTGGGCAAGAAGTTTAGGCTTTATTAAAGAAGCGGCATTACAATTACCTGAAATTGAAAATGCCACTCAATTTTCGCATTGTAAATCTGGTACAATAAAAATAAATAATGAGAGCGTAGTTCAAGAAGATATTTTATCTGTTGATACTAATTTTATTAGCATATTTAAGATAGAAAGTACGATCGGAAATCTATCAGAAATTGATAAACCCAATAAAGCTTTTGTATCTGAAAAATTTGCGAAAAAGTACTTTAAGAATAAGAACCCAATTGGTCAATATTTTGAAGTTGAGGCATTACAATATCAAAGGGATTTGGGAAAGTATGAAATAGCAGGAGTAATTAAAAACACCCCTATAAAAACTCATTTCAATTGCGAAATACTTCTTTCCCAAAAAGGAACTTTGGAAGAACGATATGCATCCTTATCAACAAGGAAAATTCAGTGGGTTTACAATTATTTAAAATTGAAGAAAGGCACTTCTCCAAATTTTATTGCTGATAAAATACTTACTCATTTCAATAAGTCCAGTTTCAGACAAACAAGAGGTCCAAAAGATTACAAATTTCGTCTTCAAAAGATGACGGATATCCATTTAAAATCAAACAACAGATTTGAACTAAAAGAGAGCAATACTAAAATAAATATCAACCTGTTTACTCTGGTTTCTTTCGTGATATTATTTGTGTCTCTGGTCAATTTTATCAGCTTAATTACTGTGAACCTTTTCAAACGATCGAAAGAATTTGGATTAAAATCATCTATTGGTGCACATAAAAAACATTTGCTGTATCAGGTTCTTCTTGAAGTATTGGTTCTAAATTCTATATCAATTGCAATTTCATTGTTTGCAATACAATTGATAAAACCTTTCATCAATCAGTTTTATGAAATTCAATTTGATATTTTCTATAATGAACCTGTAATTTATTTATCTATACTGTTGATTCTTACTTGCAGTGGATTAATATCCGTTTTATTTGTTCGATTCTTTATCCTAAAAAGCAATTCTACCAGCGAAATAATAAAAGGTTTAAAACCATTAACTGGAAAGCGTTTGCTACAGCCATTGATGATATTTCAAATCCTAATTGTAATTGTTTTGATTTCATCTACAATTCTGGTAAACAAACAAATCAACTTTATATTGGATAAACCTCTCGGCTTTACCAAAAATAATGTTGTGGTCATTCATCAAAAGGATTTCTCCAAAGATCCTAAAGTGTTTGCCAACGAGCTAAGCAAAAATTCTCAAATAGAATCGGTTGGTTTTACCAGGCAATATTTTGGATATCCAACGCAGGAGTACTCGTTAGAAGAATTTAATGTAGAAGGCACTGCCGAAATGGGTTTAGCAAATTATGAATACCTAAAAACAATGGATATTAAATTCATTTATAATGATATCAACGAATTAGAAGATACAATAAGCGGTATGGTAATTAACAATCACCTATACAGGAAATTGCTTGAAAAGCATCTAAGTATGGATAACATTAAAACCCATCTGTCAAGTAGAGCACTAGAAGAAGATCAAATCAGATTCAATATTATAGGTGTAGTTGAAGATTTTAATTATAGTTCGGCTCACGAGCAAGTTGGAAACTATTTCTTCTGGTTAGGAGAATCTAGAAGTAATGCAAGATTTACTCATATTAAAATAGCTTCTGAAAACATACGATCGGCAATGAAGTTCATACAAGAAGAATGGAAGAAACACTATCCAAACCAAAAAATGGACTATTTCTTTATGGATGAAAAGGTCGCACAACAATACAAATCGGAAAATATTCTGAGGAAGATATTATTGAGCTTTTCCATACTTGGAATTATCATTGGAATTATTGGAATAAGTGCTCTCTCCTATTTTTCATCGGAACAGCGCACCAAAGAAATAGGCGTTCGTAAAGCAAACGGGGCCAAAACTTACGAAATAATTGGTATGCTAAACAAAGATTTTCAAAAATGGGTTTTTGCTGCTTTTGTTCTGGCTTGCCCCATTTCTTGGTATGCCATGAATAAATGGCTCGAAAACTTTGCCTATAAAACTGAAATCTCCTGGTGGATTTTTATTCTTTCCGGTGCATTTGCCCTGGCAATAACTTTGATAACTGTATCATTCCAATCCTGGAATGCAGCAAGAAAAAATCCAGTGGAAAGTCTGAGATATGAATAATCAAAACCCAATATAATTATGAAACCAATTCACATTGCACTCATCCTTCTCTTATTTTCATTTGCTTGTCAGAATAACAAGATGAAGATCAATGAAAAAAAGTTGTCAGAAAAAATTCTTAGCGAAGAAGAAATTCTTGCTCAGAAAGAAGAATTGCGTCAGCAAAAAGAACAAGAACTGACTGATTCGTTAGCAAAACTTCCAAAAGGATTTAGGTTTGAAGCCATTCGTAAAGTCAATTTGCAACATCGACCACATATTATCGATGTGGTAAATCGTATTGACAGCACTAAAGAATTTAAACTTTCGGATGTTGCCAACACAATTGAATACATAAGAATTCAGAACCTACCCGATTCGAGTATTTCAAATAATATGGATTACAAATATTACATGACCGATAAACATTTGGTTGCTTCGAACATATACGGTATCCATTTGTTTACTAAGGATGGAAAATTCAAAAATACGATTGTAAAAAATAACTCGAGTGGAGTGAAATATGATCGTAAAACAGATAGAGTAAGTGTTTACTTTTCCAATTTTGCAAAAATAGGAGGCAATACCTCAGTATGGTCGAGAGGTGACAATTTATTCTACCATTATAAAAATACCAATACCGGTCAGGACTATATTATGGAATTGGACTGCTCACAGGAATTGCTTGGAATAAACACTGAATTTGAGCCTGAAAATCCAAGAAAAGTAATAGGTCTGGGAAAAATATCAGTTGATTTAAACCATGGTCACGATAAAGTTTTTAAAGCCGCACATCCTAATGGAATGTCATCTTATGGATCTAAATACTTGTATGATATGATCGGCATTTTTAGTCCTGATAAAAACACCTATCTATTACAAAGTCCAAATGGAAGCAATATGCTGAAAATTTTAAACACAAGAGGTGACACTTTATCGAGCTTTAAAAAGTTGGAACAATTGAAAAATTTTAAGCGAAGGAGTTATCGTGGTTTCGATTATGGAAATTCATACGAGAAAAATGGAAATTACTACTTCCGAACAGATTACAACGACACCATTTTTAAAGTAATTCCTCCAAACATCATTCAACCGGAATATGTATTTAATCTAGGAAATCATAAAGTAAAAAAACAAGAAGCATTGAATTCAACATTTGATCTTACAGGAAAAATAACTCCTTATGAATGGGCTGATTCAAAAGATTATATCTTCATGAGCTTTATAAAAGATGCCAACTTATCGCCGAACTCCATGAAAAAGAAGAGTGTGAAATTACATTATGCACTTTACGATAAGAAAAATAAAAACTTACAATTTGTAAAAAACAATCCTACCAGTTATACATTAAATAATCTGGTTAATGATATTGATGGAGGTTTTAGTGTATGGCCTAAATCCTATATGATCAATCGTTATGGAGAAATTATGATGGCACTACGTGGTGAAGATATCAAGGAACAAGTTGCATCAGATGAATTTAAAAATTCTTTAGCTCCTGCCGAGAACAAACAAAAGTTGATCGATTTGGCAAACAATTGTACCAATGATGACCAGATATTAATGCTGGTAAAATAAAACTGATAATTGGGTTCATGGAATTTTAATCCCGTGAACCTTCCTCTAATCTTACTTGACAAGACATACAGATGAAGCAAACCTTTAAAATCATTTTCCGATCGATGCTAAAAAAGCCAATTCTAACTCTGGTAAGCTTTACCGGATTTACCATTGGAATAATGGCTTCTTTACTGATCTATCTTTGGGTGTACAATCAGCTAAACTTCGATAAATTTCATTCAGATTACAATCAAATTTATCGTGTTCTTACCTTGTCAAAAGCCGGAGAAGATATTGTAAAATCAAGTAGATCTTATCAGCCAATTGCCGGAACATTAAAGAAGGATTATCCACAAATTGAAGCGGCTACATTTCTCATGTCCTCATCGGAAGATGCTCCTTTATATGTCGATAATAAAAACAGAAAAATAGAAGCCCGTAAGTGCTACACAAATAAAGGTTTCTTTGACATATTTAATGGCTTCACTTTTATCGAAGGAAACAAAGAAAGTGCATTCGAAAACAAATACAACATTGTATTGTCTGAGAAAATTGCGCACAAATTGTTTGGATTGGAATCAGCCTTGGGAAAGAAAATTATCAGCGACAAATACGACGAAATAATTTATACCGTTGGAGCCGTTCTTAAAGTCCCATCAAACAGTCATATTAGTTTTGATTTTTTGGTATCGAAGCAACTTCTTTCAACTAGTCATTATCTAAATCTTTGGGGTGATTCCTATTGGATTAGAACCTATATAAAACTCGGGAAAAATGCATTAATCGATGATTCATTTCTTGCTAAAGTAAGCAACCATATCAGTAGATACTCGAACAAAACAGATAAACTCCTGTTTCAACCCATTGCAGATATTCACCTGCATTCTGATTATACACCAAATATTCTTGATCAACATATTAGCAGTTATAAATATGTCTTGATTTTTTCGGGATTAGCCTTGCTGATTTTGATAATGGTAATCTTAAACTTCTCAATTCTTTCTACTGCTCGTTACAGTGAACAAGCACAGGAAATTGGAATACAAAAGGTAAATGGAGCCAAACGAATTCACTTGCTAATCCAGTTCATGAGTAACTCCTTAATTCAAACCTTTATTGCTGCCTTACTGGCTATTGTTTTAAGCTGGATTTTCATGCCGCAATTCAATCAACTAACAGGACAAAACCTTCACTTTCACCTTTCATTTAAGTTGCTCTTAAATTTAATTGCTTTAACCGTTTTCACCGCTATTGTTGGCGGTTTGTATCCATCATTGTACCTATCAAATTTAAGACCCACACTAATTCTCAGCAAACAAAATATTACGGGCAACAAATCGGGATTGTTAAAATTATTGATTGTTATTCAGTTTTCTATTGCCATATTTTCATTCATATCCTCCGGAATTTTAATCAAGCAATTTTACTTTATCAACTCAAAAGATTTAGGCTTAAGCCACAATAACATGATTATAGTTCCTACCGGATTGTGGTACAATAGTGAAGCTTTTAAAAATGAATTGCTTCAAAATCCAAACATCACTAGTGTATCTGCCAGTACCTATGCTCCAATTGAGTATAGTTGGAAAAAAACATATCTTCTCAATAATAATGGCTTTCAAGATAGTTTGGGTGTTTCAGTAATACATACCGATGAAAATTTTGCGGAAAATTATCAATTGGAAATAACCAAGGGTGCATTTCTAAAAATGGATTACGAGGCATATTGGAAAGAGCACAAAAAAGAAAAGAATACCGAAAAACAAGAAAAACTTTCCTTTCCAATTGTAATTAACGAAACTGCCGAAAAATTATTCGGTTTTGACGATCCTATCGGACAAAGAATAGGCGATGAAGTTATTGTTGGGGTAGTTAAAGATTTTCATTTTAAACCTCTTCATCATCGCATAGAGCCACTGGTATTAACGAACTCTCCGGAAAATATCATGACAATGAATATCAAAATTTCTGATTACCAGAAATTAGAAACCATTAAGTTTATTAAGGATATTTACCAAAAACACCGAGATAACAGAGATTTCTCCTATCAGTTTTTTGATGATATTTTATTAACACAGTACAAGGATGAAATTCATTTAAAAAACACCACTGAGGTATTTTCAATTTTGGCTCTGCTTGTAAGTTTATTGGGGATACTGGGTATTGCCAGTTTTATTATTCATCAACGAACAAAAGAAATTGGGGTGAGAAAAGTGAATGGAGCCAAAACCTGGCAAATTATCAACATGTTCAACATAGATTTACTGAAATGGATTTTATTATCATTTGTTATTGCTTGTCCAATTGCCTGGTATGTGATGAACAAATGGCTTGAAAATTTTGCCTACAAAACAGAACTCTCATGGTGGGTTTTTGCTCTATCGGGGATAATAACAATAGCTAATGCCTCTTTGACCATTTCACTTCAATCGTGGAGAGCTGCAAAAAGAAATCCGGTAGAAAGTTTGAGGTATGAATAATTAATCTGTAGAATTTATGAACTTTTATACAATCAAATACGCAATAAGAAATATCCTTAGACAGAAAGCTTATAGCATCACAAATCTAATTGGATTGTCGGTATCCTTTGCCTCTGTATTTTTAATTCTTTACTATATACAATTTGAAAGCGGATTCGATAGGTATTTTACAAATAGCGATCGTATTGCACGTTTCACAATAGAATACAACAGAGATGACTTTACTAGTCATTTTGCCCGAGTAAGATATTCCGGCATTCAATACCTGGTTGATGATATTCCTGAGGTAAAGAGCATGGCACGACTTTCTCCTTTCAGGACATGTGCAGTAAAAATTGGCGAAAATAAGTTCTACAGTAAAGGAGCATTTGCTACCGATTCGAATTATTTCACGGTTTTCAATGATACCTTGCTGCTGGGGAATCCAAAAAACATTCTAAATTCAGGAAAGCAAGCTGTCATTTCGGAATCGATTCGAAAAAAATACTTTCCCAATCAAGATCCAATTGGTAAAAAAATATCTCTGGAACATCAGCAAATTACGCAATTCTTCGATTACACAATTGTAGGTGTAATGAAGGATGCTCCAGTTCAAGCACATTTTCATCCTGAAATTCTTACTTCACTTGAAAATCAAGACAATTATTCAAATTGGAATTATACCTATCTCTTGCTTGAAAATCCAAATAGTTTGGATTTGATAAATGAGCAGCTTGCCAACTTTAAAAAGAAACATTTTGAAGCTGAAAATGCAAAATACAACACACTACACCTCCAGAAGCTTCATGATATTCACTTGCACAGTCATAAGGACCGAGAATTAGAAATTAATGGGGATATCAAGAATATTCAAATTCTTGTGGTTCTGGCTATCTTAATTGTACTGGTTGCCTTTCTTAATTTTACGAACCTAAATGTGGTATCAGTTGAAAAACGATCTAAAAATATTTTAGTTCATCATCTGTTTGGTAGCAAATTGTATCACATTTCGATGATGGCTTTGTGGCAAAATATAATCATTGTTGGTTTTTCGGTTTTATTGGGCTTGGCACTAGCAGGAGTGGTTTATCCCTATTTTCAAAATATATTCTCATTGCCTGAATTTTCAATTTCTTCGGAAATTATTTTTCCACTCGCTGGTATTGTATTACTATTAATCATCTGTGGTTCTCTTATTGGAACTTTTCCTGTTCTGAGGCATAAGTTTTATTCGAATACGATTAATAGAAATGGTCGACGCCCGGCATCCCACTCTAAGAAAAGAGTAAGTGGTATTCTTTTATTTCTTCAATTTGCTATTGTAACAGGCTTATTGGTTTCAACTTTTGTGATTCAAAGTCAGGTAAATTTGATAATGACAAAGAGAATTGGTGGAAATGATCAGAACATTTTAAACATTACCAACCTATCGCACTCTGTAATTGAAGATTATACTGTTTTTAAAAATAAGTTGCTACAAATTTCAGGAATCGAGGATGTAACCAGCGCCATGGAAGAGCCAGGAGGTGAAACTATGGATGCTTTTTACTATAACCTGGAAGGTATAACAAAGGAAAAATACTCTAAACAAAGATTGAATGTCTTAACCTGCGATCATAATTTTCTTGATTTTTATAAGATTAAACTAATTGCCGGAAACAATTTTGATCCCGATCCGAACAAGAAGCAATATATTCTCAATGAATCTGCAATTCATCACATTCAAAAAGATTTACCGGCAGAAGAATTTCTGAACAGAAAATTTGAATTTGATTTCGACTATAAAAAGCTTCTCCCAAATGGAGAAATTGTAGGTGTCTGTAAAGATATTCATTTAACAAGCATGAATGAGAAAGAGAAACCTATGGTTCTTCTGTATCAAAACATGGTTAATTCTTGCATCAGTATTCGATTTAGCCCGGAATCTCTTTCTCGAACATTACCAGAAATTCAATCAGCCTGGAATGAACTATTTCCTGATTATGATTTCGAATATCAATTCATAGATGATTTGTATCTGCACAGATACAAACACTATATCAACCAACGAAATTTTCTACTCTCCTTATCGATACTTTCTATTTTAATTGCTTGCATTGGTTTAGTAGCAGTATCAGTATCTATGACTCAAGCCCGAAAAAGAGAAATCAGCATCCGAAAAGCCAATGGAGCCAAAACTCTGGAAATTGTGAACATGTTGAATAAGGATTTATTATGGTGGATCCTATCAGCACTACTAATTGCGTTTCCATTGGCGTGGTACAGCATGAACAAATGGTTGGAAAATTTCGCTTATAAAATTGAATTGAGTTGGTGGATATTTGCACTAGCAGGAATCGTGGCAATAACAATAGCAGTGATTACAGTAAGCTGGCAATCGTGGAAAGCTGCAAAAAGAAATCCTGTAAAGAGTTTGAGGTATGAGTAGAGAATATGGAACTATTACCTTACTAAGCCCAAACCCCATAAGTGGCTTAAAAAAAACAGGCATGAGTGTAAGTGAACAAGTATCCATGCTTTACAATGCAAAACCTCATATTTTCGAGAAAGTTAAAATCTAAAGAATGAAAGATTATCTTTAAGTATAACTAATAATAAAACATCCCAAAATGAAAAAAACACTCGTATTCGCAATCCTTCTTTTCTCATCTTTCACATTACTAATAGCACAAGAAAATGATGTTGATAAGGAAAAGGAATTGATTAAAAAAGTTATTCAAAACGCTTATGTTGATGGTTTGTGCAACAACACTGATCTTGATGCTGTCAACAAAGGATTTCACCCCGGATTTTCTTTACTTAGTGTAGGACATACTGGTGATATCATGCATAAAACTCCTATCTACAATTGGATTCAGTATGCTGAATCTGGTAAAAAAAGTAAAAAGCTAAAATATTCTTTCCAGAATGAATTGACCACCATAAAATATCAATTTATTGATGTGACTGGTAAAGCTGCTGTCGCTAAAATTGATTTTTACGAAGGCGATGAACTTAAATTTATCGATTATTTGTCACTATTGAAATTTGAGACAGGGTGGAAGATTGTGACTAAAACTTATCACGCTTTACCAAAAAAGAAAGAATAATATTCCTCGGGTTGAAACCCGAGACAACATGAATTAATAAACTACTTTATCATTTTACCCTCAGCTATAGCTGGGGGTGATTAAAACAATCGCTTCTGCAATAGAAGGAAAATTACTCCTTATTAATTCTCTTGTACCAGGTAATTTCATCACCCTGATAGTTGAATTTATCCAACAACTTAAAGCCTAATTTCTCCAAAACATGCTGTGATTTCTGGTTACTAATTAATGTCATGCTACAGATCTCAGGAATCTTTAGTTCTTCGAATGCATATTTTATGGCTGCTGTTGTAGCTTCGGTAATATAACCTTTACCCCAATATTTACGAAGTAATCGAAATCTCAAATCGTAAAAGTTGCTGTAGTCGTTATAATTTCCTTTCTCCAATTTAAAACCTGTCCAGCCAATAAATTGATCCGTTTCCTTCTCGATAATTGCCAAACGACCTATCCCATTTTCTTTGTATTGCTTTCGAATATTCTCAATCATATCCTGACTTTGTCCAATGTCACGAATGGGCTTTCGTCCTAAAAATTTATATACTTCAGGATCGGAATCCATTTCAAACATGCTTTCATCGTCGGTAGGTAATATTTCTCTGAGGTATAATCGTTCGGTATCTATAATTATCTTCATTCTAATCTTCTAATTTTAAAATTCATACTAGGATTCTTAATCTCGCACATATCTGTGAATTGTGCAAGTTTTTACCAGTCAAAATTCTTATTTAGATTAAATTACAACAACATTTAACTACCGCTTAACAATTTCCAAAACTTGCCTCATCAATCACTTAACATCAACAAAAAAGCGATAACCCATTTCAGAGTCATCGCTTTCTATATCTTATGTAATTATAAATTGATAATTACCAATTTTTCATTTTTATACGTGCTTTAGGATATCTTCCAAATTCTCAAACTTAGTTTTGTAATCGTTCATCGAACGAACAATTACCTCATGTGCCTCTTCAACACCATAAGTATGCGTAATTTCAGCCTGACGATCCAATCCCGGCATATCCTTATAGGTCAGGAAATAATGCTTCAAACGATCTACAATTACATCTGGCATGCATTTAATATCTGTAAATGAACCGTAAGTAGCATCGTTAATCAACACTGCAATAATTTTATCATCAGCCTCATTTCCATCAATCATTCTAAAGCCCCCAATTGGACGAACTTCAGCAATAATATCTCCATGAGAAATCGATTTTTCGGTCAGGATACAAATATCCAAAGGATCTGCATCTCCTTTAATATCTTTTTTACCCGATTTCTCGCTACAGTATTCTCCTACAGAATTACCGCAATAGGTTTGTGGTAAAAACCCGTACAATGCAGGAATTACATTCGAATATTTCTGAGGTCTATCAATTTTTAGATAACCACTTACTTTATCGACTTCGTATTTAACTGTGTCTGTTGGAACCATCTCGATAAAAGCCATTACCGATTCTGGTGCATTGTCTCCAACATCTAATCCATGCCAAGGGTGTGACTTGTAACGCAAACCCATTAATCTTGCAATCGGATCATTTAATTTGTTTCCCATAGTTAGTGTATCTTTTTAAGCCTCGTTTTGGCACAACGATTTCATTCATTTGGTATAAACAAATGTAATAAAACAATATAAATAACGAGCTAATCGTCTTTTTCTTTTCTGCATATTGTAGTAAAATGAGTATTATCCGACATCTCAACTGCAATCTATACTCAAAAAACAGTTTCTATGAATGCCCATTGTACAATAGTACCATTTGAAACCTTAACCATCTGACATATAATACTGCATTCATCAAAAATAAAAAGAACAGAAAACGTTTGCGGTATCGTTTGCAGGAATATCTCACCACTTCGCAAACGATAGAAACAACTTAAGCCACTCATAATCTTATTTTTGACTCTCATCTAATCCTACAATTATAACATATGAGAAAATCTTTACTTCTTTTTATTTTACTTACAGGATATCTCCTGAACGGAATAGCCCAAACAGTATGGGTTGAACCTGCCAATGCAACCATCAACAACGAAATTACCATCTATTTCGATAAAGAAAGTTCTTCTTTTTGGACCGATGGGGAAGCCAAAATTTACTTGCATGCAGGAGTAAATACAACTGCTGGTCACTGGAAAAATATAAATGATGCTTTTTCAAATCTGAATGACAGTCAGGAAATGACCGCCCATGAAGGAACAAAAGTGTGGAAAAAAACCATCACTCCTAAAGAGTATTTCTCCCTGACTGAAGGTACAACGGTTTACAGTATTGATCTAAAATTTAGAAATCAATATGATCCTGGAGGTAACAACGAAACAGGAAACTTTGAACTAACACTCACCGAAGCACATGTTTTCCATTCCGGAAAAGAGATTACTTCTTTTGCAATTAACGGTCAAGGTGCTCAAATCTCTGGTGACCAGATTTCAATTCAAATCCCTGCAGAAACAGACATTACCAGTCTAAGTCCGGTAATCGAAGTTTCAGAGCATGCTACAATATCACCAGCATCGGGTACTGCACAAGATTTTTCTTCCCCTGTTCAGTATGTAGTAACAGCTGAAGACGGTTCAGAAAGTACATATACAGCTTCGGTAACCCAATTAAGTATCGCTAAGGACATAATCCTATTTACAGTTGATGATATCGAGGCCACTATAGGTGACAATACAGTTAGTTTGGTATTACCTTACAATACAAGTATAGGCCTAAGCCAGGTGACTCCAACTATTGAAGTATCACCGGAGGCTTCTATCTCTCCACTTTCAGGCGTTGAAAGAGATTTTACAAATCCACAAACATATACGGTTACCGCGGAAAACAATTCAACCAAAGACTATACAATAAGCATAACGATTGCCGATCCTCCTATGCTTGTTACCTCACCTGAAAATCCTTCTGCTGACCAGCAGGTAAGCATCACTTTTAATGCCAAAGGAACTGCATTGGAAAATGCCTCAAAAGTTTATCTGCATTATGGTGTAAGCACTACATCGGGTAAAAATGAATGGATAGGCAACTGGGGAGAAGATGATAATGTTGGAATTATGACTCAGGGAAGTTCAGCAAATCAATGGATCTTCAGTTTTACACCAACATCTGATTTTGCAGACTTACTTCCAGGAGAAGAAGTAAGCGGATTAGAATTTCTCTTTAGATCAGCTGACGGAACTTTGAAAGAGGACAATAGTGGAGCGAATTTCTCTTTAGCTCTTCAAGCTGCCACCATCCCCGATTGGATTGAGATAAGTCCTGCCTTACCAAAAATATCTGATGAAATTACTATTACCTTTCGACCGGACCTTGCTACTGGTAAAAAACTACAAGATGAAGGCCAAATCTATATGCACAGCTGGGCGGTGACTTCGGGACCGGGAAACAGTACAGCCGATTATGTAGGTCAATCACAATGGGGTGACAATACAAGCGGACAACTAACCGAAATCTCAACTGGAGTATGGCAAATTACCTTAACACCATCAATTTACTTTGGAATCAGTGATACGAACGAAAACCTGTTCCGAATTGGTTTACTTTTCAGAAATCAGGATGGATCAAAGGTCCAGAAAAATGAAGAGGATGAAGATTATTATCTGGAAACTGACCCTGAATTTCATATCAGTATCCTTCACCCAATTGCTCAGGAAAGAACAGTTGAGGCAGGATCTTCCTTTGAAATCAATTTCACCACTTCTGAAATCTCAAATATTGAAATACTGGCAGATAATCAGTCCATTCATATCGAAACAGATGTTTCCACAAGTACTGTAAACCATAGTTTCAGTACAGCAGGAGCTCATACAATTCTTATTCGGGGTACCAACGGAAGCGTTGGCAAAGAGAAGACTATTGAGATGAATGTTTATTCTTCCGTTATTGTGGAAGATCTTCCTTCATGGATTAAGCCCGGAGAAAAAGGAATTATCTATCACAAAAACAGATCCGGATTGGAAGATAACGATACCAAAGCAACACTTGTTCTTCATACTCCTACTTCTATCACTTACAAAGATGGTTACGGAAATGTATATGCCAACCGATCTGTTCCTTCCAAATCGGTAGTCCATGTATTGGGTGATTTTAACAACTGGACTGCAAGTGAAGCCAGCAAAATGAAGAAAACAACTGATGGCAATTACTGGTGGATTACTTTGGAAGATTTAACAGCTGAACAAGAGTATGTATTCCAATACTTGATTGATGGTTATTTACAAATTGCAGATCCATATACCGAAAAGGTAAGCGATCCGGATGATCAATACATTTCATCTACAACTTATCCGGGGCTGATTGCCTATCCAAGTGGAAAAGCCAACGACCGTGCTTCTGTTCTTCAAACCGGACAATCTTCATACCAGTGGCAAGTCAATAATTTTACTGTTCCGTCTCATAACGACTTAAATATTTATGAACTACACATCCGTGATTTCACCACTGAAGGCAACTACAAGGCTGCTGCTCAAAAACTGGAATATCTAAAAGATATGGGCATCAACTGCATTCATTTGATGCCGGTAAGTGAGTTCGAAGGAAACGACAGCTGGGGATACAATCCCAACTTTTACTTTGCTCCAGATAAGGCTTATGGAACCAAAAAAGATCTGAAAAGTTTCATTGATGCTGCCCATGAAAAAGGCATTGCTGTTATTAACGATATGGTATTAAATCATTCTTTTTACTCAAGTCCCTTGGCTAAGATGTATTGGAACGATACAGATAACCGTCCGGCTGTAAACAATCCATGGTACAATGAAGAACACAACTTTCAAAACCCGGGAGCGCATTGGGGTGCCGATTTTAACCATACAAGCGAACACACTCAACACCTGGTAGATTCCATCCTTAATTTTTGGATAGAGGAATACCATTTCGACGGATTCCGATTTGACTTTACCAAAGGATTCAGCAATACAAGTTATCCTGCCGATAGCTGGGGAAGTTCTTACGATGCTCAGCGCATTGGCATTCTTAAAAGAATGGTTGGTGCCATGAGAAGCAAGCACCCGAGTGTTATTACCATATTCGAACATTTGGCTGATGCCAGCGAAGACAGTGAACTGGCCAACGATGGAATCATGATGTGGGGAGGTAAAGGCATCTCTGAAAAATACGAAGAAATGGCTATGGGATGGAGTAACAATGTAAACATTTCTGAAGCATACTACAGAAACAAGTCCTACCAATATGCCAACCTCATGAGTTATATGGAAAGCCACGATGAGGAACGTTTGGCTTTTAAAGCAATGAAATATGGCAGGGATATAAACGCCGGATCATTCGACCTTTACCAGGAACCAACAAATGAACAATTGGCAATCATCATTCCAAGACTAAAGGCTGCCACTGCCTTTAACCTATTGCTGCCTGGAGCCAGAATGATTTGGCAGTTTGGCGAGTTGGGTTACGATTACAGCATTGATTACAATGGCAGAACTGGAAGAAAACCAGTGCGCTGGGATTATTTCGAAAATGAACAGCGTAAGGGTATGTATGAATTTTATGCCGACTTGCTGCACCTTAGAAATACTTACACGCTTTACAACAACGATACAGCTCAGGATTTTGACATTTCCGGTACTATGAAACGAATTACCTTAAATGGCAAAACAAAATCTGATGAAGGATTTCAGTTAATTGTAATTGGAAATTTTAGTGAGAACGATGGGAACATTACTCCACATTTTGGAAGCACAGGTACATGGTACAATTTTGAAGATGGCAGCAATATAAATGTATCAAGCACCAGTCAGCAATACTACCTGAAAAGAGGGGAATACAAAATTCTTTGCTCCCGCCAATTATCAAGAGCCAACTTTCATCAGCCATTAATAGAAAGTGTTCAGGATATTTCATTTGACGAGAATGACAATTTGAATTTCCTTCCCGAATGGTTTACTGTAAAAGATGAAGATGAAGATCCGGCTGCGATATATAGCTTTACCTATCTGGGTGGAGATAATTACACAATAAGTAATTCCACACTTACTCCTGATCCATTCTATTATGGAGATTTACAGATTAAAGCGCAGGTTTCGGATGGAAAATATACGAGCGATGTATTTTCATTCACTGTAACGGTAGATCCTATTCAACATCCTCTAAGCATTACAGTTCAAAATGCCAGTATGACTTACGGAGATCCTTTACCAGATTTTACTGTTACATATGAAGGCTTTGTTCATAACCATACTGCTGATGATCTAGAAGGAACTTTAAGTTTTGAAGTACAAGATGAAAATATCGTAGCCTCTGGCCTAAGTTCTCCACACTACGACATTACTTATGTACCAGGTAAATTAACGATTAATAAAGCAACACCTACTGTTGATAATTGGTCAACGGCTGATGCAATCACTTACGGACAAACTTTGAGTGAATCAAATCTAACAGGTGGAACCGCCAATGTGGAAGGAAGCTTTGCTTTTGCAAACCCATCTGCTACTCCTGGTGCGGGAATGCAATCTGTTGAGGTCATTTTCACGCCAAACGATGCAGATAACTACAATTCAGTAAGCGGAAATATCAACATCAGTGTTGAGAAAGCAACGCCAAGTGTTAGCATTTGGTCAACGGCAGATGCAATCATCTACGGTCAAGCCTTGAGTGAATCCAATCTGACTGGTGGAACTGCAAATGTGGATGGAAGCTTTGCTTTTGCAAACCCATCTGCTACTCCTGATGCGGGAATACAATCTGTTGAGGTGATTTTCACGCCAAACGATGCGGATAACTACAATTCAGTAAACGGAAATATTAACATCACTATTGTAAAAGCAAGGCCAAGTGTGAGCGTATGGTCTACGGCTGATG
>Ga0209692_10001336_pt1 | contig 34633 bp, 19 predicted proteins | sample tdDd472_FD_187129 | JGI IMG/M metagenome (GOLD analysis project Ga0209692, IMG submission 187129) | Marine sediment microbial communities from the Atlantic coast under amendment with organic carbon and nitrate - tdDd47.2 (SPAdes)... | ecosystem: Environmental > Aquatic > Marine > Coastal >...
TAGGCAAAACCTCGATTTTAGTTGGATTTGTCGCGGTACTAATTTTTATGTTGGTCTACTATCGTATGTTCGGTGTAGTGGCCAATATTGCGCTGATGAGTAACCTGGTGTTTATCATCGCGATTATGTCGCTCGTACCCGGTGCAACTTTAACGTTGCCAGGTATTGCCGGAATTGTTTTAACGGTCGGTATGGCTGTCGACGCGAACGTTTTGATATTCGAGAGAATTAGAGAAGAATTGAGAGAAGGAACCAGCCCCGCGCAAGCAATTCACAACGGTTACGATAAGGCATTCTCAACTATTGCGGATGCCAATATTACAACTTTAATTGCAGCGCTGGTATTGTTTGGTATTGGTACCGGTCCGGTGGCTGGATTTGCAGTCACGTTATTTATCGGGATATTGACCTCGATGTTCACGGCGATTGTTGGTAGTCGCGCCATTGTTAACCTCATCTATGGCGGCCGCGCTGTAGAAAAAATTTCAATATAAGGTTAGGAGTTAAATAATGAGAATTTTAAAATCTGATCTCAATATTGATTTTCTGAAATTAAAAGTCGTTGCGACTATTTTTTCGAGCATTTTAATTATTGCATCAATCAGTTTGCTAGTGACTAAAGGTTTAAATTTCGGCCTTGATTTTACTGGTGGTACTTTAATTGAAGTCGGTTATGAATCTGACGCCGATCTTAAAAAAATCAAATCTGATCTCGCAGAGGCGGGGTTTGATAAAATTATGGTTCAAAACTTTGGTACTTCCAAAGATGTTATCATCCGCCTGGCACCAGTTGCGGGTAAGGAACAGGATAAGATCGGCAATGAAGTGCATAATGCTTTAAAAAAAGGGTCAGAAGAACAAATCGAAATGCGTCGGATTGAATTTGTCGGCTCAAGCGTTGGTGAAGAACTGACCGAACAAGGCGGATTGGCCATTATTGTCGCTTTAATTGGTATCTTAATTTATGTATCGCTTCGATTCGAGTGGAAGTTTGCCTTAGGTTCGGTAGCGGCTTTGGCACATGATGTTACTATCACGCTGGGGCTCTTCTCTTTGATTCAGATGGAATTTGACTTAACCGTGTTAGCGGCAATTCTTGCGGTAATAGGTTACTCACTTAACGATACGATTGTTGTGTTTGACCGAATTAGGGAGAATTTCCTGAAGCTGAGAAAGCAAGAACCGGTCGGTATTGTTAATACGTCATTAAATCAGACGCTTGCAAGAACCATTATGACGTCGATTACCACCTTATTGGTTTTATTAGCATTATTTTTCCTCGGTGGCGCAACCATTCATGGCTTTGCGACGGCCTTAATTGCGGGTGTTTTAGTGGGAACCTACTCATCTATCTACGTGGCAAGTAATGTGGCGCTAGCGTTAGGTATCACTAAAGAGGACCTGATGCCGCCCGAAATCGAAAAAGAGGGTGCAGATCAGGACGCTTTAATATAGAATCGCATCTGGCTAAAAAAGCATCAGAACTCCCGCTTTAACGCGGGAGTTTTTGTTTATATCATTTCATTTATATTGACTATACTTAGATTCAACAGCTAGTCATCCCTTACCCGCCAGGAAACTTAATGTCGCAAACTGAAACACCGCTTGACGCTACAAGCACAACCTTTCATTCACTCGGTTTACCAGAACCACTGTTGAAAGTATTATCCGAAATAGGCTACGAACAACCTTCACCGATTCAGAGCGCCAGTATTCCTGTGCTTCAATCAGGCGCTGATTTAATTGGTCAAGCGCAAACAGGAACGGGTAAAACAGCTGCTTTTGCGCTTCCATTAATGGCAAAAATTGATTTGAGCAACAAAAAGCCTCAAGCGCTGGTGCTTGCGCCGACGCGAGAACTCGCCATTCAGGTTGCTGAGGCATTTAAGACTTATTCTAAATATTTACCGGGTTTTCAAGTTTTGCCTGTTTACGGTGGTCAATCCATGTCACAACAGCTGCGCCAGTTGAGTCGAGGAGCGCACGTAATAGTTGGAACGCCAGGCCGCGTCATGGACCATATGCGTCGCGGAAAACTTAAATGGGATGATATGCATACACTCGTCCTTGACGAAGCTGATGAAATGCTTCGCATGGGGTTTCTTGAAGATGTCGAATGGGTCCTGGAACAAACACCGGAAACCCGTCAAATCGCATTGTTTTCCGCGACTATGCCGCGAGAAATTAAACGTGTAGCAGAAAAGTTTCTCCGCTCGCCGCAAGAAGTGAAGATAAAAACCAAGACCCAAACTGCGACGACTATCAGTCAGAAGTATTTGCCGGTTTCTAATAATCATAAATTGGACGCTTTGACCCGTTTACTGGAAGTCGAAGAGTTTGACGCGGTGATCATTTTTGTGCGTACCAAGACTGCCACCATGGAGCTCGCAGATAAACTCAGTGCAAGAGGGTATGCTGCCGCCGCAATCAATGGTGATATGCAGCAAAGCGCTCGAGAACAGACGATTGACCGGCTCAAGAAAAACAAACTGGATATTCTGATTGCTACTGATGTTGCTGCTCGAGGACTCGATGTGCCGAGAATCTCTCATGTAGTTAACTATGATATTTCTCAAGATGCCGAATCTTATGTTCACAGAATCGGAAGAACGGGGCGCGCAGGGCGAGAAGGCGTAGCAATATTGTTTGTGACGCCGAGAGAGAAAAGGATGTTATCTCTGATCGAAAAGGTTACGAGTAAGAAAATCGAACGGATTGGGTTGCCATCGACCGAGTCAATAAATGACCAGAGAATTGAAAAATTTAAACTCAAAATAACAGAGAAAATTGATTCGGGTGATTTGCAGCCTTATCTAGAAATTCTGGAAGCTTATCAATACGAAACCAATCAAACAGGTTTGCATGTGGCGGCCGCTCTGGCGAGTTTGGCCCATGAAAATACGCCATTTTTGCTAGAGGATTTGCCTTCTCCCCGTGAAGAAAGGCGCTCGCGAAAAGAACGTGATGAACGGTCTGGGCGAGATAGTTACGGTAAAGAGCGAAAACGTAAAAGAAAAGGTAATGATAGGGAGTCTCGCTCCGGTAAAGATTTTAGTAAAAAAGCCGAAGCGCTTGGCGATTTCCCCGATATCGAAATGGAGCGGTTTGCGATGACTGTGGGCTTTAGCGACGGTATAAAACCTGCCAATGTCGTCGGGGCTATCGCGAATGAAGTCGACATTGAAAGCAAGTATATTGGTCATATCAAAATTTATGATGACTTCACTACCGTCGATTTGCCTGCAGGCATGCCAAAAGAATCATTTGCCCACCTAAAGAAAGTTCGTGTTTGCGGTATCGCCATGAATTTGACCAAAGCAAAAGATTTTGATTTGGAAAAATTGGCCGACAATCGAAAAGGCGGAAAGCGAAGCGACGCGACTGAGCACAGAGGCGCTGAATCACGAAATGGGAAGCCTGCCAAACGGAAATCGCGACCTGGAAAAAAAGAACGAAAGTTTAAAAAATAAAAGTAAACCCCCAAAAAAAAGAAAAGGGAAGCGCGAGCTTCCCTTTTTCGTTTTAACCAGTATGTAGTTACCAGATTTTTACGCGATCTTCTGGTTTACGATACATTCCGTCGCCTTGTTTGACGTCATAGGCGTTCATAAACTCAGGCATATTCATCACCGTACCATTTCCGCGGTAGGTTGCCGGAGAATGCGGGTCAGTTTTTAGTCGGTTGCTTAAAGCTTCTTCACGATACTTGTAAGCCCAAACTTGCGCCCATCCCATAAAGAATCGCTCTTCACCTTTAAAGCCGTCGATAATCGGAGCTTCCTGACCGTTCAGTGACAATTTATAAGCGCGGTGAGCGATGGTTAACCCACCCAGGTCGCCAATGTTTTCACCGAGCGTTAATTCACCGTCGATATGTTCACCGGGAAGTGGTTCAAACTCGCTAAACTGAGCAGCGAGTTTGCCAGTGCGTAATTTAAACTCTTCCAAATCTTTTTCTGTCCACCAGTTACGTAGCACACCATCGCCATCCGACTTGGCACCCTGATCGTCAAAACCGTGGCCCATTTCATGACCAATAACGCCGCCGATTCCACCATAATTCACAGCGTCGTCAGCATCCATATTAAAGAAGGGAGGTTGCAAAATAGCTGCCGGGAATACGATTTCATTCATAACCGGGTTGTAGTAAGCATTAACTGTTTGCGGTGACATAAACCATTCGGTTTTGTCGATGGGTTTGCCAAGTTTGTTAATCTGTCGTTGATAGCTAAATTGCGACGCGCGTTTGTAATTGCCTGCTAAATCATCGGCGTCAATTTCAAGCTCGCTATAGTCACGCCATTTGTCAGGATAACCAATTTTCGGCGTAAATTTTGCCAATTTATCGAGTGCCTGTTTTTTGGTATCTTCGCTCATCCACTCAAGATCGATAATGGCTTGACGATAAGCTTCACGCAGGTTTTCCACCAGTTTGACCATTCGGTCTTTAGCCTCTGGTTTAAAGTGCTTTTGGACGTAGATTTTACCAACCACTTCACCTAGCAATCGGTTGACTGACGTTACGCCGCGTTTCCAACGCTCTTCTTGCTCTGGGGTCCCATTTAGCGTGGTGCCATAAAAATCGAAGTTTGCTTTGTCAATTTCAGAACTGAGCACGCCAGCTGCGGCATTGATCAAGGTCCATCTGAAATACTCTTGCCAGTCGGCTACTGGTGTTTCTTTAAATAGTTTACCAAAAGCTTCGACGTAAGAGGGTTGTCTTACAACGATCTCTTTTTCCGAACCAACCCCTGCGTGGGTTAAATAAGCTTGCCAGTTAAAGTCACCGTTCAACTCGGAAAGTTTAACCGTTTCAAATTTATTGTAAGTGTTGTCGCGATTTCTGTTTTCTTTGCGCGTCCAGTGTAAGTTCGCAATCGCCGTTTCAAGTGCCATGACTTTTTCTGCACGGGCTTTCGCATCTTTTTGACCGGTCAGGTTAAACATTCGCTCGATATGTGCGAGATAATCAGCGCGCAGCTTCTCCGATTTCTCATCGGTTTTGAAATAATAATCGCGGTCGGGTAAACCAAGTCCTGATTGGGTTAAATACATGATATAACTGGTCGGGTTTTTAGAGTCATTGTTGACCCAGAATCCAAATGGGGCGTCAGTTCCAATCATTTGAGACTCTGCAAAATACCTGGCCAAATCGTCATGATTTTTCAGACCGTCAATTTTCTCTAGCTCAGGATTTAATGGCGTTGCACCTAGTTCATCTAATTTTGCAGTGTTCATGTAGCTACGGTAAAGGTCGCCTACTTTTTGCGCATCGGAGCCTTGCTCGACATTTTCAAGTTGTGCCGTCTCTTCGATGATGGCTTTCACATCCTTACGAGACTTATCGCGAAGCAGGGTAAAAGAGCCGTATGATGATTTGTCCGATGGAATCTCTGTTTTATCTAACCAGGCACCATTAACGTAACGATAAAAGTCATCTTGCGGACGTGTGGTTTTGTCCATATTGGCCAAATCTATGCCGGAGCTTAATGCTTTTTCCTGAGAGACTTCTTTTTTCGCAACGTCAGTTTGAGTCGTTTCTTTAGTGCTGTTCGACTCCTGCTGTCCGCAAGCGGTAACAAGCGCAAGACAAACCGCGCTAGCGAGTAGTTTTCTTTTCATAGTGATTTACCTTAAGGCTTACTAATAATTCTTTTATTTTCAGTGTTTTGGATACTCAAACCCAGTTCAGATTGGGCTAGCCGTCTATCAAACCACAAAGCTTCCCAGATTGGCAAGCGGGTTAGAGTGCATTTTCGTTACTGAATATTAAGCAGGCGTCGAGCTATGCAATTAACGGAAACGGGCTTGCCCTATAACCAACTGATATTTAAAGATTTAAAATAATCAACTAGACTCAAAGTAAGCCAAAACTCTGGATAAATTGTGAAAATTCACAATAAATTCGCAAAACTAGCGGAGACGTCAAAGATGACGAGCAGCATTAAAACCTATGAAGCTATTGATAAAAATCTGTTGGTCGCTTTACCGAACCCGACAGACCAGGCTTATGAGATTGATATTAAGATTCCGGAATTCACTTTTCTCGGCGTTCAAGAACAACCTGATTTTGCGACGATTTACCTGACTTTTTACCCAAAGAAAAAAATTATCGAGTTGAAAGCGCTCAAACACTATGTCTACCAGCTCAGAGATATCGTTGTGTCTTATGAACGACTGATAAACATTTTTTATGATCACCTGATGGAAGTTTATCAACCAGAAAGATTGAGAATCGTGATGAACTGCAATCCAAGAGGTGGGATCAGTTCGCGTCTAACCATTGATTCAGATTGGAAAGATCGCGGCGGAGACGAAAAATATCGTGATTGGGTTCAAGATGTTCATGAGTGGCAACGCTTGGATTAGTCTGGAACATCCATGCGCTCAACCCAATAAAAGGCATCGCATTTGATGCCTTTTGCAATGATTGGCGCCAATTTAGACTTTAGCTTCGTTTCTGTGAATTGACCCAGTTTTTGATTTTTTCTTCCAGAACCGGCATGGGTAGACTTCCGTCAATGAGTACCTGGGTGTGAAACTTTTTGATATCAAAATTCGCCCCAAGTTCATTCGCTGCAAATTGACGCAGCTCTCGAATTTTTCTTTCCCCGGTTTTGTAGGCGACGGCCTGTCCTGCAATCACAATATAACGTTCGACTTCAGCTTCGACATCTGAACGGGCCATTGAGGAATTGGCTAGCATAAAATCGATGGCCTGCTCGCGGGTCCAACCTTTTGAATGGAGCCCTGTATCGACCACTAAGCGCATTGCACGAAGCTGTTCGTCAACGAGTCGGCCGTACCACATATAAGGATCGGTAAATAACCCTAACTCTTTACCCAGGCTTTCCGCATAAAGTGCCCAGCCCTCGGCAAAAACAGTATATCCACCAAATTTACGATAAGTTGGCAGATCTTTGACTTCCTGTTGAATGGCTATTTGAAAATGATGGCCCGGTGCGGCCTCGTGAATGGATAGCGTTTCCATTAAAAATTTGGGTTGTGATTTTAGATTGTGGGTATTGATAAAGAAAATCCCAGGTCGAGAGCCGTCTGGTGCAGGTCCCTGATAGGAAGCACCGGCAGCTGAGGCTGCTCTGAATTTAGGCACCGGACGAACTTCATAAGGGGCCTTGGGAAAAACGTCAAAAAGTTGTGGTAGGCGATTTTCGATTTTGGTTTTAATATCGGTATAGGCTTTAATTAAATCGTCTTCTTTGTCGAAATAAAATTGGTCATCAGTTCGTAGAAATTCAAAGAAAGCTGGCAAACCGCCCTGAAAGCCAACTTGCGTTTTAACCTGTTTCATCTCGCTCAAAATGCGGGCGACTTCCTGTTGACCAAACTGGTGAATTTCTTCTGCTGTAAGATCTAACGTGGTATGGGTTTTAATGAGATACTCGTACCAGGCTTTGCCCTGAGGGAGCGCTGCGAGGCCGACATTATCTCGGCCAGCGGCCAGATAATCTGTCTGCATAAAATCGTACATACGACGGTAAGCTGGAATAATGATGTCCCGAATGGCGGCTTCGTAGTCGGCGACTAATCTCGCGCGATTGTCTTCGGCGATGTTTTCGGGCAGTTGGTTTAGTGGACCGTAAAAGACGCTGTCAGTGATGTCCTCGACCAAATGGGCTTTTAATTGGGGGATCACTTTTTCAATGATCGCTTTCGGTTGCACCACGCCGCTTTTAATCCCATTTTTCATCGCAGTTACGGCGCTGTCCATCCAGGCAGCAAATCCCTGTGAACGTTTAATAAAATTTCGATAATCCTCTTCATTCGCAAAGGGTTGTGCACTTTGGCCAGAACCCAATTGCGCGTAGAAATTGTGCACGCCAGACATCTGATTGATCGGGAGCTGATGAAATGGAAATTGACTACCCTCAATGGCCATTTCGCGGTCCCTGACAAATATCTTATAGGTCAATAACGCCTGACCCGTGAGCGTGTTGCTATCGATCGATTGGGCTTTGTGTAGATATTTTTTGTGGAAGGCCAGCGATTTAGCACGATTTTCCTGGCTGATAACGGGAGAGAACTTGTCGTTATATCCGTCTACGCCGATAAAAGTCGCGCGAACAGGGTTAAACTCCAAGCTCGCAGAACTGTATTCATTAACCAGATCAAAGAGTTGCTGATTCGCGTTTTCTTTGATAACCGTGCGGTCTGTAGTTTGACAGGCGACCAGCATCAGCGACAAAAAGAGTAAACTTCCAATCGACTTTATTTTCATGATTATTCTCAATTAAAGTAAGTGAGGTGGCCACTTTTGTCGCCACCAAACTGGGGATTATCGCAAATACGCTGAGAAATCGGTATGGCCAATTTGTTACTAAATTTAGCTTAAATGTTGCACAGAAGGGTTATGTCATGCGTCGGCCAGACTGAGCGTAGATTGTATTGAGTTAGTGTTTGGTAATTTCAATAGGGTTTGTCTCAACGGCTCGTCGTCTAAAAATGGTTCTCACCGAAGGTGGAGCGGAGATTTCGATTTCAATGCCAAATAGCGCTAAATCGGTAGTTTCCATCAGCGCTTCCATACGGCTCGATTTAAACAGTGATTGCAGCACAAACTGCAATAATTTACGGTCATTTAATTGCTCCAAAATGTCAGCTTCCATTTGAGGACTGATTTTTTTAGTCTGCACAAATTGCGGAATTATCTTGGGTAATAAACCCACCTCAACTTCAAGCTGTTCCATCACAAATCCTGCTTCAGTAAAAATTGGTTCTGCGTTGGTCAAATCAGCAACTATCGCCTTGAGTTTGTCAGTCGTGAGTTGGGTAATGGGAGAGTTGGTATCATCCGTACTTAACGGATCGTTCGAGCCTGGGTCCATTTTCCTCTTGAGCTGCTCAAGTAAATCTTTAATCATGTCACTGGCCTTATAAATAAAAGGTTTTAACAAACCTGACTTGGCTAACGAGTGTAACATATTGATTTTTAAGCGCAACCTGACAATAAAAATGTAAATTCATTGCGCCTTTCCACGGTTATAACGACAAAATCTAAACACCTGTTTTAATTTTTATTTGATCAGGATAGGATAAAATGAGTAAATAACTGACACCGGTGTCAATTTTGTTGGTTAAAATCACGGCTAAGAGGAGTTCAGGGCGAGAATTTAAGCGCGATTGTCTAACTAATCGCTCAATGACGCCAAGCTAATCTTGCGCTCATCCGGTGTATTTCATTTTTAAACACGAGGCAATCTATGACTTTATACCAGTCCAGTCAGGCGAAAGATAATTGTGGGTTTGGGCTAATCGCCCAGCTTGACGGTCACCAAAGTCACCAGTTAATCGATACCGCCATAACGGCGCTCACGCGGATGACGCACCGCGGAGCGGTCCACGCCGATGGTAAAACTGGCGACGGCTGCGGACTGTCAATTCAGCTCGACCATGAGTTTTTTCGCAAGATTGCTTTACAACAGGAGATATCACTGGCGAAAAACTTTGCAGTGGGTCAGGTATTTTTAAGTCGTGACTGTCAGCAAGCGGAAAAATGCCGCGCTATTCTGGAACAAGAACTCGCCAAAGAAACATTGTTGATCGCTGGCTGGCGAAGCGTCCCGGTTGATACAAGCGTTTGCGGTAGCAACGCACTTGAGAGTTTGCCGACGATAGAGCAGGTATTCGTTAATGCACCTGCCGGTTGGGGGAAATACGATCTGGAAAGAAGACTTTTTATGGCCCGTCGTCGCGCTGCAGATCGTATCAATGACGAAGAATACTACGTCGCTTCCTTGTCAAATTTGATGATCGTATATAAAGGGCTGGTTTTACCTAAATACTTAAACCGTTTTTACACGGATCTGGCTGATCCCGATATGACCAGTGCTATCTGCCTTTTTCATCAACGATTTTCTACCAATACAGCGCCGCTCTGGAAATACGCCCAACCCTTCCGATTTCTTGCCCATAATGGCGAAATCAATACCATTTCAGCCAATCGACGTTGGGCCGTCGCGCGACAAAAGAAACTCTATACCCCCTTATTGCCGGATCTGGCGAACCTGAAGCAGTTGGTCAATCAGTCGGGCTCCGACTCTTCCTCTCTCGACAATATGTTGGAAATCTTATTGGCGGGCGGCATGGATATTTTTCGCGCGTTGCGCCTGTTAGTTCCGCCTGCTTGGGCAAACCGCAGTAATATGGACCCTGAGCTGAAAGCATTTTATGAGTTCAACTCGATGCATACCGAACCCTGGGATGGGCCGGCCGGTATAGTAATGTCCAATGGGGAACAAATTGCCTGTACGCTGGATCGTAACGGACTTCGACCTGCGCGTTATGTGATTACCCGTGACCGTATTTTAACGGTGGCCTCTGAAGTCGGTGTCTGGGATTACAATGAAGCCGATGTGATCGAAAAAGATCGTGTCGGCCCGGGTGAAATGCTGGCGGCCGACATCTCAACCGGTCAAATCTGGCGCACCAACAAAATCGACGACATGTTAAAAAGTCGCCATCCTTATATGGAATGGTTGCGAGAAAATACCATTCGTTTGCGTTCAAATCGCTGGTTAGAAAAGCAGGGAGCGCAAACTTATATTGAAGAAAATATTGATAAAATTCATCGATTTGAGAAGTTCTTTGGCGTTTCAATGGAAGAAAAAGAACAAATTATCAAAGTTATGGCCAACCAAAGTCAGGAAGCGACGGGCTCAATGGGAGACGATACCCCGGTCGCGGTATTGTCACAAAAGACGCGCAATCTTTTCGATTTTTTCAGACAACAATTTGCTCAGGTGACCAATCCACCGATTGACCCGCTTCGGGAAAAGTCTGTCATGTCGCTAGAGACTTGTTTTGGTCGAGAGCATAACGTTTTTCAGGAAACCAATGGTCTGGCTTCTCGGGCAATTATCGGTAAGCCAATTCTAAATTATGCCAAATTAGAGCAGCTAAAAAAACTTAACCAGGTTGACTACCAACAACAACTTTTGTCGCTGAATTATGATGAAACTATTCCGCTCAAAGATGCGCTAGAAAACTTGTGCTGCAAAGCCGTTGAGCTGGTCGAAAAAGGTTGCGTTATTTTGCGTTTAAGTGATCGCGACATTCAACCCGGTAAGCTGGCCATTCATGCGGCGCTCGCAACCGGCGCGGTGCATAACCGATTAATCGAAGAAGGGTTGCGATGTGACGCAAACATTATTGTCGAAACGGCGACGACGCGTGACCCCCATCATTTTGCGGTTTTGCTTGGCGTGGGTGCAACTGCTATCTACCCTTATTTATCACTCCAGATAATTAACAAACTTCATACTGATGGACATCTGGATTTTGACTTGATCACCGCGCGCCATAATTACTTTAAAGGTATCAATAAGGGTTTATTGAAAATCATGTCGAAAATGGGAATTTCCACGATAGCGAGTTACCGTGGCGCACAACTATTTGAAGCGGTTGGACTGCATCGGTCGGTAATTGATTTGTGTTTTAAAGGAATGAGTTCAAGAATTCAGGGCGCGACATTCGACGACCTGCAACGTGACAGTCGAGTGACGGCAAGACGAACCTGGCAGCCGGGTCAGCTGACTGAACGAAGTGGTCAGTTTAAGTTTGTCCACGGCGGCGAGTTTCACTGCTATAACCCGAATGTCGTGCAGACATTACAAAATGCGGTAACGACTGGCGATTATTCAGACTACGAACGCTATGCTGACACTGTCAATCAGCGACCGATAGCGACATTACGCGATATGTTCAAGCTTAAATTGTCTGAGCAGCCATTGGCGTTATCACAAATTGAAGATAAAAACTCACTGCTGCGTCGGTTTGACTCGGCAGGCATGTCAATCGGGGCGTTAAGTCCAGAAGCCCACGAGTCGTTGGCAATTGCAATGAATACCATCGGTGGCCGTTCGAATAGTGGTGAAGGTGGAGAAGACCCGGCGCGATACAATTCTAATCGTGTGTCGAAAATTAAACAGATAGCGTCAGGTCGATTTGGTGTGACGGCAAAATATCTGGTCAATGCCGAAGTCTTACAAATTAAAATTGCCCAGGGCGCGAAACCCGGTGAAGGGGGGCAATTACCCGGTGCAAAAGTCACCATGGAAATCGCCAAGCTGCGAAATGCAACACCGGGCGTGACTTTAATCTCGCCGCCGCCGCATCATGATATTTATTCGATAGAAGATATCGCGCAACTTATTTTTGATCTAAAACAGGTCAATCCTAAAGCGTTGATTTCCGTCAAGCTCGTATCGGGCCCTGGGGTTGGTACGATTGCCGCCGGCGTGGCCAAAGCGTATGCCGATATGATTACCATTGCCGGACATGATGGCGGCACTGGCGCGAGCCCTCTAACGTCAGTTAAATACGCAGGAACGCCTTGGGAGTTGGGCTTAAGTGAAGCGCATCAAGCATTAATTGAAAACGGTTTACGAGACCGCATTTGTTTACAAGTTGATGGTGGATTAAAAACAGGTCTGGATGTGATCAAAGGGGCCATTCTCGGCGCCGATAGTTTTGGATTTGGTACAGGGCCAATGGTCGCGCTTGGTTGCAAATTTTTACGTATTTGTCATCTCAATAATTGCGCTACGGGTGTAGCGACGCAAAATAAAATTCTTCGCTCTGCGCACTTTAATGGCTTACCCGAAAAAGTAATAAATTATTTCGAATTTATTGCGCAAGAAACGCGAGAGTGGCTGGCGAAACTTGGCGTAGCCTCGTTAAACGAATTGATTGGTCGCACAGATTTACTCGAAGTTATCGAAGGACGAACCCAAAAGCAGAATCATCTAGATTTACAGGTCATCCTGGACTCCGCTAAGCGGCCAGACAAGGGGGCTGCACATTATCAGCAACTGCGAAACGAACCGTTTGATAAAGGCGAATTAAATCAAAAAATTCTGACCGATTATCGAGAGGCTGAATCACTAAACGCGGGATTTAATTTTGACTACGCGATCAAAAATTATGATCGCTCCGTTGGCGCAAGTTTATCGGGATATTTAGCGCAGGCCGACAACAAGCCCATGAATATCAGTCTTAATTTTAAAGGCATCGCCGGACAAAGTTTTGGCGTATGGAATTCGCCAGGAATGCATTTGCGCTTAACGGGAGACGCGAATGATTATGTGGGTAAAGGAATGTCTGGCGGTTCAATCAGTATTTTTCCGCAGAACAAAATTCAATATGTCGCCAGTCGTGGTGCGATCATTGGAAACACATGCTTGTATGGCGCTTGTGGAGGTGAACTCTTTGCCGCGGGTCAGGCTGGCGAGAGGTTTGCGGTAAGAAATTCCGGCGCCGATGCGGTTGTTGAAGGTCTCGGTGATCATGGCTGTGAATATATGACCGGTGGGACAGTGCTAGTGCTCGGACCGGTCGGTGAAAATTTTGCAGCAGGAATGACTGGGGGGACAGCAATAGTACTCGATTTGCGTGAAACGCTGAATAAGCGTACGAATTTTGAACACGTGGAACTAATGGCTATGATTGAGCCTGAGTGTGAGGGGTACCAAACCAAATTGACTGAGCTACTTGATAAGCATATTGCCAAAACTCAGAGTCCCTGGGCCAGCAAAATTCGTCAGAACCTGTCGCATTATCTCGATTATTTTATGGTCGTCGTGCCCAAAACTACCGGCCAGGCGTCGGTCGAAGTTACGCCGTTGAGGGTGGTGAAATGAGTCAAAACGAAAACAAGAAAATTAAACAACAAGATTATTTATCTTTTCTCAATCAACAGCGAAGCGTCAGCGAGAAACGAAAAGTAACCGATCGACTCATTGATTTTGAAGAAATTTATATCGCCAAGGATAATTCTGAACTGACCGAACAAGCGTCAAGGTGTCTCGACTGTGGCAATCCTTATTGTGAGTGGAAGTGCCCACTGCATAACTACATTCCCAACTGGTTAGAACTGGTCAGAACTGAAAAATATGATCAGGCTGCCGAACTGATGCATCAAACTAATCCTCTTCCGGAAATTTGTGGGCGCGTTTGTCCACAGGATCGTTTATGTGAACAGGCGTGTACGTTAAATACCGGTTTTGGCGCAGTGACCATTGGTGCAATAGAGAAAAATATATCGGACAGGGCGCTTGCAAAAAGGTGGCGTCCAGATATGAGTTCAATTATTGACTCCGGTAAAAAAGTCGCGATAGTTGGAGCGGGGCCCGCTGGCCTCGGCTGCGCGGAATTGCTGGCAAGAAATGGAGTGAAAGCCGTGGTATTTGATAAGTATCCTGAAATCGGTGGTTTATTAACTTTTGGTATTCCGGGGTTTAAGCTCGAAAAAAATGTTGTTCGACAGCGACGCGAATTTTTAGCAGATATCGGCGTCGACTTTCAATTGAATACTGAGATAGGTAAAGATGTTTCAATTGACGAGTTACAGCGCGATTATGATTCCATATTTCTCGCTATGGGGTGCTATACCCAGGTTACGGGCGATTTACCAGGAAGTGACGCCAATGGTGTGATTAAAGCGCTCGATTTTCTGGTTGCAAACGTGAATGAGCAGCAGGCGTATCAAATGGAACAATACGCGTTTCAAAGTATGCAGGGAAAGCGGGTTGTTGTGTTAGGTGGCGGAGATACCGCAATGGACTGCGTCAGGTCGGCCGTCAGACAGAATGCAACTTCGGTGACATGTGTTTATCGACGCGATGAAGCATCAATGCCGGGTTCGCCGCAAGAGGTCAAAAATGCCAAAGAAGAAGGTGTTAATTTCCTGTTTAATCGCCAACCGATAGCAATTATTGAACAAGACAATCAAGTGACACGCGTTGAATTGGCAGCAACCCAAGTGGTTACAGAATCAGGATCAAAAAGAAAAAGTTTTCAGGTCAACTCCGAACAATCAAGCCAGTTGGAAGCCGACGTCGTGATTTTGGCTTTCGGGTTTAAAGCCAGTCCGGCTGACTGGTTCGAAAAGCTAGGCGTTCAGCTAAAACAAAATGGACTGGTTGCGACTCTGGAAAGTCAAGATAGCGAGTTGCCTTATCTGCAACAAACGGACGGCGAGGGGGTTTTTGCTGGCGGCGATATGGTGCGTGGTGCCGATCTGGTGGTGACAGCCATCGCGGAAGGTCGTCAAGCTGCGCGCGAAATTCTCGAGCATTTGAAACTATAAATAGGTGACCTTTTTGCTGCTAAATTTGCTAGGAATTGCGCCGTGCTAATTGGGATTCATGTGAGTCGGCGATAAAAATATTATTTTTAGAAACCTGTTTCACCCGGTACATAGCCAGATCGGCAGCGCGCATCAGCTCGTCAGGTTTATCGCCGTGCTCCGGATATAAACTGATGCCGATCGACGCACTAACGGCCACCATTCGACTCTCGTTAATTTCAATCGGTTTGATAATGACCTTGAGTAATTTTTCGGCGACTTGAGTCGCCGTATCGCGACTCTGACAATCGTAAAGGAGCACCACAAATTCATCGCCGCCTATTCGCGCTACCAGGTCGATTTCGCGACGATTGTTGCGCAGTCGATCGGCAATGGTTTTTAATACGATATCCCCCGCTTGATGACCATAGTTGTCATTAATTCGTTTAAAATTATCCAGGTCGACAAATAGGGTCGCCAAAATATGTTTCTGTCGTTTGGCTTGAATAATCGATTGATTAAATTTCAGATAAAAAAGATTCCGGTTGGTCGCGCCAGTCAAAGGATCGGTATGCGCTTTTAATTTTAATTTATCTTCCATTATTTTTTGTCTGGTGACATCAATCGCCATCGACAGCAAGCTTTTCTCTGTCTTGTCGTTTCGCTCGACTAACACGTTATTCCATTGGCAAAGTATCTTTACTCCTGTTCGGGTAACAATCCAACTTTTCCCCTGGTAAGGTGCGCCACTTTCGTAAACGTCTTGCATCACTTTTTTAATTGCATTCTGATCTTTTGCCGGTACGAGTAATTGAAATGCGTTTCTACCAATGGCATCATCGGCCGACCATCCAAAAGTTTCCTGTGCATGATGATTCCAACCGCTTATAGTGCCGTCCTGCTCGATAATAATTAACGCCGTCGGCGCGTTATCGACAATGGTGCGCAACCAGATTTGGCTGGCTTTCAATTGGCGGTTAAGTCGAATGCTATACGCTGAAATGGCCAAAATAGTTAATGTAAAAATAACGAGCGCGATAATCCAGAATTTATACTTTGATAAATCCACAGGTTCGGTCGGTCGATAAAGCAAATCACCCATTTCATAGTGTTGCGGGAGTTGTCCAATTTGGCGATAGGTTTCCGCAATGTGGTGCCATCTTCCAATATGCATGTAGCCAGGCTCGATAATTGACGGAGTTAACAGCTTGCGCATCTGTTGTGCTTCGAATCGTAGATGTTCTATCGAGTGACGTTGACTGTATCGGTGATATATCAGCTGGATGATTTCTTCAGGATTATCCATCGCGTACTTCCAGCCTTTAATGCTGGCTTCAAGGAATGCGCGCGTTCGTTCGTCATTGTCGGCGATTTCTGCCGCTGTAGTGAATAAATTGTCACCATAAAAATCGACGCCACCGTCCACGGGTCGATAAATTTGGTAGGGGAAGCCCGCTTGTGTTAACACAAAAGGTTCGTCAGTGACATAAACGGACATCGCTTTGACTTTGCCGGCAATTAAGTCCTGGATGTTAAAGCTATGATGTTCCAGGTCTAACTGACTCCCCTTAATGCCTTGTTTTTCCAGAAAAGTAAAAAGTTCAGCCGAGTTTGGTTCAATCATTACCGGTTGATCAATAATTGAATCTAGTGCCGTTCCACTCGAATGGGATGCGACAGCAAGTGCCAGAGGAGAATGTTGAAAGACCACCGCAAGCACGCGAACGGGATCTCCCTGACTGTGTCGAAGGAGTAATTCGCTGGTTCCCACACCGAAATTGGCATTGCCCTCTAAGACCTGCGAAATGGGGTCGACCCCCGGCTGTGCTTCACGAATGACCACTTCAAGCCCAACGTCACTGTAAAAGCCTTTCTCGCGAGCAGCGTAATAACCAGCAAATTGAAACTGGTGTTTCCACTTGAGTTGAAGTGCGACAGTTTCTACGGCGCCAAGGTGGCAGGAAGCCAGGGCTAGAAAAATCACGCTGCAAAATTGAAAAATCGGTTTAAGCAAAACAGGCCTTAATTGTAATAATAATTTTCACATCAACGGATGGATCTCACCCAAACTCGCCGACAATCGCTTTCGATTTTAAGCCGAAATTAATATCTACAATTAAAGATAGTACATTTTCTGCACGGAGGAAGAAAACTTCTCGCCTAATATCAACCAGTTATGTTACGAGTTTTGTACTATCTATAGGGTCTGGCGGTATCAATTTCGAATGGATGATTTTGCTTGATTAGATGCCGAGGTTAGAAATAGAGCCTTAAAACGGTTTCGGCAACACACGCAAGTCGTTTGCTATTTTCGACTTCAATACTGACTTCGTGCACCAGTTCGATGCTTTTGCGCATGGGTGTCAGGCCGACCAGCTTGCTACGCGCCCTGACGCGCGAACCTGATTTTACCGGGTATGGAAACCGCACTTGATTTAAGCCGTAGTTGACAGCCATTTTTGCTTCAGGGTAAGGGTTATTACTGTCATCAACGGCGTCTGTTAATTTGGGCAGTAATGCCAAAGTTAGAAAACCATGCGCGATGGTTGATTTAAAAGGAGATTCTTCGGCGGCTCGTTTTGGATCTGTATGGATCCATTGTTGGTCGCCTGTGACATCAGCAAACTGATCTATACAGGATTGTTCGACGGTAAACCACTCTCCACAAAATGTTTCTTCACCGAGTTGGGCCTCGAGTTTCTTATACATCTCGGCTGCGGCAGGCACTAGAACTAAAGGTTTTTGTTGCTGATTAGCTTCCTCTTCATCAAAGGGATTAATCTTAGATATCCAGGGATTATTCAGGGTGTTAGCGATTGTTTTGGAGAGGATTTGCGATAAATTTTTAAATTGCGGTTCAATACGCGCGCGAAATTCTGCGTTATTCTGATGAAAACGCTCTTTTTTCTCTTTTATGAATTCGACTACGTTCACCTTTTCAAACTCCTGTGCTTACACGTCCGTTTTGCGCTCTTATCTACTCGTTTAATCTCGACCGTGGCTTGAATACTCTGTGAGTCGCCAGGGTAATTTCGTTGTTTAGCTTGTTAATAGCCTTTGTTTATCGGCCATTGGTATTCACAACTATTATACAATGGCGCTATCCCTGAACACCATGCTATTGTTGTTATTTTACCAGATAATGACGTTTAGATAGCGCTTTTAAGGCGAAAATTCAATGGTATATGCGGTCGTTGGCATTTTTTTACTTCTCCTGATCCTGGGGCCCCAATGGTGGGTCAAATACGTGCTGAGCAAACACAGCAGAGTACTACCTGATATGCCCGGAACCGGCGGAGAACTTGCACAACATCTGCTTAATCAATTTGGATTGCAGCAAGTGAAGCTGGAAACAACCGAAGAAGGCAGCGATCACTATGACCCTCAAGAAAATGCGGTCCGTCTGAGCCGTAGTTATTTTAATGGTAAATCTTTGACCGCAGTTGCAGTCGCCGCTCATGAAGTTGGACACGCCATTCAATTTAATCGAAATGAACCCGTGAGTTATTTGCGCAAACGTCATCTTGGCAAGGCTCACAGATTACAAAAAGCTGGTGTGTTTATGTTAATGGCAATGCCTATGGTGGGCCTGATTTTTCGGATTCCGCACGTCGCTGGATTAACTGGATTGATCGGGTTGCTCACCATGTTGTCGTCGGTATTTATTTATATGGCGATACTGCCAGAGGAATGGGATGCGAGTTTTCGCAAAGCGCTTCCCATTTTAAAAGAAGGTCATTATGTTCCAGCAGAGTATCTACCGGCAATTCGCCAGATTCTCAAAGCGTGCGCGCTAACTTACGTCGCGGCGGCGCTCGCAGATGTATTACGATTATGGCGATGGTTGGCTTTATTACGCTATATGCGGTAGCGTGTTGCAAAGGTATTATTGACGCTTTCGGAAACTTAAATTAAATTCCCCGGTCTGTTGAATAGCGCAAAAATTAACGTTAAAAAAGGTGTCTCTTGCAATACAAGAAGGTCAATCAATCAGTTGTTAAAATAATCCTCTTAATATTATCGAACGTGATGTTAGCTGCCTGCAGCTCTGTCCCGGTGGGTTCGATGCTGAAAATGGCGTCGATGAATAAAGACGATATCACCCAAATTGACCCGCAGCAGGTAAGAGCGCGCATTACCATTGACCCGCCGGCGGAATTACAAACCAAAGAGGTGAAGTTGGCTTTGCAATTTGCTTTTGGCGGTCAAACGGAAAGTGAATACCTTTTTTCACTAGATCTGGTTGCCAACGAAGTTGTAAAAGACAAACCGCACTGGTTTAGCGATGAGATTTCACGCAACCGATACGAATTCATCATTCATAAAGACTCATTGAATGACTTCAAAAGATATCAGCGAGAATTTAGAAAATATGGCAAACCAGAAAAATATCATTGGACTGTTTATTATTATTTAGAAAGTATGCCCGCAAAAGGCCAACCGATTGAATTAGATCTCGAATTAAAATTTAGTCGTGAGGAGGCGTACTTTTATTTGTTAAAAGGGGCGAGCGTCGAGGTTGAGTAAGGGGATGTATTCGATCCGCTTATTGACGGTTAAGTCACTCATTGCGATTAGACAACGAGGTTAAATTTTTTCCGATTTTAAATTTCGCATATTAGAAATGACCGAGGAGAAGGCTTTATCAAATAGCGTATGATCTTCATCTAACTTTAACTCACCTTTGTGATACAGGTCGGCTAATTCGGTATCCATACATTCTTTAACTTTGATTCCGCTGCGATCGGTAAAAATTAATTTACCCGTTGAAGCAATACGCGCTGCGAGGCGGCATTTTTTCATTTTATAACCCACTTTAACTTCAACCCAGCTACCAACGGCTAATCGAGACAGGTTTTCTAAATCTTCTGCGCTGAATTCAGGCGTTTTGTCTCTGTTGACCGGTGACGGCTTTTCGGCCGTTTTGTTTGGTGCTTTCTCTTTAGTGTCTTGAGTGGTTTTTTCTGTTTCGACTTGTGGTAAATCCGCTGAATCTTGTGCCGGGGATGTCGATTGTTGCAGTTCAGGCTGTTTGATAGCTTTTTGTTTCTGTTGTTCAGCAAAGTTTTCTTGATGTTGATCAAATAGCTGATTTAAAACACTTTTAAAGGCGCGTTCAAATAGTGGCGGATTTTCCAATAGCGTAACCGCTTTTTCTTGATAGGCAGCAATAAGCGCCGCAGAGTCAAATTCGGCGACTTTATTTCCAGCGCCGCTCACAAAGATATATTTATCGCTCGACTCAATATAGGTTGATAGTTTGCAACGCGCAGGTTGATCGTTCTGATTAAGCGAAATCCAGCGGCCCGGCTTCAACAGTTTGATTAATTTTTCGCTGGCTCTGCGATCTTTTTCTCGGCGGCCATCGTTTACCTTTGATTCACTGTCAACAGCTGATTGTGACTCAGGGATCTTATTAAACACATGTTCAATCCATTGATTGACATCCATCGATTCAATATCAAATTGCTGGGCGACTTCCTGAGGTTCGGGCGATTCCAGCTCAAACGGACCAGATGCGGGTTTGAGCCGCAAAATTTCCTCCTTAGGAGTTTTTTCTAATGCGATTTTGGCATTCTCTAATAATTTGTCGTGCAGTGTGTCGAGTTCTTCGAGAAAAGCGGAAGTTTCGGTAAAAGAGTAGGTCGTTTTTTCGAGGCCCGATTTAAGTTTTTCAATAAGTTTTGGTTGTAAATCGAGAAACTTTTCGGTTTCTTCAAAAGTTGTAAACGGCTGGATGCTAGCGAGCAAAGCTTTAGCGGTAAATAGATTACTATTGTGAGCTTTGTCGCCTGTTTTTAAATACTCCAGAAAAATAACATGTCGCCAGGCTTCCTGGAGCATATTTTTAATAAATTCAGGAATTGCATCTTTGGCGAGTATTTTCTGAAGCGTTTTTTCCGCCCAACGCTGAGCCGTTTGTGCTTTTGCCTGGCCTTCCTCAGCCTCTCTGATGCGCTTTTCAAATATTTCAACCCGTCGGATTACGGATTCTGAAAATTGAGAAAACTGGTTTGCTGTATCGATTAATTGCCGTTCAAGGTCATCGGGTTTATTGGTTAAGTTGAGTAAATGGTCGACACTGGTGTTAATTTGCACTCGAATTTGGTCCGTTTTGGAATCGTTTGGATCCCATAAAAGGCCAACTGCGATTATATCGTTGAGAAATTGCTTGGCGGTCAGATCTTTTTTCAATAGTAATTTAGGGTTCATCAAAATCATCAGACAAAAAGGGAGGCGTAATTTATTGACGGTCATACCAAGTTGCGGGCTCAGCGCAGACCTTTCAATAAGCGCGTCAAAAATCTGGTCGACTAATGTGATGAGGTTATTGACCGTGGTGGGCACATTATCAAGCCGCTCGCGTAAAGCCGGCAGCAGGTAGTTCTTTAGCGTGATAGCGTGACCGTCGGATTCAGCATTCAGTAATGCGCTAGATTGTTGATGAATAATAGCCAGGGTTTGCTTTATATTCGCGTTGGTCGTTGATTCATCAGACGCCGCGTCGTCAAACAACAAATTTCGAATAAAAGATTTTTTATCCGGTATATTTGCGTTTTTTGGCTGTGTTGTAGCGTCATCTTGACTAACGGACTTATTCGGCATGATAGTGGTTAATCGGGTTTTATAGTGTGCAATAAGTTATTAACGCGCTAGGCGTTCTTTAAATCGACAAGGGCGATTCGCTTTGTTGGCTGTAATTATAGCTACAAAATTATCTCATTGTGGGCTTTTTATGTGACCTGGATCCAGTTTTATCGAATTACAGGCTCTTAATTTTTCGTGCCGGATTTCCAGCGTAGAGACTGGAAGAATTAACGTTACGAGTCACCACGCTGCCAGCGCCAATGACGGCATTATCGCCGATAGTGACACCCGGCAAGATTATTGCTCCTGCGCCAATCCATACATTATTACCAATATTGACATCTTTTGCGAAATTGAATTTTTCCAGTCTTGCTTCCGGCGCCAGTGCATGATTAATCGTAAGTAGCTGTACGCCAGGCCCAATAAGACAGTGTTGACCCAGGGTTATTTTACCGCCGTCAAGAAGCACGCAATTTACATTCAGGTAGCTGCCGTCACCAATTGAGATATGTTCGCCATAGTCGCAATGAAAGCCCGTTTCAATGTGAACATGCTCACCACAATAGTGAAAAAGCGCTTTGAGCTTGTTCAGGTGTCCTTTGCTGGGAGCCCGTTGATATTGACGGCATCTTTCATGGGCTAACTGACGCTGTTGGCGGTTTTCTAATGTCAAACTGTCGAATTTGCGACCGAGGGAGGGAGCATCATTCATAATGTCAACAATTCTGGATAAAGAGAGATTCTAAGGTTAATGCTTTTTTAGACCAAAAAACAATGGATTAAACGAAAATCGATTGGATTCCAATTGGCGGCCTTAAAAACCATTTGAATTCTGTCCAAATTGTGTGAGGATCTTACACTGATTTAATTATTTATTACGCAAAACTACAAAATGACCTTCATGATTCAGCAGCTGACAAAATGGCAACAGCAAGTGTTTGCCGCCGCACTGTTGCAGCGGATGTTACCGAATTACAGTTTATTCGCCAGCCGAGCGTCGTTTGGCGATGACAAATTATTGCAAAATCAGCTCGATCTGGTTTGGCAAAAACTTGCCAAACTACCGATAAAAATTAATTTGGAAGCGCAGCTAGATAAGCTCGAAGCCGTCACGCCACAGCCACAAGACTTTGATCTTTTTGCTGTCTATCCGGCGCAAGATGTCTGCTCTGGCATGACCTGTTTACTGCAAAGTCTGGAAGAAAAAGAGTCACAATGCGGAGAAGAGCTCAGCCAGTTATCGCTGAACTCTGTCAAAACCTACTTAGATTTTTCTATCATGGAAAGCCACGGACATGCGCCAGAAGCAGCAGATTTGCAACAGGATCCATTAATGGAGTGGGAGTTGGCCACGCAGCAGGAATTGGTCAGAATTTTAGACACCGCAATAGAAAACAAACAAACCTGTGACGACATTAAAGCGATGGTGAAAGCCGATCGATTGAGCAATCTAGGAATTGAATACTAATTCTGGCTCGTTATCCAGGTTTGTCTTTGCAATCACGAATTGATTTTTTCCGTTTTGTTTCGCCTGAAGCAGGGCTTTATCCGCGCGCGAAACCAAAGAATGATGCGTGTCTTCGATGGAAATTTCGGCGACCCCAAAACTGGCGCTAACCTGTGTGACGATTGAATGGCTGTCTTTTGCCGCTAGTGCAATAGATTGAATGTTTTGTTGTAATTTCTCGGTAATCTGGCGAGTTTTGGTTAGGTCAGCTTTGGGGCAGATAATAAGAAATTCTTCACCGCCCCAACGACCAATAATGTCGGTATTTCGGCAGCTTGAAGTTAGCACGTCAGCTAAATTGACCAGAATATCATCACCTGCCATATGGCCAAACTGATCATTAATCACCTTAAAGTTATCAATGTCTAGCAAGATAATAGAAAAAGTATCATTGTAGCGGCGATAGCAATTGATATGGTAATTCAAGGCTTCATCGGTTTTTACCCGGTTGTAAAGGCCTGTTAATTTATCGGTTTGCGATATCTTGTGGAGCGATTTGGCGTGTCTGGTGAGTAACAGGTGTCGATACAACAATCCAAAAAATAGCAGTCCACCGACAATAATGACGGAAAACAGCAAATGATAATCCGTTTCATACTGATAATTGACTTTTATCCAGTCATTATCAATAGACTGTTTTTGAGGCGAACTAATATTGGCTATTGCAGCATCGATTTGCTGCATGAGTGCTGAATCGGCGGGTCTGACGGCCAGAGATAACCCCCAACGCTCCTCAAGATGACCGCTGATACGAATATTAGGAATGTAGTTTCGTTGCAAAAAGTCGCCAACATCTACCAGCGGTGAAACCAGTGAATGAACCTGCCCGTTGGTTACTTTTTCTAACCCCTCTGCTATCGAAGCTATCGGCACAAAAGTGTAATTTTCAAAGCGGCGGCTGATCTGGTTCGCGTTTGCGAACTCATCGACTACAGCGACGCGGTGACTGAATAGCTGAACGAAGGATTGAAAGAAACTGTTGGATTTAGCCGAAACAAATACCAGTGGCGTTGTAAAATAGGGGGTACTGAGTGCTACCTGGTTACTGCGGTAATCCCAAGCAGGGAAAGACGCAATTAAGTCACATTTGCCGTCAGCGAGATAATCGATAGATTCCTGCAAGTGAGCGGTTTCAACCAAACTGGTTTTAACGTTCAGTTGCTGACTAACTAGGGCGATATATTCGCCTGATATTCCGGTTAACCGATTATTTTTGATTGATTCAATCGGTAACCTGTTGGCAGTGCTACAAATTTTTAACTCACCAATATAGGATTTGGCCGCGTCATCCGGCAGTATTTTCGAATGACCTGCGACAGGAACCAGCGCAAATAACGCGCAGGAAAAAATAATGAGGAAAGTAGGAGAAATCCTTAGGATTATTGTTGTCATTGCTCATACAGCTCGCATGTGACTTATCGTTATTTATAATTCCGTTTCAGACCGGCAGTTTATCGGTTGGGTGATTTTTGTACAAGCTATCCAGCCGTCTATATATTCCCGGCGGCGATATAAGGCGGTATTTTAGGAATAAACGGAAGCAAGATCGACACATTGGTAATATTACCTAGATTAAAACAGCGCTCGGTTGAATAATCGAGCAATTAGAGATATCGCGAATTAAAGATTAAAAATCAGGGTGTGAGGCGCATAAGACCTTAAAGATGTCGGGTTAGACGAAATGTGTTGAGCCTTGTTTTGGCCAGATGCTGTCTAAAAATGGACATATAACTAGTTGATAAATAGATACTTTTAGTCTATCGTCAAGGCAATAATAATTAAAAGGTAATTCCGGTTTGTTGAACGTTGGGCGAAAATGTTGCTTGTTTAGTGCTGTATTTTTATCCTCTGTAACTAGTGCGGCGGAACAAAGTGACATTTTCACGCTCTCGTTGCAAGAATTGTTAGAACTCAAAGTAGCATCCGCTTCACGATTTGAAGAAAGCTTGAGCCAGACTCCTGTCCCAGTTTCTGTCATTACCCAAAGAATGATCGAGGCCAGCGGTGCGAAAACTTTGCGCGATTTATTATCGCTCTATGTTCCTAGCTTTACGCCGGTTCAGGATCAAAATGAATACAACATCGCCTTTCGCGGCATTTACACCTCGTCGCAACAAAAAATATTAATTTTATTAGATGGCCAACGCATCAATAGTTACGCTTATGCCAGCGCCAACCCAGACCATGCAATTAGCCTCGATAAGCTCAAACAAATTGAAATAATCCGAGGGCCGGGCTCATCGGTTTATGGCAATGTAGCACTGACGGCGGTGATTAATCTGGTGCTCAAAACAGCGAATGACGGTAAAGGCGGCTATACCAAAGTAAAACTTGGCGATCACGGTACGCGCTCGATTTATAATCAATGGTCGCGTAAAGACGGCGACATTGATTATTTTACCTGGGCATATTATTTCGAATCCGCGGGCGAGAACTATCGTGTTACGCCTGAAAATAATTATTCCCCCAATCCGATTAGCCAGCCAATAACGACACAAATTGACGCTTTTGACGATCATCCTTCCACCGATATAGGGTTAAGTGTCAAGTCGACTGACTGGGCTGGCCGGATCAACTTTCGGCGTTCACATCTAATTGAACCTTTTTCAACCGCCGGTATTTCAGGTGAAGCCTATCAATATGCGGATTATCCAAAATTTAATTCGGTAGGGGCGGGAGCTGAGTCAAGCTGGTTGCACCTTAATGGTGAAAGAAATTTTCACTTCAGTGAGAAAAAAGCGCTCAATATAAGCGCCCACTTCGACCGTAATCGAGTCGCCGGTCCTCTGGTTATAAACCCATCGCTCGAATTAATCGGTGATGTGGTTTGGGAAGAAAAAAGCCGCGGTATTGTCGCTGAATGGCGCAATACTATGGATAATGCCAATTTGGCATTCGGCGTCCAATACGAATTGATGGAAGTTACCGAAAGTAGTTTTGCCACATACGCCAGTGGAATATTAAACAGTAGTCCAATTGAAGTGCTTGCACTAGGAGAAGAGGCGGTTACTTCCATGTTTGGTCAATATAAACGTTCTTTGGATGAAAACTGGTTAGTCAATCTAGGTGCTCGCTATGATGTAAAAGATCGCCTGACCGGTGATTCGATTAAAGAGTTCAGTCCGCGCTTGGCTTTTATTTATAACCAACCCGACTTTAACCTTAAATTATCTTATGCTCGCTCGTTTGTTGATCCGCCTTATTGGAATCGTTATTCTGCACTTGCGTCATTCAGAGGGTCTCGTGATCTTGAGCCCGAAATTCTGGAATCGATACAAATTACGCCAGAATTTATGCTGTTAGAAAACCAGTTGTCGGTCAAATTTAACCTGTATTACAACCAGCACAGGGATTTCGTCTTTCGTAATAATGCCGCGTTAGAAAACCAGCCGATTTATACTAACGCAGGGGAAATGGAAACCATTGGACTTGAACATGAGTGGCTCTATCGATTTGGTCAAAACAGTTTGCGACTTGTGGCAAGCCACTATCGAGTAGAAAATGTCGAGTTTTATGAAGCACGCGACGAGGAAATATTCAATATTCCGCAGACACAATTTAGTGTGATCTGGGATACTCAGTTGTTACCTCATTTAGCCATGCAAATTTCTGCTCAGCATATCGGAGATAGACTTTCGCCAATTAATATTGCGCAAAATGGCGTCACCGTAACTGACCCATTTCCCAACCAGGGCGTGAGCTTTTTTGAGCCGGATTTCAGATTATCAAACGTCAATCTGGTCAATGCGACATTTCGCTGGCGTGATGAATCTTCGCCGTTTCAATTTTCAGTGAGCGTTCAAAACCTACTCGACAAAAAGTGGCAACAAGGCGGAAGTACCGTGCATCCTTATCCGCAAACTGGGCGTTGGACGCAGATAAGCGTAGGTTATCACTGGTAGAATTGACCTGTCGAATTGCCGGATTCGCTGGTGTTTTCCCCGGTGTAAAAAATTATTACATTTTTATTTTCCATCTATTCGGCTGAATCATACGTATATTAGCCAAATGGCCGCATTCTCGCTTACTCTGGCATGTAAATTCACGTAAAATCAGTTGTCGCCAGATTAATTGAACCGATAATTGATTGGCAGATAAACGATAATTCGAAAAACCATTACTCCATATTATTTAAACCAGGTTTGAAACTGTATATGACTCGATCTATTTTTTCACCAACATTTCTTCTCGTATTGGCCATTGCGGCGAGTTTATTGTTGAGCGCCTGCAGCGAGGGTCAGTCTGATGGTGCGGGAAACAAGAAAGGGCGACCTGGTGGAAATCGACCTGCCACTAAGCCCATTCCGGTCGAAGTTCTTAACCCTGAAATTGGACTGGCAGCGTCCTACTACGTCACCACGGCGACGCTCACACCAAGCAGTGACGCTAACATTAATGCGCGTACAGCTGGTGTCGTGCGACAAATTCTTCACGAAGAAGGAGACGATGTCAAAGCTGGCGATGTATTACTGTTACTGGAAGATGATGATCAAAAGTTACGGCTGAAACAAGCGCAACAAAATTTGGCCAGTAGTGAGCGAGAGTTTAAACGATTAAGCAAAATGAAGAGTGCGGGAGCGGTTTCGCCAAATGAGTGGGAGACGGCAAATAATAATTTTCAAACGGCTAAAACCGAAGTTGAACTGGCCGAACTTGCGTTATCTTATACGCGCGTGGCGGCTCCGTTTGATGGCAGGGTCGTGTGGCGAGAAATTGATTTAGGTGCTCACGTGAGTAACGGTGATCTGTTATTCAGGATGATGGCAATTGACCCACTACTGATTCGTGTACATGTGCCAGCGAATCGTATCGGTAAAGTAGCAAAAGGGCAGACGGTTGATTTAACGGTGGATAGTGTCCCGCAGGCCTTGCAAGCGGTTGTAGAGTTAGTGAGTCCGATCGTCGACCCCGCCACGGGAACCGTCAAAGTTACGCTCAAACTGGAGAAGTATCCGGCGGGAGTCAGGCCTGGTGACTTTACGGAAATTCGCATGGTAACCGATCAAAGGGAAGACGCTATGTTGTTGCCGAGCGTGGCTATTATTGAAGAGCGCGGGCAACACTATTTATTTGTCGAGTCAGATAATAAAGCGCAACGTAAAGAAATTCAGGTTGGTTATGTCATTGGCGATAAAACTGAAGTAACCGCAGGCATTTCTTTATCGGACAGAGTAGTCGTAAAAGGGCAGAGAAATCTCAAAGATGGAAATCAACTGAAAATTATCGGCTCAGAAAATTCGCAGCAAAGGTTACAACAGGCCAGCCAGTCGCTTGAAAAATTGGATAAGCAGAGCGGTGAATCATGATCCGTCAGCTGGTTGAATTTTCTGTTTTACGCCGAGTCACGATTCTCATGGTTGCGGTCGCAACCCTGACCTTCGGTGCGGTAGGATTTTCACGTTTGCCAATTAATTTACTACCTTCACTCAGTTACCCTTCGCTCACCGTTCAAACCGAATTTACTAACGCCGCACCGGCTGAAGTTGAACAACTGATTACCCGTCCTGTAGAAGAAGTCGTTGGGGTATTAAAAGGCCTGAAACAAATTCATTCGGTGTCTCGTTCGGGAATTTCTGAAGTCACCTTAGAGTTTGGTTGGGATGCTAATATGACCGACCTTGCTATGGATATTCGTGAGAAACTCGACCGGCTTGAACTACCTCTCGAGGCAGAAACGCCGATAGTTTTACGGTATGACCCAGCGCTCGATCCGATTCTAAAATTGAGTTTGAGCGGTGATATGCCGTTGACGCAATTGCGATTACTCGGAGAAAAAGAAGTCAAGGAAACGCTCGAGCGCATTGAAGGTGTGGCTTCTGCCAAAATTCAGGGAGGTGAAGAGGAAGAAATTCATGTCAATATCAATCAAGGTAAGGTGGCGGCAATGGGGATCAGCCCCCAAACGCTCAAAGACTTATTAGGTGATTCGAATATTAATCGCCCTGGTGGCAATCTGAAAAACAAACAGACGCAACTGTTGGTTAGAACGCTTAATGAATATGATGATCTGGAAGAAATGCGCAACTTGCGAATTACGCCGCCGGGAAGTGCAGCAGTTCGCCTGGGCGATGTCGCTGATGTTTTGTGGGCGAGCAAAGATCGTGAAGAAATCACTCGCTTTCAGGGGCGTGAAGGCGTGCTGGTATCTCTTTATAAAGAAGGAGACGCAAATACTGTTGAAGTTGCTAAAAGTGTCAAAGTACAGCTTGAAAGTCTCAAACAAAAACTACCCAAGGGTGTCTCCATTGATATCCAATTTGATCAATCTCGATTTATTGAACAATCGATAGACGAAGTAAAACAATCACTACTTTTTGGTGGGATGTTAGCAATCAGCATTCTGTGGTTGTTTTTAAGGGATTTTCGCTTAACGGCAATTATTACTACGGCTATCCCTCTATCGGTTGTCGCGACTTTTATTTTTATGTATCGCTCAGATGTCTCGCTTAATATTATGTCTTTAGGCGGGTTGACGCTAGGCGTCGGAATGTTAGTGGATTCTGCCATAGTGGTACTTGAATCGATCCACCGCAAGCGTGAAGAGGGGTTGAGTATTATTCAGGCAGCGATTGCCGGCACTTCTGAAGTAGGTGGCGCTGTCACCGCTTCGGTCTTAACGACCATCGCGGTATTCTTACCTATTGTTTTTGTCGAAGGTATCGCTGGACAGCTTTTTCGCGATCAAGCGCTCACGGTCACTTTCAGTTTAATGGCAAGCTTGTTGGTTTCTTTTACTTTAATACCCATGTTAGCTTCGTTAGGTAAAGATAAAGATCTGACGAAAACAAAAAAACAGTCATCCGACAAATCAGTTGGTAATATTAGCCAGAGTGACTGGCATGATCAGCAGGAAACCCTGGGAGTTTTTTCGCGTTGGTATGAAAAGCATCTAAGGCAAGCGCTGAAGAACAAGTGGACTGTCGTGGCGACGGGCTTTGTCACACTCTTTTTAACGTTACAGTTATTACCGGCGATCCCTACTTCACTAATTCCGCAACTCAGCGAAGGCGAATTCTATTTTGATGTGAGCCTACCGGAAGGAACCGCCTTACCAACCACCAATCAGGTGTTGTTGAATATGGAATCTGTAGCGATGGACCATCCCGGCGTCGCATCAGTTTATACCTCGGTGGGAAGCCGAAACGTATCAGGCGGATTATCGCTAAAAACCAAAGATGAAAACCTCGCTCAAATTAGTATTGTGATTACTGATCGAGCGAATAGCGAACTGGAGCAGCGGGTTATTGAAGATCTACGTTCGGTTTATAGCCAAATTCCGCAAGCCGATGTTCAATTTGGTCGCCCCTCGTTTTTTAGTTTGAAAACCCCGATGGAAATATTGTTTTTCGGTGAGGATATTGACCAGCTCCGAGAGTACTCCTCGCAATTATTACCGCGCTTGCAGGAAGTAGATGGCTTGATTGATATACAGGCGTCACTTGAAATTGGTAATCCAGAATTAATGGTCCAGTTTGACCGCCAGAAATTGGCCAAGCTTGGATTTACCATTCAAGGTGTTGCCGAAACTATTCACCAGCGGGTAAGCGGAACCATCGTTTCGCGGTTTCAACAGCCTGATAGGCAAATTGATATTCGATTACGAAATCGTGTGGTTGACAGAGACAGTGTCAACGATATTGAAAATATCGTGATCGGAGAGGTTGAAGGTAAGCCGGTAACTTTACGAGCGGTTGCAAGTATTTCGACCGCCCAGGGTCCAGCCGCTATCGATCGTATTCAGCAGTCGCGTGTTGCAGTAATTGCGGCCAATTTAAAAGGGCGCTCGTTAAAAGATGTTACCAGTGATCTCCGTGTATTGGTGGCAGATAATCCACCCCCGCCGGGTATCGTATTTGAATTTGGTGGTCAGAATAAAGAAATGGAGCAATCTTTCAACAGCATGTTATTTGCAGCTTTGTTGGCGATATTCCTTGTTTATATTGTGATGGCCGCGACTTTTGAACATCTGGGACACCCATTTGTCATTTTGTTTACCATACCGCTAGCGTTAATTGGTGTAATCCTGGGGTTATATGTAACGGGCTATGCGATTAGTGTTATTTCGATGATAGGAGCGGTTTTTCTGGTAGGAGTAGTGGTCAATAATGCTATTGTATTAGTCGATGCAATCAATCAGGCACGACGCCATGGGATGGAAAAAATTGAAGCGATCATTGCGGCCAGCAAATCGCGATTACGTCCAATCTTAATGACAACTTGTACGACCGTTTTGGGATTATTACCGATGGCAATAGGGTTTGGCGAAGGTGCAGAGTTGAGAGCTCCTTTAGCCGTGGTGGTCTCGTTTGGTTTAATTGTGGCTACTGGTTTAACCCTGTTTATTATTCCGGTTACTTACTTGATTGTGCCGTCAAAAGTCACAACCGATGCGGAGCTAGAACAACTGGATCAACGACTCGCGGAGGCCGAAGAAGTTGAAAGTCACCATGAACAGAACGACGAAGGTTTAGAAGGGGCCTAAAAGGATCCAATATGACTTTACCTGAAATAGCAGTGAAAAGACCCATCGGTACATTGATGGTACTGGTCAGTATTCTGGTGCTCGGCATTATTGCGTTAATGCGTCTCGAATTGGCTTTTATGCCAGAAGCCGAAAACAAACAGCTTTTTGTGGTAGTGAATTATCAAAATGCGTCACCCAAAGCGATAGAAAGAATGCTGGTTAAACCTATGGAGGAAGCGCTCGCGTCAATGAATGGCATTGAGCACCTCTGGGCAAACAGTGATCACCGCGGTGCCAGAGTCGGTTTAAATTTTGGTTTGAATGTCGACATGGATCTGGCTCGAGCGGAAATTCATGAGCGGCTCGATCGTATACGCGACGAGTTACCAGAAGATCTCGAACGCATTATTATTTCTGAAAATTGGAATCCCAGAGAATCCGGTGAGACGATTATGGAGGCGCGCCTTTCTTCAGGGCGAGATCTTTCAAAAAATTACGACTTACTCGATCGAAAAATTGTCCGCCCCCTTGAGCGAATTCCGGGGGTGGCCGTTGTTATGCTGGATGGGGTAAACCCTCGTGAAGTTCGTATTAAACTGGATTTGAACAAGCTCAAGCAACACAAAATAGATGCCCGGCAAGTTTGGCGTGAACTAGCACTGAATAACCAGAATACAACCGCTGGTGTTTTGCGTTCGACTGAACGAAAAGTGACGATTAGAGCGATGGGAGAATTTCGTTCGATCGAAGCGATTAAAGCATTACCTATCTCTGGCACCAGCTTAAAGTTGTCAGACTTAGCAGAAGTTTCTTATGAAGAGCCACCACTAGAGTATGGTCGCCATCTCGATGGTGATTTTGCCATTGGGTTAAATATCGCGAAAGAATCTTCTGCCAATACCATTGCAATAACAGACGCGGTTTATCAGCGAATTGCCGAGATGGAAAGTGACCCTGAACTTGATGGCATCAATTTTCTGGTGTGGCAGGATCAAGGCAAAGAAATTCGAAATACCTTAGGCGATTTAGAGCAAACCGGTTTCTTCGGCGCCATTTTGGCCAGCATTGTACTCTTTCTATTTTTACGCAAAGTTTCCACTACCATTGTCGCAGTATCCTGCATACCGTTTTCATTAATTGTCGCCTGCGGTGTTATCTGGCTACAAGGTAAATCTCTCAATACCATTTCGTTGCTCGGTTTGATCGTTGGTTTGGGGATGCTTGTCGATAATGCGGTCGTTATTATGGAAAATATCGACCGTTACCAAAAGAAAGGCTATGACGGAAGAGTAGCAGCAATTTTAGGCTCTAAAGAAGTCGCGGTGGCTGTTATGACGGCTACTGTCACATCGATCATTGTGTTTTTACCCATGATTTTTTCCAAGCCGACTCAAATGAACATAGTGCTACAAGAATTAGGTATCACCATTTGCATCACGCTTATTGCGTCTCTCATTATCAGTCAGACATTGATACCCTTGGCGTCGACTAAACTACTCAAAAAACCGAAACGCAAGAAAGCTTCCCCTTTAATGGATGGTTTGCAACATTATTATGCTGAAGCACTTTCGTTTACATTGAAACACCGATGGCTCGCGCTGCTATTTGGATTTGGCACGCTCGCTGCGACCTGGTACCCGGTCAACAATATGAATTTTAATTTTGACGCAGCTCCAACCGAAATGTTTGTCGGGATTCGCGTTGATATCAGTGAAGCGGCGTCGTTGGAAGTTAAAGAAGGAATTATTGATCAAGTAGAGGCTGCCCTCGAACCGCATAAAGAAAAACTCAATGTGAATTCAATTTACAGTTGGTGGAGTGAAGGTAATTCGATTACACGGCTTTATATGAAACAAGGGTTTCAAAACGAAGAAGCCATGAATCAAGTGAGAAAAGTACTACCTGATTTATTGCCTGAGATTCCAGGTGTCAAGCTGTCGGTACAGGATAATGGGCCTTTCTGGCGGCGAAATAGCGGAAAGCGGGTTGCCGTTCAATTACAGGGACCAGATTCAGAAACGCTGGGAGATTTAGGTGATCAGGCGCTAAGCCGAATTGAATCAATTCCCGGTTTATTCGATTTTTATTCAACCGCTGAAGGCGGCCAACTTGAGTTGCACGCCAACCTTGATCGTGAGCGGATGGCCGACTTTGGTGTGGCTAGTAATCAGCCAGCCAGTTTAGTGGAAATGACTTTTCGAGGTCGGCGATTGACGCGATTCAAAGGTGAAGATGGAGAAGTCGAAATGCGTCTCCTGATGGGGGACCAACAGGACACGGCCATCGAGGACGTCAAAAATCTGGCCGTCAATAAAACGGATGGTTCGCAAATTCTACTGGACAACATTTCCAACTTTGAAACGAAGAAAGGGCCGAGCCGAATCAGGCGTCAAAATAAAGCTTCCAGTATCTGGATTGGCGCACGGTTTGATAAAGGCCAACGGACAGAGCATCAGAAAAACCTGGTTGACGCATTACGCGATATGCCATTGCCAACGGGGTACGAGTGGCAGTTTAATAATCAATGGCGTGGTGTAGAAGAAACTCAGGAAGAATTTGTGTTGAATCTTTTACTTGCCCTCGGATTGATTTTTGGGGTGATGGCGGGGTTGTTTGAGTCGATGCGGCAAGCATTGGCGCTGATGATATCTTTGCCTTTTGCGTTGGCCGGAGCGTTCTGGACGTTATTTATTTTTGGCGTCGATTTCGACCAGCCTGCCTCTGTCGCTATTTTGTTGTTGCTCGGTATTGTCGTCAATAACGGTATTGTGATGATAGAACATATCAACCTATATCGCCGCGAAGGCTGGGATCGATATCACGCAATGATCCAAGGAGGTAAAGAGAGACTCAGGCCGATAATAATGACGGCACTGACAACGCTGGTTGGTCTGGTGCCTATTGTTATCCAAAAACCATCGCTTGGCGGCGTCTACTACTACTCGATGGCATATGTGATTATGGGCGGGCTATTATTTTCAACTGTTCT
>Ga0209692_10001342_pt1 | contig 34525 bp, 32 predicted proteins | sample tdDd472_FD_187129 | JGI IMG/M metagenome (GOLD analysis project Ga0209692, IMG submission 187129) | Marine sediment microbial communities from the Atlantic coast under amendment with organic carbon and nitrate - tdDd47.2 (SPAdes)... | ecosystem: Environmental > Aquatic > Marine > Coastal >...
ACTTCGATGCCCGCTTTCCAATAGACCTGAAATTCCACTTCACCGCGGGACTTGAGCAACTCCAGATTGATATTATGCAGACCCACAAGAATGAGTCCGGTCAGGAGCGTGACCATGGCAACGGCCACCAGGGTCAGCAGCTGGGCTACCGGATGCAGGGCGAAATCGGCAATGCCGCGCAGGGTGAGTCGGAATAATTGACCGATCATTCGCCCCCCTCCTTCTCATCTTCAAAGGGGTCGATTGGTTCACCGTCGGTGACGATGCGCCCATCCTGCAAATGGAGAATGCGTGCATCGGGAACACAGTCGAGCACCTCACGGCTGTGCGTGGCCATGATGACCGACGTGCCGTAGGTGTGGAACTGCTTGAAAATTTCCATGAGATGCATGGTCAGGTCGAAATCCAGATTTCCGGTGGGCTCATCAGCCAGGATCAGCTCCGGGTTGGCGACCATGGACCGGGCGATGGCCACGCGCTGCTGTTCTCCGCCAGACAATCTCTCGCAGGTGGAATAACTCTTTGTCTCCAGCCCCATGGCCCGGACAATGGCACGTACCCGTCTCTCCAGGTGGGTCCTCGGCATGCCGCGAACCTCAAGGGCCATGGCTACGTTGTCGAAGACCGTGCGCTTGGGCAGGATCTTGAAATCCTGAAAGACCACGCCGACCTTGCGCCGAAGATGAGGGATCTGTCTTTTCTTGAGATGATTCAGCTCGAATCCGGCCACCGAAGCGCGACCGCGATTGACGGGCAAAGCACCGTATAGCAGGCGTAACAGGGTAGTCTTGCCCGCGCCGGAATGACCGGTCAGGAACAGGAATTCACCTTTGCCCAATGTGAAGGAAATATCCTTGAGTGCCCAATATGCCCCGAAATTGTAGGAGAGGCGATCCACTTTTACCATCATGCCAGCCTATGTACCCGCCTGAACAAAATATTGCAAGAATGCCTCCGACGATCATAGTGGAAACCTCTTGAAAGATATTTTCCCTATGGAACCTTCTTCCAGAACTTTAATAGTTACATACAAACACTACACCTCCACCACACAAAACAACAAAAAGGCCTGCCGGATATTCCCGACAGGCCTTATTAATTATCTGTAATTATTATTAAAAACTAGGAATGTCGTCCACTTTCTCACTCAGGAAGAACTTACCGTCCTCGATCCATTTTTTGAGCTTGTCGGCAACTTCCAGAGACATGGAATAGCTGGTGACAGGAACGGTGTCAGTCTTCTTGCCATTGACCTCGATCTCACCGCTTCTGAGTTCCTCGAAGGTGACCCGGGCCAGCTGGCGGGGGATACCGTTGGGGTAGTCGTAACCATAATCCTTGACCGGCATGGTGATCTCGGCATCGGACACGCCGGTGAACCAGGCCATTTCCTCGTTGAGCATGGGAATGGGGATACCCACGCCGACCGCCAGAGAGGGGCCATAGCCGAGCAGGGACTGGGCGCGTACGTAACGGGCATCCATTTTCTTGAAATCACCCTTGAGCATCAGGGTGCCGGATGGATTCTCAGGCACGCCTCGTTCACTACGCTGTGGTTTCTGCACATGCTGGGTGCCTTCGCCGATGACGTAGCCGATGCTGCCGCCAAGGAAGATGCGTGTACCCATGCCGATGGTCTTGTAATACGGATCGTTGAAGAGCGGTGACAGCTGACCGGCTGTGGCGAAGTTGGCATTGGAGCAGTTGGATTTAAGCGGACCCATGTAAGTATAGATGGTCCGGCTGGTCAGGTTCACGGCGCAATTGTAATTCTGGTAACAGTTGCGCGGATTGAGCATTATGGCGTCCGGCAGATCTGCCAGGGTAACGTCCTTGTCCAGCTCCGTGCGTGGATAACAGTCAGTACCGTAACCCTCTGCACGAAGGTGCACAGCCTTGCCACGGAGCAAATCTTCCATAACGTGCGCTCCACCGTACGCAAAGCGTCCGGGGTGGACCTTGTTCAGAGGATCGTCTTCGCTTGGCTCTGTGGCCCCCAAATACGCGTCTACAGCGGCAATGCCCGAGTAGCACGGAACGTTATTGAGCCACATCTTGGAAACTTTCATGACGGGCGGCTGCTGGCCTATATTGAAAAGCAGACCCGAAGAACACATGGGAGAGAAGGTTCCGGTGGTGACAACGTCAACCTCCTGGGCCGCGCGGACCTTTCCTTCCTTCTTGACGATTGCGACCATCTCATCGGCATTGACCACCACGGCCTTGCCCTTGCGGATGCGTTCGTTGATCTCTTTGATCGTCTTATTGACCTGATGCTCTGCCATTTTTTGCCTCCGGCAACTCATGAAAACTATTAATATCTACACCAGAACACATGTGCTTGATCACACTCAAATGTGGTGGCGCAGAGGTTCGTACTGTGATCGATTGTCTGCCCTTTGTAATGAAAAACCGGACAAAGGAAAACCTTGTTGTTCCAGAAGTGCCTATTTTGGACATACCGGAGAATTCTCACACCCCCGAAAAAACTCTCTGAGAGGCTTCTCAAGGCAGTTTTTCAACAGGATTCGCACCATGAAGTAAAAAAGTGGTGAAATCAACGGATTTGTCCGTAAAACCGGCTCAGAACGCTTGGCTTTACCTATATTATAATGTATAGATTCGAAGGAATTTCGGGATTTTATTTAGACACTTTTTTTTGGTTTTTTTAAGTAATTATTTCAAACAGTTATAAAGTAGAGTTTAATCTAAAGAATACAGAGTGAAACAGTCCCTTCGTCAACACCTACTTCAGACCTGCATGGAAGATGAACTCAAACGTTGGTTCGACCCCCTGCATTTCGATTATTCTGAGGAAAACAAGCGGGTCACCGTGGGTTTTCCGCATGCCTTTTTTGCGAAGTGGTTCGAGAACGATATCCAGGACAAATTCGAGGCGCAACTCAACATGTTCCTGGGGAACGGATACCTGGTCAGCTACCGCGATAACGGCACTGTCGATCGCCCCACAGGCGTAAAGGCCGCCGAGGTTATCAAGAGAATAGACTTCCCCTTCGGGCAGGAATTCACTTTTGATACATTCCTGATCAACAAGAAAAACTATTTCCCCATCGCCTCGGCCAAAGAGGTTGCCAAACAATCCGGATCACTGTTCAACCCGTTCATCATTTGTGGTCCCGGGGGTTCGGGCAAGACCCATCTTTTAAAATCAGTTGGCAACGAAGTCAGCAAAAAGAACGACTACTCCACAATATTCATGGGCTCCATGGATGAGCTGAATTCGCTCTACACCATTCGCTTCAAAGGTGATCCGTTCAGGGCGCGCAATCACCTGTTCGAGTATGACTTTCTGTTTATTGACGATTTTCACAAGATCAGGGAATATCCGCATTTTCAGCAGGAGTTGGTGAATCTTTTCAACCACTTCTATGACAACAAAAAGCAAATGGTATTCGCCTGTCGCGACAAGGTTACCAGTTACGACTTCCTGGACGACAATCTGCAATCAAGGCTTGGTTGGGGACTTATTGTCACCCTGAAAGAACCAGACCTGGAAATCCGGGTGGGTTACATCCAGCGCCAGGCCCGTCTGAAACGACTGTCACTGACCAAGGAACAGGTCCTGACCCTGGCCCAGAAGTTTACCGACTTTCGATATCTCCAGGGCATCCTTCTCAAGTTGTTCGCCTTCAAGGAACTGGTAAAAAAAGAACTGACGCAAAAGGATTTTGAACACATTCTCTCCAACACCGAAGAGAAGACCACTGACGATCTGACACCGAAGAAGATCCTGAACGTGGTCTCTGAACATTTCAACGTTCACGTCAAGGATCTGATCGGTACCAAACGGCATCAGCATATCGCCCAGGCCAGGCAAGTTGCCATGTTCCTATGTCGTCAAATGCTCAGTTCTTCCTATCCTTCACTTGGGCGCACATTTGGTGGCAAAGATCACTCAACGGTCCTCTATTCAGTAAAAAAGATCGAACAATTACAAGAAGATGATTACGAATTGAAACAACTGTTAAAAACTTTGAAGAATAAGTGTCGTATGTCGTGACCAAAGCTGAAAAAGGGTTTTTTATAAACAATTGGTTTATAACTTCCGACAGGAAGTGTTCAAATAAATTTGTTTGATTCCTGACGCTTAAGGCGAAAAGGAACAAAGGAACCGAGTCAATAAATCTCAATTAAGGAGATCTTATTTATGTTTCTGAAAGTGAACAGAGATGAAATCATCGAAGGCCTCCAGAAGTCGGCCAACATTATCCCGGCCAAAACTGGTGCTGCATTCCTTCGTACTATCTGGCTTCAGTGCGAGAATGGAAACCTCAATGTCATGAGCACGGATTCCAATCTGGAATTCATGGGTTCCTACCCGGCCACCATTGATGGTGAAGGTCTGGCTGGAGTTCAGGGACGTGCATTCTATGACCTGATCAAGCAATTAAGATCCGATCAGGGTGAACTTACCATTCGTACAGATGACGATAGTCAGAATGTACTGGTGGAGCAGAAAGCCAGAAAATACAAATTCCCGGTGAATGATCCGGAGTGGTTCCAGAAGTTTTCCACTTTCCCTGAGAATGGGACAGTATTCTGGTCCGGTGATTTTCTGCATGAGATTATAGATCGTATTTCATTTTGCATCTCCGATGAAGATTCCATGGAGGCCATTGCCTGTATCTTCATAGCTCCACGTGAATCCATGGGAGTTAAGAAAGTTGAAGTCTGCGGACTCAATGGACATCAGTTTGCCATGTTTAATTTCGTCAATGACGATATTTACAATATGCTTCCTGAAGAAGGCGTACTAATCCAGAAGAAGTATCTGGCCGAACTCAAGAAGTGGCTGACCGGTGACGAGATCGAACTGGCCATCAGCGAGAAGCGTCTTTTCTTCCGAACCGGCGATAAGCGTGAGACCTTTACTCTGCCGCTGTCTTATTATCAGTACCCAAATTATCTGAATTTCCTGGCTAAGCTGGGTGACGATGATGTTTCCTCTCTGGAAGTAAACAGATTGGATCTGGTGGACGCCCTTTCCCGTGTTGCTTTGTTCAACACTGATTCCAACCGTTGTGCGTACTTCTCTTTCGCTGAGAACGAAGTAACTATCTCTGCTCAGGGTCAGGATACCGGAATGGCTCGTGAATCGATTGACGCTACCTTCAGTGGCGATATGGAACGCATTGCGTTCCCTACCAGGAACCTGATTGACATACTTAACCATCTCAATTCCGACACAGTGAAGTTTACTCTCACCGGTACCGAGGCACCATGTGGCCTGACCGGTGTTGATGATCGTGATTACCAGGTGATCGTCATGCCCATGATGATTCAGGAAGAGACTTACTACACAGAGGAAAATGCCTAGATGAGCGAACAAAACTACAACGCCGAGTCAATTACCGTACTCGAGGGGCTTGAGGCTGTCCGAAAACGGCCTGCCATGTATATCGGGTCCACCGATATTCGCGGTCTGCACCATCTCGTCTACGAAGTAATCGACAACTCCATTGATGAGGCCATGGCCGGGTTCTGTGACAAGATCAAGATCACCTTGCACATGGATAACTCCTGTACCGTCACCGATAACGGTCGCGGTATTCCGGTAGAAATTCACGCTAAAGAAGGTGTATCAGCTGTTCAGGTTGCAATGACAACTCTTCATGCTGGTGGTAAATTCGACAGTGAATCATACAAGGTATCAGGTGGACTGCACGGTGTCGGCGTCTCATGCGTCAACGCCTTGTCCGAGTTCATGGAAACGACGGTTAAACGTGATGGCAAGACTTACCGCATGAAATTCGAGCGCGGTGATGTGGTCAAGGAATTGGAAGAAGTCGGTCCGGCTGATTCCGTTGGAACCACTCAGCGTTTCCGACCTGATGAAGAGATTTTTGAGGTCAATCAGTTTGATTATGAAGTGCTGAAAAAGCGTTTCAAGGAACTTGCCTACCTCAACTCCGGTCTGACTATTGAATTCAAGGATGAGCGCAATAGCGAAAGCGAAACTGAATCCTTCATGTTCGAAGGTGGTATCGTCCAATACGTTACTGATCTCAATACCAGTCTGAACACCATTGGCGAAATCGTCCATGGCGAAGGCGAATCCGAGAACATGGTTGTCGAGTTTGCTCTGCAATACACGTCTTCCTACAAGGAAAACACCTACACCTTTGCCAACAATATCCGCACCATTGAGGGTGGTACACATCTGGCCGGTTATAAGACTGCGCTGACTCGTGCCATCAACAACTACATCCAGAATGCTGATCTGCCTAAAAAACTGGTCAAGCGTCTCACTGGTGACGATGTTCGTGAAGGTCTGACTTCGGTTATTTCGGTCAAGTTGCCTGAACCGCAGTTTGAAGGACAGACCAAGACCAAGCTTGGTAACTCCGAGGCTTCCGGTCTGGTTGCTGGTGTTATTTATGAAAAATTGAACGCCTTCTTTGAGGAAAATCCCAAGGAAGCGCGGTTTATTATTGAGAAGGTTGTTGACGCATCCCGTGCCCGTGAAGCGGCCCGCAAGGCCCGTGATCTGGTTCGACGTAAGGGTGCACTTTCCGACAACTCCCTGCCTGGAAAACTGGCTGACTGTCAGTCAAAGAACCCCGAGGACTCTGAAATATTCATTGTTGAGGGAGATTCTGCTGGAGGCTCGGCCAAACAGGGCCGGGATCCGAAAACCCAGGCTATCCTGCCGCTGCGAGGCAAGATTCTCAACGTCGAGAAGACTCGCATGCATAAGATGCTCGGTAACAAGGAAATCAGGGCCATGATCACGGCTCTGGGTATTGGCATCGGTCTGGATGAAGAAGAGAAAGACTTTGACAAGCTGCGCTATCACAAGGTCGTTATCATGACTGATGCTGATGTTGACGGCTCCCACATTCGTACTCTGCTCCTGACGTTTTTCTTCAGGCAGTATGAAGAGCTGATCAACCGAGGCAACTTGTACATCGCCCAGCCGCCGCTCTATCGTGCCCACAGAGGCAAGACCGAAAAATTCATCAAGGACGACGTTGAACTAGATGATTTCCTTATGGAAAAAGTCGGTGCTGCGGTGACCATCAAGACCCAATCCGGTGATCTGTTCGCTGAAAAGAAACTCATGGATGTGATGGATAAAATCCGTTTCATGCGGGGTAAATTCAATGAAGCTGAAATCGTCGGTATCGAGCCTGGTCTGTATCAAGCTATTATGGAATATTCTCAGCGCATCAGCTTCACCCACTTTGAGTCCAATGATCCTGACGAGTTCAAAAAAGACTTTCAGGCACTTGGCTACAAGGTGATCATCGAAGTTGAACATGACTACGAACTGGAAAAAGACAGAACATACGTCATTTTCGAAAACAGTAACGGTCTCCGTATGCGTCTGGCCATGGAGTTCTTTTACTCGAAGCTCTACAAACAGGGTTACGCGACCTATGGCGAGCTTAAAGAGACCTGCGGCGGGTTCGACTTCTCCTTGCAACTCAAAGAAAGCGAGCGACCCGTTTCCGGTCTTTTCAAGCTGTATGACGCAGTCATGGAAGAAGCTCAACGCGGTTGGATGATCCAGCGCTACAAAGGTCTGGGTGAAATGAATCCGGATCAGCTCTGGGAAACCACTATGAATCCCGAAAAACGGATCATGCTCCAGGTTCACATCGAAGATGCGGCAGCAGCCAACGATATCTTCATGGATCTCATGGGCGATAACGTTGAACCAAGACGCGCATTCATCGAAAAGAACGCTCTGGCAGTTCAAGAACTGGATATCTAAATTGTTGGTGATGGTGGACTTGATTCACCTTCCCGGAGGCAAATTAATATGAGTGAAGGTACGATTTCAATCGAGAGTGATCTCAAGAAAAGTTATCTTGAGTATTCTCTCTCAGTCATCATCGGACGTGCGATTCCCGATGTTCGAGACGGGCTGAAACCTGTCCACAGGCGTATTTTGTACGCCATGCACGACCTGGGCAACTACCATAATCGGGCATACAAAAAGTCCGCTCGTGTGGTTGGTGACGTCATCGGTAAATACCACCCCCATGGTGATTCGGCAGTGTATGATGCACTTGTCAGGCTGGCGCAGGACTTTTCCATGCGCGACATGCTGGTGGATGGTCAGGGTAACTTCGGTTCCATTGACGGCGATTCCGCGGCTGCCATGCGTTATACTGAAGTCCGTATGGCAAAGCTCTGCTCGGAGTTCCTTGGGGACATCGAGAAGAAGACTGTCGATTTCAGGCCCAACTACGATAACACCATGCAGGAACCGTCGGTACTGCCGACCAAGGTTCCGAACCTGCTGCTCAATGGTACCACCGGTATCGCAGTTGGTATGGCAACAAATATTCCTCCCCATAACCTCGGTGAGCTCATTGATGGCTGCCTGCACCTGCTGGATAATTCCACTTGTCGGGTTGAAGACCTGATGGAGTTCGTGAAAGGCCCTGACTTCCCCACAGGCGGAATGGTCTTTGGTGGTCAAGGATTGCATGACGCTTATACCACTGGCCGCGGCTCCATAAAGATGCGCGGTGTGGTCGAAATCGAAGAGGCCAAAAAGGGTAAGAAAGAGTGCATTGTCATCAAGGAAATTCCTTATGCGCTCAACAAATCTAGCTTGGTTGAAAAAATTGCCGCCCTGGTTCACGAAAAGAAACTCGAAGGTATCTCCGATCTTCGTGATGAGTCAGATCGTAACGGTATCCGTATCGCCATTGACCTGAAACGTGGTGCTATTGCCGATATCATCATCAGCTCTCTCTATAAATATACGCAGCTCGAATCCAGCTTCGGTATCAACATGATGGCGATTGTGGGCAAGCGGCCCATGTTGCTCAATCTTAAAGATGCCCTTTCGCACTTCCTGGATCACCGCCGCGAGGTTATCACCCGCCGTACCTTGTTCGACCTCGACAAGTGTGAAAAGCGCGTTCATATTCTGGAAGGTCTGCGTATTGCGCTGGACAACATCGATGAAGTGGTCAAGCTCATCCGCGCATCCAAGTCGCCGGATGAAGCTCGCTTGGCTTTGATAGATCGTTTCGAGCTTTCCGAGATTCAGGCCAAGGCTATTCTCGAAATGCGCTTGCAGAAGCTCACAGGTCTGGAGCACGACAAGCTGCTCGAAGAACTGGCAGAGCTGATGAAGAAGATCGAATACTTCAAGTCCATCCTCGAAAACGAAGAAGTCCTCAAGGGCGTCATCCGTGATGAATTGAAAGAGATCAAAGAAGTTCACGCCACACCGCGTAAGTCTGAACTGTTTACCCACGATCCGGATTCTATCGACATCGAGGATCTCATCCCCGACGAGGAAACCGTGATCACCTTGAGTCAGCGCGGCTACATCAAGCGCACTCCGCTTTCCAACTACACGGCTCAACGTCGTGGCGGAAAGGGTATTGCCGGCGTCCAGACCAGTGACGGAGACTTCATCCACACCTTCATGCTGACGACCAATCATCAGCATCTGGTGCTGTTCACCAATAAGGGCAAGATGTTCAAGATCAAGGTTCATCAGGTGCCGGAAGGCAGCCGTTACGCCAAGGGCGGACACGTCGCCAACCTGCTGCCTCTGGACAAGGACGAGCATATCGCAACCGCCCTATCCCTGCGCGAATTCGATGACGACCGTTTCTTCCTGTTCGTGACCAAGAAGGGCATGATCAAGAGATCCTCCATCGGTCTGTACGGCAACTGTCGTTCCACCGGTATCAGGGCCGTCAATCTGCGTGAGAACGATGAGTTGATGATGGTTCGCGAGATCGAACCTGATGTTGATTGTATCCTGGTCACCCGCGACGGTTCGGCCATCCGCTTTAACATCAACGATGCCAGACCGCTTGGCCGCGCCACTGCAGGCGTCAAGGGTGTCGCCCTGCGCGAGAATGACGAAGTCGTCTCCTGCGTAGTCACTGGCGACCCGGAACGCGATCAGTTGCTGACAGCCTCCGAAGGTGGCTTCGGCAAGCGCACCGGCATCGACCAGTACCGGGTCCAGTCCCGCGGCGGCAAGGGTATCCTGAACATGCGCCTGACCAACAAGACCGGTAAGGTCGTCGGCGCGCGCATGGTCAATGAGAGTGACGATGTCATCCTGCTGACCACGGCCAACAAGGTCATTCGCATGAGCGTCTCCGAAGTCAGCCAGACCAGAGGTCGCGCCACTCAGGGCGTACGCCTGGTTCGCATGAGCGGTGACAATTCAGTTGCCGGTTTCGACCTGGTGATGGATGACGACGATGCACTCAAGGACAAGGAATCCTAGGAATAAGATGCGACGCATCATACTGTTGATAATACTGGCCACGGCGATACTCCTCGCCGTGGCCTGTTCCCGTGAATCATCTCCCGGGTCCGAGGATATTGAACGGGCCCGCGCGGCGTATTCCAAAGGGTTTTATCTTGAAGCCGAAAAGGAGTACGAGCGGTATCTGCAGGTGGAGCCTCAGGGCAAATTTCGCAAGGAAGCCTGGAACCGGCTGAGCGAAATTGCCGTGACCATCAAGGGTGACCACGACCGCGCTGTTGTGTTGCTCGAAGCCATGTACCTTGAACTGGGTACGGACAAGGAAGTGGCCTGGCGGATAATGTTCCAGCTCGGCGATGTCTTTGCCGAGCTTGGCAATATCCCCAAGGCCATCGAATCATTCGAAAAATGTCTTGTTTATGCTGAAGATTCTCCGGAACACACCTACGAAACCCAACTGCGCATGGCGCGCCTCTATCGGTCCATGGGCAATTACGATCTGGTGGCCGCCACTCTCGAAAACTGCGCCGACTCGGCCATCGATTCCGAATCCAAGGCCAGATGCCTGTATGAACTGGCCCAGAGCTACAGTTTCATCAGTAGTTGGAATCAGTCCAGAAAGGCCCTGGAAAGTCTGCTCGAATTAAACGAGGTATCCGAAGAAACCCACGCACTGGCGGTATTTCTTTTGGCCGACATCTATGAGAATGAGCGTAACTACGCCAAAACCAAAGAATTATTGGAGTCGATTTTGATAACCTATCCAAATCCCAAGGTGATAGAATCGAGACTGTCCAGCCTGCCATACATACCTCCGAAGCCAGTGAATCCCGTGGCGCCGGCAGAGGATCAATAAGAAAATGGAAACCCGGTTTATGCCGGGTTTTATTTTGTTTTTTTCGCAGGTTGGGAAGATATATGAGCACCTAAATGGTGATTAAAATACAGCCATTGCATTATTTTCTCAAGAAAGGTAAAAGAGAAGAGTTGAGTTAGTTTCAAATTATCAGGCGGTTATGATTAATTCCTTGGTAGAGCATAATTCTCGATCCGGATTCAAACGGGTTACTCTCTTCGGGCTATTGTCCGTTGGCCTGTTTGTTTTCCTTATCCTGAGCACCCTTGAAGCTCATGCCCAGCCCTCTCACCGGGTGCTGGTTCTCAATTCATACAGCTATTCCCTGAAATGGACCGCCTCCATCACCAAAGGCATTGAAGAGACACTTCTGGCTGACGACCCATCCATCAAGATCATGGTGGAGTTCATGGATACCAAGAACTTTGTCAGCCCGGAGTACTACAAGAGTCTTGAAGAACGGCTTAGCCTGAAATACGGCAAAATGAAGCTTGATGCCGTGATTACCTCCGATGACAATGCGGTGAATTTTGCCCTCAAGCATCGGGAGTCATTTTTCAAAGGCACGCCCATTATCTTTTGCGGTGTCAACAATCATAATCTGCCCGCTAGCCATGATTTCACCAATATGGCCGGTGTCCTGGAAGCCCCGGACATGACGGGTTCCATCGAAGCAGCCTTGCGCCTCGATCCTGATCTCAAAACCATATACATCGTTATTGACGAAACCACCTCCGGTAAGAGCCTGCGGGCCGATGCAGAGAGGGTCATCAATATTTTCAAGGACCGCATAAAACTGGTCTGGATGCAGGGGTTGTCCATGGGCGAGTTGGAGAGTCAGCTTGCCATCCTGCCGGAACAGAGTGCGGTCCTGCTGGCCACGTTCAGCCGCGATCGGTTAGGGCAGTCCTTTACGTTCAACGAGACACTTTCGCGCATGTACAAGGTTTGCGAGCGACCAATTTACAGCCTGTTTGATTTCTATCATGGCAACGGCATCGTCGGCGGCATGCTGACATCCGGCAAGTTTCAGGGAATCATGGCGGCCGAACTTGCCATTCGTGTCATGAACGGTGAGGACCCCGACACTATTCCGGTCATTCTGCAAAAGGCCAACCGGTACATGTTCGATTTTGCTGAAATGGATCGATTCGATTACACGGTGGAGAGTCTGCCTCCCGACAGCATTGTCATCAATGTCCCGGAACCCATCTACGAAGAGAACAAATATGAAATTCTGGCCGTGGCCGGACTTCTGCTTTTCATGTCTGCTGTCATTATCACGCTGCTTGCCAACAACCGGGCCAGGAAGCAGGCTGAGGCAGAGCTTGAAGAACTCAACCGCTATCAGGAAACCCTTATCGACCAGCGGACCGAGGAACTCACCCTTCGCTCCAGGGAACTTGAAATTGCCAACTATGAGCTGAAAAAGCTTGGCGATCTCAAGACCGCGGTTCTCAATACTGTTTCCCACGACCTGCGTACCCCGCTGACTTCAGTTCTCGGTTTCTGCAAGATCATTGACCGTGATTTCAAGCGATTCTTCCTGCCTATGTGTGAAGGTGTCGAGGAACTGGAAGGCAGGGGGGGACGGATCAGGAGCAACCTCAATATTATTGAGCAGGAAGGCGAACGTCTGACCCGCCTGATCAACGATTTTCTCGATCTTTCCAAGATTGAATCGGGCCGCATTGCCTGGAACGACGTCTCGGTCAATCCCGCTGAATTGATCAATCAGAGTGTGCCAGTACTTGAGGGTTACTTCTCTGACTCCGGTGTTTCCCTGAATATCGATATCAGGGGAGATCTACCCCTGGTTGTAGCTGATCCTGATCGCCTGTTGCAGGTCTTCAACAACCTTGTCGGGAATGCCGCCAAGTTTACCGAAGAAGGCAATGTCACGGTTACTGCCGAGACAACAGAAGGGGGCTGGCTGAAAGTCGAGGTCTCCGACACCGGTGTCGGCATCCCAACCGATGAAGTCGGTCGTATTTTCGAAAAATTCTATCAGGTCTGCCAAGATGAAACCGCCATGGAAATTTCACGCGGCAGCGGCATGGGCCTGGCCATCTCCAAACGAATCGTCGAGCACTACGGCGGAGAGATTACTGCCGACAGTACCCCTAATCATGGTTCGTCTTTTACTTTCACCATCCCTTCCGCCGGTTAACAAGTCCCGCTTATTCCATTCCCCGTTTGAGGCAATCTCCTTGGACCTGTGAGCAGGTTTGGTGTAATTGTCCCCAATCGGCACGTTAACTCAGCCTGGGACCGCAATTGAAGATAGCCTTCTGCACACCGTTCAAACCCGTCAATCATCCGAGTATTTCTGGTGATGTGACCATTGCCCGCGATCTCTACGAGACGCTGCGGGGCTTTGGGCATGAGGTGGTGCCGGTGGAATACTTCCCTGCCAAGAAGATCTATTGGAAACCCGGCAAATGGGCTGGTGCAAGATCGGCCTTGAACAAGATGATGCAACATGCGCAAGGTGCGGATTGCTGGCTGACTTATGGTAGTTACTATAAGGTGCCGGATGTCTTCGGGCCGGTGGTAACAAAACGGCTCGGGCTTCCGTATTTCATATTTCAGGCTTCTTATGCCGAGAACCGGGCCAAGCGGATTTCGACATGGCCGGGGTTTGCTCTCAATCGGCGAGCCATGCTCCGGGCCGATCACATATTCTGCAACCGCATGAACGATGTTCACGGCTGCGGCAAGCTGCTGCCGGAGGACCGTTACACCTATGTGAAGCCGGGACTTCCCGGTGGCCTGTTCGAGCGCGATGAAGCGGCCCGGCCGCGGCTTCGGGCCGAGTGGGATGCGGGCGATTCGGCGGTCGTTGTCACGGCGGCCATGATGCGTCACGGCGTCAAGGCCAAGGGGTTGCAGTGGGTGATCAAGACCTGCGCCGACCTGGTGGCCAGGGGTCGCGACCTGAAGCTGGTGGTGGCCGGAGACGGACCGCGTCGGGGCGAGATGGAGGCTTTGGCTGGCTCCCTGCTCAAGGACCGGGTACGGTTTGTGGGCATGGTGGATCGTGAGGCTCTGAGCGGCGTTTTCAGTGCGGGTGACCTGTTTGCCTTTCCCGGTCTGGAGGAAAGTGTGGGCATGGTCTATATTGAGGCCCAGCGATGTGGATTGCCGGTAGTCGCCACCGATGACGAAGGCGCGCCTTACGTCATCGACCATGGTCAGTCCGGTATTGTCACCTCCGTGTCCCGGACCGAGTTCACCGAAGGCGTGGACCGGCTTGTTACCGATGTTGAATTTCGAAAGCAACTGGGCGCACAGGCCATTGATTACGCAGAGCAGAGCCACAGCGCAGACACCAATTATCGAGAGATGGAACGGATCATGGAAATAATCGTGAACGAGCGGAGATCAAGATAGTGACAACATATTTTTGTATGCGACACGGCCTGACCGAGTGGAATCAGGAATCGCGCATTCAGGGCAATACCGATACCAGCCTGTGCGATGAAGGCAGGGAGATGGCCCAAAAATGGGCTGAGTCCCTGGCTGAGCACACTTTTGACTATATTCTGACCAGTGGGTTGAAGCGGGCGCGGGAGACGGCTGAGATCATAAATGAGGTCCTGGGACTTCCCATTCAGGATGACCCCCGGCTGGCTGAACAGGACTGGGGTGACTGGACGGGGCTGACCAAAGCTCAACTCAAGAAGGCGGCCTGGAAGAAAGTGCAGCAGCAGGAAAAGCAGGGTTTCGAATTCCGTCCGCCCGGTGGCGAGAGCCGCAACGAGGTGCTCATGCGTGCCTGCGACGCCCTTCTGGATTTCAATGCCGAACATAAAGATGCATCGGTGCTGGTGGTCACCCACAACGGCGTGATCAAATGTCTTTCCTACATCCTGTCCGGTCTCGAATTCATGCCCGGCGACCCGCTGCCCATCGAGCCGTATTGTCTGCACCGCATAGAATGTCTGGAAAATGAACTGGCCATCGGCGAACTCAACATAAAACTGTAATGCGCATCGTTCAATATTGTCAGCATGTCCTCGGAGTGGGACACTTTCATCGCAGCCTGGAGATCGCCAAGGCCCTTGCGCCCCATGAGGTCGTTCTGGTCACCGGCGGGGCCGAGCTTAGCTTCAACCTGCCCTCCAATGTCCGTCAGGTGCAACTGCCCGGCCTGATGATGGATGCTGATTTTTCCAAATTCATTCCGGTGGAGGACCACGCGGATGTGGACGAGGTGCTTGTCCGTCGCCTGGCGATGTTCAGGGAGCTGATGGCCGAGGTTCGACCCGATATCTTTCTGGTGGAGCTGTTCCCCTTCGGGCGCAAGAAGTTCGGTTTTGAATTGCTGCCCATCCTTGAGAGCGTCAAAGCGGGAGATTATGGCCCGTGCAAGTCCGTGTGCAGCCTGCGCGATATCCTCGTGGAGAAGACGGATCAGGCCAAATTCGAGAACCGGGTGCTTTCGCAGCTCAACCCGTTGTTCGACAGCCTGCTCGTTCACGGTGACCCGGAGCTGATTCGTCTGGAGGAGACCTTTCCGGCCACCAAAGACATCACCATTCCAGTCCACTATACCGGCTACGTCACCCCCGGACCGACTCCCGGCGCGGGTGCGGCCCTTGGTGAAGAGCTTCGACTGTCCGGCATGCCGCTGGTGGTAGCCAGCGCAGGCGGCGGAAACGTGGGCCAGGAACTGCTTCGGGCGATCGTCAAGGCGTCCCTCCTTCTGGCTGAAACCACTCCGCATCGACTGGCGGCTTTCACCGGGCCATATGCCTCCGATAGTGATTTCTTGAGTCTTGCCGAGCTGGCTCTTGGGCATCCCGGCATCAGTGTGCAACGGTTCACCAATCGCTTTCCCGCTTATCTGGATGCTGCCACCCTGTCCGTATCCATGGCCGGTTACAACACCACCATGAATCTTTTGGCCGCCGGGACGTATGGTCTCGTGCTGCCTTTCGACCAGAACCGGGAGCAGCGCATGCGTGCCGAGCGTATCGAAAAGACCGGTGCGCTCAAGGTTCTTGAAGAGAACGATCTTTCCCCTGCCCTGCTTTCCCGGCTGATGGGTGAAGGGCTGACCCGACAGGTAGGGCCGCACGGCATCAATCTGGACGGGGCTAGAGAGAGCGCGCGGATCATCTGCAATATCTGATTGTTTCGAAAAGCAATTATTTGAAGCCGTCCTTATGGGCGGCTTTTATTGTTGGCAAGGGGCGAGAGTGCATAATCATTTGCAACGTTCACCACCGCCTTCTATAGTGCTGGCATAACCAAAGGAGAATCGTATGCTTCTCAAAGGTAAAAAGGCTCTGATATTCGGCGTGATCAATGACCGGAGCATCGCCTACGGCATAGCCAAACAGTTCAGTGAGCACGGGGCGCGGCTGGCGTTCAGTTATGCGGTGGATCCGATCAAGCGACGGCTTGAGCCTATTTCTGAAGAACTGGGTGGCGAGTTCATGTTCAAGTGCGATGTGACCAGCGATGACGAAATCGCGGCAGGCGCGAAGCTGGTCGAAGAGCAATGGGGTGATGTCGATATCCTCGTTCACTCCATCGCCTACGCCAACCGCGAAGACCTTAAGGGACGGTTTATCGAGACCAGTCGCGAGGGGTACAAAGTTGCCCTGGACGTATCATCTTTCTCCCTTGTGGCGCTCTGCCATGCATACGAAGAGCTGCTCAACAGGGGTGGTTCCATCCTGACGCTCAGCTATTACGGTGCGGGTAAGGTGGTGGCCAACTACAATGCCATGGGCGTGGCCAAGGCCGCCCTTGAGGCGTGTGTCCGGTATCTGTCCGTGGATCTTGGTGAGCGCGGAGTGCGTATCAATTCCATCAGCGCGGGGCCGGTCAAGACCATGGCGGCCAAGGGCATTTCCGGGTTCAGCACCATTCTGGACAAGATCGAGGAAAAAGCGCCCATGCACCGGAACATCACCATCGACGATGTTGGTAAATGTGCATTATACTTGGCTTCAGATTTATCTTCAGGTACCACCGGAGACATCATCTTTGTCGATTCCGGTTACAATATCATGGGTGTTTAACAGGCGGTAATTCGTGAAACGGAACAGGAAACAACTCACCATCCTCATCGTCCAGCAGGAGGATTTCGAACGCGAGCGCATGGTCAAGGTGCTTGCCAAGGGCAACATCATTGTCCGGTCTGCCAGCGACGGGAAGGAAGGACTGGAGATGGTCCAGGAATTCACGCCGGATATTTTGGTCACGGACATCGCCCTGCAAAAGCTGGACGGAATTGAACTCATCAAACAGGCCCGCGAAGAGCACCCCGGTATCAAGGTGGTTGTAGCCTTTGGACCATACAGCCCCAAAGCATTGGTGCAGTCCGTCGAGCTAGGTGTGGACTCTTTCCTCCGGCTGCCTGCCGATGGCGTCAAGCTGCGCACGGCGGTCATGAAATGCGCCCGCGACATAGCCCTTACCAGGCGCATGGCCCAGGCCGATTATTCCCTCAGGCAACTGCTCGATTTTTTCCCCACCCCGGCCGTGCTCGTGGATGGCCTGGAAATCACATACATGAATCGCCCCCTGGCCGGGTTTCTCGGCTATGACAATTACGATTCCATCTCCGTGGTGGACATGGGGCTGGAAGATTTCATCGTGAAACTGGGTGATGATGATTACGACGGTCATCACACGGCGTGGATCGAGGCCATCGTCAACGATCCGCTCGACCGCGATCATGTCCTGCACATCGAAAACCCGAGGCATCCCGATGCCCGGGCCAATGCCTTTGCCGTGACCTTCAACCAGTTTCCCGGGTCCGATCTCAAGCTCTTCACTTTCCAGGATGTCAGCGGTCTGGAAGACGAGAAGGCCCATCTCGAAGATGAGGCTTCCACCGATCCGTTGACTCAGGCCCTGAACCGCCGCAGTTTCCTGCGCATGCTCGGACAGGCCGCCGTATCAGGCAAACCTTTTTCGCTGGTCATGTTCGACATCGACCACTTCAAGTCCGTCAACGATACCTACGGGCATGACGCTGGCGATGCCGTGCTGCGTGAAATTTCCCAACTGGTGCGCGACAATGTCCGCGAAAACGACACCCTCGCCCGTTGGGGCGGTGAAGAATTCATGGTCCTGTCCACCAAGTCTGGTATGAAACGCGCCAAACAAATGGCCGAACGACTGCGCAAAGCCATAGAGGAGTTTTCCTTTACCGGCGTACCCCGCCAGATAACTTCAAGCTTTGGCATAGCCATCCATACCACCGGCGAGTCCGGCGAGGATTTGGTAAAACGCGCTGACGAAGCCTTGTATGAAGCCAAGGAAACCGGTCGCAACAAGGTGGTTGTGGGGTAGCCATTAGGAACGACCGCTCTCAGTTTATGGAGATGCAATTATGATTTTGAAGTATATTCTAATTGGTTGGCTTGTACATGTAGGGATTACAGCTCTTGTTTACATTTGGTGCCAACCATCTTTTATTAAAATCATATCCGGCACTGGAGACAATTATCCATTAACGGACCCATTTGATTTGCTTATTAAAGCAAATTTAAAAGGTATTGAGGTGTTATTGCTTGTGGTGCCAATTGCGAATTATTATTCAATATATATGTTCAACAAATGGTTGTCTTTGAATTTACTAGGGAATGATTTTTATGCAGTGAAAATGACATTGTTTGGGCCTGTGTATTACCCGGTTGTAGCATATAAGGCCTCTATGATTAATAAATAGGTATTGTAGACTAGTAGTCTTTCCTTCTCCCCATTCCCAATAATAAAAAGGCGCAGACCACGAGGAAGAGTGGTCTGCGCCTTTTTCATTGGAGCCGCCGAAACGAAACCGGGGAGAATGCTCCGCCGACTCCTGCATACTATTGGAAATTTCTACGTAAGCTGGCTCACACCAATCCCCATGAGGATGGATATCCCGAGCCAGAGGAAAGCCTTGCAGGCTCCCGCCAGACGGCTTTCAGCAACACCCCTTGAATCCTCAGCCTGAAAAAAGTACATCCAATTGAACACTCTCTTGCCCCTCTGCATAATATCCTCCTTTTTGCCCCAAAAGTTGGAAGGACAACCCTGTAATATGCACATGGCCGTAATCGGTCCAATAACAATGCCTGAGACCCCCCATAACGAATCCCGATTGCTCCCCATCAGGAATAGTAATAAGTAGTCCCCATGGAACTCTACCAACTCAGAACATTTGTGGCCGTGGCCGAGGAAGGAAACTTCACCAAAGCGGGCAAGCGCGTGCATGCCACCCAGCCCGCCGTGAGCGCGCACATCAAGGCTCTTGAAGAGGAACTTGGCGTTCAGCTTTTTGATCGCGCCCCGCGTGGTGTGGAGCTGACCAAGGCAGGAAGCGAATTGATGGAAGACGCCATCGAGGTGCTGGCCGCCACCCAGAAACTTCAGGCCCGGGCCGTGACGCTGGGCGGCGAGGTCTCCGGTCGGATTGCTCTTGGGTTGTGTACCGACCCCGCTTATCTCAAGGTGTCAGGGCTGCTTTCCGGCATGGAGAAGAGTTTTCCCAAGCTGAACTTGAAACTTGTACAGGCTCCGTCTGGTGTGATTCTGTGCGATGTCAGGGCCAAGAACCTTGATGCAGGTTTTGTGTTTTCTGGTAACCCTTACGGTGATTTGAAAGCAATCAAGCTGGCTGAGCCGGAGTACTTTATCGCGGGTGCGGCTAAGTGGAAGGACAGGCTGGATACGGCCGGCCCTGATGAGCTTTCGGAATTTACCTGGGTCATGCCAACCAGCTATTGTGCCTTCAAGGAGTTGCAGCTTCAGATTTTCAAGGACCACGCCATAACTCCGGTTCAGACCATCGGTGCGGATAGTGAGGAGGTCATCAGGCCGCTGGTGGTTGAGGGTAAGGCATTGGCCCTGGTTCGTGACGACCAGGTGACCGATCTGCTGGAATCTGGCCAGGGAGCGATATGTTCGTCCCTTGGCCGTCATCCGGTGGAGCTCAATTTTGTCTACCGCAAATCACAGGCTAAAGATCCGGCCCTGGCCGCGCTCATCGAGATCGTGCGCGAAACTTGGGGTGCATGATGGAACTCTATCAGCTCAAGACATTCATCGCCGTGGCCGAGGAAGGCAATCTGACCAAGGCCGCCGAACGCATCTTCGCCAGCCAGCCAGCGGTCAGCGCACACATCAAGGCTCTGGAAGAGGAGCTTGGCGTGCCGTTGTTCCTGCGCACGCCGCGCGGCATGCAACTTACCGAGGCGGGCAAGGGGCTCAAGCTCAAGGCAGACACCATTCTGCTCGCTGCCGAGGACATGGTCAGTCAGGCCAAGACCTATCGCGAGGAACTGACCGGAGACCTCAGGATCGGCTTGAATACGGACTCTGATTTCCTGCGCATCACCGATCTTTTCGACGCCATGTCCGAGACGCATCCAAAGCTCAGACTCAGGCTCCTGCAAAGTTCGTCCGGCCTGATCCTGAAGGATGTCCGCGATCGTAAGCTCGATGCGGGATTCTCTTTTTTCGACAATCCATATGCCGAAGTGACGGCCATCAAGCTCAGGGAAATTCCTGTACGAGTGGTGGCCCCGGCAGCATGGGCTGCCAAGGTCGAGGGCATGTCCATTGACCAGTTGGCGACCATGCCGTGGGTCAAGCCGGATATGGAATGCCCATTCATGCAGATCATTGAGGGCGTGTTCGAGGATTCAGGCATCATGATGACCGATTATATCGAAGCGGACTCGGAAGATGTCATCCGACAGCTGGTCGCAGCGGGCAAGGGCCTTTCGCTCCTCAAGGAGGACGATGCCAAGGCCATGCTCGCGGAGGGCACTGTCGTCATCTGCGACGCCGGGCCGGTGCTGTCGCTGAGCATCAGCTTTGCCTACGCCAAGAGTCGGGAAAACGATCCGCTCATCCGTGCATTGGCCGATGCCATCACTCAGGTCTGGGCTGTGGAAGAAGGCGATGGGGCATGTTCTGTATAGGATTGTCTGGTAGAGATGCTTAATTTGTATGGAATAACAAGAAAATCATAATATATTGATTATAAAGCAGAAAAGACCCCAACTCATCGAGTTGGGGTCTTTTTATTGAAAACTAAGCCGCGATTAGTCGACTTTCTGGTACGCCTTGGGAGCAGCACCGCAGATGGGACATTTCTCAGTGGCTTCGCCGTCCTGGGTGTGGCCGCAGACTGAACAGATGTAGAAGTCGGCTGCTGCGAACTTGTCGCCGCTGTCTTCGAGGGCAGCGGTGTAGAGTTCGGCGTGGATCTTCTCGGCCTCGTTGGCGAAACCGAAGTAGCGCAGGATGGCGTTCTCGCCTTCTGCCTTGGCGTCTTCCATCATGGCCGGGTACATGGACTTGAACTCGAATGTTTCGCCTTCAATGGCGGCTTTCAGGTTGTCCTCGGTGGAACCGATGCCTTTCATGAGGCGCAGGTGAGCATGGGCGTGGATGGTTTCAGCAGCGGCGGCGGCGCGGAACAACTTGGCAACTCCGGGCTTGCCCTCAGATTCTGCCTTGTCGGCAAAGGCGAGGTACTTGCGGTTGGCCTGGGACTCTCCGGCAAAAGCGTCTTTCAGATTCTCTAAAGTCTTGCTCATTTGATTGCTCCTGATGGGTTGTTGTGGACCAATGTGCTTGGTCATTGAAATATTGTGAATGTCTTATCTGCTGAATTGAACTAACTAGTAATGATTCTTATTTAGAATTGCAAGGGAAAAATTCAACTTACAATTAGATACTCAATCACGGTGTTGCTGGCAATAAAAGAGCCGCCTTTATTCGGGTGGAAAGGATGAAATACCCGGATAAAGGCGGCTCTAACCCGCTTGGTGGGGGAGTGAATCTCCCTGAAATTTATGCGCTTCTGGTGAAAAGCGTCAGTGCGAATGAGGCCATACTGGCAACGGCTGTTGCACTGTAGCGGCGAAAATTGATTTTGGGGGTACGAGTTGCTTGGGGACGATTGGTGCGTTCACGCATTGCCATCATCAACAGTCGGGTGTCACATTCCATGCTCATTTGATTTCTCCTTTCCTTTGCCGTCTCGCGGGCGTTTTTCCATATCTGCACATCTACGGAACCCGCGGTAATCAATCCAATTGTTTTGTTTGATGGAGTCGTTCAGTATTTCTGATGATGTTTACGTTCTTCATCAGTTTGGGTAATTGACTTTTTAAAGCTCCTGCTTCAAAAGGGACTTATGGAACTCTACCAACTCAAAACTTTTGTGGTTGTTGCCGAGGAAGGACATCTGACCCGCGCTTCCGAGCGTTTGAACGCCAGTCAGCCTACGGTCAGTGCGCATATCAAGGCTTTGGAGGAGGAGCTTGAGACCAAGCTTTTCATTCGCACGCCAAAGGGCATGCGGCTGACAGAGGCGGGCGAACGACTCAGGGACAAGGCCATCTCTGTCCTTCAGGCCGCCAGGGAGTTCAAGCTCGAAGCTAGAAATATGGGTGACGAGCTGGTGGGCGATCTGTCCCTCGGTCTCAACACCGATGCGGAATACTTGCGCGTAGTACCGCTCCTGACTTCTCTGGGTGAACAGCATCGCAAGATCACCCTTCAGATTCAGCAACGGGCGAGTACGTCTGTTCAGGGAGCTATCCGCAAAGGAACCCTTGATTGCGGTTTTATCTTCGGTCAGCCGCGTCATTCCGAGATCCATGCCGTCCATCTTGAGACCACCCAATTCTACGTGGCCGTGCCGGACATCTGGAAGGACCGTATAAAGGGCGGCCTGAAAGCTTTGTCTGAACTTCCCTGGATCATGGACCCGAGCGACAACCCTCTTCAGAAGCTGATCGATCCTTTTTTACTGTCCCGGAACATCAAGCCCTCTAGCCGATTTGAAGTGGACGGTGATGAAGTCATCCGTGTTCTTGTCGCAGCAGGCAAAGGCGTATCCTTTCTGCGTGAAAATGAAGTCAAAGCCGCCAATCGGATCGGCCAGAAGGTTCATGCTGTTCCTTTTGACGAACTCTCCATCGACCTTCACTTTGTCTGCCTGCAACGTCGCGACCAGGACCCGGTCATGCGGGCTGTCATCGAGCACGTGAAAAAAGTCTGGGAAGTGGAATAAACCGCCCCATCCCGACCTTGATAATTCCCCCGATTTTCCTTACATCGTGAACATCCCACAAACATAAAGGGGAACTCATGAAAATATTAGTTGTCGGTTCCGGCGGACGCGAGCACGCATTGTGCTGGAAACTCGCCCAGAATCCCAAAGTTGACAGAATCATATGTGCACCGGGTAACGGCGGTACCGCCCAGATCGGTGAAAACGTCGCAATCAAGGATGACGATATCCCGGCCATTGTCGCACTGGCCAAGGAATTGGAAGTCGCCCTGGTCGTGGTCGGCCCCGAAGTGCCCCTGGTGCTCGGTCTGGAAAACGCGCTCAAGCTCGAAGGCATTCCCTGCTTCGGTCCCAGCGCCTACCCTGCCAATCTGGAAGGTTCCAAAGCCTTTTCCAAGAACGTCATGGCCGACGCCGGTGTTCCCACCGCTGCGTTCCGTGTTTTTGACGAGTTCGATCAGGCAGTGGCTTTCATCAAGGAACAGGGCGCACCCATCGTGGTCAAGGCCGACGGTCTGGCTGCGGGTAAGGGCGTTATTGTTGCCGCCACCGAGGAAGAAGCCATCGAGGCCGTCAACGACATGATGGTCAAACAGGTCTTCGGCGCAGCCGGTGAACGTGTTGTCATCGAAGAAGCTCTCGCCGGTGAGGAAGCATCGTTCCTGGCTTTCTGCGACGGCAAGAACTACGCGCTGCTCCCTTCCAGTCAGGATCACAAGGCCGTCTATGAAGGCGACACCGGCCCCAATACCGGTGGCATGGGTGCATACTCCCCTGCCCCGATCCTGCCCAAAGAGAAATACGAAGAGACCGCCGAACTTTGCATCAAACCCATTCTTCGCCACATGGCCGCCAAGGGCGAACCCTTCAAGGGCGTACTCTATGCCGGGTTGATGTATACTGCAGACGGCCCAAGCGTACTCGAATACAATGTCCGTTTCGGTGATCCCGAATGCCAGCCGCTGCTCATGCGCCTTGAGACCGACCTGCTCGAAATCATGTTCGCATGTATTGACGGCAAGCTCGACCAGATCGAGGTCAAGTCCAGCCCGCAGACCGCTTGCGGCGTTGTCATCGCAGCCGAGGGTTACCCCGCCTCCTACCCCAAGGGCATGGAGATCACGGGCCTCGAAGATGCCGATGCCATGGAAGGAGTCAAAGTCTTCCAGGCCGGAACCAAGGCCGAGGGCGACAAGATCGTCACCTCCGGCGGCCGCGTACTTTGTGTTACCGCGCTGGGCGACGATCTGGCTGCAGCCCAGAAGAAGGCTTACGAAGCCGTGGACAAAGTTCATTTCGACAAGAGCTACTACCGCCGCGATATCGCCGATAAAGGCCTAAAGCGGATCAAATAGATTTAGGAGAAAACTATGCCTCAAGTTGCCATTTTCATGGGTTCCATTTCCGATGAGGAAAAGATGCGCCCCTGTTCCGATCTGTTGAAAGAGCTGGGTGTGGACCACGTTTTTACCGTGTCTTCTGCCCACCGTACTCCCGAGCGTACTGCCAAGCTGGTGGCCGAGTATGAAGCCGACGGCTGTCAGGTCTTCATCTGCGCTGCCGGACTGGCTGCTCACCTGGCCGGTGCCGTGGCTGCCAAGACCACCAAGCCTGTCCTTGGTGTACCGCTGGCCGCTTCACCCTTTGGCGGCATGGACGCCATGCTGGCCACCGTGCAGATGCCTCCGGGATTCCCGGTCGGCACTCTGGCTCTCGACAAGGTCGGTGCCAAGAATTCCGCATGGTTTGCCGCCCAGATTCTTGCTCTGCATGATGATGGTTTGGCTGCAAAGATTCAGGAAGCTCGCGACGGCTTCAAGGCCTCGGTTGAGAAGGCTGCTGCCTCTCTGTAGATCGGCGCTTTCATAAGAAAAGAAAAACGCCCCTGCTCATCGAGTGGGGGCGTTTCTTTTTTTAGAGATACGGAGTGGGGTAAGTGGCTACATCCACTTGTCGAACCAGGTCTGGAACATGAGCAGGTTCCAGATCCGGTATTGGTTGTCCCGTTTGCCGGACATGTGGTCGGTGAGCTGGCGGGTGACCTCGTCCGGGTTGAAGAGCCCCTGCTTCCTGAGATGTTCGGGGCTGAGCAGGTCGTGGGCCCAGGTTCTGAGCGGGCCTCGCAGCCAGTCGTCTATGGGGATACCAAAACCCATTTTCGGGCGTTCAACGAGATTTTTCGGGACGTGCTTGTAGAGGATGGAGCGGAGGATGCGTTTGCCCTCCTTGCCCTTGAGCAGCATGGGGAGCGGTAGTCTCCAGGCGAACTCGATGACGCGGTGGTCGAGGAAAGGTGCGCGGGATTCAAGGGCCACGCCCATGGTCGCGCGGTCGACCTTGTGGAGGATGTCGCCGGGCAGATAGCTGACCGAGTCCATGTACTGCATCCAGCGGGTGTAGTCGGTCAGGTGCGGCCATGTTTCGCGGTTGTCGAGGACCGTGCGTGGTTCGGCTCCCTTGCAGAGCAGCGAGGTGGGTTCCAGCCATGTGGAGGCCAGTCGTTTGTATAGTTCTTCGCGGCTCTCGGCAGAAAGTATGTCGGCCAGCTTGTGCGCCTTGTTTCCGGCCAGGCGAACGCGTCCGGCGTGGGGTACCAACTCCCCTGCCAGCCGGAAGAGAGAGTCGTATCCACTGGGTGGGACGAGGCGAGCGCCATCTGCGGCAATGGACCTGAGTGCGGTCGGAACGTCCTTGATTTTATCCCAGACGGAAGGAGCCCAGAAGTGGCGGTTGTAGCCTGCGAAGGTCTCGTCGCCGCCATCTCCGGTCAGGCAGACCGTGACGTGCTTGCGGGTCAGTTCGGCCACCAGATAGGTGGGGAGCTGGGAGGCGTCGGCGAATGGTTCGTCGTATAGTTCGGGCAGGCGCGGAATGAGATTCAGGATGTGGTCCGGCGTGACAAATAGCTCGGTGTGATCAGTGCCGAGATGTTGGGCCACCCGTTTGGCGTCGGCGGATTCGTCGTAATCCTTGTCGGAAAAACCGATGGTGAAGCTCTTCACCGGCCGGTCGGACTCGGCCTGCATGAGGGCGGTGATCAGTGATGAATCGATGCCGCCGGAAAGAAGTGCGCCCAGCGGTACGTCCGAGAGCATCTGATTCCTGACCACATCGCGCAGCAGACCTTCGAGGTGGTCGGCAGCCTGCCCTTCTCCGCCGGTGAACGGGTTGGACTGGGCGGTGCTCACCACATCGCGCATGGACCAGTATGGAGTCGGAGCCAGCGTGGTCGGGAACTGGGCCTTGATGGACAACAGGTGCCCGGGTTCGAGCTTGTAGGTGTTTTTGTATATGGAGCGCGGTTCCGGCACGTATTGGTAGCGCAGGAAAAGGGACATGGCTTCCATATCCATCTCTGGTTCGAAATAGGGATGCGCCCGAAGGGCCTTGAGTTCTGAACCGAAGACCACTCCCCTGCCCGCCAGGCCATAGTAGAGCGGCTTTTCGCCCATGCGATCACGGGCAAGGTGCAGGACGCGCAGTTCCGTGTCCCAGAGGGCAAATGCGAACATGCCCGTGAACCGGGTCAGCGCGGTTTCGATGCCCCAGGCCTGGAAAGCGGCCAGCATGACCTCGGTGTCTGAGTCGCTGCGCCACGGCAGGAACGGACCGCCCTGCCCCTCCAGTTCCTTGCGGAGTTCAAGAAAATTGTAGATTTCGCCGTTGTGGATAAGGACGAATCGACCACCCGCGCTCTTCATGGGCTGTGCGCCGGAGTCTGTCAGGTCGAGGATGGAGAGCCGCCGGTGGGCAAGGCCGAGGCCGGTTTCCGGGTCAGCGTAAGTGCCAGACGCATCCGGGCCGCGATGGGCCAGAGTGTTGGCCATGCGACCGGACAGGGCCAGCAGCTCTTTCGCGTTTCCGGTCATGCCGGGATTTATGAAACCAGTTATTCCGCACATCTCACGGACTTATCTATCAGTCTGTCCGGGCTTTGGGCAAATCATTATTCCCCGCATCAAACTTGCCCCCCCTTGTCCTTTCGCGTATTTGGGTCGGGAGAAAGTTATGGCGACAACCAAAAGACATACCAAGACTTCCGGTCCGGTGCAGAATCATGCGCACGACGGGGAACCGCAATTCAGGGCGGGCAAGGAATCCAGGCGATTCATCCGGACGTTGATCTGGGTGTTGATCGTTGGTGGCATGTTCATGGTGGGACAGGGGTTGCGCTATCATTTCAACCTCACACAGATCGAGGAAATCAAGGCAGAGACCGACAAGCTTTACACCTCGGTGCTCGGGCCGGACATCGGGCAGTCGCCCTTTGGCAGGTTGCAGTTCGAGCACGGCAAGCTGATGGCCACCCGCCGTATCGGGCTTGATCCCTTGAGCGTGCTTGCCGCCATGAGCCGTCCGGACATGATAAGTCTGCGTCTTGAAGGGCTGGTTCTGACCGGAAAAAGAGGGAAAGCGCGAGGTTTCTTCGGCCCCAACGTGGACCGCTTCGACGAGTATCTCGACCAGTTATCCGACGACGAGCAATATTTCTTTTCCCTGGAAAAACGTGAAGAAGTCTTCGGCGGAATTCTTTTCAGCCTGATCGTGGAGCCCAAGTAGCATGGCTAAACGAAGGCAATACTTGTGGAGCTCATGGCCCGCCGCATCGCAGCAGCGATTATTCAAATTCATGTTGCTGGCATTCTGCTGCCTGTTTTTCTCCGTGTTAGTCGGACTTAATCTCTTCACCAATGCCCTGAACAAGCAGATAGAAGAGAGCAAGGAACAGTATGTCCGCATTGTCCCCATTGTTAAGGACATCAAGGCCATTCGCGCCCAGCAGGGAGATCTGGTTCACCTGCCCGTGGAGGAAACGGTCTGGAGAATCATTGATGATCTGTTAATGGAGGAAAATCTTATCTCCATTCGCACCACTCGCCTCAACGAAGACGAAACCGGCATTCAGGTGACGTTCAGCAGGCTCTCCCTGACCAAGCTGACGGGTTTCCTGAACGCCCTGCGCGAGAGGGGCAGTCTCCAGACGCCGGATTGCACCTTGACCCGAAATCCCGACGATCCGCGTTTGGCTGACGCGCATTTCGTCCTGGCCCGGTGATCGGAGCTGTTTATGGCAAAAGTCTACCGCAAATCATCCTCGCTGCCAGGCCGTATTCTGGTCCGGCTGTTCCTGACCATCATCGGTTTTATAATTGGTATTGCCCTGTTCACGCCCTGGGATAAGATCTGGGCGTCCGCCCTGGCTTCTGTGGACGAGGAATTGCCTACCATCGGCCTGACCTGGGACAGAATCGACCACGACGGTCCCTTCGGATTCCGGGTGCGCGATTTCAGGATCACGGTGGCCCAAACGCCCGGCGATCTTCATTTTGAGTATGCTTATGTCAAGATGGGATTCTCGCCGCTGGCCAATGTTCAGCTTAATACAGGTGGTTCCAAGTGCCAGCTCGATCTATACTCAAACGGTTCTTTCGAGTTTGAAGGCGACCTAAATCTCACCTATCTGCTTGGATATGCCGACTTCAAGGGCATCCTGCGCACCTCGGGCAAGCTCTTCCTGCCGGCAGGATCCGTGCTTCCCAAGAAGGGCTGGGTGGACATCCGCTCACAGCAGCTGATCCTGCCCGGCGACAAGTCCATCGAAGACCTCGCCTTCACCGCTGAAATGAAGGGCGCAGACATGGACATCCGCGACTTTTCCATGCGGTTGCCGCTAACCTATAAATCAGCCGGTACCGCCATTCTTGACCCGGAAAATCTTTACCGAACTACCTTCAAGCTCCAGGGCGATATGACTGTCGGCAAGGAGTCGTTTCCATACGAGGTTGAAGGGACTTTGAGCGACGCTATCTGGTAAAATTTGTGATTTCAAAACGAAAAACGGGCTGGCTCCATGTGGAGTCAGCCCGTTTTTTTGTATCGTTGTGGGGCGATTTAGCTGACAGCTTTGGCGCCTGCTTCAATGGCCTTGGTGTTGGCCGGGATGAGCTTGTGGTAGGCTGGGGAGATCACGTTTTCGAGTGATGCTACGACGGCATCAAGGGTGATGATTCCGGTTGCCTGTACGTATGCTCCGAGGGCGACCATGTTGACCATGCGTGCGTTGCCGAGTTCGTCGGCAATGTCATTCAAGGGCACGCCAAAGCACTTGAGCCGTTCAGTGTCGGCCAGGTCCATGTCGATCAAGGATGAGTTGATGATATGGACGCCGCCGTCCTGAACCCGAGGCTGGAACTTGTCTAGCGACGGGCGATTCATGGCGATGAGCGACTGCGGGCTGTGGATGATGGGCGAGCCGATTTCTTCCTCGGACAGGACCACCGTACAGTTGGCGGTACCACCACGCATTTCCACGCCGTAGACAGGGATGTAGGTGACGTTAAGGCCATCGTTCATGCCTGCGTATGCAAGCAGGTTACCGATGAGCAGGACGCCCTGGCCGCCGAATCCGGCTATGATTGTGTCGATGTAACGCATTAGCAGACACCTCCGTCTTCGGTGATATCCTTGTACACGCCGAGCGGGAAGTAGGGGATCATCTCGGTCTGAATGCGTTCATTGGCCTGAAGCGGTGTCATCTTCCAGTTTGTGGGACAGCCGGAGAGCAGTTCGACAAAGCCGAAGCCGGTTCCGTTGGTCTGGCACTCGAAGGATTTCTTCAGGTATTTTTTGGCAGTGCGGATGTTCTTGATGGAGTCGAGAGAACCGCGTGCGGCGTATGCCACACCGCCGAGTGAGGCGATGATTTCGGACATGCGAATGGGCGAACCCTGGGTGGTTTCGCAACGTCCTGTGGGGCTGGTGGTGGTCTTCTGACCGATGAGGGTCGTCGGAGCCATCTGGCCGCCGGTCATGCCGTAGACAGTGTTGTTGACGAAAACCACGGACATGTTTTCACCGCGGTTGGCGGCGTGCATGATCTCGGCCATGCCGATGGATGCGAGGTCGCCGTCACCCTGATAGGTGAAGACGAAGCTGTCCGGGCGGGCGCGTTTGAGGCCGGTTGCAACGGCGGGTGCGCGACCGTGCGGTGATTCCACGGCATCAACATTGAGGTAGTTGTAGAGGAAGACCGAGCAGCCGATGGAGGTTGCCATGAGGGTCTTTTCTGCCAGGCCCATTTCGTCAAGGAGCTCACCTACCAGCCTGTGGGCGATGCCGTGATGGCAGCCGGGGCAGTAATGGGTGGCGCGATCGATGACGGATTCGGGCTTATCGAATACGATTTTTTCGTTCATTTCAGACATATTATTTCCCCTCCAGGCATTTGAGGATCGGTTCCTCGAGTTCATCCGGGGTGGGCAGGTTGCCGGGATAGATGGGGTAGAAGTCCGAGTCGGCCACCGTGCGGATAGCGAGGCGGACATCATCGACCATCTGACCGAGGTTGTGTTCAATGGTCAGGAAGCGTTTACCCTGCTCAGCCAGTGCCTTGAGGTCTTTGCTGGGGAACGGGTAGAGCGTGATGGGACGGAACAGGCCGACCTTTTTGCCTTCCTTGCGGAACTTGCGGACCGCGGATTTGGCGATGCGGCCGATGGAACCGTAGGCGCAGATAATAAGATCGGCGTCTTCGCATTCGAACTGCTCGCATTCGGAGAGGTCTTCCCAGGCGTCGTACTTGGCCTGGAGATGCTTGTTCTGTCCGGCCAGTTCGCCTTCCATGAGGAAGAGCGACTTGATAAGGCGCTTCTCGCGATCAGCGGTTTTGCCGGTGATTGCCCAGTCGCGGCCTGCTTCTTCGTCGATATTTTCAGGTACCCACGGATCGATTGGTTCTTTCATCTGGCCGAGGATGGCGTCGCCGAGGATGAGGACCGGAGTGCGGTGCTCAAAGGCGATGTCAAAGGCGCGGATGGTCAGGTCATAGGCTTCCTGGACAGTTCCGGGAGCCATGGTGAAGTGACGATAGTCGCCGTGACCGCCGCCGCGTGTGGATTGGTAATAGTCACCCTGGGCCGGGCCGATGTCGCCAAGACCCGGTCCGCCACGGTTCATGTTTACGATGACCGCCGGAACTTCGCTTCCTGCCATGTAGGAGATCGCTTCCTGCTTCAGGGACATGCCCGGTGAAGAGGAAGAGGTCATGGAACGGACGCCGGATGCGGCAGCACCGAGCAGCATGTTGGCTGCGGCCACTTCGGATTCGGCCTGTACGAAATCGCCGCCCGCCTTGATCATCTCTGTGGACATGAATTCCGGGATGTCGTTCTGGGGGGTGATCGGGTAGCCGAAGAAGCACTTGCACTTGGCTGCCAGGGCGCCACGGGCGATGGCCTCGTTGCCTTTGACGAAAATGCGTTCTGGTTTTTTAGTCATATTATTTGCCCCCTTTTTTCTTGGGGGTTCTGTAAACTTTGATTGCCACATCCGGGCAAATCATGGCGCATGATGCGCAGCCGGTACATTTGTCCGCATCGGCTTCGGGAACCTCGGCGACTTTGTAGCCGCTGACGTTGAACCGGTCCGACTGGACAATGATGTCGACAGGACAGACGGTAGTACAGAGGAGACATCCTTTGCACCGATCTTCCTGGACCTCGATTCGAGACATGTATTACTCCAGTTTTGTTAATAAAAATATTCTGGACAGCAATTATTTAATTAGCATCGCATCTCCGTAAGAGAAGAAGCGGAAGCCATTTTCCAACGCATGACTATAGGCAGAAAGAATAGTTTCCCTACCTGCAAGAGCCGAGATCATAATGATGAGTGATGATTCTGGCAAATGAAAGTTGGTCAGAATCCCGTCTATGACATTAAATTTGTAACCCGGAGAGATGAAAATATCCGTTTCACCTTTGAATTCAATTATTTCTCCGCACTCCCTGAACATACCTTCCAGCGTGCGAGCACTTGTGGTCCCAATGGCAAAAACCGGTCTGCCCTCTTCCTTGGCCTTGCGTATGGCCCGTGCGGTTTCCTCAGGAACTTCAATGTATTCATGATGCATCTGGTGCATGCGGATGTCTGCGCAACGCACCGGGCTGAACGTCCCATAGCCCACATAGAGCGTGACTTCGGCCCACTCAAATCCTTTGTCTGCCATTTTCTGGCGGAGTTCCGGCGTGAAATGCAGTCCTGCTGTGGGCGCGGCCACGGAGCCGGTTTTGGATTCGTCCGAATAGGTAGTCTGGTACCGCTCTTTGTCAGCTTCCGAGTCAGGGCGCTTGATGTAGGGCGGCAAGGGCAGGTGGCCCATTTCGTTGAAGATGGCCTTGAGATCACCCTTCCACTCAAGCTCAACTTGCCATTTGCCGAAATGCCCAGCTTCTTTTGCCACCAGCCGGAAATCATCTGAAAAGGTAATGGTAGTTCCAGGCTTCGGTGTCTTGGATGCGCGCAACAACCCTTCGGCGGATGCGGACTGCCAGCCGTCGTTTTCGACGGGAGTGATAAGCGGCAGCGGGGTTAAAAGCAGAAATTCAACGCGACCACCTGTAGGCTTCATGCCGAATATACGGGCAGGAATCACGCGTGAGTTGTTGGCCACCAGCAGGGCGTTGTCTGGCAGGTGGTCGATGAGATCCGTGAAGTCTGCCGTGGTCAGCGAATCCTCGGCCCGATTGACAACGAGCAGCCTTGAGCCGTCGCGTCGATCAGCCGGTTCCTGGGCGATCTGGGCTTCGGGAAGCTCAAAATTATAGCTTTCAAGTAGGTAATCTGCGGGTATTTCCATAATATTTTCCGAGTTCAGAGTGCGTTTTGTCTTTTACAACACCTCGAATTTCTACGATATCTTTTTCTTTTCCAATGATTACAGTCAACTAAGTATAAAGGCGCTTAGGATAGGCTTTTGACTTGATATTGACCGTATTCATGGTATTTCAATATATATGAATTGGCTTTCAGTGGCTGAGATAGCTAAACTTACCAGAATACCTGCACCGACCGCCCGTAGGTACGCGTCCCTGTTCAAGGATTTCCTTGGCGGACGCAAGATGGGACGTGTCACCAAGTATCCCGATGAGTCCGTTGTCGTCTTCGAACGAATCTCCCGTCTGTATGGCGAAGGTAAGGTCACGGCCGAAATCGATGACGCCCTGAGAGCAGAGTTTCCCAGGACCATCGACGTAGAGCACCAGGCCCAGCCTCCGGCGCAACAGACTGAGGTTTACGCTGAGCTTGCCACTTCGTTTAACACCGTAATCGGCAAGGTCGCCACGTGCATGGAAGTGATCGCCGATCAGAAATCCATCATCGACAGCCAGCAGGATGATATTCACAAGCTAAAGACGGCCTTTGTTCTCCTGGCGCGCAGCCAGAAGAAGATGAAGCAGTTGCCGGCTGGATTGGACATCATGCCTGAAGAATTCCTTCAGCAAACTCAAGCACTTGAACAAAAAGATGCCGAGATTGAAGAGATGGCGCTAAAGCTCACCTTCGACACTTCGGATATCAAGGCCAAACTCCAGATTCTCGAATCCGAACTGGTTCGCCTCAGAAAGGATCGTCGCGAGATGGAGAAATACCTTCAAGACAAGATAGAGCGCCTCAAGGGCTCTGCATCATAAGCTTTTTTGGCCGGTGTTTTGTTTCCGGCTTCGCTGCTTCAATAACTCCAAGGACGTCCAGGAGGACACTATGCGTTCTTTCATCAAACTGATTTTACCTCTCATCATTCTCGGTATGTTCGCAGCCTGTACCACTACTGGTACTACCAGTTCTTCCAGCGGAACAAATGGCGCTCAGGTAGCAGAGTACGAGGAGCCGGATTCTTATTATGATTTCGATGACATCATGATCCCCAAGGAAATTTCCTACGATGAGGATGCCTCCTACAAGCTCGATAATGCCAAGTTCAGTGCTTCCATCATGAAATTCACGGGCCGCGTCGAGGTTCTTGAGCTCGTGCAGTATTTTGTCAACAACATGGCCAAAGACAATTGGACTTTGATCTCCAATAACAAGGCCAGCAAGGTTCATGTCCTTAATTTTGAGAAGTTCAACAAGAGCTGCGTCATTCATGTGGACGACAGCTTCGGCTCCGCAACCACCACGATTTTCGCTGTGGAGGTCAAGGACGCCGGGGACTCCAAGGGCAAATAACTCATGCAACCGCATTACCGATTCGCCGGATACATGGGCAAGCGTGTCCATCTCGGTGTAACTGGCTCCATTGCCGCTTATAAGACGCTCGACCTCTTGCGAGCATTTCAGGAAGCGGACTGCATAGTCTCCGCCACTCTGACAGAATCATGTACCAAATTCATCCAGGGTCTCAGCTTCGAGGCCCTTGGGGCTTCGCCTGTTTATACTTCCATGTTTGACGGTGGCCCCAAGGCCGATACCGCATTTGGTCATCTTGAACCAGGTCAGACTGCGGATGTGATGCTCATTGCTCCAGCCTCGGCCAACACCATTGCCAAGCTTGCATATGGTCTTGCCGACGACATGTTGTCCTGTCAGGCATTGGCATTTCCCGGTCCCAAGATCGTGGCCCCGGCCATGAATC
>Ga0209692_10001343_pt1 | contig 34524 bp, 29 predicted proteins | sample tdDd472_FD_187129 | JGI IMG/M metagenome (GOLD analysis project Ga0209692, IMG submission 187129) | Marine sediment microbial communities from the Atlantic coast under amendment with organic carbon and nitrate - tdDd47.2 (SPAdes)... | ecosystem: Environmental > Aquatic > Marine > Coastal >...
ATCAACTGGTGGTGGGACTTTGGCGACCCTCTCAGCGGTGGTGCCAACAATTCATTCTTCCAACATCCTCAACATGAGTTTAGCGCTCCGGGTTTTTACTTTGTATCACTCATCGTATGGAACGTGGAATTCTGTTCAGACACTATAGTTAAGATAGTAGAAGTTTTGGAGAAACCTCCGGTGGATTATTTTTATGATGCTGCATGCGAAAATCAATATACTCACTTCTTCACCGACTCTACGGTGGTGAATCTGAGTACTATTACAAGCTATCTGTGGGATTTTGATGACGGTGGTTTTTCTAATCTGCAAAACCCCTTGCACCTGTTCCCGGGAGCCGGCACCTATAATGTAACACTCACCATTACCGACACATCACTTTGTGAAAGCAGTGAGACCAAGCCGGTGATTGTTGATCCTCCGCCAGTGTCATTTTTTGATGTGACCGAACCCACCTGTGAAGACGACAGCGTATGGTTTGACGACCTCTCATCTACCACTTTCGGCTTTATCAACATGTGGATATGGGATTTTGACGATGGAACCCCTCCTGATACCATTATTTTTCCGGATGATCCTAATGTTTATCATATATACGCCAACATAGGAGTATACGGACCAACACTGGAAGTATTCAATTCACAGGGTTGTTCACATACTTATACACGAATTATTGAGATCGATGGTAAGCCCATTGCAAACTTCCACTGGTCAGCCAATGCCTGCCAGTATGAAGAGGTTCAATTTACCGATGCTTCATTCCCCAATGGTTTTGGAAACATTATTACCTGGGAATGGGAGTTTGACGACCCCCTTTCAGGAGCCAATAACACCTCGGTTCAGGAAAACCCTATCCATATTTTTACAGATGGAGGAATTTTTAATGTAAGGCTGGTAGTCACTAACTTCAATGATTGCCGTGACACCATCATCAAAACGATCAATGTAAATTATGCGCCTGAGGTAGCATTTACTTATGCAAACCCGTGTGAGGACACCTTGACATATTTCTTCCCGGATACCACCATAATGGATCCATTAACCGTGGTTAGCTGGTATTGGGATTTTGGTGACGGACAAAATTCAACAAGCGAAAACCCCGCACATCAATACGAAGTGCCCGGTTATTATAATGTGACCCTTCTTATCCAGGATACAGGAGTATGTACAGCCAGCATCACCTCTGAGATATTTATTTTTTCCACCCCTGAGGTGCTTTTTGATGTATCAGAAATTACCTGTATGAATAGTCCGGTTTTCTTTGAGGACCTGTCCTCTGTGACCGACAGTTATATTGTAGAGTGGTACTGGGAATTCGGTGATGGTACCGACACAACAATTTATTTCCCTGACAGCCCCAATGTTGACCATACCTATACCCTCGACGGGACCTACCTCGTCACCTTGAGTGTGATAAGCAATGATACCTGTTATGCAACAGGAAATCAGTTTGTGGTCATTGATAAGGCTCCGATTGCACTCTTCACCTATGATGCGGCCTGTGATGAAATACCTGTTCAGTTTTGGGATAATTCGAGCATGGGAGGAGGATTGACAATCATAGAATGGCTGTGGGATTTCGGCGATCCAAACTCTAACCCCAACAATACATCTACTCTGCAGAATCCTGTACACGAGTTTACTGCTCCGGGCACATATAATGTTACACTCTCAGTATTAAATGTAGATGGCTGTACTGACGATGTTGTTGGACAGGTACTCGTAAATGTGGGTGCTCCAGTTGACTTCTATTCCATTGACACCTGTCATAATTTTAACACCCTGTTTTTTGTAGATACAGCTTATACAGACACAGCTGCAATAATATTGTATGACTGGGATTTTGGTGATGGCAGTCTGCATTCTAACCTTATGAATCCCGAACACCTCTATGTCGATCCAGGTGCTTATGATGTTATTCTGACCATATACGATACATCAGGCTGTTCCAATTCAGAAACACACCAGGTACTGGTCAGGGACAATCCTGTTGCATTGTTTGAATATGAGGTTGCCTGCACCAACGATTCAACCTATTTTACTGACCTTTCATATACAGTAAACGGGGACCAGATCGTAGCATGGGAATGGGACTTTGGTGATCCGTTCTCGGGAGCTAACAACTATTCTACCTTGCAGAACCCCGCTCACCTGTTTACAAACAACGTATTGTTTGAGGTTAAGCTGGTTGTAACCACCGATTATGGTTGTCGCGACTCAGTGGAGTTTCCTGTTACGGTTTACTCAGGGCCTACAGCTGAATTTAACTATAATGTTGAATCCTGCGAGTCAGGGCTGGTATATTTCCAGGATGTTTCTATCACAACCCAGGCACCGATATTACAATGGGAATGGTATTTTGAGTCGGGTTCATATTCGTATATCCCCAATCCTAATCATTCTTTCCAGAAAGTAGATACAACTTATATTGTCAGCCTTACGGTAACAGATGCCAACGGCTGTGAAAGCTATATTGAGCATGAAGTCTTTATTCCTGCTGGCTTTGAAATAGAAATGAACCACACACAGGCCTGTGTAGGTGAGCCGATGGGCTTTGATATATCAATATTATCTCCTGTGGGAGATTCCATATTCTCATATTACTGGAATTTTGGTGATCCTGCCTCTGGCCCATATAACTTCTCAACCTTGCCCGAGCCAACGCATGTCTATAACAGTGCAGGATATTATACCGTGACCGTAAATGTGGTTGACATCTTCGGCTGCCCGAAACAATTATTTGACCAGGTCTATGTGGATGACCTTCCTGAACCCGGGTTTACATATCATCCTGGGGATTGCGACAGCATATTATACTTTTCGGATCTCTCTTTCGGTAACGGAGCCAACATTATTAGCTGGGAGTGGGACTTTGGTGATGGCTCACCACCGGAGATAGTGACAACCCCTCCGGGAAACACAAGCCACTTCTATACAACAGAAGGTATCTATGATGTTACACTCACCGTGATCAATGCCCTTGGCTGTGAAAACACCATCATCCAGGAAGTTGAAATGACACCCTGTGTGAGTTCAGAGTTTTATGTGTTGAACAGCCCTGTTTGTGAGCGCAACAATATTTATTTTGCCGATAGCTCCGGGATTGAAAGCATGCTCGACAGATGGTATTGGGACTTTGGTGACGGGACAGACACAGTTTACTTCCATAAGTCGGAGGTGATCCATCATTTTTATGCGAATGCCGGTGAATATGAGGTGATGCTGGTCGTTAGCGCTCAGTCAGGCCCACAACTGGTATCTGATACCGTTATTAGTGAAGTTACCATTCATCCCACACCTGAACCTGATTATTTTGCCGCCTCAGTTTGCGATGGCGAAGCCACATATTTCTATGACTCAACAGCACATAGCGGCTTCTTTATTGACTCCTGGCTGTGGGATTTCGGAACAGGTGATCCGGGCGATATTTCAGACCTGAAGAACCCTGTATTTGAATATGAAACACCAGGAGCCTATGATGTGATCCTCACGGTGACGAACCAATTTGGTTGTATCGACTCCATTACAAAGGAAACGGAAGTTTTCTATTTACCAACGGCCGACTTTAAATATTCACTGGCCTGTGAAGGAGATCCTATCCTATTTACCGACCTCTCGGATGGATTTGATGAGGAAGTGGTGGCCTGGAGATGGTTCTTTAATGATCCCTTTAAAAGTGGCGACACCTCTCATTTACAAGATCCGGAATGGATATATGCAGAAAACGGCACTTACACACCAAGCCTGATCATTACCAATGCCAATGGATGTGTTGATACTACAGAGAATGACATAGAGGTAAATACAGTGCCAACAGCAGCATTCGACCTCTACGGCGAAAGTGATGAAATGCAGGGGATGATATTGCTGGAAGACCATTCAGAAGCTGCTGTGGAATACCACTGGACATTTGGCGATGGATATGAGATGTGGGGAAATACACCTCCAATTGAGCATATATATGAGGAAGATGGCTCCTATGATATTCAGCTGGTGATATGGAATGAATATGGTTGTACCGACACGGCTGATGCGAATTTTGAGTTCATGTTTAAAACACTGTTTATTCCTAGTGCACTCAGCCCGACCTCACGCGATCCACTGGTTCAGATATTTAAACCCGTGGGACGGAATATTCGAAACTATTATATCGCTATTCACGACACCTGGGGTAATATAATCTGGGAAAGTACAAAACTGGATAGAAATGGCAGCCCGGTTGATTCTTGGGATGGAACCCTTAAGGGAGAGCTGCTGCCTACAGGCGTATATATATGGTGGGCAACCGCTACATTTAAAGATGGCACAATCTGGGAAGGTACCTCGGTAGGGGACAACTCCGGTAGTTCCTTTAATACAAGTGGGACGGTGACATTAGTAAGATAGAATGATCAGAAAACATATAGCTATGAAAGCACTAATAAAATATGTTACCAAAAGGACGGCAGGCTCTTCAAGTCGATTGAAGATAACCTTGTTGTCCCTGATTGCATTGTTATTTATTGCCCCTTCTTTGAAGGCTCAGGATAACCAATACTCCCAATTTACCATGCTTCCTATGTATTATAATCCAGGCTATACCGGCCTGGAACAAGGTATGCGTGCAAAGTTTGCATACAGGCGACATTGGGTAAAAATGCCTCAAGATTTTAAGGCCATGAACTTCAACATGGACATTGCTGCCAGAGGCATCCCCGGATCCGGTGGTCTTGGTATTATGTTTGACTCTCACAATGAAGGTGGGGGACTGATCAAAAGAAACTCCTTTGCCCTGAATCTGGCCGTTCGAATTCCTATTATGGATAATGTTGTTTCCCAATTGGGGATCTCAGCCATCTTTGTACAAAAATATATTGACTGGACACGCCTCGTATTCAGTGATCAGTTAGACGAAAATTATGGTAATATATATACATCCGACTTTGTTCCACCGAGCTCTAATAAGGTAAACTACCCCGACTTTTCTGTAGGAGGTATTTTCAGATTTAAGCGGGATGCAGGAAAAGAATCTGTGGTGATAGGAACTTTCGGATTGGGGATACATCACCTGTTTGAACCCAATGAATCGTGGATCAGTCTTGAATCAAAGCTTCCGGTGAAATTTGTTGGTGTCATGGACTTCCAGATCCAGCCCGATGATAACTCAAAAGCTGCCAGGACAGGATTTAAATATAACCCGGCATTTATATATATGAACCAGGGAGGGATGGATTCCTGGTCGATAGGGATGAATGTTTATAAGTTCCCTCTTTATGTAGGTTTATGGTACCGTAGCAGCGAATTCCAGTTCATGAACAATGATGCGCTCATTGTGCTGCTGGGGATCAATACAAACTTTGGAGGTGACGCCCGTATGAAGATCATTTATAGCTATGATGTGATGCTGACCGACCTTACCAAGGCAACCGGTGGATCACATGAGATCACACTGATCTTTGAGATGGACGATATGAAGCTCTTTGGTGATAACAGGGGACGTAATAGTGGCCGGATGGCCAAGTTTGGTAAGGACATAGAATGTTCACCATTCTAAGGATCTTTTCGTCAGGCCTATTGAATACTGATTTGAATTGGAGTGCTGGCCGAAACTTCTTTTATTTTCTTTTGATCAATGATCTTTTCCTGATCTGTTTTTTCAATGCTGATGGCAGATGTTTTTGACACTGGCTTCTCCTTTTCCATTACTCCAAAACAACACATGAGTTCAATGGCGATGGCTAGTAATAATATTTTGATGAAGTGCATATCTCTGATAACATTTTGTTAAGGCAAATATATACCACCTTTAGACGCATCAAGGTTAAGTGCATGTTAAAAGAAGTTAAGGGAAGGTTAAAAGATGCTAACGAATGTTATCAGATGTTAAGAAACGCCTCTTTTATTCCTCCAAATCCGGGATATCGCCTTTTTCGGATAGTAAAATAGCCATATATCGCATGGATGGAATCTGGCTGCATGAAATAACAAAAACAGCTGTAATGGGTACTGCCAGTATCATACCAACAATTCCCCAGAGCATGCCCCATATGGCCAGGGCAACAATTATCGTGATGGGCCCAAGGTTAGTGCCCTTGCCTTGAACCAGTGGTTGAATAAAATTACCAATTATGATCTGAACGCCTTCCATCAGTGCAAAGACATATACAAACTGCATAAGTTCGCCTGTAGTCAGTACTGCAAAAATGGCAGGTAATAATGAGGATATCAGGGGCCCCAGGTAGGGTACAAAGTTCAATATGAAGACCAGGAAGGACCATAAGAAAGCATATTCTACGCCCATGATCCAAAGGATCACATAACTTACAATAGAAGTAAGCAGGCTTATGCCCACCATGGATGAGATATAGTAGCGGATTGAATCATTAACACCTTGCAAGTTTCTATTGAATTTATTGAATTCTTTTCCATGAACAGGAAAGAGTTTGCTTATTTTGACTTTGGTTGTTGCTTCTTCCATCAGGAAAAAGATCACATAAACGATCACAACTGCTGATGTGGCCACACCACTTGATAATGACGTTATCACTGAGGTTGCCATCCCTGACAGGTCAAGCTTTTGGATCCACTCTTGCAGATAATCAGCAAATTCGGGATTACGGATCATTGAACTTGCATTCTTATAATGGAGATTTAGGTTTTCGATGTGTTCGGGCATGGTAGCTACAATGCCTTCAATATTAACGATCAATAATTCAGCAACAAGGTACAGGACTAAGAAGATGATTATAAAGGCAAGCATACTTCGAACAATACCAGGTAAAACCTTTCCTTTGATCTTTATTTTTTTAAGCGCAGCTTTCAACTGACTAATAATGAACCATATAAGAAAGGCGATCACCAGTGGTTTCAGGATACCACTAAAATAGATCAGACCCAGAATAACCAGGGTTAAGGATGATAGCGCAAAGAATATCGATGATCCCTTCGGCTTGGGTAATAATGATTCGTTTTCCATTTGCAAAAGTTTATTTTTTCTTTGGAGGAGGATCTGATTCTTCCTCGCCAGCTTCTTCTTTCTTTTTGGATTTGAACAGTCCAAAGAACTCTTTAAAGAAATGTTCCATCAATGAATATCGGAGCAGCTCAAAATGTGTATTGATCTTTTCTTTGTTTGAATTTATTTTTTCTTTTACCAGTTCTCTTTCCTGGGCCAGTCCATCAAGGTCATTTGGATGTATTGATTCTATCTCAAAAACAGCTGCAAGTGATCTGGCAATTGAATTGGATAACAAAGGTTTTTTATTCTTTTTCATGCTCAAAAGAATAATGAATATGACCAGTATATAAATACCGGAAACGATCAGATATCCCCAAAACGATGTATTCAATAAATTATTGAGAATACCTGCGATTGCGAAGGAGAAGAAAATAATGACTATGAGCAGTATGATGGAGAGGATAAAAATGGTTGTCAGCAATCCAAAGAACCTGGCTAGTTTTTCTGTTTGCCTGATCGAAAACAGTTTCAAATGATCTGTGATCAGTGAGCGGGTATCGTCTGATAAGTTATTTATGTTATCCTTTAGTGATGCCATAGTTGGATTCAATTGTGCTTAATATATTATGTATCCTTTCCTTAAGATCCTTTGCTTCCTTCGTATCTATGCCTTCAATTTGCTCCAGTATTTCACTCAGAGCGGCAAGATGTTTTGAAAGTGGTTTGTGACTGGGGTCATTAGCCCGGAAATATTCACTAAGAAGCAATCCACCTATTAATCCTATGGCTCCTGCTGCAAGGACCGTGTAGTTGTCTTTATCAAGCATTGTCCTAATTTTATTTTAAAATTAGTGAATTCCTGTGACAAAGGTCTGATCTTACATAAATTTAATTATTGGTAGATACAGGATCAGTTTTGAATTTTGAGTTTGTTTATGATTTAAACTTAAAGGCTTTGCCGGGTGCTGATTGCCCAGTACGCTGAACTTTGCACCCCTCACCTACTATTGAGGCAAACTCGCCTTAAAGGCATTATAGCTGTCTATGTAGGAGTTACCTTCCTTGCTGCCAAGATCAGCCCAAACTTCATTGATTTTTTCAATACGATTTTCGGGAGATGGGTGGGTGCTCAGGAATTGTGGGGGATGTGGTGCACCTTCCATCTTAACAAAGAAAGCTGCAATTCCCCTGGCATCATAAGATGTCTGGTACAAATATTTTACTGAATATTCATCAGCCTTATATTCATGCTGACGACTGTAAGCCAGGCTTCCCAGTCCGTACGCATAACTGGCTACGATCTCTACCAACTGGCTCGATGACTGTCCGAGGAGTATTGACAAAAGCATGGATACACCGTAAGTGGTGGTAAGTGTGCTGGTACTATGCCTGAGGTCAGCATGGGCCATTTCATGGGCCATCACACCTGCGAACTGCGCTTCGTTATCGAGAAAATTAATGATGCCTGTGAAGAAGTACATATAACCACCCGGGGCAGCAAATGCATTCAGCATGGTGTCGTTGTGAATGATGTATACCTTCCATTCGAATTTATCTTCATAATAGATCAGACCGGTATTTAATACTGAATCACGAATACGATTGATATGCTGATAAGCACCCGGGTAATCAGTCATGCTGAGGATTGGAAATTCATTTGGCTTGGAGGCGATTTCTGCCTCTACCTGCTTCCCGAACTCTATATCATCATCTGAGGAAAATAAATTGATCGGGCTTTCATCGCTTTCTTTATTACAGCCAGAGGCCACTACAAAGACAAGGATGAAAGTAAATAAGAATGTTTTATTGAATTTGTTCATTATGAATGATTTTGATCGATTTATAACTTTTATTGTTTCTCACCTAATTTGTCTGTATGAGATACATATTTACCCACAATAAGTGCTACTATCACAGCTAGATATAGCTGTCCGGCCAGACTAAAAAATACCGATATCGCCCTGGCAAGCTGAGATACAGGCGAAATGTCTCCATAGCCAAGCGTGGTCATTGTTACAAAACTATAATATCTCAGATCTGATTTGAGTGCATTAGAAATATTTCCGGTAAAAGCATCATTATCTAAAAAGTAGATCAGCTGATTTGACTCACCAGCAAGCATTCCCAGAAAGATATAGATAGTAAGGGCCCCAAAGATCACGTCGGCACTGACCCTTCTACTTTTGATGATCTGATTAAAGATCTGGTAGATAAGCACTAAAAAAAAGAGCATCACTATCATTCTTTCATAAGGAAAGAACTTTTGCCCAAGATCTGAATCATCAGGTATCCAAACCAGGAAAACAATGATCAGGGCGAAAAAAACCATAAATGCAATTATTTGTTTGCTGTACCTGATCAGGTTGATACTTGCCAGCATAAAAAATGAAAATGTCAGCTCATTGATGAGCCAACTCTCTGCCTCTGAAAAAAATGATACCAGAAATACCTGTAAAATGGTTGCAATGAACAGGTATACATATCTGTTTTCGTACAAGTATTTATCAATTTCGCTTTTTGGTCTCATACTGGAGCTTATTTATACAGTATATCAAAAATAGATGATTTTGTTGTTATCAGCAAATTCATAAGGCAAGGGGCCCCTGACTTCGCTCGGGACAGGCTCAAGGCAAATGGCAAAAGTAAAATGGAAAATACAGAATGTAAAATGCCGAATGGCCAATGGTATTATTCGTAACATTCAGGGGCTCTCTTTTTCCCTATGCCTGAAAAGATCTTCCATCGGGCCACTAGTGAGGCAGAAAATCGCGGACCTCCGCTGACAATAGAAAAGATATCGATGGTACTCACATACACATCTACAAACCATGTGTCATATCCCAGCCCAATGGCACCTCTGCCAATATCGAGAAGGTCATAGGAATATCCTCCAATAAGGATAGGCCATTTGGGCTTGTACCGGTATTGGAAGCCTATTGAGAACCTGGAGGCAAGGTAATTGGATGGTTGGTCATTCAGCCCCTGATTATAATCAAATCCAACCATCAACTCCCCGGGAAAACGATTAATCATCTTTTCAAATTCTAATGCCACACCTAACCTGAGGGTAGTAGGCATTGGTGTTCTGAAGTCCTTCCGGGTTTCTTTCACTAGCTTGATATCATGGGAAATGGAATCGATGGTTTCATTGTCAATAACTCCACTAATATCAATATATCCTTCAAAATCAGCTGTTTTTGCTGAGCCTGTCCAATTTATACTACCCAGATCGGTAATCGCTAAACCAAGGATCCATCCTTTCCGTAATTCAGCTCCCGCACCAATATCAAAACCAAAGCCTTTTCCTGCCGGTTTTAGCTTCATAAAACCCGGTGGAGGATCATTATTGCCCTGGTGGAAAGTATTTGCTATCTCAAGGTCTTCCGAAAATGAATATATGGCATGGGCCTGATAATTTCCGCTGAGCGTTTGAGTGGCTGTTGAGTAATTTACGTTTGCGGATAATCCTATATCGGTATAAGCATAAGTCATTACATACTTGGAAGTAATACCGGCTGAGATGTTTCTAATTAGGCCCGGTTTGCTCCTGTAAATATTCTCATCTTTATAAACATACCTGCTATATGAAATAGCATAAGACCTGATCCACCATGCCTTGAAAGAAAATTCGTCAAAGGAGAAATTACCGTCAGGAACCTCTGTCCCATAATTTATTTCAAGAATGACATCCGGAAGCTTCATGTAGCCTGTCATATAATCTGACATTGTAAACCCAAAGCTTCCAATTCTTTCATTTGGGTGATAGGCTGCAGAGAAGAAGCCAAGCAGCATGTCAATAAACATGAGGCCATTGTTATCAATTGCTAATCGGAATTTCTCTTCATCAAGAGAAATCAGCCCGTCACTATTCAATTTATTTTCTGAGTAATAATCAAAAGTGTTTAATACCTGGCCGATTCCATATTGCTGAGCAGTGAGGTTTGGAAAAATTATGGAAACCTTGTGCTTTCCTCCTTTATTAGCAAATAAGCCGGGGTTTTTCCCGATGGCATAGAGGTCATAGGTGGTGGCATTGTAAGTATTTCCCATGCCCAGGCTGCGCGCATCGGTCACCCCGAAGGAACCGAATTGTGCCTGCCCGGAGAATGACACTATTGTCATAATAAACAGGAAATATATCCACTTTTTCATAGCAAACAAGTACGCTGGACGAGTTTCACTCATCAACTAACAAAAGTATAGATAAAAGCATACAAAGAAATCATAATTTAATAATTGGATTAACACCCGAATAATTTTTACATTTGTATATAGCGAATGATGTATGATTATAAATTAATTCATTAATTATGAAAAAAACGATACTCCTTACAACAATCCTTTTTATTGTTGCCCTTAACCAGGGGATGACACAGTCAAATACGAACCGTTATTTTACAAGCGGAACAGAGTTTATATTTTCCTGGGCTTCAATCGAACATAATGATGTTGAAGGCGGGAATGTCATGCGGTTCTCTGGATGGCTTAACCTTTATGGAACCTTCCATTTTGATTTTAGCAAATCATTTGGTCTGATGACTGGTGTTTCCCTGCGTAATGTTGGGTTTATTTATAATGAACAGGAAGCCGGACTTAAGAAGAAATATCGCACATATAACGTGGGTATCCCCATCGGCTTTAAGCTTGGATCTATGGGCAGGTCACACCTGTATGCAGGTTATGAAATTGAATTTCCCACGAATTATAAGGAAAAGACCTTCGTCAATGAGAAGAAGGAGGATAAATTTAATGTGTGGTTTTCTAAGCGGACACCGGCTTTTTACAATACCCTCTTTGTTGGAGTTCAATTTAAGTATGGTCTAAGTTTGAAGTTCAAGTATTATCTCGACAACTTCTTCAATCAATCCTATAGCGAAGTAAATCAGGATGGTATCACTGAATATCCTTATCAGAATACGGATGTGCGAATCTTTTATTTCTCACTGGTTATAAACTTATTCAGGGATGTTCATTTCAATTATACCAAGGAAGAGATGATGAAATATTAAATCAAATTTTCATCTTTTCATTTTGTCTGAAAATATACAGGTATTGTAATATAAAATACCCACCTATCGCACTGAACACATGCCAGAGAAAGTGTGTGCCAATAGAAAAGTAAACTGCCGCACGAGCATCTGCTTCGCGGAACATTAATGCCAACCCAAAGCTGAACAAGGTCAGCGTGATCGACCACAAGCCCTTATAATTCATCCTGTAAAGCAAAAAGGGAATCGGAATCAATATGGTGGCCCCGCTGATGGCATATGATACATTTATTGCTAAATGACCTGGGAGCGCAGCAAATATCACAAAGCGCATGAGGAACATAGGAATAAAGAGGATTAACACCCAGTACCACTTGCGCAATAGTTTATACCAGAAATATATGGCCAGTGATAATGTGAGTAGGGCTGAGGGTGCCACATCCATAATCAGGAAGGCAACAGAAGTCCGGAAACCATGAAACAAAGCACTTCCAATTCCCCCCAGGGCCATGAGGGGGATGGCATATAGCATAAATTTATAGGTGCCGGTTTTTTTTCGTATCCTGATCAACCAGTAGATCACAGGGATCAGCATCAGCAAAGAAGTGATGGCATTCCATGGCTCCACCAGGAATCCCTCTCCACCGGTTTCAGCATAAATGGGCCCGCCATCCAAAATCCTGTGATTATGAAAGTCAGGTATTGTATCTGATTCAGTGCTGATCATATTACTATTGTTGACGAAGTAATTTCTCTAATATTGTATTTATAATATTTAATTTTTGGTTCTTGATACAATTTATACTTAGTTTTGTTACTGAATAATAAACAGAACAATTAATCTTACCGATTGTTAATGGAAGTTATAACTATTGTTAATTAAAATTATATTTCAATGAAAAAAATTAATACACGAGTTATTTATCCGGCACTGCTCCTGGCTATGATTGGATTGATCATCGCTTCATGCAGTAAGTATCCAACTTATACAGTCAACACAAGTGATTTGGATATGGTATGGACGAACTACGATGAATCAGCTATTTTTGCGGAGTATAAAACGTATTTCGTGCCAGATTCGATAATCCTCGACGAAGACTTAGATGCGGATGATAAGAAAGCCCTTCAGGAGTATTATGACGCAGTTCTTGTAGAGGTCGATAGGAATATGGCAGCATTAAATTATGTAAAGGTAGACTCCGTTGGTAATCCGGATCTAGGTATAGGAATTTCCATTATTACACGTACTACGTATGTGGTATCCTACAGTTATTGGTGGTATTATCCTCCATATTGGGGATATCCCGGATATTCATATATGGGATCTTATGAAGAGGGAGCCGTTATCCTTGATATGGCTGACCTGAAAAATGCTGAACTTGGAACTCAAAAATTCACAGCTTTATGGTCAGCCCTCATTGGTGGTGTGCTTTCTGGCTCTAGTAATACTATGATCTCTAATCGTATGATAGGTGGGATAGATCAGGCATTTATACAGTCACCATATCTGGGGACTGAGTAATAATTAATTGTTTAACGGAAAAAGATAATATCATGAAAAAATATTTTCTCATCAGCATAATGGCCCTGATCGCAATTTTTGTTTTCACAACAGCATCAGCCCAAATGGACACTCACTGGGAACTTGAGTGGAATATCTCGGTTCCAACAGGCGATTTTGAAAACTTTATAAATGAGTCAAGCGTCCGTGGAATTGAATTCGGTGGTACATATCACTTTGAAACATCTGTTACCCTTGGGGGAACTGTTGGATACGGGGCATTCTTTAAAAAGACTGGCCGACAGACCATTGATTATAATAACAATACGGTCACAGCCATTCATTTCAGGGATCTCTACAGCTATTACTTCCTTGCAGAGGCAGGATATGCATATCAAACTGACTTTATTCTAACACCTTATGGTAAGTTAGGCATTGGTGCATATTATACCGAAACAGCAACCCAGATTGGCTTGCTCTATTTGAGGGATGAAAGTTGGAACTTTGGACTAAGACCTGAAGTTGGTGCTATCCTTGTGGTGCCCAACTCTGGTATAGGCTTTGTTTTCAACGCTAAATATAATGCAGCGATAAACTATACCCAAAACATGGATAACCTGAACTACTGGAGCTTTGGTGTAGGTTTTGTCTTCGGTTTCTAATAAGCCCTTTTATGAAATATTTAAACCTGATTTTTGTATCGGCAATGCTGATACTGATAGTATCGTGTGGGCCGACAACAAAAATCACAGGTTCCTGGACCAAGCCGGACCAAGAACCTGCCACCTATAAAAAAGTAGTCGTTCTGGGGATTGGTCAGAATTCAGTTAACCGAAGAATATTCGAAGACCAGGTGGATATCCGCCTGAAGGCGAAAGGATATCCGGTCATTCCTGCACTTGACCTTTTACCTCCCAATGCAGCCATAGGAACCATCACCAAGGACATAGTGTTCAGCATATTTGAATCTGCCGAAGTTGATGCTGTTTTTACAATGAGTATGAGGCATATGGAAGACACTCGCCAGTACCAGCCGAGCAGCACCGCATACTATGTTCCGTATTATACTGGAATGGGATTTTATGATTATTACGGGGGATACGCAGGCTATTACTATTCCCCGGGTTATTATACAGGATCAGTCCAGATATTTCTGGAAGCAAACTTCTTTGACTTAGAAACGGGCGACCTTCTCTGGTCGGCACAAACCAAGACCACCGATGCGGCAAGTCTCGGAAAGATGTCTGTAGAGTTTGCTGACCTTATCGTAGCTGACTTCATCAAAAGTGGAGTGCTTGTGCCATCACTGGCCCCAGCGGACGACAAGAAGAAGAAATAAAGATTAACTGCCTAAGGTTGCTACCATCACTGCTTTGATGGTATGCAGCCTGTTTTCAGCTTCATCAAAAACGATAGAAGCTTCTGATTCGAAAACATCGTCGGTCACTTCCATGGCATCAACCCCAAATTTCTTATAGATGTCTTCCCCAACAATGGTTTCCTTGTTATGGAATGAAGGCAGGCAGTGCAGGAATTTTGTTTTAGAGTTGTTGGTCTTCTGCATCAACTCCTTGTTCACCTGGTAAGGCATCATCATCTTGATCCTTTTTTCAAACTCGGAATCAGGCTCTCCCATGGATACCCATACATCAGTGTAAAGGAAGTCGGCACCGTCAACAGCTTTGTCCACATCATCGGTGATCATGATCCTAGCACCGGTTTCTTTTGCAATCTCCTCACATTGTTTAACCAGCTCATCGGTTGGATGGAATTCTTTTGGTGCAGCAGCGCGGAAATCCATACCCATCTTGGCAGCACCCACCATCAGTGAGTTCCCCATATTGTTGCGGGCATCGCCAAGGTAGCAGAATGATACCTGGTGAAGAGGCTTATCGCTATGCTCCATCATGGTCAGGAAATCGGCAAGGATCTGCGTGGGATGGTATTCATTGGTAAGACCGTTCCACACAGGGACACCGGCATATGCACCAAGTTCTTCAACAATATCCTGTCCGAAACCACGGTATTCAATTCCGTCATACATACGGCCAAGTACGCGGGCTGTATCTTTCATGCTTTCTTTTTTCCCGATCTGTGTACCTGAAGGCCCCAGGTAGGAAACCAGTGCTCCCTGGTCAAAGGCAGCCACCTCAAAAGCACAACGTGTACGGGTTGATGCCTTTTCGAATATCAATGCTATGTTTTTACCTTTCAGACGCTGCTGTTCAGTACCGGCATACTTTGCCTTTTTAAGGTCCATCGAAAGGTCGAGGAGGAATTTGATCTCTTTAGGACTGAAGTCGAGAAGCTTCAGGAAATTACGGTTGCGGAGGTTAAATGACATGGGTATAATATTTATATAATAATAAGTGACTTGTAAAATTAGCGCAGCAAAATTAGAAAAAAATGCTACATGTTGAATGCAGAATCTTGAATGGACAATGAATTACTATATTTGCAGCCATGCTCATCATCGACGACATCATGGTTTCAGACGATCTCTATCTGGTCAAATTTATTTGTCCGATAGATCAGTGCAAAGGAGCCTGCTGCGTGGAAGGGGATGCGGGAGCACCCCTTGAAGAAGAAGAAATTGCCCTGATGGAAGACTACCTGGCGGAGATCAAGAACTACATGATACCTGCGGGCAAGGATGCAGTGACGGAAAGTGGTGTTTTCGATTATGATATTGAAGGAACTTATGTTACTCCCCTGATCATGGGTGGCGATTGTGCTTTCATTAATTTTACCAAAGGGATTGCCTGGTGCTCCATTGAAAAAGCCTATGAAGAGGGGAAAATACCTTTTCAGAAGCCGGTTTCATGTCATCTATATCCTGTGCGACTGGCTAAAATAGGTCAAAGCGAAGCTGTCAACTATCACCGGTGGCAGATCTGCGATGTTGCACTGGAAAAAGGAACAAAAGAAGGTGTTCCGCTCTATGTTTTCCTCAAAGAGGCCCTGATCCGACGCTATGGAAAGGATTGGTATGGAAAACTTGTGGAGGAAATAGAGAATCGAGACCATTAATGTTTAACTTACTGGATGAAAGCCTTAACGATAGTTCTTTTAGGTTTACTAATATTTAAGGTTGGTCTTTCCCAGGATAAGCCCAATTCTCAACAAATCGATACTAAGGGACGCTTATACTTCTACTGGGGATGGAACTGGGCATGGTATGGTAAGTCTGATATTCATTTCACCGGAGCAGACTATGACTTTACACTGAGTAAGGTGTCAGCACAAGACCGTCAAACAAAATTCTCAGCCTATTATTACATAAATCCGGCAAATATCACCATCCCACAATATAATTTAAGGATAGGATATTATATTGCGGATAATTACAGTATTTCAATAGGGATTGATCATATGAAATACGTAGTCAAAGCTGATCAGACCGTAAAAATTTCCGGTAATATTCATGACTCAGGAACCATCTATGATGGTATTTATAATGATGACGATATCATAATTACTGAGGATTTCCTTCAATTTGAACATACTGACGGGCTGAATTACATAAACATTGATTTCAGGCGCTTTGATCAGCTTCTTGAATTCAAAAAGATAGCATTGAATATTACAGAAGGCTTGGGAGCAGGAATTGTATATCCTAAAACAAACGCCACCTTATTAAATAATGAAAGACATGATGAATATAATCTGGCTGGATATGGGATCAATGCAGTGGTCGGAATCAATATTCTACTCTATAGATCATTCTTCATTCAAACTGAATTCAAACCCGGTTATATCAATATGCCGGATATTCATTCCACAAATTATAGCACTGACAAGGTCAGTCAAAGCTTTTTCTTCTATCAACTCAATGTAACCTTAGGAGCAAGCATCAATCTCAGGAAGAAAAAAGAAGCAGTAGACGGTACACAATAAGCAGGAGCGTAATTTCTTTAAAAAAACTTGCTATTTTAAAAAAGTACAGTATCTTTGCAAGTGATTACTCACTTTTATTATGACAGAAAAACAGGAAAAAATATTAAAATCAGCACTTCAGCTCTTTGCCAGGGAAGGCTATCATGCTACATCTACAAGTAAAGTGGCAAAGCATGCAGGTGTTTCCGAAGGTCTTATATTTCGTCATTTTGAAAATAAGGACGGTTTGTTACAGGCCATCTTGGAAGAGGGAGAGAACAGGTTGAAGGCACTATTCGTTGATATTGTGATGGAATCGAATCCCCGGAAAGTTATCCGTAAAACAATTGAAATGACTGGTAATATTGATGAATCCGACTATGACTTCTGGAAACTTCAATTTAAGTTGAAATGGGAACTCGAGGTGAGTGGCGATAAAAAAATGGAACCATTGAAGATGGCATTGACCAATGCTTTTCAAAAATTGAAATACAAATCACCTGAGTTGGAAGCACAACTTCTCATCCTCTTTATTGATGGAATAGGGTCTGCCGTATTAAAAGGTTCAGAAATGGATCACAATGAAATGATTCAGTTTCTTTTGAAAAAGTACGATGTTTAAAAAAAATTTAGAATAATAAATAAGTAAGTACTCACATATAAATTAATCATAAAATGAAAGTAAAAAAAGCAGCATTAATCACCGGAGCATCTACCGGGATTGGGAAAGAACTGGCACTCATACATGCCGAAAAGGGTGGAGACCTTGTGATCATTGCCAGGAATAAAGAAAAGCTGGAATCACTGAAAGCAGAAATTGAAAGTAAACACGCAGTGAAGGTTATGGTGATCTCAAAAGACCTTAGCCTTTCCGAAGCTCCACAGGAGATTTATAATGAAGTAAAAGCAGCGGACATTGAGGTCAACTACCTCATTAACAATGCTGGTTTCGGTGGGCAAGGGAAATTCCACGAGCGTAAATGGGAGACTGATTTGACAATGATAAACCTGAATATTGTAGCCCTGACTACACTTTCACGTTTGTTTCTTCCTGACTTTGTAAAAAGAAATGAAGGAAGAATACTGAATGTATCATCAACGGCAAGCCTGATGCCGGGACCACTACAGGCGGTCTATTTTGCCTCAAAGGCTTTTGTAACATCATTTAGTAATGCAATTTCTGAAGAATTGAGCGATACAAATGTAACTGTAACTGCGCTTCTTCCGGGAGCAACTGAAACAGAGTTTGCGAACACAGCCGGACTTGGGAAAACAGAGATGTTCAAGAATGCTTTCAGCGCTCGTAGTGTTGCTGAAAAAGCCTATGCCGGAATGCTAAAAGGAAAGCTGAATGTAGTGTCCGGGGTTTCATTCTCGCAAAAACTATTGCTCCCAATGATAAAGTTTACCCCCCAAAAAGTGGTCTTGAAACAAATCAGGAAAATGCAGGAAGTATAGTCAATCAAAAAGCGGACCTCACAGGTCATGGACCTGTGAGGTCGCATTAACCTTGAAAATGAAACAACTGATTCAAATACTCATTATGCTGGCCTTCCTGGCCTTTGTTGTCGGGATCAATGTATACCTGGCAAAACGATTTTCATTTTATTTCAGTTCTGAAAGCACAGTGCCATATTATTTTCTTTTTGCCGGATTAACTGTGTTTTTAATTGGCGGACTGATCGCATTTTCAAATACCATCGGCATGCTGAGTAATATCTTATATAGCATTGCTGCTGTTGGAATGGGATTCATACTATACCTGATATTGTCTCTTGTGCTGGTTGATATATTAAATCTTTTCATCAAACTGCCCCCATCAGCCATTGGAATAACAGCCATACTCATGGCAGTGATGGTTTCTGTTTATGGATTGTTCAATGCAAGAAATCTTCAGACCATAGAAATGGATGTTGCTATTCCCGGTCTCAAAAAAGAAATGAGGGCCATGCACCTGACCGACATACATATCGGACACTGGCATGGAAAGAAATATTTGCAGCAAATTGTAGATGAAACCAATAAACATCATGTAGATGTTATATTCATTACGGGAGATCTTTTCGACGGGAAGATCCGGCTAAATGATGAAAACCTTGAGCCCCTGAAACAACTTACAGCTCCTGTATATTTTGTAGAAGGCAACCATGATGGGTATACCGGTGCATCCAATATCAAAGCACGCTTAAGAAGAATTGGTGTTCATGTATTGGAGAATCAGTTAGTCAAACTTGAAGACTTTCAGTTGATAGGATTAAATCATATGCTTGCTGATGAGAATGCTCTTGATATGCATGGCAGCGGTGAGCATGCAACAATCAGGAGTGTCATGGCTGATATGGAGATCGACAGGACCACTCCCTCAATACTCCTTCATCATAGTCCCGACGGGATGAAGTATGTTAATGAGAAAGGAATTGACCTATATCTGGCAGGCCATACCCATGCGGGGCAGCTCTTTCCTATAAACTACCTTAATGATCTGCTCTTTGCATACAATAAAGGACTTCATAACTATAATGGGACCCAGATATATGTATCGCACGGCGCCGGAACCTTCGGGCCTCCCATGCGTGTGGGGACCCGGAGTGAAATCACTTTGATAAAACTAATACCCAAAGAATAAAGTCTCTGTAAAATAATGTAACTTCGATCTTCAAATGCATGCTTAATTGAGTATTTATGAAACTGAAAGAAGCGAAGTATCAAAGTTTACTCGAGCGTATCGATGCCATCATTCATACCGCTCAGGAGTTGGAAACAGAATACAGTGATCAATTAGCTCTGGTTCACCCCACCTATCAGAAGAGTGCGGCCAACCTTGTGCATTACATGGCTTTAAGGAGCCATTATATCATTGATCTCCAAAGGGAGTTGAGGTTATTGGGCTTGCCTGGCCTCGATAATGTTGAAGCCCATGTGATGAGGTCCTTACTTGTAATTAAATCCATTCTGAATCATCTTACGGGTGATCCCAGGTATGAACATCGAAAAGGGACCATATCAATCAAAAGAAGCGGCAAGATCCTGAATGCAAATACCAAGGCACTGTTTGGATATAAATCAAAAAAGCGCCGGACCCGTATTATGGTGACACTGCCCAATACTGCGGCTGAGGACAAACGCTTTGTGGCTGACCTGGTAAGCCTGGGTATGAACAGTGCCCGTATTAATTGTGCACATGATGATCCGGATACCTGGAAAAAAATGATAGACAATGTGAAGGATGCCAGTATCAGGAAAGGTAAGAAAACCAAAGTGATGATGGACCTTGGCGGCCCGAAACTTCGCACCGGACGCATGGCTCCAGGCCCGCAGGTGATACATATCAGGCCTGAGAAAGATGCAGTGGGAAAGATAACAAACCCTGCAATCCTTTGGCTGGCACCATCGGATGTTCCGCCTCCAAACAATGATGCACAATCGATAATTCCTATTGAAGAGGAATGGTTGCTGTTTCTGAAATCTGGCGACAAGCTCAATTTTGTGGATTCAAGAGGAAAAAAATGTAGTATTGAGATCAGGGAGAAAAAAGGAAAGGGCAGGTGGGCTCTTAGTCCGGGCTCAGCGTACATTACTCCTGAAACATCCTTTACACTTCAAAAGAAGAGGGGATCCATCGATAGGTTAATAGAGATAGGGGAGCTAAAGCCATTTGAACAGACCATCAACCTGAAGAAAGGCGATAATCTATTGATACATAAGGACCCCAGGCCTGGTGAGCCTGCACAGTATAATATAGATGGGGAATTGCAGCAGAATGCACATATCTCCTGTACACTTCCGGAAATATTTGTTGATGTAAATGTTGGAGAGCCCATCATGTTTGATGATGGAAAGGTTGAAGGAATCATAAAAGAAGCATCAGCCGACCAAATTCTGGTCCAAATAGAACATGCCAAGGAAAGAGGTTCAAAATTAAGATCAGATAAAGGGATAAATCTTCCGGAGAGCCACCTGTCAATAAGCGGTTTGACTGAAAAAGATAGGCAGGACATGCAGTTCGTAGCCTATAATGCTGATGTGGTCAACCTATCGTTTGTCAACTCAGCCGAGGATGTTAAACTATTGACTGACTTACTTGCTCAACTCAAATCTGAAATTGGCATCATTTTAAAAATTGAAACAAGGAAGGGATTTAACAATCTGCCATCAATTCTGCTTGAGGCCATGAAGTCATATCCGATAGGTGTGATGATTGCCCGTGGAGATCTGGCCGTGGAGACCGGCTGGAAGCAGATCGCAACCATACAGGAGGAGATCCTTCGTATTTGTGAAGCAGCTCATGTGCCCGACATTTGGGCAACCCAGGTACTCGAAAGCCTGGCAAAAAAAGGAACACCCTCAAGAGCTGAGATCACTGACGCCGCTTCATCTCAACGCGCCGAATGTGTGATGCTCAACAAAGGATTATATATACGAAAAGCTATTAAACTCCTCGATAGGATACTCAGGCAAATGCAGGGTTACCAGGAGAAAAAGGAAACAGTATTATCACAGTTGGATGAAGCCGGAAAGCTAAGCCTTGCGCGTGATTACTCCTAAACAAATCTTTTAATGTCAAAAAAGCAAACGACCATGATTGCCATACTTGTGGCAATATTTTCTGTATCAGGCCTGCAGCTAAACGGCCAGGAATACTATCAAAAAGGATCAATATATTCTATAAATAAGAAAGTGGAACTCTCGCTTACGCTGGCGCTGTTCATGTCAAATTACGTTGGCTTTCAATATCTGAATAAGAAAGACCCCCTGACAGTTGATGAGATCAATGCCCTGGATGCGAATGATATCTGGTGGCTCGACAGAATTGCAACCCAGCAGGATCCTGATACCAGGAATAAGTACCATAATGCATCTGATGTGATAATGAATGTAACGATCGCATTGCCTGCACTGCTGGTAGTGGATAAGAATATTCGGAAAGACTGGCTCGACCTCTTGGTTTTATATATGGAGACCCATGCCTTGAACAGTAGCCTATATCTTGGTGTTTCGGCATTTACCAACCGGATCCGTCCGTTTGTTTATCACCCTGATATAGCCATAGAGGATAAAACAATAAGTGGCACCAGGGAATCATTTTTCAGCGGGCATACATCCACTACAGCAACAGCCAGCTTTTTTATGGCCAAGGTATATAGCGATTATCATCCTGAGCTTGGAAATAAGAAATACTGGGTGTTTGGTGCTGCCCTCATTCCACCTCTTGTCGTTGGTGCTCTGCGTGTGAAGGCAATGAAACATTTCCCTACTGATATTGCCAGTGGTATTGTTGTTGGAGCAGCAATGGGCATACTGGTGCCTCATTTACATAAAAAGAAGAAAAACAAGAATCTGTCTTTTATTCCTGTCACAGGAGCAGTGAATGGCCTGCTAATACATTACACCATCAGGTGATCTGTATCTAAAAGTTCAAAAAGGAAAGTACAAAAGTAATCACGGTGATGATCAGGCCGAACATAAAGAAATTAAAAGAAAGCCTGATAAGTTTGTATTTTTTCGCCAGGACCTTCCCAAGGGCATATTGATCTTTGATCATTGTTGAGTACAGATAATCATCTTCTTTCATCATCTCCCTCAGGGCCCAGTCGTATTCCTTAAGATCCATATTGTAGAAATTACCAAAGAAAAGGAGATTTACAGATTTCTTTTTTATATCATCTTCAGAAAATCTTCCCGATGAAATCTGGGGACGGGTTGACAGTATGGCCAGGATAATGGTGATCAAACTTGTTGCTATAAAAACAAGAGATGGTATGATGATATTAGGGTATTCTGCAAATCGGCTGACCAGCACAGTGAGGGTGATAGATAGTATCAGTGTGTTGACGGTGATAAGGATATTGGATTTATTATCCGCAATGGCACTGAGGTTGATCTGGTTTCGTGCAGTTAGCCTGAACATGGATTCCACTCCTCGTGAATAACCTTTTTTTTGCTCAAGCTTTCCGTTTAACTTTTCGATCTCCTTATTCAGCTTTTTAACTTTTTTATCCGGCTTGTCAGCTTTCTTCTCTATTTTCTCTTGAAGGTTTTCCATGGTCATCTCCTTTTTCTTTTGCAGCACCTCCTTGCCATAATTAGTATGAAAGTGGTGGTTCGTAAAAAAGACATATGATAATATGTCAAATTCACGTTTCGTTCGATTAATGTTCTTGCTGATTTTATGCTCTTCACGCAACAGGTTTGCATATTCACCATAGTCAGGACTGCTAACGTGATACATATCAGCATCACATAATACGGCCGAAATTTTATCTTTAGGAGCCTGTGGGATGGTGGTGGCCATAATACTATCTTCAACTTGCTTGATATAACTGTCGGCCACCCCCTTATTCTCTAGAAATTCCACCGCAATCTTTACACTTTCTGCCTCGTGATCATCCAATGACCTGCTGTATCCAGCATCATGAAACCAACCACATATCATGGTAAGGGTTAATTCCTCTTCACTAAGGCCTTCTTCTTTGCCAATTTCTTTGATGGCGGCTACAACATACCTGGAATGGTCTTCCGTGTGATAGACAAGGCCTTCAGGTATTTCTTTAGAAAGCAGCTTGGTCACGAACTGCTCACTTTCTTGTAGAAGGGATTTATCAATTTTGGTCATCTGATGTTTCTTTACATCTTAACGAAGTTAAGAGAAATTATTATGTGCTAAAACAAAAACTTAAAGGTAAAGACAAACATATTGTCATCATATGATCGCTGATAATTAAAGGTGAGGGCAGTAAATTCGAATGGTGTCAACCAGATGCCGGCCCCATAACCATCGTGCCAGCTTTGCGATTTTTCATCTGCGTACCACACTCTTCCAAGGTCGTTGAAAATAATGAGGCCCACCTGCCCATTCATTACAAAGGTGCGGAGGTTGAAGAGTTTCATCCTGATCTCGGTGTTTTGATAAAAACTGTGATCTCCGGCAAACCTTCTGCTTACAAATCCACGCAAATTTGTCTTGCCACCCAGGGTATTGGCATGATAAAATTCGTAGTCGCCAAAGTTCATGGCCCCACCAAAGCGGAAAACAAAGACAAAGCGTGGGTCTTTCCTGAAGCTAAGGTAAAATCTCAGGTCACTGCTTATTCGAACAAAATTTTTCGACCTTTCATTTAATCCGTAGAATCCCCGGGCTTCAGTAATAAAAAACATACCTCGTTGTGGCACCAATTTATTATTCCGGGTATCGATCTCCAGGGCTGCGCTTAAACCGGTAAAATGATGCTTTCGATAAGCCAGACTGTCAATTCCATTCAGCTCCTGATCACCAATAAAACGGTCGCTGGTATCAGTAACTTCGAAATATTGATAAAATGCTCCGAACTTATAATTCAGTTTATTGCTGACCGTATGTTTTAGCCAGGGGTTGGCAAAAGCGTAGGAATAGCGTACACGATAATATGATTTATCATCGGTGATGCGCTTGGTCTGGTTTCCCATGCCGAAGAAATTATCCACGTTTCTGGGAATGGCCAGGCTGGCGTCCAGTTCAAGGTCGAAGAAGTTTGATGACACTGCAATAAGACCCTTATAATCAAGGCTAAATGCCCCTGTCGCAAATGCAATCCTTCCTGTGATCTTATGGGAGGTCGAATCCCGGAAGTTATACCGTTTTATGTTGATACCACCACCAATTAAAAAACCATCATCCACATTGAAACCAATGCCGATCAAAGGCATGGCCCTGTCGTATTTATACTGCTTGCGGTTATAATCATCTATCGATTTATCTTGCGACAGCACGATCTTAGTTTCTTTACCTTTTTGAATATAGTTTTTCTTGTCGCTACGGTCGTAGACCAGGACTGTTTTCCCACAACCATTGATTGATGAGTTATCAATCACAGTATCATTGTTCTTACCTCCTATCACCCTAAGCTTAATGGCTCTTTTTGCCTGACCGTCAATTTCAAAACGGTCTTTCTCTTCCAGGCCATACAGCCTGATTTCCTTCGTCTCATCTGCTTTAAACTCCCTCGAATACAGCTGCTCTTTTATGCGGCCCTTTTTATCGCTTAAGGCAAAAACCTTTACTTCTGTATTTCCATTTTCCAGGCGTGTTACGCGAAATAGGTCTCTTTCATTGGTAGCCACCACATCAACTTCTTTTGCCAGGAAACGATAATACTTTTCGGCATAGTCAGATATATATGCTTTACGTGAAATTAGTTTGGCTTCTATCTCATCGCCAGAAAGCTCATAGATCTCAGGTGGTAGCTGCATCACCGCTTCATGAATCACAGAATCGGTCATGGCCTTCTCCAACTCTTTGCCAATTTCCATCCATGTATCAAGACCTGGTTCCGTAAGGAAGGCCCTGTCGAAGTATCGGGCATTGAATCCTAAGCCATTCACATTCTTTATCTCAGGATCGAATCCCTGGAATTTGGGCATGATGAAATCCTGGCTCACAAGCCACATGATGGGACCTTCATTCAGAAAATATGTCTGATCCCTGTCGCGGGGGATGGGGCGGTAGTATTTTGTGTCGTCATCCTTAAATTTTGCCCATCTCCATTGGTCGTCGTGCCTATCCCAGTCGTTGATGAGAATATCGAATAACCGGGCATTAAGCACTGCCTTTTGGTCAACGATATGGTCATGATCATTTTGAGTTTTCTTTATCAGGGATGGCGTGCTGATGATATCTTCAGCGTTTCCGAAGAAGGCCTCGTCACTCCTATCACCGGCCGGACGCTCCTCAAATAAAAATACATTGTTGGCCAAATCCTTTCGGTAAATTCCCAGTCGGGGATCATCAGGCACCCACACTATGCGTGGGTTTGTGTGCATCACCCCTGCCGCATGAGCCATCACAGGTACGGTCACAGCAGCGTATGGGTGGGAGGAGGAAATACCATCCTGGACAACTGCCTCGGCAATGGTATTGCGGAGCTCTTCTTCTAATGCCTTTTCAACAAACTTGTTCACTGATCGAAGCACATATTGTTTCCCATCCTGAGCTTCCAGGCGGACTGAGCGTGTCTGTTGTCCACCACCTCTCTTAAGGACCTGCAGCCCTCCCTTTTCATAACCAATATCAAAGACTGGGAGTTGGACCCGTGCCTTCCAGAGGGCTCTGTAATTATCACCCATCATGAACCTGACAAAATTCCCCTTATCATAGATCGATGTTAGCCTGACGCTAACGGTGCTGTCAAGATAAACCGGCAACTCTTCAATGGCATCTTCAGGCTCTGCTTTTCTTTGAGTAAATAGCTTTTTTCTGAATATTAGCTTGCCATGTTCACCTTCAGGAATCCAGTATTCTACCCATACCTCTCCGCCTGAATAGTAGTTTAACACAGAAAAACCCATGCTCATACTGGCAAAGTCGGTCTTCTTTGCCTTTCTTGCAATGTAGGTGCCGGGTCCGGCGGCTCCACTTATAATATGGTGCAAGCTATCGTACTGAAAATATTGGAGGTTATGTTCATGGCCAGCAGCATAGATCAGATTAGGGTAATCACCGAAGATGTCCAGCATATTTTTAATGAACACCTTATACTCAGGATGTGCTAGATCTGATATATGTCCCAGGTATTTACGATAGGCGGTACCGATAAATCCCGGCAGGGGAATATACAACCAGCTTTTCACATCTATCAGAGGAAAGATATTCCTCGAGGCCTTGAAATACCCACCATGGTTGCCCACGCTGAAAAGTGGGTGGTGACAGGCAAAAATGATTTTCTTACCCTCATTCCTGCGGATAATGTCCTCGACTTGGATGAAAAGGTCCGCCTGATTTTCAAATCCACAACCATCCTCAGCTCCTGGTTTTTCATTTTGATGAAACCACCATTCTGAATCAAAAATTATGGCGACGATATCATCAGATAAATGTATCTCAATAGGCCCCGGGCACCCTCCATGAGGCAAGTATACATTTTCGTTCCCAAGGGTATTCATGATGTACTCCTGCTGATAAAGGATCCGTTGCAGACCTTCATTTCCTCCCTTGTCCCAATCATGATTTCCGGGGATAAAGATGATATCTCCGTTGAAATCATTTAAATGCCTTAGGATTACGTCCATATCCTTCTTTGCAGCAACATGATCTCTAGACTCTGGTGAAGGGAGCCCATGGGGATAAACAATATCTCCCAGCACCAGGAGAGAGCTATTACTTCCCAGATCATCCAATTTCTTCTTCATGAGTAAAATCATGCTGCTGTCAGTTGCAGGATACTTGATATCACCAATGAGCAAGATGCTATGATATATTTCTATGTCAGGTGGAGGGACCTTTTCCTGCCATGAGGAGAGAGACTCATCGTAATAGGTTTTTTGTGACCATAAGGCCGTATTTCCTATCAGCATAACGAGCAACACAAAACAGATATGCCTGCTGTGCTTTCTCATAAATACTTATTCTTTATTGTTGAACTTTAATATGTTCCCTTTTCCGTCTCCGCCCTCATTAGAAATATATAGGTCACCATTATTGTCAAAACAAATCCCTTCGGCTTGTTTGAAGATGCTGTCTTCCAGGATCACCACTGAAAGCAATTTTCCATCCGGACTGTATACCAGAAGAAGATCGCCTACGGCTCCTATAATATAATAATTCCCGCTTATGGGATGAATAGCGATATCGCTTGGCTGAAAAGTAACATCTCCTTTGTTTTCATCAAAGTATGACATGATTCTAATGCCCATTGAGGAAAATAAATTATAGTCTTTGAGGTCTTTAAGGGTGTCCAGTTCGATGAGTATTAGTGGTTCGGGCTGTAATTGCTTTTCTTCCAGGTCAAAACTATATATTGCCTTCAGATGGGTGCCTTCCTTGTCGTCAGGGAAAGGATGCCCTTTACAGGCAATAAGAAGACGATCGTTCCTTTTGTCATACGCCAGCCCTTCTGTATCGTTCTTCTTGGATAGCCCGGTTTCATATTTCTCGGTTTTCAAATCATCCTCTCCTTTTTCAAAATCTTTTACCTGGTAGAGGTTGCCATTACTTTTAAGGGTCCAGGCTGTCTTGCCAACAAGGACGATGCCTTCGTAGTCGCCCCTGTCACCAAATTTGATCTTGTCCTTGATCTCGCCCGACTCAAAATCTACGATGTAAATTATTCCGTGTTCATCTTCTACAGCAGCAATCAGACCATTTCCCAGAACCTGTATTCCAGATATTTCTCTCAGGTCGGAGGGGAGTTTTGTTTTTTTATCAGGTTCAGAGAGGTCATAATTAAAGATATAGCCTTCATCAAGGCACAATATACCATCAGGAAGTTCCTGGGATTGTCCCATTGTAAAACTCTTTCCCAGTAAAATTATTGAAAAGACGGTGATTATATATTTATTAGCTCGAAGCATGGCGATTCTGCATATCCAAAGCTAATAAAAAATATGGCAGTATTGGATTTTCCGACAGGTTTAGAATTCTATAAGTTTTTTTCGCTCACATTTTTGAGCTTTTGCATTGCCTTTTCTGTTTGCTTTCGTAACATCGAATTTACAACTGGCTTCATGATCTTGCCTAGAAAGGATTTGATCTTATAATCAATCTCAACCTTCAGGATGGTAACATCCCCTTGCTTTTCGAAGGTGAAAATATTGATGATATCCCTGAGGCCCCTGAATTTATTAAGCCTCTCGCCGTATATGATACGATCTTCATCCTCAAGCCTGCCTATGGATTCAATGTCCAACGAATTGTTGCCGATCAGGCAGGCATGGATGGATCCGGATTTGTTGAGATTACCATTTTTAAGGATGATCTCCCTTATCTCTTCATTCCATTCAACACGTTTATTAAAGTCAGTGTAATAATCATAAATAACATCAACAGGGGCATTGATCTTACTTTCAAGAGTGATCCTTTGGCTGCTTAGCTGAGGAAAAGTAATTGATGAAGATGATTTTCCTATGGGAACTTCCCGAAGTGGAATGTATTCATATTCAATAGAGTCTAGCCCTTCATAATGATCAATCCCTGCCTTGAAACTTACCCACTTGTGATTATCATCCCAGGAGAGGTCTACATCACGCTTGATTGTATTACTAATCAGGATGTATTCATTCTCTTCAATTGAGTTCTTCATCAATTTGTGGGCTTTGATAACATCAGTTCCATGGAGCTTTCTGTGATCTTTAATACTAATGATCTCCACAGGCCCGGCGTGGATAATGAATTTTAATGACAAGCCTGCAGCGTTCTCACAGGCACCGCAACGGCAGATACGTTCCGTGTCGTACTTTATGATATGTTGATGAAAGTTTCTGTATGTGATCTCACACTGTTGGATGAGGCTTTCAAGGCTGAGAGAATGATCCCTGAAGAATAAAACGGCATCGCCTTCAATTTCTGAAACCATCATATCCGAGATATCCGAATTGATAATAATCTCCATCAATTCAGAGATGATATGGCGGCTGTGACTAATTTCAGTGGTATTTACAAAGTTCGTAAAACCTGAAATGTCGGGGATGAAGATCAATGTTTCCTGTTGTGATGGCATGGCTTCATTGAGGGCAGGTTTATTTATTCCTGCTAACACCAAAAACCTTGTCTTTACCTTCCTTTCCTTTGAGCTGAAACTCGCCAAGCGGCTTTATTTCATACCCATTGTGAATGGTGAGTAGCTTAAACACCCTCTCAGTAATTAACACATTATGACCCAAATTGTTGCAAAGTTTCTCTAATCTGGCTGCTGTATGCAGTACTTCTCCATGATAGGCCAGTTCGCGCTTTATATCACCAACTTCCGCAACGGTGACAACCCCTTCTGCCAGGCCGGCCTTGAATTCGGGTTTAATACGAAAATATTTGATATAATAGTCCTGTCTGTCGGATAAACGCTGATGGAAAGCATAAAAGAGGTTTATACAATTCAGGTCTTTTAGCCCCTTATTCGTTTTCCAGGTTAATACAACCTCATCACCAACATATTGATAGACTTCTGCCTTGTATCGTGTTATCAGGTCTGACAACTCATGGATACAGCTCTGGATCAGGCGACTATACCAAACATGGCCTAATTGCTCAGCATTACCCGTTGAGTCTTTCATGTCGAGGAACATAAAGATGCGTCTTACTTTCCGCGGCTTATGGTATTTCCCTATGAGCATGGAAAAGAGAACGCCATATCCGAACTTCCTGTTGATGTGAAGGATAAAATTTATCAGGAGTATGACAAGTATAAAGTACACACTCATTGAGATGATGAGTGATGGAGTAATAACGGCAAGCATCTCACCAGCATATTCCACAGGGAAAATATCGAATACCCAGTAAATTATAAAGACCGCCAGTTGAGAAAATGAGACGGCGAAGAAATATAGTACGCTTTTAATTAGGATGAGTGAGCCAAATGATTTCCTTCTTAAGACCGTACTATCGATTAGCAGATTGATTAATCCGAACAATATGCCAAAGATGACGCCCTGAAGGCCAATTTCAAAAAGGGCATAGCTGGAATGAACATAGCCATCAAATACTTCGGGGATGATGTATGGTTCAAGACCTTTCCAGGTGATAAAATAGTAGAGGTACATCAGCGCTGTTACGCTGATAATAATGAACAACCATTCTTTAAGGATGGTCTTACTTCTGGGCTTGATCTTAAAATGGGGCTGATTCATGATCAGCAGGATTTATGAATAGCTCAACTGCTTCATGCAGTGAGGTTAAAGACCGTCAACCGTCAACTGATTTTACGCTCCTTCAGCTGCCTCTGCAGCAGCCAGGCCGGATAGCTCTTTATCAATATGGAATAATCCGCCTTTATCTCCTTCAGCAAGTTTGAATTTGTCAAGGATGCCTCTTGCCAGGCTTTCCTCTTCAATTTGTTCTGTAACAAACCACTGCAGGAAATTGTGTGTGGTAAAGTCTTTCTCATCCATAGAAATGCCAACCAGGTTGTTGATCAGGCCGGTAACCATGATCTCATGATCAAGGACCTGCTGAAAAACTGCCTGCAGGGATTTAAATTCTGCGGGTGGCTCTTCCAGGGAAAGTACTTTTGCATGTCCACCACGGTCATTTACATAAGCGAGCAGTTTCAGGGCATGTTCCCTTTCCTCTGTTGCATGATCATATAAGAATTCTGCCGCACCGGCATAACCACTTACTTCACACCATGAGGCCATGGAAAGGTATAAACGTGAAGATTCCTCTTCAGCCTTGATCTGATCAATGATCGCTTTTTCGAGTTTATCTGTCAACATAGCACTAATTATTTAGGTTCTTATTCTTATTCCTTGTTCCTCTGTACTCTATTCTCTACTCTCTATCCTTTCAAGGCTTCAGCACCCGATACAATCTCGAGGATTTCATTGGTGATCGAAGCCTGGCGGGCTTTATTATAAGAAAGCTTGAGTTCTTTGAGGAGTTCGGTTGCATTGTCGGTAGCCATATGCATGGCAGTCATCCTGGCTCCATGCTCAGAGGCGAATGAATCCAGAATAGCCTTGTAGAACTGTATCTTCAAACTTTTAGGTACCAGTTCACTTACAATATCTTCTTTGTTAGGTTCAAAGATATAGTCAACACTCAATGTAGTTCCATCACCTTCGGGAGGAAGGATAGGAAGGAATTGTTCTGTTTGCAATATCTGAACTGCCGCATTTTTAAACTGGTTGTATATGATCTCTATACGATCGTATTTCTTGTCCGCAAAATCTGCCATCAGCGTTTCAGCAATGCTGAGAGCGTTTTCATATTCAAGTTTTTCGAAAAGCTCAAGGTCTTGTGCTATGACCGGGTATTTATGGTTGGTAAAATACTCGGCTCCTTTTTTACCTACACAGTATAGGGAGAGTGCACCGGCATCATATTGCTGTTTGTAGGTAGTTCTCATCAATGAATCAGCTCTCTTGATGACATTGGTATTAAATGCCCCACAAAGTCCACGATTGGAAGTTACCACCACCAAAAGCACATTTTTGGGCTCCCTGTTATCGGAGTAAACAGCTTCGTCAGATTGATCGAGGCCAGCACTCAGACCCTGTAGAAACTCCTGCAGTTTTTGTGCATACGGACGTAATTGCAGGATAGCCCCCTGAGCTCTTCTCAGCTTGGAGGCAGCCACTAGCTTCATGGCGCTTGTGATCTGCATCGTTGAGTTTACAGATTCAATCCTGGTTCTTACTTCCTTTAGGTTAGCCATTGCTTATCAGTCTTTTTCCGTTTATACTGCGTAGCGTTTTGCAATATTTTCTGCTGCAACTTCAATGATTTTTGTGATATCGTCATTCAGGATGCCCCTTTCAAGCTCCTTGAGGGTCTTGGAATGCTTCTCCTGCATGAAATGGACAAACTCTTCCTGGAAATCACGAATACTTGTCACAGGTACATTTTTAACCATCCCTTCAGAGCCGCAGTAAATCATTGCTATCTGCTCTCCAACACCCATGGGTGAATATTGATCTTGCTTCAGGATCTCAACATTACGCTTACCTTTTTCGAGTACAGCCATGGTAGCAGCGTCAAGGTCAGAACCAAATTTTGCAAATGCTTCCAGTTCCCTGTACTGGGCCTGGTCAAGCTTCAGTGTACCGGCAACCTTCTTCATCGCTTTCACCTGTGCATTACCACCAACCCTGGATACTGAGATCCCCACATTAATGGCTGGCCTGATACCTGCATTGAACAGGTTTGACTCAAGGAAGATCTGTCCGTCGGTAATTGAGATCACGTTGGTAGGGATATAAGCTGAAACGTCACCCGCCTGTGTTTCAATAATCGGAAGGGCTGTCAATGAACCGCCACCTTTAACTTTACCTTTGAGGCAGGAAGGCAGGTCGTTCATCTGAGCAGCAATGTCGTCAGAAGAGATCACCCTGGCAGCACGTTCAAGCAGGCGTGAGTGGAGGTAAAATACATCCCCCGGATAAGCCTCGCGGCCCGGAGGCCTTCTGAGTAGAAGGGATACCTCACGGTAAGCCACCGCTTGCTTCGAAAGGTCATCATAGATCACCAGGGCCGGCCTTCCGGTATCCCTGAAATATTCTCCGATAGAAGCACCAGCGAAAGGAGCATAAAACTGCATGGCAGCAGGGTCAGAGGCAGTGGCCGTGATGACTACTGTGTATGCCATGGCACCCTTTTCTTCAAGTGTCTTTACGGTATTTGCAACTGATGAACCTTTTTGGCCTATAGCCACATAAATACAATATACAGGTTCACCTTTATCGAAATTTTCTTTTTGGTTGATGATGGTATCAATGGCAATGGCACTCTTCCCAGTCTGGCGGTCGCCAATGATCAACTCACGCTGTCCGCGACCAATCGGGATCATGGCATCGATTGCTTTGATACCGGTCTGCAGAGGCTCATTCACTGGCTGACGATAGATCACACCAGGAGCTTTTCTTTCAAGTGGCATATTGAAGACCTCTCCTTTGATCTCTCCCTTGCCATCGATAGGCTCACCGAGGGTATTGATCACCCTGCCCAGCATTCCTTCACTCACATTGATTGAAGCAATCTGTCCAGTACGCTTGACGCTATCACCTTCTTTGATGTTTTCAGGATCTCCGAGGAGTACGGCTCCCACATTATCCTGTTCAAGGTTCAATACGATAGCTTTGAGACCTGTTTTCTCAAACTCGATCAACTCACCCGATTCGGCATTATTCAATCCATAAATGCGTGCGATGCCGTCGCCGACCTGCAACACGGTCCCAACTTCCTGTAATTCTGTTTCATTTTTGTACCCTGACAATTCCTGTCGCAGGATGGCGGATACTTCAGCTGGTTTAATTGATGCCATATGTTATTTCGTTTTTAAATTTTGCTCACATAAAGATTAACCTCAGCCGCGGCCTTCTTCAGCTTTCTCAACTGGTATGAAATGCTGTCGTCGTATTTGTAATCGTCGTATAAGATCACAAAGCCACCGATAAGGTCTTTTTTAACCTCTTCATTCAATTCGATGGTGCCCTTGGTTTGTTCTTCCATTAGCGCGATCACTTTTTTACGAAGCTCGTCGCTGATAGATTGTGCAGTTTCGATATGAACCGTAAAAATATTTTTAAATTTCTTATAGATGTTGATAAACTCAAAAGCAATTTCATTGATGAATTTCTCTCTTCTCTTTTGTGTGATGATCATCAGAAAACGCATGCTTAGCTTGCCTATCTTATCCCTGAACAACAACTCCATTACCTTCACCTTTTTATCAGGTCGGATCACAGGGCTTTTAAGAAGCAAGATAAAATCCTTATTGGAAGCACATATCGAAGAGATAAGATCCATGTCGGATTTTGCTTCC
>Ga0209692_10001344_pt1 | contig 34519 bp, 62 predicted proteins | sample tdDd472_FD_187129 | JGI IMG/M metagenome (GOLD analysis project Ga0209692, IMG submission 187129) | Marine sediment microbial communities from the Atlantic coast under amendment with organic carbon and nitrate - tdDd47.2 (SPAdes)... | ecosystem: Environmental > Aquatic > Marine > Coastal >...
ATATTCTTCAACATATGACCCGGTGACAATTGGCGTGTTTAGTGTAACGCCAAGCGCATCGGCACCGGCTTGGCGTACTTGTAGGATTTCATTGTAAAACGCATCGAGTGATGCCTGCATGTCGGCACCTATGGCATTAACTGTTTCCTGCCATTCGCGACCACGAAACCATGAACGCTGACGGACTTCACGCAGGGTATTTGTTCCACTAAAGCCACCTTGACCTAATTCTAAATTGGTTCGCTGCGATTCTGTTTCAAACGATGTGCCAAACAGGCGGCCACCGGTAAGCGAGTTAATTGTTTGTGCTATTTGACCAACGGCTTGCGCAATGGGGCCAAACATACCGCTGGCGGCTAAATCTGCTGCGGTGTTTGTTACACGACCAAGGCTATCCTGTCCGGCCGTTGAATCCCACACGCCCATTATTGTCTCAACGCCTTGCAATAAGACGTTCATTGAATTAAGACCACCCTCAAGTCCTTGGCTGAACCCTTGGCCAGCTTCAGTTAGTACATCACCCAAGGTCATGCCCTGATTGATTAAGTCATTGAATGAGGCGTCCGAAGTAAAGCCACCATCGGCGCTTACGCCACGGATTGTTTGGTTAAACTGCTGTTGTGCTTGTGTGCCGGATTCTGCTGCTTCACGGTAGCGGTACATAGCCTCACGCAAGGCGTCTAATTGTGCTTGGCTGAATTGACCTGACATAGCCAGTTCTTCAAGCGCCATTTCCATTTGGGTGAACTCAAAGGCAACCTCATCAATCATGCCGAGGTCTTGCATCAGCTGATAATATTCATCCCACATGTCATTTGCGCCCTTGACTGCGGTCACTTGCTCTTTGGCTCGTTTATTTACTTTGTCTATTACTTTAGACAAATCAATACCAGCTTTAGCAAGCGCCTCTTGATTGTCAGTTAACAGGTCAATCGCTTCGATTCTTGCGGTTTCAATACCCGCCAATTTTTCAGAATCTGTGGCATATTCTTTTGTTAAATCCATAGCCAACTCGATGGCGTCATTCTGTGCGGCCAGTGCCTTTTCTTTAGAATCGAGGGCTTTGGTTTCTTTGATTAACGCCTTTTCGAGTTCATCGAGTTTTTTTAACTGCTTTTCATCAGTTGCTAAGTTTCGTTGTTTTTGTATTTCCAGTGAAATTATCGCGGCTTCTGAAAGTCCAAAATATTCATTCTGCTGTTGCAGTTTCGCCAGTTGTTTTTCTTGCGATTCAATCCATTTGTCAATTGATTCTGTAACGCCTGCATTGGCGTTAATTGTCTCATCGGTCTGTTCATTGACTTTCTGCTGTTCTTCACGCTTTAAACGAAGTCTGTGTTTTAATTCATCCACTCGTTCGCCAAGTTCTCGGACTTTGGCTTCTTGGTTTTCGATTGCTTGGAAATCACGTTCATCGCTAAATGTGTTTAGTTCCGAATTGAGAATTATCAACTCTTGTCTGGCATCTGAGTAAGCGTTTCTGGCTCTTTCAAATTCAACTTTCGCCATTGCTTCAGGTAAGGCGCTAAATGACTGTGCAAGCGCGTCTGTTTCTTCTCTGAGTCTTTGGGTTATTTCCTCGGCTTCACCGCCACTTGTTGCATATTCATACAGGCCGTAGGCGGCTAACACAGCAACGCCGGCAGGACCACCAACTAAAGCCATGGCTCCCTTTAAGCCAATCATTGTTCTATTTAAAGCAATTCCAGCTGCGTTCATGGCTGACATACCGGCTGCGGCTTTTAACGCTGAGCCACCAATTCCAAATAGAACAGCAGACAAGCGAGCCCCAGCTAAAACGGCCGCAACTTGCACAACATTTCCAAGGGCGGAATAAACATCATCAAGATTTTCAGACAAGTAAGTCAGTGAACCTGCTAATTTGTCAGTGATTCCGGCTGACTGATCAAGTTCGCCAAAGTATTTGGTATTGGCATTAGCGACTCTTTGTAAAGCGCCCTCAACAGTAACCGGCAACTGGCCAAACTCTTCGCCTATGGCTTGTGATTGATTTTTCAGGGCTTGGGTAATGACTTCGGTTGTCAATTCTCCTGCAAAAGCCATTTCACGTAACTCGCCTGATGTTTTACCCAACTCATCTTTAAGCGCCTGCATGATACGGGAACCTGATTCATTGACTGAGTTGAACTCTTCGCCACGTAAGGCGCCAGCGGCCAGACCTTGGCTTAACTGAGTAATAACGCTTGATGTTTCGGCGGCTGTGGCACCTGATACAGCCAATGCCTGGTTAACGGACCGTGTGATGCCTAATACTTCGCCTTGCGCAATTGATTGGCCCTCAAGTGAACGCTCAAGCCTTGTGTACAAATCAACAGTGGTACCGAGAGCAACTCTGGTTTCTTGTGATATCGCAAATAGTTCTGATTGTGCCTTGTTGAACTCTGCCTGGCTGTCTGTAACAAGGTCAATTCGTGCGTTTAGGGTCTTGTACTCATCACCGGCACGGATAATCTCTTTGGCAAGCTTGGATCCAATGGCCAAGGCTCCCAATGCAAGCATCGAACTTTTTATAGTATCAAGACGCTTATTGAGTGAGCGGCCGGAATTCTCAGCTTCCTTAAAGCCTTTTGATGTGTCTTTACCGGCTTTAGTGCCCGCGCTCGCAGTGTCTTTAAGGTCTTTTTCAAGTCCTTTTACTTCTGCGCGAACCTTGCCGGTTTCGCCATCAATTCGTAATGTAACTTTAAGGTCTTGGCTCATTTAAAATGGCGGGTAATCCCACCATTTAAGGTGAGGTGGTCGGAGTCATAACCACCCGAGATTACCCTTATTTTTTACTGTTTAAAATCTGAACAACTTTTGATTCCATAACTCCAAGTTTGCCCAGGGTTTCTTTTCTTATTTCCGGTGGCACTTGATGCATATTCATTGTGCTTTCAATTTCTGATCGCTTGAAACCTTCATAAATAACACCGCCCATACCGCCGATTGTTTTATCAATCGGTAAATCCCTGAACACGTCAAAAGCGATAATATTGCTTGGGAATATGTCCAGGGTTTTGGTTTCATTTTTTAACTTTTCTGCTATCTCATCTTCCGACAAACCCCAGTCTTTATAATCTTGAATTATTGACTGCTGGCTTGGCCTTGGCTGATAGTACGCCTCGGCTAAAATCGTGAGTTTTTTTGCTCGACACCTGCAATTTCTTCGTTGTACTTATGCAAAATGGCACCACGGCAAGGTTGACTGTTTAGTGCGACTTCTCTAGGTTCAAAACCGTCTGGTACTTCAAGCTCTTTAACATCAACAACAATGGTTTCAAGAACGGCACGTGTACCGCCTTCTTCAAATAATCTTTGTCGCTCATCTGCATCTACAAGTTTAAAAACAACAATAAAAGAACCTCGTTGCTGTTTTTTTTCACCGGGGAACATCACGTTAACGGTGCGTTCAAATTCTACAGTTGGATTAAGTTTAAACATTTAAATTGACTCCTTTGGTCTTAAGAAAAAATAAGCTCAACCTCATCATCGGTACCGCCCGATGTTGGGTGAGGGATTAAATCCATATTCAGTCCGGCAAGGCTTTGATCGTCTTGCAATCCTGAACTGGCTAATTGGGTTGCTGGCATGGTAATTCGAACTGTATCGCCTACACCGCCGTTAACTTCCCAGTAGGTTACGCCCCGGGCTTCTGATTCCCACAGTGAATAAGGGTCGAAGTTGGCAATATCATCAAGCCAAGCTGTAACATTGGCTGATGGTTTGCGATCAAGGTACATAATGGCTTTGGTTTCGGTTGATTCGCGAAACTCATTCGTACCGTTTTGAGTGTAGTTAAACGAACGACCCTCAACAGCTGTGCCATGAATTGAACACTCAGAGTTATCTTTGGTGTTGATAATTGGTGTACGGAAAGCTGAATAGTCAGGTGTTCCACCAATTGCAGAATCCGCAGGTGTAACATAAACACCAACCATGCTGACATTTACTTTTGATGTATCGCCAATCTGCGCGTCTATTGTCAGTGAACCGCTGGCACCCAGCGCCTTGTACAAAACACCATTCTGGTAGAAGTACATCGTGATTGTGGTGGTTGAATCTGAATCGTTAACATAACGATAGTCAACGCCAACATCTTGAGTGCCAACAAACTTACAAGCCAAATACAATGGATCATGTGGCGGTGTGCCATCAATTGTACCTGAGCCTGTTAAATTGAAATAAAATGATATGTCATACCGCTTATTAGTGAACGACTGCTCATCTGCACCAAAAAATTGACGGTCAGGTGTCCGGCTGACGCTGTCACTTGCCGGGTTCATTGTAAAGTCATAAACCTCCATGGCATCGCTTGCAGGGGAGGGTGTTTCTTCAACACCTACGACAGTTTCAACTTTCGCAAGGATTGTTTTTTTATTGAACATTTTCATGATTTGTCACCTTTTGGTTTAGTGTTCTTTTTGGCCGCTTGCTTTTCGGCTTTACGTTTGGCGGCTTCGGCTGGCGCGATTGACATTTCTTTTACGCCACGTTTGCCGTCTTTGTCTTTTATGAATGTGTGGTATCGTTTTTTCATGATTTAACCTTTTTGATAAAGTGATTCGTAGGTGTCTGCCCAAAGCAACAAGCCCTTGGCCATACTCACCCGCTTTCCACCACGATAATTAACAACATCAGCGCAATCTGGTGGCGTCCATCCACGCAGTGATGTATGAATTCCGTCTCGGATAGCTTTTAAACTTTGGCCGGCTTTAGCTCCCAGGGCATCTGAATAATCAGAAACAATAATCAGGACATCTATGCCACCGGTTACAATGTCGCGATACGTACCTGTTGAGTTTTGGCTTTTGTTGTTTTCATCTTTGGGGATAACAAATAGAGCAGGGGTGGTTTTGACCGCGTTTTTAAGAACTGTTTTAATATCTGATGCAAGGCCATAGTGCTTTAGCTGTGAGCCCATTTCAGATTTAAGTCGCTGTCTCCACAAATCATAATCAATCATCAGTAACTCGCCATTGATTTGTCTGTGAAGTAACGTTCGCTTGAATCGTACCGAACGCCCTTTGTTAATCGGTTTGAGCCAATTTCAGCGCCATTATCGTCAGTCAAAACAGCTTTGCCGGATGCTATTGCTTGCAACCACTTAATAGCCCGGTTGTACCGTGCTTCGACTTCATCGGTAGCTGCATCATCATGCAATAAGAACCGGGCAATGTCGCAACACACCCGGTTTAAATTGTCTGATACTGTGGCAATCGGCGTTGAATACCGAACCCCAAGATAAGAATCCATTTCGCTTGATGCTGAATTAAGCGCACTGTCAACAACATCAGGGTCATTATTCCCATCGTTGTCGCGATCAGTGAGCTGATTAATTTCATCAGCACCGTAGCGGGTTTCTAAGTCTTGTAGGGTGGCGTATGGCATTTAATCAAGCATTCCATTTAAGTGATCAATAACGCTCGAACGAGCATCATCGCCTTTGGCTTCTTCAAGATCAATAACTTCCAAAATCTCAACATCATCAAGATCTTTTGCCACCTTTTTCAATTTGGCAACAGGCAGTTTTGAAATTTCTTCCAAAGTAAGTACTTCTGATTCGGGTTCGCCTGACTTGTCAGATTCACCGGCTAAATCAAAATAACCCTGGTCGATAAAGTCTTTTTCAACTTTCTTAGGCAAGCCCCCGTTGTACTTGCCAACGGGGTATTTTTTGCCATCATGCTTAATTGCGTATTTCAGCTTCATAGTTGACTCCTTATGCAATGGCCGCTTTGATTAAGTAGCCACAGCCGTTAGCGGTTAAAACAGGCTTTTCAGCGGCTTTAGTGCCGTAAACCCATGAGTCTGAATCTTCATCAAACCATGGTTGTTTAACGAACGGATAGCCTTTTAGGTTGTAGGTGTAACCGTAAGAGCGGACCTTGTTTGAGGTCGGATTCGGATTAACATAGGCCAGCACCACGTCTTTACCCCAGAAATACTGATTGTCACCGTTTTCATCGGTGTAGTGAGCTGATGTGATAACAACTTCATCAACACCGAAGTAGTCGGCCAATTGTTCATCGGTCACTTTGGTTAAGTTCGCACCAATCGCTTTAATGAAGTCAATGACTTTGGTGTGTCGGCGCAATGTGCGAGCAACAAGCGTAGACATAACCAAACGATTAGGCGTCACACCCTCGGCATCTTCAATCGCATCAATACCTGCCTGAACATCAGCGGCGGGGTCTGAGTTGGCATAGTCTGACCACTGGTCCGTGCCAGATAATGTAGTCGAATGACCGGCCGGATAAGCTGCTAATGTAGTTGATAAGTCGGACTTTTCCTTCTCCAAAGACAATTTGATTTTGTCTTGGGTTAACTGGATAGCCGGTTGCGCTAAATCAACACCTGGCACAGCGTTGGCTTCTTCCATGTCCTCAATTGCCACAACCGAATTAAGGGCGTGATCTACTAAGACATATGTTTTACCTGAGTAGGCTAATCCTGCACGTTTGGTAATGGTGCCCGGCGCTCGTTCAGTGTCAACAATTTGAAAGGCTTCTTTACCCCATTGCATAATCTGACCGGAACGTGAATTGACCGGCACAGTCGGAAATAAAGCTTCACCTGCATTAAAGATGTTTGGATGATACGACTGCGCAAGCTTAGATTGAATTGGGTCGATACCCAGTCGAATTTGTGGATGATTCATTGGCATGGGTTTCTCCTTATGCGTTAGGGATTAAATAAACTTCGATTAAGTCACCATCACCGCCCGATGCAGTTAGCGCAATGCCAACCTTGTCACCTGCTGAAAATGCAGCGGCTTTACCGTTGGTGCCAACTTCTACGGCATCGCCGATACTGATGACGCCACCGGCTTCAACGATGGCAGTGCCAAGCGTGTGAACTCCAAAATTATCGCCATCTTCTGCGGCAACTCTTGACACGCCAAAGGCGCGGCCTGCTGCGGTGGCTAATACACCGCCAGTGTCAACAAATCTGCTAACAGGGATGGAAGCGGCTGCTTTTTGGGTGATTGTGTATAAAGGTGCTTCTACTGGCATGATTATGCTCCTACGGCTTGGGCAGCTTCTGACAAGCTGACGTTATGTTCTTTGGCGTACTGCTCAGCTTCGGCCAATTTAGCCAAACGGTCTTGATCAATTGTTTGGTCTTTTGGCGCTGAGAAGTTAGCCGGTGATTTTGGCTCCTTGTCGTCTTTGGATTTCTCGGTAAAATCCAAGACTTTGGCTTGTTGCTCAAGTAAAGATTTAACTTTTTCAAGCAAAGATTCTTTACCCTCGCTGAATTCAATTTCAGTGTCTGGCAGACCAATCATTAACTCGACCCATTGGTCTTTCATGGCCGGCGCTAATTTGCCGTCTTCGACCATTTGATCGCAGAATGAAACAATTTCAGCCTTACGGGCTTTGCTTGCTGTTTCTGATAAGTTGGTTTCGAGCTTTTTGGTTTTCGCTTGCTCTGCAGCCAAGTCAGCTTGTAACTGTTTGACTTCTTCTTCGGTTAGTTCTGGCATGTCGGTATCTCCGATGATTTTCTGGGTGAGTGATTTCATTGTTTTTAACGTGGCTTCCATTTCGTCAAAACGTTTGTTGATGATTGATAAGTCAAAATCCTTTCCTGTTGCTTTGCTGATTATTTGTTTGAATACACCGCCTTTTTCCGTATCGGCGCTAAACTCAAATTCAATAACGTGTTCATCTTCGCTGCTAAAGCTTATTGGCTTTAAACCCGACACAGCAGGCGCGGCAGCACCCAATAATCCTATGTGGCGAACATACTTCTTGCCGGGTACCGGGTTGGCAGGCGAATCAGGATTAAAAATAGAAAGGCTTATTTTTTTGAAGAGGTTTTCTTTGAGTGCAGACTTTACGCTTTCGTGTAGATTGTCAGCAAATGCAATCAGCTTATTGCCTACAACCTTAAATCCATCAGCCCAGCCATAGGCCGGGTCATTGTCTTTAGGGTGCCCAAACACGAAAGGTGATGGTGAGTTCTCGGCATCATAGCCGTTCGCCATCTCGTTTAAGTCGTCTTGAGTGATTTCGACCTCAGTGCCGTTAGCATCTGTGAATTTGCCGGCGCGTAGGACTTCAAATTGATATGTTTTCTTGCTCATAACGGCAAGATACAATTCAAGTGTTCCACTTTATAGCCAAAAAATGGAACAACTAAGGTTTTTTAACTAAATGTTGTTTTATTGTTGGCGTTGGTCGTTTAGTTTCTATAATTAGTTACTATGAATTGAGAATTTACATGAAAGAAACAGTAGCTTTTGCATTAGGAATTATTTTTATATTGGCATTTTATTCATCACTTACTGATATATCGGAATCAAACAAAAAACAACTTGAGTGTGAAAAATTGCAAACCAAATACAAACAGTTTGGTCGTAATTATTCGCATGAATTCAGGCAAAAAACAGAAAAAGAAATTGAAGAGTGCTTTAACTCGTTAGAGTGATAAGAACTCAGCAATCATATCTTCCATTTCAATGGCGTCTTGGTCTGAAAACCCTATAAAAGGTCGGGCTTCGAGTTCGCCTGATCGGTCGCTAAATTCATCTATGCCAAACTGGTGGGCGGCTGCATAGACTTTGTTTGTTCCGATTTGGGCAAAGTCTGAGCCAAAGTCGGTGACAATACTGGATGCCAGATCACCATCGTCTTGAAGTATCTTGCCCGGCCAGTGGCCTTTGCGTTGTCTTGCTTTGATTGTTGCGGGTAACAACCCTGCCCATCCTTGGCCGTTGTTTGGGTCGTACTCGCCTTGAAATGCATCTTCAGTAACATCACCAAGGAAGCCGGCCAGTTTTTTCATTAATGGTTCTAAATCCTTGGCTTTGGCATTTATTTCGTTTAAGCCTTTCAGGGCGTTTTTTGCATCGACTTCTATTTTCATGGTATTATTGGTCCTAAGTGGTTTGTGAAGAACAGAAAGTCGTCCGGCTGCGTGGAGTTGCTTTTACAGCATCTCGGCAAGATGGTGGGAGTTGGCGTCCACCCACAAGCCACTATTTTATGTTTCCGTAAAGGATTTCAAATTCATCTGATTGAAACTGACTTAATCCCTCTATATAACTTGCAGACCTTATGTCAGCATTGCCTTTAACTTTTTTTACAACCACCTTAAATAGCCTTTCTTGATTTGAAAGGATGTAGATTAATGATTTGTACCTTTGTTCGTACAGGATCGCTTTTGGCTTTGTCATTAATTCAGACAATGCAATCCAATCAGTAGGACTTAACTGAGTTGGCCTTGCGTTTGAGCCTCTGCGTCTTGTGCCCTGCTGTATTGCAGGTAGGCTTTTTCTCTTGGCTTTTGGTCCAACAATTAATCTTTCATGTAATGATATTGCACCGTTCTTAACATCGAGTATTGATAGAATTTGAGGTGTTAGGAATCCGGCAAGCACAATTATATTTTCCCTGTATTTGCCAGTTTGATTACCCCTTTCAATAATATGTGAAACCGTTCTTTGGTATTGTTCTAAAACAACTGGGCTCAACATATAATCTTTGAGGTTTTTAACTATTGGACCACCAAATCTAAAAACAGAATTGAATAGTTTTTGGTGATAAACCAATCGACCTATGCCGTGGTTATGTGAGAAACCTGTATCTGGAAACCCATCAGGCAATAATCTATCATTTGGATTAAATCCACGCTGTTTAGCCTGCTTGGATGTTAATGCTCTAACACGACATCGACAATTAAAACCATTTGGTGGCCATATGCTATGCCAAATGGGATCTTCAATGTGAAATATTTTACCGTGTAGGGCTGCATGGCTTTTTCTTGTTGATGAATCCATTACAGCAATGTATTGCAAATAGGGGCGGTCGCTTTTATTCTCCCAAAATTGTTTCCACCGGCCAGCCATCATGGCGGCTTGCATATTTGTTTTATAAATTGTGTTCAAACGCCAGGCAGAACCAAGTTGAACAATTTGTTGTTTTCCGGTCTTTGGATTTATTACTGTCTGTCGCCCCCACCAGCCCTTAGATTTTAATTTGCTTTCTAACAGCTTTCTGAATTGACGTTTAGTCAATCCTTGGCCTTGTGCTTGTTTTATGGCGTCACGAATATCACTAAGGATATCGTACTGCATTGATTTAGCCACTGTGAACGCTGTGGCGTGCTGTTCTTCCCATAAATCATACCAGTTCCATGATTCTACAAGCCCTTTGTTATTGAACCATTCAATCGCCTTGTCTGGCGACATATTGAATGTATCATTTAACGGCATTGAAGCGACCCCAATTATCAGCAACAAAAAGCATTTGGGTTAACTGATCAGTTAAATCCTCAAAATCCATGGTGTCGTACAATTCGGACATTTTTTTAAGAGTCTTATCCGGTCCGTACTTTTCAGCGAATTTTAGTATCGGTTCGATAATGGGCGCCATCTGCTCGTTTGTCTCATCATCACTGATCGAATCAAGCGCCTGATCCAATTCAGTCTGATCGGGAAAGAATGATTCAGCGAACGCCACAAACTCGTCATCAGTTATACTTTCAGGCTTCGCATTATCAATAATCCACCCCGGACCATAAGTTTCATCGAGATATTCTTGAGTAGGGGATGCGCCAAGTTGTTTTTTCTTAACATCCCGTTCAATAATCTTGTTGATATCCTCACAGGGTTCAGTCTGTCTTGTGACCTTTGGCACTCCGGCACCAGCGAAATTAAGGTTAACAAGCCATGTCACAGGGCCATCTGTTAGCGATTCGCAAATAAGGTCTGCATCGCCATCGATTAAGTCCTGACGTACGTCATAATGAACTTGCGCTTGCGACTTGGATGATCCGTCATCGGTGGTCATTGTCTGACCCACAACAATCTTGCTGATGGCTTTGTCCATGACCTCGATTAATTTTGAATAATCCGAGGTGCCATTGCGACTGGCTTCAACCATGTCAATTTCCATTCCATCAGGAATAACCGTGCCGGTCTCGCTTGCGATTGACTTGATTGCTTTAAGCAAGTTGTCAATATCTTCATCGGTGGAGCCTTGAGGGAATTTACCCAACACAGATGGTTGAGCAAATCTTTCGACAAACTTCATCCAGAACTTAGTGCCACCACGCTTAAAGATGACCGGCCAGTACAAGTAATGAGCCAACCCAAGCCCATAGGGTTCATCATCATGCGTTGCACCCACCGATGGATACCAATAATAGGGCTCATCGCAGGGAATGCCTTTGAAATTATCCAGGGTAATTAGTCTTAGCTTGCAGTCTTTATCAAACTTAAATCGTGACCTGTCGCGAACTGCTATCTTTTTCCATACGTATTTGCCATCGACGATATCCCACACAATCTCGGCCACAGAATAACCATAGAACTGGCAGTAAAGCATTTTTTTAGTAAGATCATTAAACTTCAGCTTCTCAAGTTGTTCACGGACAAAGTCGGCGGCTTGTTTATCAATGGCAGATTCGCTGGCCGGCTCTACAATCCATGGTGCTGAAGCAACAGCATCTATCCGCTGTTGAAGCGTCGATTTAACTTGGTCATCTCTTAAAATCTCATCATAGACTTTGTAATTGCCACCAATGGATTTGAGCACAGTGTCTGATGGCTGCAGAAACTCATACATGTAATTACCAAGAAAGTTGGACATTTCGCTTTTAACTGAAGATATTTCTCTGTTTGTTTTCGGTTTCATTTAACTGTACCCCAGCCACTTGAACGGCTTATTTTGTGATTGTCTGAAAATTCCCTTGCTGCACCGGTGCTTTTCGATGTGTATGCTCCTGTAGATGGTATTGCATGAACTGCCAGTGCTAGGGCATCCACCATGTCGTCGTGGTCGGTAACCGGAAATGTAAGTAATTCGTTTTCAAAGTCAGGAATTAGGGCGTTTGCGTGAACAATAAGTCCCTGTTCATATCTGGCTTGTGCTGGCTGAAACCGAGTAAGCTTGTCTTTTTCTGGCCTAAAACCCTTAACTGGCAGACTTGTGGTTCTGAGCAATTCCTGAACAACTGCCGCCTGAAATTGAACTTGCTCAATAGCCACAATAGATGGTTCCCATTTTTTAGCAACGCGTTCTATTAACTGCATAACTTTGTAAAATGACTGGCGCTGCCGAACAACATCAACAACGTACAGTTTGCCGTCAATATCTCGCTGAATAACAACAATAGCTGTGTAATCGGCTGTTTGCTTTGTAGATATAGCCAAATCAACAGCCATGGCTGTGCTAACCGGATTGATGGGCTTTCCATAGCTGATATGCTCGCGTTTAACCATGGTTCCCGCAAAATCCACGAACTCGGCCATATACTCTTGTCTAAAAACAAGTTCAGGCAGTTCCCTTTCGGCCGCCTTGATTTCTTTTTTATCGATATGCGGGTTGGTCGATGTTGGCATTTGCCAGCTTACCCAGTCCGGATAATCTTTTGACTGACCCCGAATAAACAGTTCTCTGAAATAATCAAATCCTTTCGGTGTTGAGAAAAACCACGCGTCGCCTTTTAAATCTGACAATGTTGGCCTGATTGCCTGTTCCCATGAACGCTCAAGGTCTTTAACCATGGCCGCTTCATCAATAATCACACGCTTGTACTTTCTTGAGCGACCAGCGTCCGGGTCGTCCAATGTCCAAAAGTCAATTATGCCGCCAGTGATTAACTCTAATCTTTTTTCTGATTTTGATTCGCGCGATATAACAGGTAAAAACATTTTCCTGATGTCATTCCACGCATCGAGCAGATATTTATAATTGGGAGCAAACCATGCGCAAGGGTAACCATCTAAAACACCGCCATCTTCACCCAATAGATCGCCGCCAAATTTTGTTTTCCCGAATCTACGACCCATATCACCAACATTAAACCTTTTGGCTTCTTTGAGCATTTTGTTTTGTCCTGGGTGCAGCTTAGGCAATTTGATTTTAATCATCCCTCACCACCTTGATTGAAACTTCGCCTGTGTGTTCAGCATTTACAACACGCTTCCATCGTTTCGGGTCTCGATTGGTAAGCCACAGTTCAATTGCTTTGGTGTCTGGAGGGTAGTGCTTTATGATTGGTGTTTCAGTAATTTCACCCTGATATGATGATATGTGAACATCAGGATGGCTATAACCCTTAGCGCGTTCGCGTAAGGCCGCTTCAATCATTTTTGTATCGTATTTTTCTTTGCCTTTCTCTATGGACTCAAAAAAATCAGGATGATTGTTTTTCCAGTTGTTTATTGTCTGTTCTTTAACCTTAAAAAAATCAGCTAATTCTTTATCAGTAGCACCCAACGCACAAAGCTTGTAAACTTCTTCTACAAACTGTTTTTTATATTGTGTTGGTCTGCCGCGTTTAGCCATATCAATCCATAAACCTCGGCTTATAAATATCAATTTTGATGTGTCGCAGGTCTTCCTTTAGCTCGCCAATTTCACGGCCCATGTGCAGGGCATTGTTAGCCATCATCTTCTCGATGTGATCAATCTTGTCTGTGATTTTTTTATCTATTTCATCAATACGTGATTCCATGCGTGCCTGGGCAACTCTCACACCCAATGCAGCACTAACAAAACCGGATATTCCGGCAATAACCGTTCCGGCCAATACTTTCCACCACAATTCCTCAATCATTACTTTCATCTACCTTTAATTCTCGTATCAATGTGAGTCGTGAATTACACTCGCTTAACTGACTGAACAGTGTCGGCACCAGCTCAAGCTTCATAAATCCGTATGTCACCACCTGGGGCAGTTCTGGCAGCCATACGGGATTGGTTAACTCCTTTGGTACAGGCACCATCTGTAACACCGGCTTTTCGACAATTACCGGTTTAACTATCTGCCGGGTCTGTCCACATCCGGACAACATCAGGATCAACAACATTATTGTCACACTCATGCACTGGCATCTGTTTAAGTGCTTCGATGCGCTCGTTAAGTGACTTGATCCTGTTGGCTGATTCGTTTTCATGTTTAATAAGTGCAATTTCGGACTGTGTTTTGATTTGTTCGCGAATCCCCACGCACCTTTTTAGCTCCGTTTTCACTTCCTGAACCGCTTTCTCGCTTTCTTTGTTCGTTGCCTGACATTGGGTTAACTCCGCTGCTTTCAGGTTCATTTCCGAATAATCCTTTTTGCGTTGGTTGGCTTGCCACAGGTTGATTAATATCAGCGCCACTATAATCGCACTTAAAATTAGTAGCGGTTTGACGTTGATACCTAATTTCGATGTTACTGACATAATTTATGGTCTCCAGTGCGTGATGCCCGGTAATATCGGGCATACATATTTTGATTTGGGGCCAGTAGGTGCTTTGTGCGCATATTTGCTGGGCTTTTAATACATTACCTAGTCCTGCGTTGTAACTTGCGAACGTGAGCCGTCTTCTGTCACACTCAGGGCGTTTCCACTTCCATGACTTGCGTAATTGGCTGTTATAGAACGCACCGGCGCGGATTGACTTGTAAGCATCATTACGCGAACCGGTAAAGTTCAGTTGTTTTTGCATGTCTGACCATGTGGCCGGCATAAACTGGGCTATGCCTTTAGCGCCCACTGGACTGATGGCGTTCGGGTTCAGTGAACTTTCTTGCTCAAGTTGTGCCCGGTACCACCGCCAATCCCAATCAGGCAGATAAATTAAGCTGGCTGATTTGATTAGATGGTCATACTTGACGTTTGTGTTAGCCTGTGGCGACTGCTGCCAAGATAATAGCAACAGACAAAATAAGAGTCGCATAAATCACCGTTTTTTGGTTTGAGTTTGCTTCGTTCATAAATTTAGAGAGACTGACGCATTTTTTATTGCAAGGGTGGGACCAGTGACGGTCTGCCTGTGATATCGCCAGGAATCCAAGAATTAACAGCCATATGGCTGAAATCATCTTGTAACCTATGTCGCCACCTAGCGTAATGAATGCAGTGGGGTCCGCCACCATCCATGCACCTAATGCTCCGAAAAGAACAATGCCTGCATGGCGTTTAATTTTTGTGAGAATTTTCTTCATGTTAACTTTGCGGTTTTATATAAACTGCAAGGTTAATTACTGGATGTTCCACTTTATAGGCAAAGAGTGGAACACTTAGAGGTTTTGTTTTATGCGATAAACGGTGGCCACCGGTATTCCGGTTCGTTTTGATATCTTTCTAACTGATTGAGTGCCGGCTTCCACGTGCTTTCTTACGAGTTTGGTTTTTTCTTCGATTGAATCGTTGATTGAGATATACAGTTTGCAGCCGTTGAAATGACGCCCGATTTTCTTAACGAGGGCGATTGTTTCTTTAAGGGCTTTTGAATTATCAAAACCGAGTTCTTTGTGATGCTCTTCAACAAGCATTGCCAGTTCATCAAGGTCTTTGCTGATTTTGGGGTTCATTCACACACCTTTTTCAGTTGAATTAATCTTTCGTAATACGGGATAAATGTTCTATTACCGGGATTTGCTCTTAATGTTCTGATGTGGTTTTTAATAAACTTGTCTGTGTCAGTTATCATTTCAAACCTGCTTACTTTGATTTTTTTTGGCGGTGGGTTGTCTTTAAACCATTGTTCGATGTGGTCAAGTGTCATTTATCGCCGCCATAATCTTGTATTAAATTTTTGATAGTGTGGCTGTTGCTTGGTATTTTTAGGCGGTTTTTGGTTACGCCAAATAAAATCGTTTATTTTTTTAGCGGCTTTAGCAATTTTAAAAAGAGCAATTTTGTTTTGCCTTACAAGTTCCTCACCAGCGCGTTTCTCTTCGTTTGCGATTTCAAAATTATCAACTTCAAACGGCTCACTTTCGTTTCCAAAATCATCAACAATTATCAAATTTGCTTTACTCATAAATCCAACTGCGCCCTTGCTATCAGTAAACTATCCGCTAAAGCCTGGCCTTTGCCTTTCAGGTCTAAGTCTCTAATGCCTGGGTAAAGCTGTATTGCTCGGCTCCGGGCTGCATCCTTGTCTTTACCGATCAGTCCAACTTTCTTTTTCCATGATTGTGGAGTGATTAGTGTTAATGGTAATCCCATGGCCACAACAACGCCCTCGACAATTCCGGCACTATGACCGAAGCTAAACATCGAACTAACACCTTGGCCGGGCATGGCGTGGACTTTCTCAAGATAACAATGCTTTATTTTTTCGCGGTGTTTTTTTATAAAGTCTGTGACAGCTGCAGCATTCACTCGGTTTGCTTTTCCGACTTTAATTTTTGGCATCTGTAGGTGATCAACATAATCACCGGTGGAAATATCCAATACGCATAATGAGCCACCAGCGCCGGGGTCTATTCCTAAAATCAAACCAATCATCTGACACCTGAATATTTAAGTTGAGACCGCTTGGCACCATGCCGGGCAATTAGTTTTCTTACCGGCTCGCGATTAACTGCGAAAAGTCCAGGCTTTTTATTTTTCTGTTTCACTACCTTGCTAATATCGCCATTGAATGAAATTGTTTTACCTGTTGTTTTAAATATCATCATCTGCACCTTTTTTGTGTAAATCTACAATCCTGACGTTTTCCATGACATCGTTACGGAAAAACCGGTAATACTTCGCAAGCACTTCTGGCCGGGTAAGGCCGATCCACCACGAAACGATGTTATTAATTCTGTTGCTGTCGTCTGCCGGTGGTTTTGGTTTTTTGGCCCAGTAAACCACGGTTAGAAAGCCGATTAGCCACAATGGCATAACGACTATGATTTCAATTAAAGTTCTCATGTTTTAATCAACCCCTGCTGTCTAAGCTTTGGAAATGTTTCCCGGATCCCGCGCAACTGCTCTGAGTCGCGAATGGCGCGTTTTAAATCTCGTTCTGTGTAATCGAATAAATCAATATTCACATAGCCACCATCAAGCCATAGATGACAAGAAAAACATGTGTAGGCTGTCAGTGCATCATCCTCTTTGTAACCTGTACCGGCTCCATTGATATGAGCGCAAACAGTTGTTCTGTTGTCAAAATCACAAACGCCTGGGATTCTTAAGCTACATTCCTGTCCCTTAGCTGACTGAGTAATTTTGTTTGATTTATTTTTTCTCATGGGCTTCGACCAAATCCTGGTAATAAACAAAATATCCATCTTCACAACAAATAACACTTCCCCAGTGACCGAACTTGTAACGCTTTAAATTGGGTGCAATATGTTTGATATCTTCGTACATGCAGTACATGCCATCGTCATCAATTTGCAGGCTGTCATACGGGCCCTCTTTGTATCGCTTGATGGTCATAAGTACCATGATCTATCCCCGGCCATGTAGGCTTTACTCTTGTCTGATAGAAATTCGATTGTCATGCCCATTTCGTGGGCCATGGCCAGTGTATGGCTGATAAGTTTTGCAAAGGCATACCTTGATAGAGTTGTAGTGCTTTGTCGCTTTACTGATTGTGTGCCATTGGGCAACTGGATTGTCTTTGCCGGCAGGTACATCGAAACAACCCATTCTTTCATTACAGTTGGTGTGATGTAGTTACCTTCACCAACCATTGCAGACTGTTCACTCATTTGGCCGATGATCACATGGAAAAGGGCATTCTGCTCAAGATTACGAAGCGCATCTTCCGAAACGATCCGCATGACTTTAACCGGCTCTTTGCCGATGTTGTTTTTGATAACGTGGATTGCTGCATTTTCTGCGATGTGGTCGGTCAGTCTGATTGGCTGAGTCATGATTTGCGCTCCTGCTCTTGAAAGCATTTCCACGCCACTTGCCACACTTTCCATGCGGTATCTGTTGGAACAAACGTGTAGTTTCCGGCTCGATCTCGTTCAAGTGCTTTTTTGGAAAGCCCCACGTAGCGTTTTTCGAATAACTGCCGTAGATTCATGATTCAAACCCATCCCGATAAATAAAATCACGAAATTCGGCACCGGGTGGAATGCAGTTGATTCCGGTCGCCAGATCGTAATAGGTTTGATTTGGCGGGTGGTTGGCAAATGCCTGGACACAGATTTCATGTGCTTCGATTATCAATGGTTCACTACTCGCAAACCGAACTACTAAAATAAAAATTAACTTAATCATTTTTTTAAACTCCATTTTTCGTTTTCGTCAAAAGTAACAAAACCCCATGCCTGGGCTTCATGCAACCTTTCCCGGATAGTGATTTGATGCAAACCGGTGTCTTCGACTATTTCGGCTAAGGTTTTTGATCCGTGAAATAGGCTTTGGCGAATTAGTTTGATTTTGCCGATGTGTCTATCTGATGCGCTCATACCTCGATTCCTTTCTTTTTTAATAAATATTTGATATCAGGTCGGTCCTGCTCATACCATTCCACCATCCACTGTTTTAGTTCGTTGTTATCAATCCGGTCACCAATAACACCGGTGGCTTTATTGCTTTTTAAAAACTGGATGTTGATTTGGTTTCGAAACTTTATTAACTTGAGCTCGATGTTAGACATTGGCTTCTGTTCTATTTTCTTTGTATGCTCAGGCACCGGCACCAAATCAGACCGATCGATGGCGCGATGGATGCTTTCTGCGCGCTTATACAGAGTGCCGGAACTTTCACCCTTCAACTTGTCATACTGCATTTTTATAAAAACGTTATAAGCTAGCTGTGACTTCCAGACAAAATCATCAGACTTTCGGTTGATGTAATCAAATATCTCATCGATGACCGGCTCAAAAGATACTTGATAACACAACGCCACAAACTCAGACGGGTTTGGTGGGAAGCTCGGATTTGAACGTGCATGAAGATTATCAAGACCAATGCGAATTAAATCAGGGCCAAGTTTACCGAGTGTGTTAACCCAATTTTGAGCAACAGAGGTTAATCTGCCGACGTTAATCGGATTAGATCCATACTGGTTATCCCATAGTTGTTTGTATTCTTTGCGCATCCGCAACCATAACCAATTGGCCCGATTAACCGAATCGTGTTCCTGTTGCCTGTCGCATTGATTGCTCGAACTCTTCACATTCGCGGTTGAGTTTGTCGGCATAGGATTCTGATTGATTATTTGACTTGCTGATTGCATTTGATTTCTCCGGAATAGGTGTTATTTCGTCATCCCAACATTCACCGTTCAGGTATGTGCTTGGGTGTTTGATTTTGGTTTTGTCTGGGTTGTTCATGCTCCAGCATGATTTGACTTGCTCTTTGAGGCGTTCAATCAACATGACCGATTGTTCGTGTAAATTTCTCTTAAGCCAAATGTCCCTTGCTTTCTTTTTAGATTTTTTGAGGGGGTAAATTCCATACCACGCATCGAACGATGCGGTTTGTTTTTGTTTGTTGTCAGTTTTTACTTTACTATCAGTCTTTACTATAGAATCAGTCTTTACTATAGAATCAGTCTTTACTATATCGGGATGATTTTCCACATGAGGGTTTTCCTCCCGAGGGTTTTCCACATGTGGGTTTTCAACCTTTGCTGATATATCGTCGTTTGACAATGATTCCTCTTTATCAATTGGTTCCTCGTAAATGGTCCATTCGACCTTTCCAGAGTTAAAGCGTTTCCACTCTGCGTAACCGTGTTCCTGTAACTTTTTCAACAGATTTTTAACGCGTGTTTCACCTGATGGTTTTTGCTTTGTAAGGTGATTTATGGAAACGTTCCAACCGTCTGGTTTTGACATTAGATAAGTCAATAATCCAAGTTCGGGCCAGTCAATATTTGGGCAATTGATAGGAGTATTTGAAACTACTGTGTAACGTTTTCTTTCATTTTTTGATATGCGGACAATGCTCATAATTCCACTTCCATCCATTCAATATGAAATATTGCCTTAAAAAAGGCCGGACAATTAAAGCCCGGCCAACTCATGGACGTGCGCAGGAAGAGGGAGGAAAACCTGCGCCACATTGATGGTTTTTTAGTGGGTGCGGAAACCATCAAACGCTTGCCTTTGTGGTATATTGAAGTGGCTAAACTAACCACAAAGGTGATAACAATGGACGATATACACAGAAAGCTTGAAGAATTGAATAAGCATTTCGAGTCTTTAAATTCACCGGATCTCACGATGGCTGACATCACTTCTGGAATTAATGACTTACCCGAGTATTTCTGGCTTAATTCCGACCAAATAAAATCACTTTCAAATGCTGATCTACACCGACTACTTTTAGATGAGTTTGAACAGCTTGATGACAAAGAATTAAGACAGGAAATATCTGACAAGCACATTGGTATGTACCTACACAAAGATACTAAAGATGGCATAAAAGAGGTACTTGCAGACAGGCGTTCGTCCTCATCAAAGCCGAGGCATTGGTTGTTGCGTGGATTGCAATACTTGTTGGCTACTTTATTTGGCACGATTATTGCTTCCTACAATCCAGAAATTCGGCAGGCTTTCGATTGGATTCTTCAGATAATAAGCTTTTAACATTTTGATTAATTAACTCAAGCTGACTTTTATTGTGCAAAACATTTCCCAACGTAATACCCAATAAAAAACAAACTAAAAAAGTAAATAAATCAAAGATGCGTCCTGGCTCTCCATTAGATAATAGTTTTCTTCCAATATTTCCACCCATCACGCCACCCCTTTGTCTTTCAATCGACTTTTTCCTACACGTTGTAGTGATTTGCTACTATCTCTGAGGAATTTATCGACTTGTTTTTTGACATCCGCAGGGTTACACTTTCTTTTATGCTTAAGTACATCCCGATCGAATTCATCGCGGCTTACTTTATGCATAGTTGCAGAAGTTAAAATAGGGTGCCAATCTGATGGGGCGTAGCCAAGTTTTAAGTACTTATAAACAGTTTGCCTTGTTATCTTTTGGCCTTTTGATTGATCACACAAAGTTTTTGTTAGCAGATCAGCGGCATTTGTTACACCAATAATCCGGCAAGCTTTTTTGATTGCTGTATTTTTCATGACTCAAATTGTATCCCTTAGCAATACATTGTGTCAAAGTAAATATAACCTAAAGAGATATACTGTGGGAAAAAAAATAAATCAGGGTTTTAAAAAAAGACTTAAACAGTCTTGGGAAAACAGAGATAAGTTCAAAATAAAAAGCAAGAAACATCTTGCGGAACTTGCTGATGTTAAATACAACACAATAATGCGGTGGTTTAGGGGTGAGGATATTTCTAAAGAAAACGCAATACTGCTTGCTGAATTGCTTAATGTTGATTTTATGTGGTTGTTCACAGGAGAAAGAACAACACAAGTAAGAGAGTTTGAAACAGAATATATAGAAAAAAAGGATTCAAATGTAGAACCCGCCTATCTAAAAATAAGTAATGAGGTCCCCATTATTTCTTGGGTCCAGGCAGGGGAAATGCATGTTGCATTTGTTGAAGAAGATCTTGATGAAATTGAAAAGTTTACAACCTACGTTAATTGCTCTAAAGATTCATATGCTTTGAGAATAACAGGTGATTCAATGACCACATCAGTAGGCCCATATTCATTTCCAGAAGGGACTGTAATTGTCGTCGACCCAGAACAAAAAGGTGATTTGACAAACGGTGTTTTCGTTATAGCGAAGAAAGTGGGTGAGGACGGGGTCCACTTTAAACAACTAAAATATGAACAGGGACGGCCTTATCTTAATTCATTAAACCCCAATCCTGATTATAAAAATTATTATGGAGAATTTAGAGTGATAGGAAAGGTGGTTGACTATAAGCCTTTTAAACTACCATGACCAGCATAGCAATCGTAGCAAATAAATCAGCTGTTGGAATTTCTTCAGATACTAGAGCTTCTAACTCAATTTCCGGCGGATTTATTAATGACCACTCAAAAAAATTATTTAAACTGGATGATTGGTCAGTGGCTGCGATATTTGGTAATTCGTCAATCGATAATATCCCAATAAGAAATATTATTGAAAATGATAAATCTTCATTTTCAAACTTTGAGCCCAACATAAAATCAAGCCATCATTTAATGTATGGATTTATAAAAATATTGAATTCTGCTTTAGGCAGCAAGTTTGCAAATTCATTAATTAAAGATGAATTGATAAACAAAATATGTGACCAAGGAAACAAAATAATTCACTCGGCGATGGGTGGCAAAATTAATAAATCCAAAGTGAAGTTTCATTTAGATGAAAACTTTAAATTCAATAATTCTTCAAATGAATATTTTCTTTTCTCAGATAAAACACTTCAAACGATTTGCGAGAATCTAGTAGGTTTTGAGAAAGTTTCATACAGTAGCGAGGTTTTTAAAAGTTTCACTTCATATATTTATGGTTTTTTATTTGGTGACACATTTGACACACAACCCCAAAGCGGTTTAGTCGTTGTAATTTATTCGAAATATTCATATTTTCCAGAAGTTTATTTAATTGAGTTTTTAGGTAAGTTAGATGGGATATTAAAACTCAAAGTACATGAAAAATTCATGCCAGCCAAAGATTATAAAGATGGTTATATTGAGGTTTTTGGAAGTTCTAAATATTACAGCTCAATAATAAATGGTATAGATACCTACATATCTAATAAGATAAATAATTTTATTCAAACTCTTAGCGGTAAAGTTAAAAATTTAAAAGCCAATGATGATTGCGCTAACTGTATTGAAGTTATTGAAGAAATTGATCAATATATTGATATTAATAGAAGTGAATTAGATTTTCTTATTAAAAACAGAACGGTTAACTCAGAATTTAAAACCAGACTTTGGTCAGATGATGAATTAACTGAATACTCAAGAGAAATTGTAAAGTTAATTCACCTGCATCAGACACTTAACGAAGATAAAAATCCAACTACTGGAAGTAAAATTGATTCTTGTTTAGTTAATGGAAATGGAATTGTTTTTAGAGATTAAATATGAAAATTCTTCAAAAGAACAATCAATTTATATAGCAATTTAAATATATTATAAATTGTTTGGATAATTTTTAAAAAAGCTGCAGGTGATAGTAAGTTTTATAACGCTGGAAATTTAAATCTAAGTTAGAACATTTAGTATTTGAGAAAGGAGCAGATTGTAAACCCCGCTCCTTTCGCTTTAACTAATCAGCTTTTAGTTCTGATTAGGGTAACTGCGGCAATGTTGTGTTACATCTTCCCAATTACCATTTCTGAAGCGTCTGTACTTGCGAACAAATACTGGTCTTGGGTATATACAACTCAAACCGTCGCTTCCATTTTCAGTAAAATTCATAATAGAATCTCCTAAAAAATTGTTAGCGCCGCGTTTATACTTATGTTACGATTGCATCGAATTTCAACGAAACCATATAAGACTTCACGCGAACTATTATGTGGCTATTTCGTAAGCCGGAGCACTCTAAATGCCCCGGCTTTTTTATAACCACCCCTTTTTTATATTTATCTCATAATTGAATTCCTGTAATTTTTGATTATTTTACTTGCCGCAGGTTTACTGATATTACATATATTTGACAGTGATAAAGAACAGAAATTAGAGTACTTAACATCCTCCAAGCTTACTAATAAGTAACCTGAAAATGTATCGGCTTGCCATTCTGAACTTTCAAAAGGCGCTGTGGGCTCAGACATTCGTGCAAATCCATGATCAACTTCACTGTGTAAAATTGCATGACCTATTTCATGACAAAGAGTAAATCTATACCGTCGATGGTAGGGATGTGAGCTATTTTCAACCGCATCCCATACAGATTGTTTTATTTTGATTGAATTGCCATTTGTTATAGCTTCTACATTACTTGGCAACTTATTATCATCTACTACAGAATAGTAAATAGGCAGATTCTTGTCTGTTGATAAATGGTCAAAAAGAATTGGTAGATGGTTTTTGACTAAATCTCTACCGGTTAAAGATTTTATGTATTCTCTTACTGCTTGCGCAGCATCAAATATTTTTATGTGGGATAGTCCAGGAACTGTCATTGCACCTGGTCTTGGTTTATAATTGTATTTATTAGCCAAAAATTGCCTCCAATCTCTGTTTAAGATCCTTAGATATTTGTTTTCTTTTTTCGTAATCATCAGTTCCAGCCATTCTGGCAAAACCCGCTGCTAGATCTTTCATATTCTCATCACCCTCAATTTCAACATTTAACCTCTTAGCATCTTTATAAATTGATTCAAAAAGATATTTAATGTTTTCATCGGTTAAACTATAAACATCGCCAACTTTATTAACAAAACCTTCAGGGACTTCTTTGTGTCCCAGCTCAATAGCAGATAAATACGAAGTTGAAATACCTGTTTTTTTTGCCATCTGGCCAAGAGATTCAGTCAAGTCAATTCTTAGTTTTCGAAGTTCTTTACCAAATCTTGTAATCTTTTTCATTTTTTTCACCATTGTTTTCTCCTCTAAATAGAGTATATACAAAAACGAATAATTTGTCCACTAATTTGTGTAAATTATATCCTAAGTTTGGTTAAAATTTTATTAATTTCAAAAATATCGCCAATTAAATTTTTTTAATCAAAGATTTTCTATTGGCTTAACATGGATGTAGCAATTATTGACAGAGTTATCAGAAATTATCGATTGTGGCTATTGGCGCCGGTATGCATAATAGATTTAAAGGTCGCCGACCGATGTATTGTGAACCCGACTATTGCAGTCCATGGGTGTTAGCGGGAGTCAGGCGGCCTTTTTATTCTTCGTCCCAAACTACCTTTTTAAAGATTCCTATAAAAAGTGACAATGTTGCAGATAATGTAATTCCACCTAAGCCAAAGCTAATCCCGGCAATCAAGTTTGTGATTTTAATCTGCTGAAGAGCGGTAGCACTTATTTTCATGTCTTCAAATAGCTTGTTTGCATCGACAGGCGGTTCAATTACATAAAAATAGAAGCCGTACAACCCACCAAAGAAAAAAAGTATCGCCATTATTTTTAGCACACCCACAGAAAATGAATAGGGCTTGTAAGTGTTTTCGTTTTGAATGTCATTCATTATTACTTTTCTCCGTTTATTTTAATAAATTATTCCATGGTAAATTTAACAAGTAACTTCTACCTTTTTTGGTTCTTTTAATGTCGCCAAGTTGATCTGCATAATACAACACATATTGAATATCTTCTTTTTTGAAAGGCAACTTACCATATACTTTACTCTGTATGACATTATCATTTTTTAATAACAAATCATGTATTTCAGGCAATATTTTTTTATATAAAGGATCTTCTTTTGCAAAACCTGATTGAATTTTTATGATTGTTTGTTTGTAATTATTAATTCTATCTTTCTTGTATTCGGTTTCTATTGTTTTTATTGTAAATCCAACTTTTTGAAACATTAATCTCGCATTGTCATAATCCTTTATTCGCCAGTATTCATATGCCTTATTTAAAAACATTTTTCCCGAATTAGATAAAAAGGAAATTCTATCTATGTAATCACGGTCTTCTATAAATAAAGAATTTTGTTTAAAAACCGGAAACTTTATTTTAATATTTGCTTTAAAGAAAGCTGATAGTGAATCAGACAGAATATTTATATCATTTTGCATAAGGAAAATGGAAACTATTGCTTGAAAATCATTATTGTTTTCTTTTAGGTTCCAAAAATCAGAATCATAATAATTCTCTACCCAGCTTAAATTTCCATATTTAGCATTCAGGAAAGAAGATGCTGTAGACATCCATTCCGCATAAAGATTAATGTTAACATTGTTTTCCCATTTTGAAATAATCGCTAATCTTTTCAATATTCGGGAGTAATACGAATAACACATCGATGATTTTGTTAAATCATTTTGATGTGAAAACAGTTTTGTTACATAATCTGGTATAAAGGAGACTATGTTTTGTATTTCTTGTATCGCTTCATCGTATTGATTACTTTGTTGCAAGATTATAGGCAATAATTCAATATTTCTAAATTCTTCAAAATTAAATCTATGTTGTTTTAATAATTTAACGGCTTTTTGATAGTCATTATTTTTCTCAAACTCCTTGGCAGTTTTAATGATATCGCTTTCATTTATGCGAATTGGCGAAAGGTTGTTTATACTGCTTCCTATAGTTTTTTTATTTTTTTTGTATTTCCCATAAATTGTTACTGCTGCGAGTATGGCGAAAAACAACAACACATATTCCATAAAACTTTTGCCTATTCGGTGAACGGTTAAAATATATTACCACAACACAACCCCTCTCTAAATTTAAGTAAAAAGGAAAATATATCGCACAAGAATATATTTATTCTTGACAAAATGTATCTCTAAGGGATACACTTCACCCATCACTTAAAGATGGAGTCGAAATGAAAGAATTTAAAATCAGGATTCACAGCAGGGATGACTTTGAGAAAGTTGTTACTCACACCGTTTTGGTGGGGTACTTAGGCATGAAGTCAGAATACTATGACTCTTTACATGCGCTTTACTTGCAGATTGACGGCCTTGTTAAGCACTCAGGCCACCCGTTTACATTCCAAGATTGTAATTACAAGGAAATTTCTGTTTCTGACTTCCTAAGACTCACAAAAAAAGACACCCAAAGCGAACCGGTCGGGGCTAATAACCCCGCCGGTGAAAAGTCATGATTGCTGCAAAACTAAACGCAGACAAACAACAAGCCGTCATCGCCACTAAAGACGGAATTAAAGTCTTGGGCTATGGCGACATTAAATTAAGTGAACTGGTGGCCATGCGTGAAGATGACAGCGCACCATCGAGTTATGAAGCGTTCTGTGACTTTCACAATAACAATCCGTGGGTTCTTGAACGACTAACACAGATGGCTAAAGACTTAAAAGCCGTCGGCGTTAATAAATACTCACTGCGTGGCTTCTTCCACATTGTCCGGCATAAGTACATCCTGAAAACTAAGGACGCATCAAGGTTCATGCTGAACAACAATTATTCGCCGTATTACGCCAGGTTGATCATGAGGCTAAATCCTGAATTAGAGGGTTTTTTTGAGATTAGAGCACAGAAAGCAAAGGAGACAGCGCAGTGATTTTTACAACCAAAAAGTCGAAAACAAATAAAGAACGTACCCAGGATTGGCGCGATCGAGATAAAAAACAAAAGCAAGATGGCTTGGAAAAAGTTAAACAATTGACCGGCTGGTATGAGCCGGTGGAGCAGTAATGAACCATAAGATTGCTAACGCACAAGTACGACAATCAGAAGATCTTGATGACTGTATTGAAGACGTGATTTTGGAAAGAGACTTGGAGCGAGGCTTGGACAGATTACAAATCATGATTTTCAAGCATCGATTGATTAAAGAACGAAGCAAATACGACAGATATAAACCGGAGCCAATTAAATGAACAACCAAATGCAAACAACAAACTCAGGCGGGTCACTCGCTAAATTAGACGATGCTACCATGTCAACTTTAAGAAACAGCGTGTTTCCGGGGGCTACTGATGACAGTATAGCCATGGCAGTTTCTTATTGCCAGGCGCGAAAACTGGATGTGCTTAAGAAGCCAGTACACATAGTACCCATGAGCGTTAAAAATCAAATGAACGGCCAATATGAATGGCGTGACGTAATTATGCCGGGTATTGCAGAGTTACGCACCACTGCAAGCCGTGCAAAGTCATACGCCGGACAGGACGCGCCGATTTTTGGCGAAGTAAAACAGTTTAATATCGGCGGCGTTAAAGTGTCGGTACCCGAAAGCTGCACCATGACCGTTTACAAAATTATCGGTGGCGAACGGGTGCCATTTAGTCATACGGAGTTCTTTGAGGAAGCTTGTGCGACCAAAAAAGATGGCGGACTTAATGCTATGTGGAAAAAACGCCCACGGGGCCAATTGAGCAAATGTGCAGAAGCCGGGGCTCTACGTAAAGCATTTCCCGAGGACCTTGGCGGTGAGATTTCATACGATGAAGTGATAGAGGGCCATGGCAACGATTCAGTTGTAGAAGCAATCAATCCCATCACCGATGAAACCAAAGAAAGCCTGAAAAAAGGTGTTTCGGCAATTGGTGATCAAATGTCTGATTTTCTTAAACAAAACAGCGTGAATGAATTGTCAGAACTGACCGAGGAACGTGGCCAAGAACTTTTAAAGGCTTTGCGGGTGCGCTTCAAGACAAAACAACTGTCACAGCAAGACACTCACGTTAACAGTCCACCAGTAAATGATGTGCCGGAATCAACTTATGAAGAGGTTGATTACTAATGATTGTTTTAGATTGCGAGCAAGGCAGCGATGAATGGCACGAAGCTAAACGCGCCAAACCGTCATCAAGTGGCTTTAACCGGATAATAACCGCTAAAGGTTCTGTATCAACATCATGGGCAAAGTATCGACGCGAATTGTTGGCGGCTTACATCGACCCTGATTACAGCGCAATTAGCCAGACACCGGCCATGACACGCGGCATTGAGTTAGAGCCGGAAGCAAGGGGTTTATATCAAGATTTAACAGGCAACAAAGTCGATGAAGTTGGTGGGCTTTGGCTTAATGAAGATAAAGATATTATCTGTTCACCAGACGGCCTGATTTATGACAAGTCAAAAGGTCTTGAAATTAAATGCCCAAACATAACAACGCACCTTGAATATCTGGAATCGAACAAAGTGCCGAGCAAGTACATGATTCAAATTCAATCAGGGCTTTTGTTCAGCGGCTTTGAAACTTGGGATTTTATGAGTTACCACCCGCTTTACAAGCCGTTAATTTTAACAGTCGAACGCAACGAAGCATTGATAAACAATATCAAAAAATACGTTGTTCAATTCAACAATGAATTAAAAAAGTACAAAGCCGAAATCGACCAATACAACAAACTGGAGTTTTAACCATGCAAGACCTAATCATAAAAGTAAAAACAGACATCGTGTCTAACAATCTACCGGCCTTCTCTAAAGAGATTAAATCGCAGTTGGCAGAGATTAACACAGAACTCAAAACAGATAATGACTTTGCCGAAGCCGAGGACTTTGTTAAATCGCTTAAAAAGGCAGAAGACGAACTCAAAGAAGCCAAAGAACGTATTTTTGAGACCGGTGATTTAAGCGAGATCAACGCAACAATTAATGAATTATCTGAATTGTGCCGTGAGAAGCGACTGGACTTAAACAAACAGGTTAAACAGCGCAAAGAAGACATTAAGTCTGAAATGGTAACCAAGTCGATCTTTGCCGTAAACGAAGCCGCCAAAGACCTGAAATACGCAAAATTCATTGAAGCCGTACCACGCTCAGAATATGAAAATCAGCTTAAAAGCAAACGAACAATCCAAAGCATGCAGGACGCGCTTGATCGTTTTGTTGGCATCACGATTACTGACTTAACCGACAAGAATAAACAGATGTCTGAGCGCGCTGAACTGATTAAAACGCTGATTAAGGGCAATGAGTCATTATTCAACTTCGACAGTCTGATGACCAACGAAAATGCGCCCCAGTTTATAACTGAACGCATTGAAGCGCACGAGAAACAGGTAAAAGAAGCGGCCGAAGCCAAAGCCAAGGAATTAGCAGAACAGCAGGCTAAAAAAGAACAGGCTGAATCAGTCAATGAACAACTTTCACAGCAGGTCGCACCGGCATCAACCATGGCGCCAAGTAAACCAGATATTGAACCAGTAAATGATGAACCCGTGTTCAACTACTCAATCACTTTAAGTATCACATGCGGCCACTCAAAAGCAGTATCAATTGCCCGGGCACTGGCCGACGACCATGGCCGTGAAAACGTGAAACTGGCTAAACTTGGCGAGGTGGCGTGATGAAAAACAGAAATATGCCAGCGAAGCCCAACGATATTGATATACCGACTATGAGGCATATGGGTATGAGCTCGGACAAAATTTATGATGTTGGAATATTCAACTCAGGTCTAACCAAACTTGAATATGCGGCTATACAGATATTTTCTGGTGCGTGCGCAGACCCTGAATTTGGTGATGAAAATTCAGTGCGCTTTGCCATAAATAGAGCACACGCACTTTTTGACGAATTAGAACAGGAGCAAAGCGAATGAGTAGAGGTATAAACAAGGTAATTTTAGTGGGTAATCTAGGTCAAGACCCCGAAGTCCGTCACACACCTGCCGGCACGGTGGTTACCACCATTTCAGTGGCAACAGCCGAAAACTGGAAGGATAAAGACGGCAATAAGCAAGAACGTACAGAATGGAATCGGGTGGTATTTTTTGGAAAGCTTGCTGAGGTAGCCGGCGAATATCTAAAAAAAGGATCACAAGTCTATGTCGAGGGCAAATTGCGCACAAACAAATGGCAAGCCAAAGATGGCACTGATCGCTACACCACCGAAATTATGGCTAACGAAATGCAAATGCTTGGCGGCGGTAACTCACAACCATCAAGTCAATCTCCAAAAACCCAGGGCGGGGGTAGTACCGCCCAATCAGGTCAACCAAATTATGATGATTTCGATGATGAAATTCCATTCTGATTTTTTTGAGAGCAATGGCGGCACTCTCTGCTGTGCAAGGCATAAAAAAATGCCGCCACTACCTTTTAACAATTAGGAGTTTACAAAAATGAGTGAAACAAAACAAGAAAATGAAAATGAAATGAACGGCCTGAAAATTTTACAGCAGGCCACTGCCAAAGATGGAACACCTGTTCTTGATGATTTGGCCAAGCAACTGAGAAAGGTTGTTAAAGCAATGCGCCGATCACCGGGCAAAGGTGGAAGCTTGAGTGTGTTTTTTAAGTTAACACCGCACACTGATGATGCTGAATTAATCAGTATTGATGCCGATGTTCGTAACGTGAAAATCCCGGCAGTTGATGCAAAACCAATTTTTGCTTTTGCTGATATTGATGGTGCGCTTTTCGATCGCGACCCAAAACAAAATGACATGTTTGATACCAAAACCATCGATGAAGACACAGGTGAGGTTAAAAACATTTCTCAGGCAGAGCAAAAAATCAAATTATTAGGGGGCAGTAAGTCATGAACGAAGTCCTAAAACAAATCCTATCAAAGCTTTCCAACAAGCAAGAGTTTGAAGGTGTTGACGAAACCGCAAACCCAATGGTTCGTGTTATTCGTGACGATGAAAATTTAATCGACCTGGAACAGTATTTATTACAGCCAAGAATGATTAAAGAAAATCGCACAATGTACACGCTTGGTTCTTTTATTAATTACATCAACACCTATTCAAAAGGTGGAAATATTGAGCATGGTAGACCAGCAGTCTTTATAAAGATTGATGGCAGAGAATTGGGCGTTAGTAGTGTTGTTGATTTTCACAGTTCATGTTCTGACCCTGCCCACGGCAATAATGTTGTTAAGTTGTCAATGTCAAAAGACGAACCATTTGAGAACTGGTTGTCACACGATGATAGATGGTTGACGCAAAGACAGTTGTTATCACATCTAAAGAAAAACAGCGCATCAATCAGTGAAGGTTACGCTGGGTTACTTTCATCGATTGAGCAAATCAGCACGGAAACCAAGAAGTCTCACACTGAATCAAGCGCATCAAGCGGTAAGTCAAAATCTGTCGTGTTTAGCAAAGTCGAATCATTTGATTTTAACTTTAGACCGTATTTGTCTTTGCCGTTCAGATTTAAAGTCACGGCTGATTTGTACGCTCAATATGACGATGATGGTTTGTCGCTGAAATACAGCATCCGTAATCCTCAATCTATTTTTGAGCAGATTGCAAAAGATTTGCGTAGTGAACTGGATGTAGAACTGGATTCAGCCTTAATTTTTTAATCAGTGTTATTGGCGTGGAAAGGAATCTGCGCTTTTATAAAGCGAGACAAAATATGAAAATTCAATTATTAATAATACTGCTTTTATCCAACGCAGCACATTGCGAAACGATATTTAAATCAAGCTTTGGCACATCATCTGCTGTCATATACCAGATAAATGGCATTGATCATTTTATAAATGGGTGCCAGGTCGATGAAATGAATATCACCGATAGTCCAAACGCACACTTGATTGATTATTACGTGTTTACTTGCGTCGATAACTTACCGGGCAGAATACAAGGAACTGATGTAAAAGCCATCGGCATAATTAATGGTGAAGAACTGTTTTGTAAAGTTGATTACTTTCAGTTTTTCAATAACACAAACTTTTCAGTTATTTTTGACTGCAATTAAGAGAGGCGAGCATGAGTAAATTATCAGCAATTTGGGCTGGAATAGCATCAATGAAACTGGATGATACTGGCGGTAAAGACCATGGCGATAAGATAATGAATCGAAAGTATAAAAACAGACCGTCGCCAAAATTAAAGAAAACCGTTCACAAAAGGCATAAGAAACGAGGTTACTAATGGCTCAAACAGAAGCAAATATCAGCGACATTTACACATTCTTAGTCTTTGCGGTAATTGACAAGCGAAACGGCAAATTGCAAGGCCATGAAGTGCTTTTAACTGCAAACCAACAGGAAGCCATTGAGGCAATTATCAAACAATCAAAAGTCCGAGTTTTGGAAACCAAAGAATTTGACTTGATACAAAAATGAAAACAGAAACAGAACTAGCCAGGCAACTGGCAACACAACTTAAGCAAATAATCGGTGATGATCAACTTTGGTCAATTAAAGACATTGCTGACTACATCGGTTACAGCGTATCAACTGTAAGGGGGCGAATTATCGTTCAATCTGACTTTCCTGTATCGGTTAGAATCCCATACGGCAAAGGCAGTTTAACTGACCGCCGGTGGTATCCTGCAGAAGTAAAGAAGTGGATATCTAAACACAGATCTAAACATTGAGTATAATGTTTATTTTGGGTTAATATTAATTATGTACAAATCAGAAATAGAAAAGTTTTTAAAGATTCAGACAGAAGGAAAAAGCACTTTGAAGCAATATGGTAGCGAGAATAATGACACTTTTGCCGTTATAGAGCATATAAGATTTGATGAACAACTTGGTGAGAATATTCCCGAAACTAAGAAATTTTACATGAATGGAAGGTCTCCAGTAGAATTTATAAATGAGATTGGATTTTGGATTAGTTCTTTTTACACAGAAAGCGACTAAAATTTAGATTTCACCTTTAATTTCATCATATTTCACATGATTACCTTCGAACGCCAGATGATTATTACAATGGCATTCTCGGTTACCGCATACATAAAATTCATCGCCAGATGTATTTTTTGAAATAGCACCCAAAGGAGTTTTGCATTTCTTACAATAAGGGTTTTTGTCATTGTCCCAATAAACTCCAAATTTAAGCTTTAAGTCATTTTGACGTTCAAGTTTTTCATTTTTTAAATCTTTTCTAGCAATTAAAAACAGTGCTGCTACAAAGGCTAATAAAAAAATCAAACCAAAAACTATTTTTCCTAATACTGCAGGTTTTAAAAAATGTACTACACTCTTATAAAAATCTATAGGTACAAATGAAAAAAATACAATTGAAACAATAATTGAAATTAAAAATAATGTTCTTATTTTATTATCGGTTATAAGATCTGAAATATCTCTGATACCAAACATATGCAACCCCTTAAAAAATATTAACCTAAGCGGCCAGCAATCTCGGTGGCCGTAGCATTGTAGTATATCATCAGCGACTTTGGGTCCCTGTGCCCAATCATCCGAGCTAAATCAAGTACATCGAGCTTACGTGCAAGCCGTGTTATCGCTTCATGCCTTGAATCGTGAAAGGTCATGTTATCAATTCCGGCCATGGCCACGGATTTTCTAAACAGAACGCTCACACTGGCTTTAGAAACAGTAAACAGATCAGGTAAAGCCAAATCAAATAGCCTTACCGCTTCCATTGATAATGGCACATGCCTGGCATCGTTGTTCTTGGTGTCAGATAATGTCACATATCGCCCCGGTAGATTAATGTCGCTTTCACTTAATGAATGGATCTCACCTAGCCGCATGGCTGTTTCGATAGCAATTAGAAACATGACGGCCACTTGATGCTTTTTAGTTTCTATTTTGCCCTGGTACCCGAGGGCATCCAGTATTAAATCGATTTCACTTTGGCTGATACGCCGGTCCCTGGGTTTAGGGCTTTGAGGTCGAGTAATTCCGCGTACTGGATTAGATTCAACCCATTCCCAGTCTTTAACGGCAGTTTGAAACACAGCAGACAATAGATTCATTTCACGGTTAACCGATGCCGGAGATATCAGTTTAAGTTGCTCATCACGCCACTTCGATATGTCTTTGGCCGAAATTTCACCTACAAGCAGATTTGCAAGCCATGAGCGTTTGAGTTTATTTAGTCTGATCACTTCCCATCGTTCGCCTTTTTTGGTGGTTGATACTTCACTTGCGTACCGGTCGAATAGGTCTGCCACCCTTTTTCGTTTTGATACATATTTAATTGGGCTAGCAAATTCCAGCTCTTTAGTCGCCGCCCATTCGTTTGCTTCTGATTTTGTATTTAAGACCTTTGATGCCCGGCGGCCGTTTTTTTCGACCTGCGCGCGCCACTTTTTACCGTGTTTTTTAATTGATGCCACAATAGACTCCACTCTTGTGCGGGATTTATGCGGGAAATATCCCGCAGATTTGATAACATTTGAGCAGATTTGATTCAGAACATCAAGTAAATTGACTGCTTAAAGTCTTTGCTAATAGCACATTTGAGCGCATTTGATAAGATTTGATAAAGATTGATGATTTGTATAGTTGGTGCCCGGGAGAGGACTTGAACCTCCACGGGGTTGCCCCCACCAGCACCTGAAGCTGGCGCGTCTACCAATTCCGCCACCCGGGCTCATTATTACAGGACGACTGTCCTGAATTGAGACCGGCT
>Ga0209692_10001347_pt1 | contig 34478 bp, 26 predicted proteins | sample tdDd472_FD_187129 | JGI IMG/M metagenome (GOLD analysis project Ga0209692, IMG submission 187129) | Marine sediment microbial communities from the Atlantic coast under amendment with organic carbon and nitrate - tdDd47.2 (SPAdes)... | ecosystem: Environmental > Aquatic > Marine > Coastal >...
CAATACTTTCTGATTCTAGTATTTCGACCTTTGTAATTATTGCACCCATTGAAAATGCAACAAAAAAATGTCCAGCTTCATGTATGCAAATTTTGTCTAAATTCATGTTTCAAATCTTTCGCCTAACTTTTTCATATCCGCATTATTTCGCAATTAATGCTCAAATGGGGGTATATCCGAATTTCAGATATACAACTATAGATTTGACGAGGTTTTTAATTCAAGCAAAAAATACTTATTTAGAGTTATATTTAAGCAGCAAAAGCAACCTCCCACATACTGCACACATCATCAATAATGTTTAGGGTTCGAAATTCGTTCCGTTGTACACCCATAACGTTATAAGTTCGAACCCTTTCTATGGGCTAGTTGACAACAATCAGTAATACTAAAAAAATGAATTTTTTGTTGAAAATAAATGAATGTTCAGTTATTTTAGAAGCATGAGAACAAGAGATGAACAGAAGGTAGAGAATATTTATAATGCAGCAATTACGTTGGTTAACAGAGACGGATTCGAATCAGCGTCGATGTCAAAGATTGCTAAAGCCGCTAATGTCTCTCCGGCAACAATTTATATTTATTTTGATAATAAAAAAGATCTTTTAGTTAAAACATACCTTAAAGTAAAAAAAGAAATTGCTTCAAATGTGCTTACAGGTATTGACGTAAATCAATCTGTTGAAAAAGCATTTCGATCTATATGGTTTAACTACTACAATTCAATAACAGCAAAAACCGATTATTTCAATTTTGCAGAGCAATTTGCTAATTCACCTATAATCAATTCTGTAAACAATAAAGAAATCGATGCCTATTATGAACTACTGATTTCTTTATTTGCCAGGGGGCAACAAGAGGGTATAATTAAAAATGTTCATAGAGAAATATTATTTACATACGGATTCTTTCCAATGTTTACATTGCTTAAGATGAGTAAAATTGAAAAATTTGATTTAAGTGATAAAAATATTGATGATGCTTTTCAAGCTGCCTGGGATGCAATAAGAGCATAAATTTTTTTTGCATCTAAAGTAAATGAACATTCGTTTATTTGCTTTAGATGCAAAAAAAATTTAATATAGAGGGTAAAATGATAGGACCACTTTCGATAAAATCAAAATCTATTTTGAAAAAGAAAATCCTTGTTATCGCTGGAACCATTGTGTTTGCCTCTTTCATTATTTGTCTCACAGCATGTTTAAGTTTAAACCTTTCATCATTTAGAAAAGAAAGGAAAATTAAAATTATAGAGTCATCGAATTATATTCGTACAGAAAAAATATTTAAAAACAAATATATAGATAAAGAAATATATCAGGGTTCAACTCTGGAAGTTTTTAAAAAATATTGTTTTGGCAATCAAAATAGTGTTCCTGATATGCTAATAGATGTTGTCACCCTTAATAGAGATTCTTTTGCTAGCGCAATGAAGAATGAGTTAAAGATTACCTGGTTGGGGCATTCTTCAACGGTTATTGAGCTTGAAGGCAATATAATACTTATTGATCCTATGTTTAGTGAACGTCCATCACCTATATCATTTATAGGCCCAAAGAGATATCATAAATCACTTCCGTTAAAACCTGGAGATTTCCCAAAAATCGATATGGTAATAATATCTCATGACCATTATGATCATCTCGACCACGATACAATCATCAAGATTCACAAAAAAGTAAAAAGATTTATAGTACCGCTTGCCGTCGGTGTATACCTTGAAGAGTGGGGAGTTGATCCCCATAAGATAACAGAATTAGACTGGATGCAGAATACTATAATAAATGGAATAAAACTTATTGCCACCCCAGCCCAGCATTACTCAGGACGTAGCATCTTAAATAATTATAAAACCCTTTGGTCATCGTGGGTTATAATTGGAAAGAAGCATCGCGTTTTCTATAGTGGTGATTCAGGTTATAATAATATAATATTTAGAAAGATTGGAAAACAGTTTGGGCCCTTTGATGTTGCACTTATAGAATGTGGCCAGTACCACAAGGGTTTATTGAAAATTCATATGCTGCCCGAACAGGCACTTCAGGCCCATCTGGATATTAAAGGGAAAGTGATGATTCCTGTTCACTGGGGGGCATTTAACCTCTCTATTCATGATTGGTACGAGCCGGTCGAACGTGCTTTAGAAGAAGCATTAAAGCACAATATAATTGTTGCGACGCCAAAAATTGGACAAACATATACATATGGAAAAAAGATCCCGGTTGTCAGATGGTGGGATAAGTTTAAATCGAAAAAAGTCTCAAGTGTTTATAATATTACTAAATAGTATTAGGGTCTGTCAGACTAACTGTGTAAATCTCCAGTAATAGACGATAATAATACTGGAGGTTTTATTATGGCATTAGACAGAGACGCACTCAAGAAAGAATTGAAAGGAAAGGGGATCAAAACCCTTGATGACTTCAACGACTACATGCGTGATATCAGCAAAGATATTCTTGAAGTTCTCCTTGATGGAGAAATGACTGAACATCTCGGTTACGAGAAACATGATCAGAAATCAAAAGAAACAGATAATTCCCGAAATGGCTTTACCAGCAAAAAAGTAAAATCTTCTTTTGGTTCTGTCCCACTTGATGTACCCCGAGACCGCAAATCTGAATTTAATCCAACCGTTGTTAAAAAACGTCAGGGCGATATATCTGGCTTTGAAGATAAAATTATTTCCATGTATGCCAAGGGAATGACGGTTAGAGATATACAGGCCCATATCGCCGATATCTACGGCTACGAGATGTCCCATGAAACCGTCAGTTCCATGACAGCCGGAGTTCTTGAAAAAGCTAAGGAGTGGCAGCAGCGTCCCCTGCAAGAGATCTATCCTATTATTTTTCTTGATGCCCTGTTTCTAAACATGAGAAAAGAAGGAAGAATCTCAAAAGTGGCCGTTTATGCCATCATAGGCATCGATTTAGAAGGCAATAAGGACTGTCTGGGACTTTGGATAGCCGAAACTGAATCGTCAAAGTACTGGCTGACAGTCCTAAACGAATTGAAGAATCGAGGAGTGGAAGATGTCCTGATCTTTTCTGTTGATGGTCTTACTGGTCTTTCCGAAGCGATAGGAGCCGCCTTTCCTCAGGCAGAGGTTCAAAGATGCATTGTTCATCAGATCAGGAACTCTCTGAAGTATGTACCATGGAAAGAACGCAAGACTGTTGCAGTTGATCTTAAAGCTATTTACACAGCAGCATCCGAAGAAGCGGGACTGCAATCTCTTGAATCTTTTAAAGAAAATTGGGATTTCAAATATCCCAATATATCAAAATCCTGGGAGAAGAACTGGGCTGAACTGGCAATCTTCTTCAAGTATCCTCAGGAGGTCAGAACGCTAATATATACGACTAATCCAATTGAAAGTCTTAATCGTGGATTAAAGAAAATATCAAAAACAAGATCAGTATTTCCAAATGAGGATGCTATTTTTAAGTTGCTATATTTGGCGGTCCATGACATCAGTAAGAGATGGACTCAAAAGGTAAGAAACTGGGGAGTGATTTATGCCCAGCTGAGTATCTTCTTCGAAGAGAGACTCAGCAGGTACATTTAGGAAATGAGAGGTTTACACAGATTTTCTGACACACTCCACTTTAAGGAGTCCAATCTCGGTCGCCTTCTGCTAAAGTTTCAAAAATCCCTGCATGTCAGTGCTTTTTGCTCAGTCTCCTAAGAAATCACCAGAAATCATTTCTCACCTGCCAGTCTGCAACTCTTCAAACTCAAAATTGGTAAAGCCTTCTTCTGCAAGAGCATTGACCAGCTTTTCACTAAAGAAATAAGCACTGTCATCTTCTTGAGGACGAAAAAGATCCGGTGCGATTTTCATTTTATTTTTATCTAAAACAAATTCATTGAATCCCAGTATCTTTCCACTGGTCGCTCTATCATAGTCTGATAACTCCATGTTTAAACAATCAAAGGTACCAAGGGGATTAACAAATACATATTCTTTGCTGTGAATTTTTTTCTCATGGTCAAGTAATGTAAAGGAGTAGACCTCAATCTTTTTTATATTATGTTTCAAAATAACATCAGCTGCTTCCTGTTTCATCATCAAAAAAGATTTTGTATTTCCTAAAAACGATGCACATACCAGACCAGGAGCATCTTCATCTAATTCTAATGTTATCTCAAAGGGATCTGAAGGGTATTCTTTCTTTAATGACTTCCCTACCATTAATTTATAATCACCAATTTTACTGGGTGAATTATTGGAAAAACAATAGTCATCATTTTCTTCACCTAAAACTTCAATTTGAAAATATTTCACAGTTATTCCTTTCCCTACCGAAATTTAGAAACCTTTAAAAAAATGCAACCAGCCCACAAGGACTTTTGCATACCGCATCTGCAAAAAAACTTGCACTGCATCAACATCTTCATTCTTGCCTGATATAAAAAGTTGTAAGTATAACGCTAAAAAGAAAAAACCTGACTCACTGACAACAGCAATCCTGAGACTTGTTCCTTAAAACCTGCTACTTTTACTTTATATTGACTAAAAGCACCGGTCATGCAAGGCTTTTTTATTGCATATTTTTTTTGAAATTCTCCCTCTATGACAATATTTTTAATATATAGAACTCTATTAATTCTGAAGTACTGATTTCTCTTTTCCCTGAATCAACATTACGACTCTCAATAATTTGTAATCTTAAAGCAGTTTTTCAAAATGCATATAAAAATACAACAGGAGGTTTAACAATGCAGCTTGAAAGTAATAAAAATCTTCATGAAATGCTTAAAAAGACCGTGGACAAACATCCTGAAAAAAGGGCATATTCATGGTTCCCCGAAGCAGGAAAAACAGAATCGGTCACCTGGCAGGAATTTTATAACATGACCAGGAAGGTATCGAAAAGCCTTATTGCCCTTGGAGTAGAGAAGAGTGACAAGGTTAACATTATAAGCTATTCCAGCTTTAAATGGGTGCTTACTGACCTTGGAATCACCAGCATGGGGGCAAGTACCGTTGGAATCTACCATACAAATCTTGCCAATGACTGCAAATATATAATTAACCATTCAGATGCAGTGGTTGTTTTTGCCGAAGACGAGACTCAACTTGAAAAGATTCTGGAAATAAGAGATGAAATTCCTGATATAAAAAAAGTAATACTCATGGACGGCTCATTTAACAGAGAAGAGTGGGTAATAAACTACGACGATTTTCTTGAGCTCGGAAAGGATATTCCCGACGCTGAACTGGATAGAATGACAAACAATGTGATGCCCGAAGATACGGCAACGATAGTATACACCTCGGGGACTACAGGGGTTCCCAAGGGAGCAGTACTGACACAGGAAAATGCAACATTCGCCCCGGCTTCGGCTCTGGCATGTCTGGATATTTATGAGGATGATACGTCCTTTCTTTTTCTTCCCCTGGCCCATATCTTTGCAAGGACTACGGTTTATGCATATATTCTTGCCGGAGTGCCGACAACATTTGCCAGGAGCATGGACACCATAGTCGATGACATCAAATCTGCCAGACCCACATCCTTTAACAGTGTACCGAGAATCTTCGAAAAGGTCTATTCAAAGGTAGTGAGCGGTGCAGAGGCAAAGGGAGGCATTGCGCTTAAGATATTTACATGGGCATGTAATGTCGGTTACAAGGTAAGTGACCTTAAGCTTGAAAATAAAAGTATTCCTTTCTTTCTTAGCCTGAAGTACGGAATTGCCACAAAGCTTGTCTTCAGTAAACTTCAGGCGGCCCTTGGCGGTAATCTCCGCTGGTGTATCAGCGGTGCAGCACCACTTGAACCATCAATAGCCAAGTTCTTCCATGCTGCAGGAATACTGATTCTCGAGGGAATTGGCATGACAGAAAATATGTCCTTCACCCACGTAAACAGGTATGACAACTACCGCTTCGGCTGGGTTGGCCTTCCGGGTCCGGGAGTTGAGCAGAAAATTGCTGATGACGGAGAGATTCTGCTCCGCGGCAAAAATATAATGAAAGAATACTACAAAATGCCCGAAGAGACCGCAGAAACAATTACTCCCGATGGCTGGCTTCGCACAGGAGACCTGGGTATGATTGATGAATACAATTTCCTCAAAGTCACAGGACGAAAAAAAGAACTGATAATAACATCGGGCGGGAAAAATATTGCTCCCTCTGCAATTGAGGGACTCATGGTCACATCGAAGTATATAAATCAGTCATGTGTAGTTGGAGACAGGCGTAACTTTCTTACTGCGCTGGTAACAATGGATGCGGATAATGTTACAGAATATGCAAAGAGTGCAGGCATCAGTTATAATGACATTAATGACCTCATAACCAACCGTGAGATAGTCAATCTCATAAACAGTGAGGTTGAAGTAATCAACAGAGATCTTGCATCCTTTGAATCGATTAAGTATGTTTCAATTGTTCCTGAATTTACAATTGAAAACAGCCTCATTACACCAACACTTAAACTAAAAAAGAGTGTGATAATGGAGAAGTACAAAAACGAGATAGATGACATGTACATGAGTCGGGCTCCTGAAACAGAAAAGGCAGGATTCGTTGAGAGAAGAAGAATACCAGAGAGACGAATATCCGCCTTCGATAACCGGGGCCCCAGGGCAATAAACCGAAGAATAATACAGAGAAGGACTCTGGCATCAATGTATTAATCTTTCTGACAACAAGGCTGTCTCGTTATAGAACGAGGCGGCCTTTTATACCTGGTTACGTAGTAAACTCCGGCACCAGCAACCGGTACATGAGAAATGACAAGTTTTATCAGTAGTTGTCCCATACCGGGGCTTCTTTAAAAGCCCTGCATGGCTGGTACTTTTTGTTAACATAAAATAAGAAAAAAGTGACAAGCATGAAGTTTTCCCAATGTCCAGAGTCAGGCTTGTTCATTTATACTTGTACCTTTTATTGCCTCATATATCTTAAACACAAAGAACACCAGAACGGCGGCAGCGATACCCGGCAGGATGTCATAAATCGATGTATGATACCCCAGGAAAAAACGCCACAGAATGGTTGCTGCAGCACCGGAAATCATCATGGAACTTCCCGCAAGACCGCTTAAGTTTACACCCAGACTGCGCAGAATCATGACCGGCCCGATAGATGCCCCGAGCAGAGACCATGCAAGTACTACCAGTGTGAAGACACTCTTGTTGCCAGGGAGGAATACGGCAATACACAGGGCTATGAAAACAATAATTACTGTCCCTGCCTTGGTTCGCAGACGGTTTTTCCCAAAGTCGGGAAAGATATCCTGGGTGAGGGCTGCACTACTGGACAGCACCTGGGAGTCGGCGGTAGACATGGTTGCGGCAAAAAGCCCCGCGAGGATTAGACCCACAAAAATTTCAGGCATTAATTCTTTCGCCATAAGGGGGAGTGCGAGTTCAGGATCGAAGGCTTTTACATTGGGAAGTATTACCCGTGAATAGAGTCCCACTCCCACTGCAGTTATGGAGAAAGGAATATACCATCCGAAATAGGCCCGCCGAGCAGTCTTCATCGCTTCAACACTCTTAATGGTCATGATACGAATTGCCATGTGGGGCTGACCGATAACACCAATACCAGCAAAAAACCAACCCAGAATAAACAACACGATACCGAATTGAAGATTTTCCGGAAAGAGCGCAACGAGGTTTGCATCTATTGCCTTCAGCTCTGCAAACAATGCAACAGGACTCCCCACGGTGAGCATGGCACTCCCCAAAAGGAAGCTCATGGAGATAATCATAACAATAGCCTGGGCGGCATCCGTCCAGATAGATGCTCGAATACCGCCGGCAAGGCAGTAGAGAACCACAATAATTGCCCCAATAATAGCTCCAACAGAATAATTCCACTTGAAGAGCACATGCAGGGCCTTGCTGCCGGCAGTAAGCTGTGCAGAGGCATAGGCCGCCAGAATAACAAGCGTTAAAATTCCGGCAACGATTGTGATAAGGCGACTCTCCTGACCGGGCCGTCCCGCCAAAAATGAGGGAACTGTTGACACCTCAGCTTCTTCACTCTCAGTACGAAGCTTCTTATAAACGGATCTCCAGATGAAGTAATCCCCACATATCCAGCCGATTGTTACCCAGATGGATGAGAGCCCTGCCTTATATGTATAACCAATAAGGCCAATAAACATATAACCACTGGTATTGGTTGCTGCTGCAGAGAGGCTTGCCAGCCACGATGGAATATTTCTGCTGGCGATGAGGTAATCCTTTGTTGTCTTCTCTGCCTTCATGGCCGATGAAACACCAATGAGAATAAATATAAAAAGAAAGGACAAAAAAGTCACAATGATAACGGTCATAGAAATGGTTGCCTTTTGTTTAATGGTTTAGAAAAAAAATGATAATTATTCATGCAGATATAAATCAGCCTGAAGTATTTTTATGAGAATTCAATGATTGTTAAAAAATTGCAAAAGTTTGAATGAATTATATTTATTCGCCTAAAATGAAGAGTCAAATCATTTTTAAAACCACCATGAACAAATCGTTTTACATCACTCTATATTTACTAAAAGGGTAATTTAGAAAGTACAACAATAAAAACCAGCGCATGAGACAAAATGATTCTCTAAAGAACCTGCATCATATCACCGGCAAGTTAAAATATTGACAAAAAGCACCGGCCATGCAAGGCTTTTTTTCGAAGATGACCATCGACACTCTAGAAGAGTTATCATTTTTCTACTTTTTTCATCTGAATTACCTACTATTAGTTTTTGATATTTAAGATTCTATATAAACATGAAAAATTATATTAAAAATAATCTCAATTTCATTCCACTCAAAACTCTATTTGAGAGATCTCTCATTCCTGAAATTTTTCCTGATCCTTATAACCATACTCCCCATCCTCTCTGTGTAATGGCAGCTAATGAACTACAGCATTACATCCAACATCAACGTCAATGGAACTATGATTTTGACATAGATAATTTAAAGCCAGATAGAAATTCAGGTAAGATGTTTGGAGTTCTAATCGTTAAAAATTCTGACAATGAAATTGGTTACCTTGCAGCTTTTTCAGGTCTTCTTGGAGGAAAGGACAGATGGCCTTCCTTTGTGCCTCCTGTTTCTGATATATTTGATAAAAAAAGTTTTTTCAGAAAAGGTGAAAAAGAAATTGATCTATTGACTAAAGAAATTATTAAAATTGAATCATCTCCGGAATATATAGCAATCAGGACTGAATTAATAAAGACAAAAGATCAATATGCAAACGAATTAAATAGATTTAAAATTGAACTTAAAGAAACGAAAGCTCTTCGAACAGTCAAAAGGGAAAAAGCAATTTCACAACTAAACAAAGAGGAGTTTTCAATCTTAAAAGATAAACTGGAGAATCAAAGCAGAAAGGAAAAATATGATTTAAAAAAAAATAAAGAATCATGGCTGAATAGAATAGACAATCTATATGATGAGATATCATTTTTTAACAAGAAAATCATCGATCTAAAAGATAAAAGAAAAAGGAAATCTTCATTACTTCAAAAACAGATCTTTGACAGCTATCAATTTTTGAACAATACCGGGGAAATTAAAACTGCCACTGACATATTCAAAGACACTGCACAAAGGATTCCTCCAGCAGGAGCTGGTGATTGCGCTGCACCAAAGCTTTTACAATATGCCTTTATCAATAATATGAAGCCTTTAGCAATAGCTGAATTCTGGTGGGGACAGTCGCCTCAATCCATAGTTAGAAAACATAGATATTTTTATCCACCCTGTAAGGGTAAATGTGAACCCATCCTTAAACATATGTTAAAGGGAATAACTCTTAAAAAAGAATCTCTATTCAAAGTTTCTTCTTCTGATTTACACATAGAAACAATTTATGAAGACAGGGACATTATAATAATCAATAAACCCTCCGGCTTATTATCTGTTTCAGGTAAAGTTTCTGATGATTCAGTTTTTCAGCGAATAAAAAATAAATATCCTCAAGCTACCGGGCCATTGGTAGTTCACAGACTTGACATGTTTACTTCAGGCCTGATGGTCATAGCAAAGACTGAATCTGCATATAAAACTATTCAAAAACAATTCACTGAAAGTACTGTAAAAAAAGAATATATTGCATTGCTCAAGGGAACTATTAAATCTACTGAGGGCATGATTGATTTACCGCTTATTGAGGACTACAATGAAAGACCCAGACAATGTGTATCCTATGAAACCGGAAAACCAGCAAAAACCCTATGGAAGCTGATAGACTCACATTACGGTAAACAGAAAAACTACAGCAAGGTTCTCTTTATTCCACAGACCGGCCGAACACACCAGATAAGGGTTCATGCAGCACATTATAAGGGACTAAACACTCCTATAGTTGGAGATAACCTCTATGGTATCCCCGATGACCGCCTCTATTTACACGCACTCTCTATTGAGTTTATTCATCCAGTATCCAAAAAAGTAATTTCATTTAAAATCAAAGAAGATTTTTGATGCAATAACGGTTAGATATATGTGACCTGTACTTTCGATTATTTTTAATGGTACGGCAGGTTTGATGTATGGTTTGGGTATACAGGAAACTGGGGCACAATAAACCAGCACATGTCGCATGAGAGTTTCTATCAAAACAAGAATGATGCCGCCAGCAAGTTAAAATATTGACAAAAAGCGCTAAGCATGGCTGTCAAAAAACGGCCACCGGGCATGCAAGGCTTTTTAAAATTTAAAATAAAGGCGAGAAATTAATACGCCTTCACGCTTACATAGGATTTACTCCATCTTCCCCTTCAAAAAAACAAAGAAATTCTGGGTTTACTCCGCTGCATGGTGAAAGGAAACCGGTAAAGGATCAACTATCTGAGAAACATCCCCCGGGTCAGGAAAATAATTTCAAATAATTGCAATCAAAAGTTTCCCTTAATTCAATTCTTCATATTCTATAACTCTCAGAGATTTCCTTTTACACTGTCTGATACATAGTAATTCATTCTGTCTCGTGCCCTGCTTGCGGATTAACCTACTTTACAATATATACAATCCAACATAAAGTATTCCCCCTGTTGACCCATTACCACTAACTCTTACCATCATGGTAAGCCTTCTGCCTCTTTGACTTACATGTTATACTTTCTGTTATATTATATTAAAATAAGCGTTGAGAGAATAAAAAATAAATATTTGTAATCATTACAATTAATTTGATTGATACTCACCTATGGCCTATATTGTTTCCACTGAGGTAATTACATATAAGAGGTCCTCAAATGAAAAAATTAGTAATACTTGGCGGCGGCACAGCCGGAACAATGCTTGCTAATAAACTTATAAAAACAGCCCCCGGGGGAGAACTCTCCATTACAGTTATCGATCAGGATAATGTTCATTATTACCAACCTGGTTTTCTTTTTATCCCTTTCGGGATTTATACAAAAAATATGGTTTTAAAACCGAGAAGAGATTTTATCCCTTCGGAGGTGAATTTCATTACAGCTGTTGTAGAAGTTATCGAGCCTGATAACAATAGACTTGTTTTACAAGACGGGACTAAAATACCTTATGATTTCCTGGTTATTGGTACCGGTTCCCGAATTGCTCCCGAGGAAGTCGAAGGCCTTGAGGGCCCTGGCTGGAAGAAGAATATATTTGATTTTTACACCCCCGATGGAGCGGTAGATCTTGCAAATTTTTTGCGTTACTGGGACGGCGGCAGACTGGTTCTCAATATTGCTGAAATGCCCATCAAATGTCCAGTAGCGCCACTGGAATTTATCTTTCTTGCAGACTGGTGGTTTACGGAAAACAGGATAAGAGACCGCGTCGATATTACTCTCGCTACTCCCCTTGATGGAGCATTTACCAAGCCAGTTGCATCAAAGTATCTGGGAGAAATAGTTGAGAAGAAAAATATAAAAATTATTCCAAACTTTAATGTCCAGTCGGTCGATGGAGAAAAAAATATAATCAATCCCTATGAAGGCGATTCGCTTGAATACGATCTGCTAGTTTCAGTGCCGACAAATACTGGAGCAAAGGTAATAGAACGTTCGGGATTTGGTGATGAATTGAGTTTCATCCCAACCAATAAACATACACTTCTCTCAGAAGTGAAAGATAATATTTTTGTAGTAGGTGACGCGACAAATCTTCCAAGTTCAAAAGCTGGAGCTGTAGCTCATTTTCAGGTGGAGATACTGGTTCAAAATATTATACGAAGAATGGATGAAAGAGAATTGCTGCCTGACTTTGATGGTCATGCAAATTGCTTTATAGAATCGGGATTTGGAAAAGGAATACTGATTGATTTTAATTACAATACAGAACCGCTTCCCGGCAAATTTCCCATGCCTGGTCTTGGCCCTTTTTCTCTTCTAGAGGAAACAAAAATGAATCACTGGGGGAAAATGACTTTTCGCTGGGTATACTGGAATCTTCTCATGCGTGGTGCTGAAATACCTCTTGAACCGCAAATGATCATGGCAGGGAAAATTCTTTCATAGGAGAGAGGAAATGAGTGACGACATTAAAGCTCTGCATGAAAAACTTGATGCCTTGAATGTTCAGATGAGTGTGCTGACAACCCGATTGAAGAGCTTTGATGAATTTAAAGAAGACATGGCAATTTTTTCTAATGATGCTTTTAGTGAAGTTATTAAATTCCTGGCCGATGTTGATTTTCATTATAAAAGTGGTGACTTTCTTTTTCTAATTAAAAAATTTTTATCAAACATAAAGAATATTACTCACCTGTTCGATCAACTGCAAAGTATCACTGATCTCGCTGAAGATATTAGCCCACTGGCGAAAGAGATGGTCAATGATATGATCATGAAGCTGCATAATTTGAACGAGGATGGGTTTTTCCGTACTATTGATTCACTTTCAGACTTTTTTAAAAAGTTAAGCATTACTTTCAGTGAAGAAGACATAGGAAACATGGGGGACACAGTACTCGAATTATTAAAACTGGCAAACCGAATTTCTTCTCCCGAGAAAACAGAGAACCTTAAGCAGGTGATAACGCTTATCGAATCAGGTGAACTCAAAAAAGAAAAGAAACCGTCGCTATTTAAAACTTTTAAAAAAGCAAAACAGAAAGAAGTTCTGGGTAATGTTGGTTACGCCCTTGATATTCTTAAAGCGATGTCAATCAATGAATGAATTGTCGACAAGGAGGAACACCTATGGCTCAAAAAACAATTGCTGGAGTACGTGTTGATGTAGATGAACTCGGCTATATGACGAATCTTGACCAGTGGACCAAAGAAATCGCATTAGAGCTGGCAAAGGAAGTTGAAATAAACGAGCTGACAGATCTTCACTGGAAAGTTGTCCAGTATCTCCAGGACGAGTTCAAAAAAGGAACGGCCCTGACAATCAGGAAGGTTTCAAAATCCGGAGTGATAAACACAAAAGAACTTTATGATATCTTTCCCGGGGGGCCATTAAAAAAAGCAAGTCTTATCGCTGGTATACCAAAGCCTGTTGGCTGCGTGTAGCAGAATTAAAGCGTTTTGTTTCCAGGTTGTCCTGGAAAGGAGGATACATGGCTTCAGAAGGAAAAATCAAAAAAGTTTCAATTGTTGTTTCAAAGGGATCTCTTGATGGAGTATACCCCGGCCTGATAATGGCCAATGGTGCCCGCATGGAGGGCATGGAGGCAAATCTATTTTTTACCTTTTTTGGACTAGAGGCGATTATTAAAAAAAAGCAGAATAGAATAAAAGTTGCTACTATTGGTAATCCAGGAATGCATATGCCGTCACTTCTCGGAATGCTACCGGGAATGTCTGCCTTTGCCACCTGGATGATGAATAGAACTATGGATAAGCTTGATATCCCTCCGGTAGGAGAATTCATTGAGATGATTTCAGATGCGGGAGGAAAACTATACGCCTGTAAGGCTACGGTTGACATGTGGAAATTAAGCATGGAGGATTTCTGTGACCAGGTTGACGGTATCAGGACTGTCGGTGATTTTTATGAGATGGCTGCAGGAGGAGAGATTATATTTACCTGAGATATTATTAAACTACATACGTTATTTCTCCAGATGGCGTATCCATTTAAAAAATCAGCAAATATTCAGGCGCGGCAGGGATGCTGTGCCTTTAATATATGTTGCACAATTCCCCTTCAAGTGCAGATGTTCTAAATAAATTACTATTGTGTCAGGTGTGTTTTGTGCTTTTTACTTTTAAACAATTCAAAACAGCACATTATTATTTTATTGAAACCCATTTGAATGCTTCTTCAGATGTATCAAAAATTTGTGTCTCAGCGACACTGGCTGATGCAAATGCTTCATACATTCGACCCATACCATACACCAAAGGAAATAAACATACGATTGACTTTACGGACTGTACTGTTCTTATATGCACTAAACTGTTGCATCACCAACCGGCACGTGAGGCAGAATAAATTTTCGAGGAACCTGCATCATGTCACAAGCACTTTAAAATACTGACAAAAAGCACCGGCCATGCCCGATGATACCGACGTGACAGTTTATGTAGATATTGATGAGATTGCTGACTACAGGATCGTCTACGGTTTCATTGTAATTTTAACGGGGGCGCACCCCCGTTAAAATATTAAATTTTTTCTTTTTGTTTAGCGCCCATTGCAGGTGACGAAAAAATACTGTCGATTTCCATGCTCTCTTTTCCTAAAACCTTTTCCAGAAGCCACTGGTTATGTTCACCTATGCGGGGGGCATGTCCCCTGTTTTTAATTTCACTGTTACGGGCCTTCTGGGACGGTCCATATATTGTTATGGTTCCGGCATCCGGCTGTTCTACATCTACTATTAAATTCCTCGCAGCGGTATGGGGGTGTTCAAAAACCTGTTTAATATCTTTAATAGGCGAAACGGGGGCACCATGATCAGAGAGTTTTTGAAAAACTTCCTCTGAAGTTTTATCAGAGGCCCATTTTTCAATAATTTTTTTAAGTTCAGGTTCATTCTCATTGCGCTTGAAAAAATTATTGAATCGCTCATCGCTAATAAGTTCCGGCATATCTATTCCTTCGCATAAATTTTTGAAGGTACGATCGCCGGCACAGCATATCATAATATGCCCGTCCTTCGTAGCATACGAATCGAAGGGCGTTACATGTGGATAACGATTGCCCAGTCTTTTGGGGAGATTACCATTTACAGTGAAATCAACCCATTTGACTTCCAGCAGGTTTACAGCAGTGTCATACATTGCAATATCCAGGTATTCTCCTTCTCCGGTTTTTTCCCTGGCATAGAGAGCCGCGCAGATAGAAAACGCTGAGTTGAGTGCAGTTGACAGATCAAGAATAATTGACCCGGTTTTAATTGCCTCTTTCCCTTCATATCCCGTGCTACTCATAAATCCAGACATTGCCTGCATGGTCGAATCATAGGCTGGCAGGTGAGAAAGGGGTCCATCCTGGCCATATCCGGAAAGACTCAGCATTATGAGGCGGGGATTTATTTTTTTGAGTTCATCATAATCCAAACCATTTTTTTTCATTACTCCGGCGCGGAAATTTTCCACAAGGACATCTGAAGATGCCACCAGTTCCTTGAAGAGATTCTTTCCCTCTTCGGTTTTTACATCAATGGTTACCGCTTTTTTGCCCCGGTTCATTACCAGAAATGACGCGGAAAACCCATTTTTATAGGGAGGGAAGTAACGAGCATCCTCACCTCCCGGTTTTTCCACCTTGATGACCTCGGCGCCCATATCAGTTAGAAATTGTGTGGTGGCGGGGCCGGAAATATTTGCGGTAAAGTCAATTACTCGAACCCCCTCTAGCATACTTCTCATACGATACCTCCATAATTTTGTATTCTTAATCTGATGTTGATTGGACGTCCAATCAACATCAGATTGTGTACTATTTTTAAACTGTTATCGTTAAAATTTTTTCACTATGATTTTGGCCTGTAAATAGTACAGAAATGTCACCCTCTGCAAACAAAATATTCGCAGGGATGTTATCGATATTGAGCTTTCCCCCTTCCGGTTTTCTTAATAAATTCGAAGAAATTACCATCGGGTCTTTTTGGTGATCTTCCCTCATGTATTGCATAAACGAGGTAGACCAGTTGGAAAAACAGCAACAGTCCAGCTAAAATTCCGCAACATGATTGGACGTCCAACCAATTACAATAAACAGCAATCAATGTCAATCTCTTATTGGAAATAGTTGCATTTCAGTAGTAGTTTCAATTGCTTTATTACTCGTATTTTCTGTGTCGAAAATTTTATGTCCACATAGATATACAGTAAAGTGCGCTAACACAAACCAGCACATGAGACAGAATGGCATAATAGCTATAGGTGTCAAAAAACGACCACAGGTTATGGAGGGCTTTATAAAATTTTCAAACTTTACTCCGGCACCCTGGTGCCAGAGTCGGTATTTATGTTTTCATGCAGCATTTCTTCTCGAAAATCAAATGCTGATATGATCAGGGAAAAAGCTCTCATAGTCACTGACACTGCCCTGGTCAAGACAGCATTCAATAATTTTTCTTCCAAGAGGGCTGAGATAGGGGGTAAGAAACTGCTGCAGGTTTTCATTAAAGAAATTCTGTAAAATCTCTGCTCCCTTATCATATCCTTCGTCACCTACTTCAGGCTGCCTGTTAACTTCCAGTAACCGCCGGGGAATACGGGATCCCTCAATTCTTATTGTATTTAATGCATATCCCAAAAGAGAACATCGTGCATGCTTAATCTGTTCTTTATGAAATTGAGCAGCTCCTCTACGAGCCAGGTAATCTCTTGCCATCCACTGCCCCATGAAGCCGGTTTCCCATACTCCAATATTCTGATTTGGAATAAGAATATATTGTGTCTTGTCTGTCTTCTTAATCTGTTCAAGCAGAAGATTTCCCTGGTTTACCATTAAACCGGTTGAAAATGCCCAGTAGCTTCCTACACCTTCGCTGCTCATGGTTCCATCATCAACAATACTGGGATTACTGAATCCCCGCGGAGCAACAAGACGCCAGAGCCATGCTAGAGCAGGAGGAAGAAGATGAAACATACCAATTATACCATAGGTGGGATTCTCCTTTGTACATGGCGGAGTCCTTACACCAAAACTTCTGTAGTTTACAGAAACAGGACGATTGACTATATTGGGATAGGTTCCCCGGGGGACAACAACCCGCGGATTGGGACAGGGATTGCCGGGAGAATCTTCTATATGTTCCCAAATCAAAGCCCGGCTTTTAGGAACTGCATCAATATTCAAAAAGAGAAGAGGCTCCTCTGATTCTGCGGTCAGTTTTTCCAGTATCGGATCAATTCCATATTCATTAATATGATTGACCCTGAGAAACCAGCCGTTTTCCGCATCAATAAGCCATAACTTCCCATCATCCTTCTGAATAGCAGGATGGCATAATGCCATGTCATCACACACAGGATGGAGCCTGCAAGTTCGAGGAATTTCGATATAGAGCTTCTCATCAGTAACCCTGTTCCAGCCAATTTTCATTCTACCATCTGCCATTCTGTGGGGCTGTTCGAGCATCTCACTCTTCCCTCCCCCACTTGCTCCTTCATGCATAAAGGTAACAATATTATCATAGGGAGTTTCAACTTCAACGGCAGAGCAATGGGGCACAACCCACCCCTCCTCTTCTCCCTGGTGAATCAATACACCATATACACCTTTTTTGGCACTTGGTCCCGGATAGAGGTTATAAGAAAAAATCTCGTAAAGGGATGACAGCCTGTTATGGACAACAACCTGTTTCCCGTCAAAATGTGTATGCCTGAAAGGAGGAGCAACGTAGATAACTGTTTTAGCTGAGAAATCATCATCAAGTTCAGAAAGAGGAATTATACCCTGCAAAAGGGCAAGGCCCAGGGCAAAAAATGCAGCATTGACAGGTGCAACTGCAATGGCATCATTACCAAATTCATCAGACCCGGTACGAAAGGCAAAAATGGCAAGTTCCTGTTTTGACAGCCAATCAAAGGTCTCATTTCTCAGTGATGAAAACTCTTCACCAAAGCGTTCTTTATATGTTTCTTTATCAGTGGGAACGGTATCTCCAACCAGCAGACAGTCGGGATCACGTCTCCGCATATATGCTTCAGTGTAATTTACTGCTATACCATTACGAACCCTGGCTACAGTTGCTTCTGTGACCATTTCGTCTTCAGTGGTTTCATATTGCACTTCAAAATAATCATTATTTTTACTTCCGCATGCAGCATCAAATAACTGCTGAGTATTATCAATAAACTCATATCCTGGACACTTTCCCAGCAGATCGACAAGTTCAGGGATGTTCTTAAGTAATGTACCTATTTTATCTTTCATGTTTCCTCTCGGCTACTGATTTATTATATATAACTATATTTTGATTACAATTACAGTAACGTTTTTCAAAAAATAAAGCTATTATCAATTTTTAACAGCTCCTTATTTTGTCAAGAAATATAGCCTGACTGAGACAAAATGGCATTTATCAGAAGCTGTATCACGACACTGGAATGTTAAAATATTGACAAAAAGCGATGGGCACGGAGGCCCAAGTGCCGTGGTGCCATAGACAGCAAAAAACGGCCACCTGCCATGCAAGGCGTTTTTAAAAATTTTTGTTTTTCTGAAAAAAAATGGTTAATCTGTCTTTTTATATGGCTTGTTTCTTATGAGTAAAATATATTATTAGTAGATAAAACGATGAAGACAAAGCCAGACAATATAATATTTTTAGTGATTCTTGCATTCATTGCGATTAGCGGAACCCTCTATTCACAGATAGATGGAGAAAAAGCGTATCAGTTGTATTGCAGCAGGTGCCATGGTGCTGAACAGATTCGAAGCGGGACCCTGGTCTTTTATTCAAAAAAAACAATTATTGACAGGTATAAAAATAAATCAGTGTATCTCCTTGAAAAGCTCGAAAATATTGATAGGCATATAAAAAGCCATGTCATGATACGGGCAGTACATAAAATACAGGATCGAACTGTAATTATTCAAATCGTGAATCATCTTTCTGATCCTGATTTAAAAATACCTGGAATCAAAGATAAGGGACTTTAGGGAAAATAATACTATACATAATCACTTTAAGTCATTGAAATTTTCTTGGAAGCAAAATATATTACAATTATAAGCATCATCCTGATATATGGATTTTTTACGTATATTCCATCTTATGGATACTGGATTGCACCTGTCTCATCTGTGGCTATTGTTGTCCTGGCGCATAAAGGACCAGGAGGACACTGGAGAGATGTGATTGGATTAGATTTCTGGGTTTCTCTCTCCATTAACTGTAATAAATCTTGGATTAGTCAGTTTTGTTAGAAATTATATTATTTTTAACTCAGGGCATATACTTTATGCGCGGGCTCTTCATTTTGGGCTTAACAGCCAGTTTTTTAGTTTCAACATTATGAACGGAGTTGTTGAAATGGCTGAGTATGAGCTTTTTAATGTTTTTATTGGTTCATGGTATGTGTTAGTTTTTACACTATTGTTTTCAATAGTGCTTGTTTTCAAATATCGGAATATCAATAAATATCCATCTAAAAGAAACACAACAGGAGTTTAACAGTTGATTGATGAAGAAGAATAAAAGAGGGGAGCCTTCAGGCTTCCTTTTTTCGATACATAGTAAAGTGCGCTAACACAAACAAGCACTTGAGACAGAATGGCATTTATGAGAAGCTGTATCATGACACCGGAATGTCAAAATATTTACGAAAAGCGATGGGCACGGAGGCCCAAGTGCCGTGGTGCCATGAATGGCAAAAAACGGCCACCTGCCATGCAAGGCTTTTGAAAATTTGTTTTAAAAAGAACTTGAAACAACATTTGAATTACTCCATATTATCAATACATAGAATGTATTTAAAAATATTAAATTTTCAAGGAGCACAATTGAGTGTCTGGAAAAATTCCCAAAACAATTAGAAATCCAGAGGTTGCTTCGGTATTCAAGGCCTATCCAACAAAAGTAAGAGCCCGATTAAAGAAACTGCGTAAACTCATATACGAAGTTGCCAGTGCCAATGATGAGATTGGTGAATTAGAAGAAACTCTTAAATGGGGAGAACCAAGTTATCTGACACCCTTAACAAAATCGGGAAGCACAGTAAGGATCGACTGGAAAAAGAAGGATCCTGATCACTATGCCATATATTTCAAATGCACCACAGATCTGGTAAAAACTTTTAAAAGAAAATATTCCGGAAAGATCTTCAATTACAGTGGCAACAGGGCCATTCTATTTAGAATCGATGACGATATACCTGAAAATGAATTAAAACAGTGCATCGCCCTGGCATTGACATATCATTTAAATAAAAAATTATCTTCAAAGAAACGATGGGAAATGATTTCCAATATTGTAGATAAAGAATGAGTATTGTATGTGCCGAATTAAAAACACTACCAGCACACAGGTGCAGCACATTTATCTTTTTTTAACTTTGCTCACTACTTTCTCTGCTTCTTTCATATGGGGCATAAACACACTTTTTCTTCTCGATGCAGGTCTTACCAATACCGAGGCATTTGCCGCTAATGCCTTTTTTACTGTCGGCATGGTTTTATTTGAAGTACCCACAGGTGTGGTGGCCGATACCTGGGGAAGACGTATCAGTTTTTTAACCGGTACCATCACTCTGCTATTCAGCACACTACTCTATCTATATTTATGGCATATCAAAGGCCCTTTCTATTTATGGGCAATATCTTCCATGATACTGGGGCTGGGATTCACCTTTTATTCCGGAGCCGTTGAAGCATGGATCGTTGACGCAATGACTGATAAAGGTTTTGACGGTGTAATGGAATCTGTCTTTGCCAAGGGACAGATAGTGAACGGATCAGCCATGCTTGTTGGCTCAGTTACCGGTGGAATTGTGGCACAATATATAAACCTCGGCGCTCCCTTTATATTAAGATCTATTATGCTGGTCATGACATTTTTGTTTGCCTTTTTTTTTATGAAGGATTGGGGATTCACACCGAAGAAAGCGTCAGCTCCTCATAAAGAAATGATAATAATATTGAAAGCTTCAATCGATTACGGCTGGAAAAATCGTCCCGTACGATGGATTATTCAGGCTGCTCCTTTTTCAATGGGGATAGGTATCTTTGCCTTTTATGCAATGCAGCCCTATCTCCTGGAACTCTATGGAAATCCGAAAGCCTATTCTATTGCCGGACTTACTGCTGCCATTGTAGCCGGCGCACAGATGATAGGCGGAATAATTGTACCTTATATCAGGAGATTCTTCAGGAGACGTACGTCTATTCTTTCAGCAAGTGTGATCATAAGTGTAATTGCATTGACCTTTATCGGACTAACGGACCATTTTTATTTTGCAGTTGGTTTCCTTGTAATCTGGGCCATGGTCTTTGCCTTAACAATGCCGGTTCGCCAGGCATATCTTAATGAATTGATCCCCTCTGAACAGCGCGCAACAGTTCTCTCTTTTGACTCCCTCATGGCATCTTCCGGCGGAGTATTCACTCAACCGGTCCTGGGAAAAGTGGCAGATGTATATAGCTATTCCAGTGCATATCTTATTTGCGGCGCAGTGCAGCTCTGTGCGCTTCCTTTCACTCTACTTGCACGGCGGGAAAAGGCGGCTTCTGACATGATAGAGTAACAGCCTGGATTTCACAATATACTCAATATTAAATATTATGTTTTATATTATGAACATTTTATTTTTTAACACAATGTTCATACCCGCAACTGATTCTTCTTAGAGACACAGTAAAGTGCGCAAACACAAACAAGCACATGAGACAGAAGAGCATTTATGAGAAGCAGTATCATGACATCGGAATGTTAAAATATTGACAAAAAGCGATGGGTACGGAAACCCAAGTGCCGTGGTGCCCTGTAAGGCTTCTTTAGACATTGTGGACATATTTTTTTCTTTATCTAACTTCATGAATAAATTATATAAACATTCTGAAAAATGTCATATTGCGACACGATTTCGTCCCATATCTTTTGCATGATACAACATTTGATCGGCGCGTTTTAATGTATCCTCAAATGACTCCTCTCCATGCATATATATGGCAATACCGGCACTCAATGTGGTATTGAATTCCAGGCCATTGTGGCTAAAGGTTAATTCCGAAGCTTCATTTCTTATTCTTTCAGCACACTCCACAATTAATGATTTGTTTTCGAAAAAACCGACAACAACGAATTCTTCCCCCCCGTAACGTATACAAAGATCCAGGGGCCTTAAAGAATTCTGCATGACCCTGGCTATCTGTGACAGAACATGATCACCACAGGCATGACCGTAAGTATCATTGACCTTCTTAAAATAATCAATATCAATGAAAATTGCTGCGAGTAATTGATCTTTGTCTCGCTCTTTCTTTTTTATTAATGATGGAAGTATTTCTTTTAGAAATCGCTTTGTGTACAAGTTGGTGAGATTGTCTCTAATTGAAAGATCGCCAAGTTGATTGATAAAAAAGTTCGCAGCCAGTATTGAAATAACGATGTAAACAATATAGCTCATAAGGATTATGCCTGATGCTTTAATGACTGCCCAATTCACATTTTTTTGCATGTCGTCCAGATAGACTCCGGTCCCCAAAACCCAGTTCCATGGTTTAAAATAGGCAACATAAGAAATTTTGGGATGCTCCTCTTTGGAATTCGGCTTTGGCCAATAATACTCCAACCAGCCACCTCCATCCTTAGCCTTACGAACAAACTCCAGAAATATATATTTACCATTTATGTCGGTCCAATTGATTTGATTAGTTCCGACCCTTTCGGGAGTATAGGGCTGCATCAGCAAGATGCCTTCTCCACTATTAATCCAAAAATATCCATTGTCTTCGTAAGTGGCTGACTCTAACGCTTTCATGGCAAAGTGTTGAGCTCTTGAGGAAGTCACTTCTCCGGATAAAGCCAGCTGATGAAAATGTTTTATAATTCCAATCCCAACTTCTGACAGATGTTTGGATTGAGTCTTTTTTTCCTGTTGAAGACTGTCAGAAAAAGATTGATAAAAGAAAACTAAAAAAGTAACGCTGCCCACAGCAATCAAAATGGACAACCAGATAAATCTGCTTTTAATGGATAGTCTGCTTGTATTATTTAATTGATTTTTCATAAACTCAAAAGCAAGCGTCTGAAAATTATTGTGAACTGAGAATGTATCATAACACCTGAATAAAAAAAATTATAACAGAAAATCCCGGATATACAAGGTCTTTTTTCAATTGATATAAGAATTCTCTATACGGGGAGAATTCGAGGAAAAGAACAGTTCGACTTCACACTCAATATCAACCTTTCGCTTACACTATACTGCAACTGAGTTCAAGGTGTGCAAGCCTACTAAAATTTCTGCTAAAATATATTTTCTCATTTTCTTACAGTTTAAAAACTATAAGAATTATCTCTTGCTTTTATTATTGACGACTTACAATAATTACTATTTTAAATAGCAATATTGATAATGATAATCTTTACTTGTATAGTTGCAAAAAAAATCGGAAATATATTAAAAACCTATGAGTCTAAAAATAGCCCTTATCCATCCACCGGTCACCAAGGCATGTGAACCGCCTGCAGGAATTGCACAACTGTCAGCATGTCTTCAGGCTAACGATATCAGCCATAGAATAATTGACGCCAACCTTGAAGGAATACAATACCTGTTACAAAATCCAGGTAATGATTCGATTAAAGACAACTGGACCCTGCAATCAATAAAACACTTAGAAAAAAACATCAAAGCTCTTAATGATAATCACACCTATGGCAACATAAGCCGCTATGGCCGCAAGGTTATGGATATAAACCGGGTTTTAAAAACAGCAGGTAAACCATACGATGTTGATCTTTCACTTGCTGACTATCAAAGCATTGACCTTATACCAGTAAAAAGTCATGATCTTATACAAAGTGCAGAGAGACCGGAGGTAAATCCTTTCTATCCATATTTCTCTACCATGTTACTTCCTTTGTTAAAAGAAAATCCTGATTATATCGGTTTTTCTCTTAACTATTTAAGTCAGGCACTATGCACATTTTCCATGATCGGTCTTATTAAACAAAAAAATCCTAAACAGAAAATTGTCCTTGGCGGATCGCTTACCACTTCATGGCTGAAAATTACAAAAAATACATCTATTTTTAGTGGTCTTGTAGATCATATGATAAGCGGAGCAGGAGAAGCACCTTTACTAAAATTATTTCAAAAAGAAAAAAGTGTTTCATCTGAACTATTTAATTATAAAAACTTTAAACTGGATGACTATTTTTCACCTGGCATTGTTCTCCCCATAAGTGCCTCGCGTGGCTGCTATTGGCATAAATGTTCTTTTTGCCCGGAAAAAGCTGAAGATAATCCATATATGTCTCTGTCCTCTCAAAGAGTTATAAACGAAATAAGTACATTTAAAGAACAAAACCCTTTAGCATTAATTCATTTTTTAGACAATGCCGTGAGTCCTGCACTTATGAATACTTTAATAGAAACCAAACGTAGCGTTCCCTGGTACGGCTTTTCTCGTGTGACACCACAGCTCACTGACCCGGAATTTTGTAGAGGTTTAAAACAAAGTGGTTGTGTTATGCTGAAACTTGGAATAGAGTCGGGAGACCAGGGAGTGCTGGACAAACTGGAAAAAGGTGTTTCCATTGAAGAAATGAGTGCTGCACTTTTTGCATTACATAATGCAGGCATTGCCACATATGTATACCTGTTATTTGGAACACCTGCAGAAACAGAATCAAGCGCTGTTAAAACCCTTGATTTTGCAAGTAAACACCGTAGCTGTATTGACTTTTTAAATCTGGCAGTTTTTAACCTGCCTGCATTAAGCATTGAAGCCAAAAAATTAGATACATACGAGTTTTATGAAGGAGACCTGTCTCTGTATAAAAATTTTCATCATCCCCATGGGTGGGACAGGCAGAGGGTACGTACTTTCCTTGATAAAACTTTAAAGAAAAGCAAAGAAGTTTCTTCAATTTTAAAAAACACCCCCCCTTTATTCACTTCAAATCATGCACCTTTTTTAATAATGAACGAGGGGTTAAAAAAGTAATAACAACTGTTTACCCTTACCGGGTATAGTAGACTTTATTCTTAATCCAAGTTAGGTACACAGGAAACTGCAACACCACCAACCGGCACATGAGACAGATTGGATCTTTACGGGACCTGCATCATCCCACTGGCTAGTTAAAATATTGACAGGAAGCACGGGGCATGCAAGGCTTTTTAAAATATCGAATTCTATTGATCTTTCTTTCTGTTTCATTTCGCTGTTTTCTACATTGTTTATCCTAAATATATTTCTGATTTTTTCAGTTTCTCATCATTGTAAAAACCTGAGTAAATTTCTTTCCACCTAAATATTTAAAGGGCGGCAATGAAAGCCTCCCTTTATAATAACAACTCAAAGACCTTTGCTCTTTACAGCGACAGCTCATCAAAAAATGCAGGCATTAATCAAAACTTACTAATTGATTTTATTTGATAATACCCCCGGCAATTCTCGGGCCTGCTGCACCGGAAGGATTCGTTTTATTATCATCTGCCATTTTATGAATAATAATAGAAGTTTTGCCTTCACGCAAAATAGAGTTTACTTCCCCTTTTCTCAAGGTGATGCGCTGTGACACATAGGTTCCTGAATATGTACCATCTTCTTTTACATTGATATTCGGCAAATCTCCCGCATGAGGGCCCTTAGGATTGTCAAGGCCGTGTTCTTTATCAAAGGGATTAAAATGCCCACCGGCTTTCTTGAATTCTGGAATTGCAAAATCCCCCTTCCCATGAATATGAAAAGCATGCTCACCGGGAGAAAGCTTCGATATTTCTATTGAAATCTTTACACCGTCTTTCTGCTCTTCAAAACAGACATACCCGATTTTTTCTTTTTCCATGTCATATAGCGTGGCATAGGCTTTGCTGCAATTTTGAAAAACAAGACTGGATGCAAGAACCAGAAAAGCTGCTGTTGCAATAACAGCATGGACTGCAATTATTTTATCAGGCATTGGCTTCTTCTGTATATGATTAAAAAAGAGAAAAAGTCCTCCCAGTGCCGCCATGATAAAAAGTGCAGCTGAGACACCATAGAATGGAGTATACTCCCCGGTAAAGATATGGTATACCAGCAAAATCAAACCTGCCAGGGCAAAAACTCCATGTCCAAGAGCCGCAGGGAGAGATATACCTTTACCGCTTCTTTTCAAATATACAAGAAACATCCCCCCCATGGCGGTAGCCGCGAAAATACCAATTATTAGATGAATCATCACATCACTCCTTTGTTTTTTTTTAAACATACACTCAGGACAGGAAAAAAACAAAAAAGAATGGAGATTAATAAATATTTATCATTCTTTAAAAATATAACCTTTCAAGATACTGTCCCCCTGATAATTAAGATATACAGTTCTTACTACATTATCACAGGAGAAACAACATGATCGAAGAAGGGAAAAAGCCCCTGCATTCACACTGTCTGATGACCAGGGAGAAAAAATAATCCTGAAAAATTTCAAGGGCAAAAAAGTCTTCCCCTACTTTTATCCCCGGTACAATACGCCGGGCTGCACCACCGAGGCATTCGGCTTTCATGATGTCTATGATGACATTCTCAAAAAGGGGGCTGTTGTCATGGGGTTCAGTACTGATTCCGCTGCCTCTCACCAGAAGTTAAGACTTAAATTCGATACATAGAAATTTTCACCAACAAAAACCGACACATGAAGCATAACAAGTTTTATCAGTAGCTGCATCACGTCATCAATATGTTAAAATATTGATAAAAAGAATCGGCCATGCAAGGCTTTTTTAAATTTTCCACATTTAATCAGTTTTTCAACTTCTTCTTTTTTATCACTTAGTAAGTGGCCCGAGCTTAACCTGAAAACATTGACTGTAAACATTCTGGAATCACGACCAGTGGCGAATCCAGAAAGTTTTACTGGTTCCATCGCTCAAGGCCTGGATGACAACACGGTTCTTTCTTATATTCAGTATGGATATACACATAGAGCATACGAACCAGGCAATGTAAGCATTAAAAACTTTTTATTAATTCTGACTTCCTGCAAAAGAAAACAAAAAAACACTTGCCTCTACCGACTAACAGACCTCTATAATACATGTCAGCCATAACAGTAGCCGGCAGCAACTATAAAACGAAAAATTTCGGGAGAACCAACCGTGGCAGACATTGGCAGGGCGGAAAAAGCCTACACCCGGATCTTTGAAAAAGTATCCCAACTGGTCACGACCTCCCGGGAGTCACAGGTTACGGCGCACGGGGAAACAGGAAAGTATCTCGAAGACATAAAGCACGCCTTTCCTGAACGGGCAGTTTATGGATAAAAATTTATCGAAAGACTGGCCCGGGACCTGACGGTAAAACATACGCACCTTTTACCAGGAGTACCCAAAAAGTCACCCGGGTGACTTTTTAGAATGGATCAAGATTGTCCTGCTCCTAACGATAAAGGACAGGAATTTTCGGGAAGAGTTAGTTCAAAAGGCGCGGGAAGAAGACCTCACCCGGATTGAACTACAAAGCCTGATAGACCTTTATCGCCTGAAAAACAGCAAAAAAGGTATCGACCGGGAAGAAGAATTCATTATCGAAAGGGGATGTCTCTAGCACTACTAAAGAGTCGACAGCGGCCCGAAAGAGACAGGAAAAGAAATATGGAGGCATACAGCCATGAATAAATCCTTTTACCTTATAACAGCACTGACAATCGCGGCAGCTTCCGGCTGTTCAAAGGACGAACCGGTAACATTAACCATTACAAGTCCCCGAAAGGGCGCGGTGCTTTCACGGCCCCTTCCTTTAAAAGTGAAAGGAAGAATTACCAACTTCGAGAAACTTCCTGCGGAGCAGCAGCAGAACCTTCACATCTACCTTATTGAACAGGGAAGCGGGGAAGATATCTGGCATATTGAGCCGGCAGTACGGGTCTCTCAAAAGGGTACCTGGCGGGGCCTCACCTGGCTGGGCAACAGAAAACAGGGAAACCGGAAAAGCTTCACCCTCTGCGCCTTTTCTTCCCCCCAAAAACTCGATCTCAATAACGGGAACCATCCCGTTAAGGAAAAACCTGAAAATAACGGTGAAGTCTGTATAAGCGTTAAAAGACGGGACCGGTAAAAAAAAGAATTGCCTCAGGAGGCACCTCTCCGTTAGCATCCACAGAGAGTAAAGTCATGGATACTGAGACAAAAACAAAAGCCTTCATTATTGCCGGGGGGAAAAGCTCCCGTTTCGGCGAAGACAAGACCCTTTTTGAGTTTGAAGGCAAACCCCTCATTGAACATGTTTATGACGCCTTAAAGCCGGTATTTGACGATATCTCCATTGTTGCAAGCAATGGTGAGAAATTTTCATACCTCGGGGTGCCGGTATATCCCGATGCGATCGAAGGATTCGGTCCCACCGGTGCGGTCTATACGGCACTGCAGCACTGTACCGAAGGAGAGCGGGCCTTTGTCTTCCCCTCTGACACTCCAAACCTGAGCAGTGAACTGATTGAGAACATGAGAGACATCGCGCCCCTGTATGATGTTGTTGTTCCCTGGTTTGACGGCCACTACCAGCCCCTTCACGCTATTTACAGCCACTCATGCCTGCCGCACATTCAGGCAATGATTGACCGGGAAGAGCGACAGCTTATTGCTTTTTATAAGGACGTTGAGCTTCGAATCGTTAATGATGAAGAAATCCTCTATTATGACGATCCACAGCTTATTTTCAGAAATGTAAACTATAAGGAAGATTTATAAGGGAAACCGGCTTCAATGTAGTATTTCTCTTCAGTCTGTGTTACATTTGCATTAATTATCTTGATTAATTTACCAGAATTTCATAAAAATACTTTACAGTAATCAGAGCCCCGCTAAATGTGAGGCATAATTTTTTCATCAGGACACCCTATGCATTTACCTGTACTTTTTAAAGATTCGCTCCACAATGACGGCAAGCCAAAAGACGAATGCGGTGTATTTGGCATTTACGGTAACCCGAAGGCGGCCAACATGACATACCTTGGCCTCTATGCCCTTCAGCACCGCGGGCAGGAGTCTGCAGGTATAGCTTCATCAGACGGCCATCACATTTTCCGCTACGCGGGAATGGGCAAGGTTATCGATGTATTCGAGCAGAAACACATAGACAACCTTCAGGGTGATATCGCCATCGGGCATAACCGGTACAGCACCACTGGATCGTCATTCCTGAGAAACGCACAGCCCTTCAGGGCTGAATCAAACCTCGGCCCCATTGTTCTGGCCCACAACGGCAACCTCTCAAATGCCGGTGCCCTGCGGTCGGAACTTGAAAGCCGCGGTCATATATTTCAGACCACCATCGACTCTGAGGTTATTGTTCACCTCATGGCCCGTTCAGGTCTCACGGACTTTCATGAAGCCCTGGTTCATGCTTTGAAACAGGTACAGGGCGCCTACAGCCTCCTGGTCATGAACCGTGACAAGATCTTTGCGGTTCGGGACCCCAACGGCCTGCGGCCCCTGGTTCTCGGAAAAGCCCAGGGCGCCTACTGTGTCGCCTCAGAGACCTGTTCCTTTGACATTGTAGACGGCCAGTATATACGGGAAGTTAAACCGGGAGAGCTCATTGAACTGAGCCGTTTCGGCATAAAGTCTTTCTTTCCCTTTGAGAAGCAGAAAGAATCCCTCTGTGTTTTTGAATATATTTATTTTTCACGTCCCGACAGCATCATCTTCGGTGAATCGGTTCATCAGATGAGAATCAAGCTTGGGGCGATGCTTGCCCAGCAGGCTCCCGTAGAGGCCGATATTGTTGTTCCAATACCCGACTCTTCAGTTTCGGCCGCCATGGGCTATGCCCGTGAATCAGGAATACCCTATGAACTGGCAATGATACGAAGCCATTACATCGGCCGTACCTTCATTGAGCCGAGCCAGAAGATTCGTGACTTCGGGGTCAAGATCAAGTTCAATGTTGTCGCCTCAGCCGTGAAGGACAAACGGGTTGTTGTGGTTGATGACTCAATCATGCGGGGAACCACCATGCGAAAGATCATTAAGATGTTCCGCAACGCGGGAGCTAAAGAGATTCACGTCAGAATCAGTTCTCCCCCTACCCGCTTCCCCTGCTTCTACGGCATTGATATTCCGACGAAGAAAGAGCTGATTGCATCGAGTCATACTATCGAAGAGATTCGCAAATACCTGCGGGTTGACTCGATCGAATACATGACCGTTGATACGATGCTGAAGGCCCTTGACCGTCCCGAGATGAATTTCTGTACCGCCTGTTTTGACGGAAACTATCCCGTTGCCCTTGAAGACTGCGAAGAGGATAACCAGAAGTACCTCTTCGAAGACCAGAGCTGCAGCGAGTATTATTAGAAAGGAAGTTAAGGCCATTTCTGAAGGCTACAAAAATACTTGACGGATTTCACCGTCTGGTATTTGTTGTGTCTCATATGGTTAAGTACATAGGTCACTAGCTCAATTAGGTAGAGCATCGGTCTCCAAAACCGAGGGTTGGGGGTTCGATTCCCTCGTGGCCTGCATGATGGAACCATAAGTTATTTAGAAGCACGGCTTCGGGATATGCTTGTTTGGTTCAGTAAGACAGCTTCATGAAAAAAGACAGGGCTATTTGGTTCTGTCTTTTTTTGTGTATTTATTTAGAGTGTAACTCTTGTATACATATAATGAGACTATTTTTTATCATATTTTTTCATCAGTCTTTCTATCCTGCCATCACAAACCCTTTCTATCGGCGTCTGGATATAATCAGCAGAGAGATTCGGATCCGCACCCCTTTCCAGTAGAAGTTTTACCAGGTCATATTGTATAGATTCATAATCTTTTTCTGGTGAACATTCCAGAGACTCACCCAGTGGAGTTTCACCGCTTTTATTCTGCACATTGACATCAGCCCCGGCGCGTGCCGTGGAAAAACCTCATCCGCTATGCTACATCACGAAAATAATGTGAATGCAGCCCTCCCAGAACCTTTTTCCTCTTAATACTCCCTTCTTTGCTGAAAGTATTTCCTTCAGGATTGCCCTGCCCTATTCCCTGATGAGGTCTCATGGAATTATAATAATCAATATACTCAGTCTGAATATTCTTCAACTGCTTTTTATTCATTATCAGGAAATAATCCAGAGCTTCTCTTCTGACGGAGCCAATAAACCTTTCTGCAATTGAATTCATGTTGGGAGCCTTAACGGAAGTGCATACATCTTTTATGCCGTAATTGTTATAATCCAGAAAAAATTCTGGAGCCCTGTCTCGAATCATATAGACGGTACCACTTACTTTCTCTTCAAAGTCTATCATTTGCTGCTTCACGAATTCCCTTACAGTATTCTCTGTTATGGCAAACTGGACTATTCTTCTCGAAGCATGATGGATAATAAAATGCACGTAGTATCTTTTATTGAGGATAGTATCAACAGTGAAGAAGTCCATTGCATAGATTGACTTAGCCTGCATTTGAAGGAACTTTTTCCATGATAAGGATTTTTGAACCTTCCCCTGCCTTCTGAATTCTTGCAAAATATTCCAGATTGTCTTATAATCTAATTGAATATGAAGCTTTAACAGTTCTCCCTGTATTTTTCTTACTCCCCAGATTAGGTTCTCATTTTTCATCTTCAGTATCAGGTTTTTAATCCTTTGTTCGACAGGAGGTCTTCCTGACTTTTTCTTTCTTTTAAAAGTCCAGAATCTTTTTATAAGATCTCTCTGCCATTTCAGGACAGTTTCTGGTCGGACTATTGAGATATTGCCTTTAATGCTTCCTATTATATTTAGAACAGAAAAAATAACTCTATCAGAGAAGGCGAATTGAAGTCTTTTCTTTCTTTGGCGATTGAGGATTTCGACTTCCTTTTCAAGGATGGCTAGTTTGACCAATAAAGATTTTTTTGATTTGATAAGGCCGAACAGGATTTTCAAAACGAAAGAGATAAATTTTAGCATATATCCTCCAAGAAATGGAAGAAATATTCGAACTTGCTGACCAGTCAATAATTAAACAGAAGAAATTTAGAAAGGCCTGGCAACTATCAACCCCCGAGAGCAATCAATCTCCACATGGAACATACGGAAAAAATCAAGACCAATCAAAGCATCAATCCCCCAGGATTCTTCAAACTGAGAAATGTATACTTCAAAATTATTTATGGCATAGCCGCAAATATTCAACTCAGGAATAACTGTTTTCTTATACTTTTGACTTTGAAGCCCCTTTTTAATATCTACAGTATCATCTACTGAATCAATAAAACCAGTGAACATTAAAAATTGATCTGAAAACTCAGTAACCAGAGCTCCGGTATCAAGTATAGCATCAACACTATACTCTCGACCATCCTTTTGTTTCAGGATAATCTCAAGATGAATATGATTTCGTTTTACATCAAAGGAAGTTTCAGTGGCAGGCATGACTTCTCAAACCGGAAAAGTTAGACTCTCCCGTATATCTAAAAGCAACAGATTTATTTGGGGCTGGAGATTTATAAATATCAGATTTCTTTTTTGAATGCCGCTCAACCAAACCTGACTTTAAATGGCCTGACTCATCCAGTTCAAAATCAATTATTAGAAGCCACTCATCAGGGTATTGTTTTTTCATCTCACTCCATGTGAGTTTCTTTGCCATATCAAAACTCCGATATTTTCATTCTTTAGATAGTGACATAATACTATTTTTATTCATTACATGTCAACTATATGTTGATTCAAATTTCTTCCACCAGATCACGCAGCAACCATTCCCCACCACACAACCGTATCAAGAAACCCATCTTCAAAAAGTTTAAGGGAACTCTCACCTCCCGTAGGCGAATCGACCCCCTTAAATTTTTGGATTAAAACCGTTTATTCTGATGAGATTGAACATGATTTTCAAAATGAAAGAGATAAATTCCAGCATATATCTTCCAGAAAATGGTAGAATCTAAGAGGATATATACTTCGGTCAATTTATTTCGAGTGTGGATAAGGTTTTTCCACGGGACGGGCTGGTTGTTTCTTTGTATAAAGAATCAAACTATTTGATTAAAAAGCCCGGATAGCCCGAACCCTATAATTGTAGGGATTCCCCCCGTCGCTGTCTTGCTCGCCACGGTGGAAATTCAGGCACCATGCGATTCCAGAGCTCTTCGTGGAACTCCAATAGTAATCAGTGCCACCAGCGAAACCTCCAACGCGTGTATAGCTGTCACTATTTTCATCTGTTCCTAAATGAAGATTAACATACATTTTGTTCAATTCATCCTTTGACGGCAAAAACCAGTCTGAATAGCCACCAAGAGCAAGTCCTGCACATTTTGATCGCGCATCCAGGCTTCCTTCATTTCCCCATGAAATATCTGTTGACTGGTCTGATGGTGCAGCTTCAAGATATCTCCAGCCATTAGAATAACTCCCCTTATCATAAAAAACAAGTCCGCCAGCAGGTCCGGCATCTCGGAGATTGTACAATACACTTACTGTACACTGTGCAATAAAACCACCGTCTTTTCCAGCCACAATAATAGTTGTCCATCCATTTGCCTTCATTGTAACAAGGCCTGTTCCACTTACTTCTGCAACCGCTTCATCTGAACTCATCCACCGAACTTCCTGGTTTGAAGCATCTGCCGGTTCTATGATGGCTGTCAGCTGTTCTGTCTGGCCAATACGAATGTCTACAGCGTCATTCAGAGTTATACCGGTTACAGCTATAGTATCATCTCCAGCACCTCCCGTATCGCCTCCTTCACAGGCAATAAAAGCCAACATACTTATAAGCATTAAAACAGCAATAATCTTAATTCTATCCTTCATCCTTCCTCCAAAATTATCCAAACAGACACTGTATACAAATTTGACAACAGAATTAGTATACTCCCGAAATAACGTCAACAATTATTCACCAACTCTAAAAGTTTACCTGTAAATTGAATTATTTTTGTTTTTAATGGAAGAAGTATAATTTGGGAAGGCATAGTTAAAAACCTCAGGCAATTTACCTAAGGTTTTTAACTATGGGTGCGTGCCGGTATAATCTTGGAACCCTTTTGCATGAGGTTTCTGAACGGTGGCAGGTTTATTATGCTGCTTGAACTCCAACCGGTTGCTATTTTACAGTTGATACTTAGGATACTTAGTAAAGTACGTTAACACCAACCGGCACATGAGACAGAATGGATCTTTACGGGACCTGCATCATTCCACCGGCAAGTTAAAATATTGACAAAAAGCACCGGTCATGCAAGGCTTTTTAAAATTTTAATTCAACAGATTAAACATACAAAACATATCTCAGCAAAAACCAACAAAAACTCCCAGTCCCAATCATCACACAAATATGAAAAATCTCATGCATTCCAAACTTCCAATCCTTCAAAACAAGACTCTCCAAACTGAAAAACAAAGCACCAAGCAACTGGAAAAAGCCAGCAGCAAAAAGCCACCAAAGCCCAGGCACAGACATCCAAGCCAAAAGAGGCTTCATAATAA
>Ga0209692_10001348_pt1 | contig 34468 bp, 24 predicted proteins | sample tdDd472_FD_187129 | JGI IMG/M metagenome (GOLD analysis project Ga0209692, IMG submission 187129) | Marine sediment microbial communities from the Atlantic coast under amendment with organic carbon and nitrate - tdDd47.2 (SPAdes)... | ecosystem: Environmental > Aquatic > Marine > Coastal >...
GGTAAGTCCCTTCCATTACAGGAGTGAAATTGACTGTTTGAGTGTTATTCTGTGTCAAAGAGACAGCAACGCCAGAAGGATTTGTCAACGACCAGAGATATGAGATGATATCATCGCCGGGATCATCATCATAAGAATTGGCTCCGCTATAGGTTGCTAAATTATTTGCATTAACAGTAAAGTCACCGGATATGACGGCTAAAGGATTATTGTTATCAGGAGCTTTAACTGTAAATTGCAGAACATAATCAGATGACATGGATATTCCGAGAATTGATTCAATCTGCTTTTTAATAACAACATTAATTACGCTGCTATTGGCAAAGTTACTTGACGGGTTGAGAGTAAGAGTGTTTCCACTCCATGATTTGGTAAATGGCAGATATGTTGAACCGTTAAGAATATCTATATTGCCGTTTGCGATGTTGGTGTTCATTTCCTCCGAGAAAGTAATGAGAATATTACTGTCGGGCGATATACCGGAAGCATTACTTGCAGGTACTATCGATATGACTTCAGGTACACTCGGTGCTGTGTCAACTGAAATGGATACAAAATCGGTATCCATATTGGAATCCTCGTCAAAAACGCTTAACTTGATAACATATGTCCCGGGTTTGTCCGGTATAAAAGAAGGAGTATCAGAGGTGCTATCGCTCAGGGTAATGCTGCTGTTTGAAGGTTTTGATGTAAACTGCCAGAAATATGACAAATCGGATACGGAACCGTCGGGATCCTCGCTTCCTGTCCCGTCAAGATATACAGTATCGCTTGTGTTCAGGGATTGGTCCGGTCCAGCATCCGCTATTGGCGGAGTTCCGATTGACTCATCTCCGGCTTCGGCTATACGCTTTATATAAGGAGGAAAAGTATAGGAGTATCTCCCTTCAATACCATCAATACCGAAATCGCTTAGACGTTTTGATAACTTTTCGAGATTAATGCCAATATATGTTTCAGCACCACCGTCCAGAGTCCACCATGGATCCTGGTCCGAATCGATATTCAAGTCGAGAAAACCATTCACTCCGATATAAGGTCCGACTTGACCATAGAGCAGGAGGTCTAATGAAGGTCCGGCATATGGTTTCACCTGACATTTCAAATGGCCTGAAGGCGGATCGTAATCAAATCCGAAATCAATCACTTTCTCCGGTGTCCACTGGTTATTTCCCAATGTATATTTCAGGCTGTTCATAACAGAGCCGTACTGGCATGCACTTGCAGAAACCGAGGCTTCAATAAAGCCGTCAATCCCGATATTTATGGAAACTATTGGTGTAAAGACTACGGGAAATCCATTTATCCAGATCGTAATTGGTTTGAATGTATGCGTGTATATTGTTTTCTTTATATCCGTTAACGTAGCTTTTATATAGGAATCAACCGATAGATCGACAGATTCAGAAATTTCAGTCTCGAATTTTATATATGTTAGTTTAAAATTCTTTATCTCAGTTTCAAATTTTATATCCAGGGCAAGATCTATCGATCCATTCGCTATGATTCTGCCCTCTGTCGATATGGGACCGGATGTACCGCTGTCGTCATCGTCTCCACTATCATCAAATAGAATGACATTGAAGAGATCGTAATGAAAGGGAAGATTGACTCCACTTTCCAACACAATCCTTTCATTAGCCGGTCTACCCTTATTTTCAGAAAAAATTACTCCGCTCATTACAGCTTCTGATCCTGATATTTCCGCCGGAGTCAATGTTTCCTGAAAATTGATATATGCATCTTCAAGAGCATCTTCTAGAGTAGCTTCTTCGGTAGTCACAATTAAATTATCATTTTCCGTTATTATTGATGTTGTTTTCAATAAGAGACCTGAGTTGTATTCTGCAGACGGACTCATGGCAATAATATCATCTACGTCTAATTGATCTGTGATCTCTGATGATACAGGTATTTTCAATTCGTTCGGACTATCACCAATGGTTATATCATCCTCAATGTAGTCATCAATCGGAATAGTTGATTCCGGAATCGTGACGAAGGATTCTTTTTTAATTAAACCTTCATCATGGGTATCGTTTGATGATGGCAGTTTGCATGAAACAGCTAAAACTATTAACAACAATGGAAAAATGTAAATGTTTCTTTTGAAGTTGGTCATAATCTTTCCTTTTATAAATTGGGGAGTATAAATTGGTCAATTTTTTGATTCTTTGATCCAATATTAATATATCACAAGGTTTAATATTCTGTTAATAATGAATAATTTGTATTTTTAATTTCATATTTTATACAAAAATAATGAAAAAGTATTACTATGTTTTATTAGCATTTATTCTGCCAGTGCAGATGAGAAAGCAGAATACATGTCATTACTAATATGATTAATGCGATTGTTCTAAAACCATTATATCAATTATCAAATTAGATTATCAACCGTATAAATTAATCTGACCAAGAATCTTTTGTCAAGTTAGTTTTCTGATCATTGATTAAATTATGTTCCTCAGTTTTACCAGAGCGATATCGTTCAATTGAATTCGCAAGATGCCTAGCATTAGAAGGAATTTTTAATAAATGCACGGTTTCCAATAACCCATTAAATTGTTCTAAAGACATTACTACAGCATTATCAGCATTTCTACGAGAAATAATAGTATAATCATGCATCTAATGAAACTTGATCTAAGACTGTTTTTAAATGCTTTCTCGCTTCAGTAAAATTTTCGATTCTCATAACCTAGTCCTAATTGCTCTATAAAGTGAACCGCTCTGTGTGTATACAAATGCAAGGCAGTAGCCGGGCTGCGGGGGAACAGCTCTGGAATTGTCTTGAAAAAGGGATCCCATATTGCATCTGGATGGTGTTTTGTAAATTTAATTCATTATTTGAAGTAATAAGCTCGTTTCAATAGTTATATCCGTATATGGATAAAACAAGTGGATTTCATTTTCTGGAATATGTTCTCTTTTCTTTATTGATTATAGCTATTATTTTTTTTGCTCTGAAGTCAGAAAGAGATCTAAAGGTCCAGACTGAATCAATAGAGTCTACAATCAGACAGGTTCATCAGGATAATGAAGATCTCAGCAAAATTTCAAAGCTGATTTTTGAACTTTCTAATACTAATGAGAGACAGAATACTCTCATTTCAGAACAGATAAGTGATATTCATGAAAATCTTAAAAGCAAAATAGAACTTACTCATAAAGTAATCAGGGATTCGGGAGATCTATTAAATGAATCATTTCAAAATGTAATAGAATCCACCAAAAATGAAAATATAATCGATAATTTACCAGTAATAAATGTTCAGGAAAGGGAAACTGTTCTTGAAAAAGCCTTTAACGAAGGATTTACTCTTTATTCAGAGAAGAAATACGGATCTGCTCTGAGCATATTTAAGGATGCTGTTTCTCTCTATCCATTTGATAGTGAGCTTTGGTATTATTATTTATCTTGCCTATATCAATCTGATCCTGAAAATATAGGGAACTTTGAATATCTCAAAGGGCAATTAGATCTTTATACGTATGACAAACAATTTTCAGAAAATTCACTACTCATCCTGGCAGAAATCAGTCTTACAGAAGATGACCTGGAGCAGGCTTTAGAAATTTACAGGCAGTTATATGTTGAAGATGAAACAAATCTTCAATATCTGAGGTCTCAAGGTATGATAGAGTTCCAGCTGGGAGAATATAACGCGGCAATCAATAGCTATAAATCCTATCTGCATTCTTATCCGAATGATTATGAAGTCCTATATTTTAATGGTATATCTCTCTACAACAGAGGTTTTTATGAAGAAGCTCTAGAGCAGTTTTATCTGGCTCAGAAATCGGAAAAGCCTTATGGAAACATTAATAAAAAGATTGATGAAACATTGGAAAAGATGGAGAACTCAAAATGAAGTTAAAATCCTTTTTAATTGCTTCATTATTACTGATATTCTCATTTAAAATCACAGCGTCCATTATCTCAATAGCACCTCTTCAGATTTATTCTGAAGAAGTTCTTTTTTATAGTGGTAATGAAATCGCTCAGAAAATTGCTCAGGGTATCTTTTACCTCGATTTTACAGGAGGAAGAGCTGGAAAAGTTTCAAATCTGCTTGATGCATCATCATTTTGTGAAGAAGAGGGTGTTGAATATCTTATATATGGCTTTCTAAAAAATGATCGAGGAAGGAACACAATCGAACTCCGATTGTATAATCATGGAAGTAGAATAATCGAAACTGTTTTCTATGCAAGTGATAATACCATACAACAAGATCGTTTAGTCTTGGATATAAAATCGAAAATAAATAACTATCTTATAGAGAAACTCGGATTATATGAGAAAATCGATGATTCAAATCTCCAGGGTATTCTCACTATTCCTATAACTGTTGGTTACTGGATCCCTCTTGACGGATTCTGGGGGGGTGTAACTGTTTCTTTGTTTTCTGTCCGTTCGGGAATCTTGTTTAATCCTTTTACAGATATCCTGAAAACGGAAAACTGGTCTTTGAATTTCCATTTTGGATTTTCAATTCTCTATGAAATGGCATTAAATAAATATGATGTTGAATCCTTTTATTTGCATAAAATCAAAATGCTTTTACCTCTTGAGTTATGTCTGAATTTAACTAATAGACACAAATTTTCAATGGTTATTTCTCCACTTTATCAGCTGGACATTCTCGATAAAAGAAGAAATTACTCAGATCCATCGGTAAATTTTTCGAGTAGTTTCGGCTTTTCTACAGGTTTAGCCTACCACTATAAATTCAATGATTTTTTCAGTGCTGGAATATCGGGTTTTTTTGATTTCACTTTTTATGAAACTCTACAGGTGAATTTCCGAACTGAAATTTCACTTCTTATTCATAGCAGATCTATAAAAAAGGAAGTGCACAATAATGAATAAAATATTACGTTTCTTAATGACAATCTGTCTCTTCTCCTGTTCAGATGGTTTACTCCAAGAATTGAGTCGACCTGTTGCTGACCCATTGATCTCAAAACCTGAAGTTCTCTCTTTTTCAGAAGAGGGAATAATAAAAGTAGTCTGGGATGACGATGAATTAGCTGATGAATATGTCTTATACCGGGCTCTTGATAGTACGATTTTGAATTTCAATGAAGTCTATAGGGGTACTGCTTCTGAATATATTGATGATTTGGGTTTAATCGGAAATATCTACCATTATTCTCTTTCTAAAGTAAGAGGGAGAAGAGAATTTGATAAATCAGATCCAGTTCTAGGGATTTTGAGTTTAACAAAAGCAGATTCTTATGAAAACAACGATATCAAAGAGAACTCAACCTTATTGAGTTCCGACTTAACTGCCAATATATTCGGATATCAGAATTTATCAGGAGATAGGTTATTCGATGAAGACTGGTATCATGTCACTGTTCCTCCGAGGAGGACTGCTTATTTAGTTCTCGTACAATTAAATCCCGCTCCTTCAGGTGGAACAGATACTCACTTTGATTTTTATCTGGAGGGGCATCCTTCAGTACCTGTTATTAATAATGCGGAAATGACCATAAGGAACGATTCAGATCGTGAATTAGACTTCCGTTTCAAAATCTTTCCTAATACCGGTAAGTTTTTCCCTGGGATTGGTGCCGGTGGTACCATTGTTAGTTATCGAATTTCACTTATTAGAATTCAATAAGGAATACTGTTGTGAAAAAATGGTTAACTGTCGCAATAATTGTATTTATTCTTCTTTTTCCTTCATGTTCTCCTTCTGTTTCCATGGATCCTGTCAGCCCTGATAATACGGTTGCGGAAATAGTAGAAAGTTTTGCGCTTTTCCCGGAAACAGAAGTTGCTGGCGAATATGCATTTGTTACAAATAAGAGTGAATATATAAAACCATATGGGATGACATTCTGGGCTTCAAAACTTGTAAATCAGATACCTTTTACTCAGCTTGATGTTTCACTTTATAAAGTGTCAGGCAATTATCTTGCAGGATATGGGCTGATTTTCTGTCATGGTTTAAGGGGAGATCCTCTTATTGAGACAATGCTTGTTATAATGATCAATCAGAATCAGGAATTTATAATTGGAAAAGTCATAGAAGATCGATTTACTGCTGTTGTCCCATGGACTTATTCAAACTTCCTGGTCAACGGATACAGTCAGGAGAATAGAGTCAAAATCTCCTTTGATCGGAATAGTGAAGAATTTTTTCTTTATATAAATAATTCTCTACAAATTGTTTTTACTGATAATGAGGAACCACTCCATCAGTCAGGTAGCTCAGGTTTTCTTACAGTTATATCTCCTTTGGACAACTTCCCACAGATCCCGGTAGAAATAATTTTTCAGGTCCATTAAAAAAAGGAACAGCTATGTCAATACTTAGAAACTTACTGAATATCATTCTGATAAACTCAATTTTATTTTTTCAGATGGCTCCAGTGTATGCTCTGCAGACATCCAATTTATATTATGATCAATTGATAGATCAACCGGTAAAAAAGGAAATATTCTCTCAGTTATTACTAAAAAATAAAGCAGTAATTGTTGTATTTGATGATATTATTCTGGATATACCTCTCTTTGCTCTAAAAGACGATGTCACTCTCACTATGGAAAAACTCTTTGCAACAGAAGAGCTGCAGGAGAGTATGTCAAATGTTACAGCAGGAGCCGTTGCTTATAGATTTGGTCCCGATGGATTAGAATTTAAATCAAAAATTAAAATTACAATGCCTTTCAGTCCGGAAATAGCAGAATCTGAAGCGGCATTCTCAAATCTCTATACATGGTTTTTTAATGTAAAATCCGATAAATGGGAAAAACTGGAAAGAGAGAGCATCGATAGGGAAAATTTTACAATAACCAGCTATACAGATCATTTTACAGATATGATCAACTCAACACTTCAATTACCCGAAGGACCTTCACCCATCAGCTTTAATCCCAATAGCATAAAAGAATTGAAAGTCGCCAATCCTGGAGTCGGAATTCCACGATTAGATGGATTGAAACCGTCACAAACCGGTGATGCCTCCTTTAATATCCCACTTAAAATTCCTCAGGGAAGGGGCGGTGCGACTCCTTCTCTTGCTCTTTCATATAGTAGTGAATTGTCCAATGGCTGGATGGGAAAGGGATTTAACATCTCCACTCCGTGTATTTCCATCGATACCAGATTCGGTTTACCTGAATACAAAGGGAGTGATACCTATATGCATCGGGGAGAAGAACTGGTTTTTATTCACAATGATGCAAAGGGATCTTTATACAAACCGAGGAAAAGCAGTTCTTTTGAACGTATATACTGGGTCCGGGGAGGCTCTTCATATGACTACTGGGAAGTTTCAGATAAATCTGGAATGGTATATGTTTATGGGCAGAATGAAGGGTGGATTGGTCCCAACAGATCAAATCGTACAAAAACCTATACATGGTATCTGACAAGGATCAAAGATCCCAACGGTAATACTGTAGAATATAATTATGATTATGAAAATATCGGTGTATATACTTATTTACAATCAATAATCTATTCCGGTTATCATGGTGTGGGTGTAACTGAGAAAGGACTATACAGAATCGATTTTGAAAGAGAATCGAGAATGGATAGAAGAATTGATTCAAGAGGAAAATTCCCTTCAAAGCTGGCTGAAAGGTTAAAAACAGTCAGGATACTATATGATGACAATTTAATCCGTTCTTATGTTTTCAATTATAAGTCCAATGAATTCGGCCAGACTCAACTTGAATCATATGCCGAGTTGGATAAAAATGATAATGAGTTTTACAGCTATAACTTTGAATATTACAGTTTGCCGGTAAACAATGCAGAAGGCGGGATCGGATATGAAGGGTTTGGAGAGGAAACGAAAAACTGGGGAGATCCCTTTCGTAATCTGAATACTGCAATCAGCGGTACCGGTGGAGCCAGTCTGACTACAGGTGTTAGTTTTTTCGGCATAGCCGGAGTTACCATTAGTGGTGGTTATACTTACACCGGTGGTATGAATACGGGACTTATGGCGGATATTAATGGAGACGGTCTCTCCGATTATGCTTGGACAGAAAATAAACAGCTTAAAACCTATTTGAATAACGGGGCAGGTTTTGACAGCGGATTTACATCATTTTCCGGTTTGAATTCCAATATGAATGTTACAGGGCAGCATGGAACATCAATCGGTATCGGTGCCAATGGTTTTGGAGCAAGTGTCTCTGTGACAGGACAGTTTTCCTGGCCTTCTTCAAAGACTATGCTATCTGATTTCAATGGTGATGGTTATGTCGATCAACTGGAGAGGGGCAGCAGTTCTTTCAAAATGAACAATGGTAGTTCCTTTATTCCGCAGTCTTTGGTAATTAATAATAGCGGTTCCTTGCCTGCAGTAGTACCGACAGCAGAAGAATTAGCTGAAATAGCGGATCTTAAAAAATCATTTTATAGAGAAGATCCTCTGCGAAGATGGACTGCACCGGCATCGGGAACTATCGAAGTCAGTCACGAAATTCAGGCCCTTTCTGCTGAAATCAGTAGAGATGGCCTCGATTGCCGCACATATTATAAAGATGAATTCAAAACAATTAGACTTTCTCAGACCGGACAGACCAAAACTTCGACAACACCCGACCCATATTCTGTAACAGGGAATGACAAAATATATCTTCATCTCGACCCGGGTGTCCTGGAGATCGGTGATGATGTGAACTGGCAGACAACCGTAGAGTATAAAACGATTGATTTAATGGAAAATATGGATCTGATCTCAGCTTTGAATCCGAAAATTCAGATAAATAATTCTTTGCCTTTTCCAGAGATCGCTCCATTGTATACCCGGCATCTTAAAGAAGTTGACGATGGTGAAGATTACTTATATTACATAATAAAAGATAACTGGGAAGATCTTGTTAATGATTCTCTATATAAACAGTTATTTCTCCATAATATGTTTATTCCGACAGTGGTCACTATAGATCAGTATCTGGATATTAGAAACAGTTTATATAATTCGTACTATGATGTAGAAAATCCTGAAATTTTCAATAACAGACTTTTACCCTTTTTCCAATCTTATGAATATTCTGTTGTGAAAAAAATTTTTATCAGAAAGCCCGAAGGGGATCCTAATCTTTTAAAGGCTTATCTATCGCAATGGAGTGATGCTGAAAAACTGAGAAGCGGTGGATTTTCATGGTTAGACGGGAACCTGATCTACCCAGATATTTTAAATACAAGTGAAATTGAAAAGAATCACACTGTTATAATGGACACATGTCTCTATGCGGCAGATCAACTACTATCACCGGGAATGATGGATCTCAATGGGAATATTTTTGTGGAAACCATTGAAACCCCAGAAGGTCAAATGGACATTCTCTATAAAGGCAGTGGTGTAAACTATCCAGAACCTTATGTAATAGATGAAACGGATGATTCTCTCTCTTTTATTACGAAGTTGAAAAATTTTGACTATACAGTAAAACTTTCAGGTAAAGACTATGCTATTGAAAATATTTCCCGATCTGCATATGAGGGAAGAATTAAAGAATTGGTTCTCGGTTCGACTGTAGTCGGTATAAATGATTTTAGAGTCCTCTCTCCGGCACTTTACAATGAGATGTTATCAGCACTTCTTGCTGACAATTATGCCTTCTATAATGAATCTTTGCTTAAGAGCAGTATTAATGAAATCTCAGAACGATTGTATAACGGGATGCTCTCTGGTTTAAGCGCTGAAGATCTGCGGATATATCAAACTTTTTACTCGGAAAATATTGAAACGGGTAATTATGAAATCGATTCTGAGATCAGTGATGGAAACAGGTTGCTTGTCCTTGCAAAACTTTATGGTATTACACAAAGCAGTGGTTCGGTTTTTAATGAGAACAATGAACTGTTTCTGATGACAGACTCTGATTTTACAGAACTGAACAATTCTCTGCAGAGTCATTCTCTTTTATGGGATTCCTTTTTTGAAAAGTATGATGATGTTCCCAATGATATTTCCTATTATTCCATCAAGAATGACATAACATCTGAAAACCGGGAATTACTTAGATCCATATTGGAAGATTTACTAATCGTTCAACCCTTTTACACAGAAAATACAGATACCGGGAATTTTGATATAAATCGGACGGTAACTGATAAGGGGATATTGATTGTTCTGGAAACGCTGTATGGCCTGACTGAAACTTCCGGTACAGTATTCACAGCCTCTGAAGATCTGTTTCTATTATCAGACTCGGATTTTTCCAGTTTGGATGCCTTTTTACAGGAAAGATCAATTATATGGAATTCATATTTTGAAATTTTTTCAGACAGTGAAAATGGAATATCCTATTTTGCTGTAAAAAATGACTTATCCTCTACGAATATAGATCTGCTGATCGCTATTCTGGAAGATTATCTCTTCCATGTTGAGGTTTTCCCTTATTTTGAATCCAATGGAGATTCATATATTATTAAATCGGACATTACAGATGAAGTAAAAAATATCATATATGATTTTTTCTCTGCAAACAATATTTTCCTCTGGAAGAATATGGAGAAGAAAATAGTTTATATGAAAGGAAATCTCCTTCCCGTTGATTCGGTAATAGCTGATGGAGATGAAGTTTATCTGGATATTGTTCCCGGATTCACCACAGCGGAAGCAGGGCGGGAGATAGGCATGGTTTTATTTCCTGATATGGATAACAGCGGTTTTGTTTCTATAGAAGAACTATATATTCCGCAGTTTGATTCGAAAAGTGATTATAACACAGATAATTTAATAGATTATAATATTCTGGGAATTGGTGATGATTTTATTGATTTAACAATAGATCGGACACTTCCTTTTTACATAGATCCCTTCTATGGCGGTTATAGAAACTGGTCATATGGAATCTGGAATGGCCATTATGAATGGGATGAAACAGGTCTGATCAATTTATATCAGGATATGGCAGATAAAAATTATTCAGATTACCTGGAATATCAACAGAAAGTCGATGAAGGGCGAGAGGATGAACTTGATGAATCAGAACAGAAAGCTCCTTTGTTTATTACAGCAGATAGAAATTATCTGGAAAATAAGGACCGGGAGAAAGTCGTTGAAATAAAACTGGATGACGAGACTAATCAAACTCTTGATTCAACTGTCATAATCGGACCAGTTAGTTCCTATAATAAAACAGAGATTGATGATAGTGGAAGCAGTCAGATTCTCAATATTGACTTTGTAGCTTATATCAATGGAGATCTATTACATCCTTCGAGAAAAGGGGGAGATACATTCTACAAAATCCCTACAACAGACAGCTCTGTTACCGGGTCTGAAGACACAATTCCTTTTTTGAATAAATCAAAAAGTTCTGCAGTAGATATCAGCGGTGGTTACAGTTTTACCGGCGTTGGAGCAACTGTAGGAACTAATATAGGGAAATCCTGGCAGTATAGCGGCTTGATGGACCTCAATGGCGATAGATACCCTGATCTGATTAGTACAGCTATGAACGGAAGCAGTTCGGCCCGTATCAGGCTCGGAACCGGAAACGGCTTTTCTCCAGTTAGGTCATTTACACTTCCTCTTGGAAAATTATCTCAAAATCAGAACTGGAGTATTGCTCTGGGCGGATCCGCATCAGCTTCACAGGGGACTCAGAATTATAGTTATAAAGCAGATGGGAAAATCTATTCCGTTAACGTTAATCCCGGTTCACAAAGCATTAGTTTTTCCATAACCGGCAGTATTGGAGCTTCGATTAACCAGATCGGGTTTTCCGATATCAATGGCGATGGACTAGTTGATCAGCTCAATCGAAACGGATTGGAAAGTGTCAATGTGAGGATGAATAATGGGCAGTTGGGATTCAATAGCTATACATGGAGCAATCCCATTGATCTAGCTTTCTGGAATGCGGGAATCTTTGATAATTCTTATCTGCGGTCTTCGGGGCTGAATTATTCCACCTTCAGTTCTTTTGGCGGCAGTCTTTCGATTGGCGGTTCTGCGGGAGTGGTAGATCTCGGCGGCTCTTATGGGTTCAATGTGAATTCGAATAATACAATGGCGCAACTGATGGATATGAATGGTGATGGACTTCCCGATCATGTGATTAAAGAACTGAATACAAATTTTTTCCTCGTTCGTTACAATCTGGGGGATACTTTTTCCAGTGAGACGGTCAAAATCTACAGACCCGATTGGTTATTGTCAGATTTAACAGCTCTGGTCGTATCGGATTTAACTAATCTGCAAGCCTCGGGCAGTATGTCCGGAACCTCCGTAGGCGGAGAATCGGCAGATAGACCTGCAGGAGGTCGTCTGCCCACCAGTTCAGAGTATGCGTTCAGCGAATACGGGCAGCCTTTTGCCGTTGATGATGTTATTAGCAGTTCCAAAGGTATCAGCATTAGTCTGGGTGCGTCAATTACGTTCAAGATCCCTATTGTTTTTGTTCTTCTAACAATAACACCGGGAGTAAACGGATCATTTGGGAGTACTTCGTCATCTTTGTCCATGATGGATATTAATGGTGACGGACTACCGGATCATGTCTTGAAAATCCCCGGGCAACCTCTTCAGGTAAAATTGAATAACAGTGGAAAAGTAGGTCTCTTAAAAGAAATACACCTTCCATCAGGGGGGAGTTATAACCTGAATTTCGATAGGACAGGAAATACTGTAGATATGCCTCAGAGCCGTTATGTTCTATCCACTGTAACTATTAATGATGGATTTGAAAGCAGTGGTTTGGACGGTGTCCACTCGTATTCAACTGATTATGTGTATGAAAATGGGTTCTACAACAGACAAGAGCGCTTATTTTACGGATTCGGTCGTGTTCGAACAATATTTGCTGATCTATCAGTACAGATTGTTAGCTATAGTAATCGGGATTATTTTTCCCGTGACTTAGTCTCTTCTGTATCTACAGAAGATAAGAATGGAAATATTCTACATGAGAAAATAAGTAATTATGCCTATAATAGTAATTATTCTTATGCGAAAACTCTCTATACTCCACTTTTAATATCGGAAACAACAAGTTTATATGAGACAGGAGTACCCGATTATATTAGAACGACTATTGAATATGACTATGACGGTTATGGGAATATCATAGAAATGAGAGATCTCGGTATCAGTTCCGATACCCGTGATAATATCTATCTGTCAATAGACTATAAGAATTTGTCCGGTTTGATAGGATATCAACCATCTTTACCCCGAATACTAGAGGTATATAATTTTAACGATAAACTGTTGAGACGGAGGGAGGGGCACTACGATCTACATGGAAATATGATCTCTCTTAGACAGTTTTTTACAAATTCTGATTCAGCAGAATACACACTTGATTATGATAACTATGGTAATCTCACACTAATCAGAGGACCGAGAGGATCGGAGATTTCCTATCAATATGATAACCAGATTTCAAAGTATGTCACGGGAATTCAAAATGGAAATAGCTCTATGGGAATTATTCCTTATTATTCTGAAATAACCTGGGATTATGCGCTTGGAGTGGATCTTACCACCACCGATATTAATGGGAATATTCAGCAGAAAAAATATGACGATTTCGGCCGCCTGATTGAGATCAGAACACCTTATGACGAAGGCATGACTCCTGCAGTATCCTACAAGTACAACAGAACACTTTTCCCATATAATGCTATAACATTTAATAAACTCAATTATGATGAAAACGATGATAAGGTTATGAGAACAGTTGTTGTTACAGACGGATTGGGACGGGTTCTTCAGACAGCAAAAGAGGGCGAAGTATATAAATCTGGAACCAGCAGGATTGGATGGAATATCTCGGGAAGAGTCAATTATGACAATAAAGGTCGGCCGGTAGAGGAAGGACAGAACAATTTTGCCCAGGGACTTGAACTTCCGCCTTTAACTGAAATGATAAGGCCCATAGTAAAGGAATATGATAACCGGGACAGAGTCCGTATTGTCAAGCTGCCCGACAGTTCAATAATGGAAAATGATTTTTCCATAAAAAATAGCAGGCAGGTAATGATTTCAACAGATCCTGAAGGGAATGTAACTGAAAAATATATAAACATCCGTGGAACCATAGATGAAATCCGAAAAATAGACAGTTTGGGTAAGATCCTGACATCATCCAGCTATCGCTACAATATAATGGGAGAACTGCTTGAAGTAACAGACTTCCAGAATAATAGGATCAATTTTAATTATGATTTGCTGGGAAGAACACTTACTGTGAACAGCCCCGATGCCGGATACATAACATCAAGCTATGATCTCTCAGGTAATCTGGTTAAGAAGACCGACAATAATCTCAGAACAAACGGCCAGACAATAAGCTATGAATATGACGGATTAAACCGACTGACTAAAATCGATTATACGGTGATGGATGACACTTTTATGGTTTATGGTGAAGCTGGTCGTATTGATTATGGTTCGGGGAGATTGCTGAGTACTACCGATGAATCAGGGACTGTCAGTAATATCTATGGAAAACTGGGCGAAATTGTCCAGGTCAGTAGAACTCTAAATCGTCTTACCTCACTGGCAGATACAGAAACTGCTACCATGAGCTATAAATCCGACTATCTGGGACGAATGGAAGAGATAGTCTATCCCGATGGAGAAATTGTAACTTATGATTATGATTTTGGAGGGCAGGTTACATCTGTAACTGGATCACGTCAAGGGACAGATACAGTCTATATTGAAAAGATCGGATACGATGAGTTCGGGCAGAGAACCCTGATCCGCTATGGCAATGGCACCGAGACTACCTATGATTATGATGAGGATAGGAGATGGTTGAGGAACTTGAACAGTATCGGATCTTTTGGAAATGAAATTCAGAATATTACCTATGATTTTGACTCAGTAGGTAACATTACTTCTTTAGATAATGATAGTGGAAAATATAGAGCTACTCAGAGTTATGAGTACGATGATCTATACCAACTGACCGGAGCTGAAGGAGTCTATGAAAGCAGCCCTTACGGATCACTCGATTACAAATCGACTTATACCCAGGATTTTACCTTTGACAGCTTAGGAAATATGACAAATAAAAACAGCAGACATTTCTTCACTCCATTACGATCGGGATATGGCAATCTGAATTATGATTATGACTATGAATATTATGATGATAAGCCCCATCAGGCTAAGAGAATAGGAAATATGTGGTATCTTTATGATAGCAATGGCAATGTTACTGAAGAAAGGGAAGGCGCCCATAGTATTCCAGCCGATGGATCAGGAGGTGCCGGATTAAACAGCGACGGAGATCTGAGATGGACCGGTTATGGATTTGGACTTGACAGATCCGGTACTGACGATAATGATGATGTCTATAATAGAAATTTCAGCTGGGATGAGGAGAATCGCCTGAAACAGAGTTCCGATACAAATTATACAGTGGAATATCTCTATGATTCTTCCGGAGAGAGGACTGTGAAGAACTCTCCATTAGGCGAGACGCTCTACTTTAACAGCATGTGGCAAATTTCTGCTGAAACTGATGGAAACAGGCAAAGCAAACACATCTTTGTAGGAGAGAGCAGAATCGCAACCAGATTGAATAAAGAAGATGATATGTCGACTGGTAATGAAATAATCAATACATATTATTATCATGGAGACCACCTTGGAAGCGCCAATGTTGTATCCGATTACCAGGGTGATGTATTTGAGCATATTGAATACACCCCGTACGGTGAGATGTGGGTTGAAGATTCATCGGATAGTTTTGATAAGATTCCATTCCGTTTTACCGCCAAAGAGTGGGATGAAGAGACGAGGCTTTATTATATGAGCGCCAGGTATCAGAATCCGATGACGAGCAGGTGGATGAGTGTGGATCCTGCGGGGGCTGGGTTGGTGAATCCAATGGATGGTGATGGGAACTTGCGAGGTGGATTTAACATCATTGAATCTGTGAACTGGTATTCTTATTCTGGGAACAATCCGATCAATTATAGAGACCCATCAGGTATGGTAATACAAAATATTCATTCACGATCTTTTCAAAATACAGCAGCAACAGCTAATTCATTTCCTGGAGGATTGCCTTCTTTCCATGTTTCACAAGGACGGTATGTTTCAAATACGATAAGTCGTTACGGATGTCTATTTACTGCAGCTGTTAATATTGGGAATAATGAGAGAATGAATTCCAAAGCTAATAGCCAAGCTTGGGAATCGTCATTTGATCCTTCCATTTCTGTAGAATCAATGGCGATGTCAGATCGTTATTTTGGATTCTCAAGAGATTTATATACAGGTACAGATTTTTATTCTGGTTCGAATGAAATCACTGCTTTACTAAAAGATATGACTGGAAAGGATTTTAGTGCAGATAGAATCTGGAATGCTGATGCAGCCCAGAGTGAGATTGAAAGATTTGGTGGTAGTGCAGATAATAGCGCATATATTATTGGAGAAGTAAAGACCAAGAATGGTAGCAAACACTTCATCAATATTACTGGATGGTCAGAAAATGGTGGCCTTGAGTATCATGATCCATATCAGGGCTCTAGTAATGATTATACATTAGAAGATATTCGAGGTATTTACTTAATTCAGGAGGAACAATGAAATTACAAACAATCTTTATATCTGTTTTTCTACTAACAATTTTTTCTTGTACTACTCAAATTGAAAAATTAGTAAATTCTGTAAAAAATAATGATGTAGAAACTGTAGAAAAAATCATAAATGAAGATTCATTTCAAATTGACTGTGACTCTCAGGTATTTGATTTATTTAACTATGCCATCCATAGCAAAAATGAGAGAATTGTTAAGACTCTCATCAACTCTGATTTATTTGACTGTATCAAGAATAATGAAGAGATTATCTCAGAGATTCTTTTTTCTCCTTTTAACTATGATGTCAAGATTGAAATGATTAACAATGGTGTTGATATTGATCTCGAAGTTTTGGATAATAGAATCTATGTCCCTATATATTACTGGATGGCACAAAATGCTCTTCCAAAAGATTTTGTAAAACTCTCTGATAAAATTACCAATTATGAGATAGTTATTAATAACATTTCTTTTGTTAATCTTCTGGTGCTTAATCATCATGATTATATCGACAAATACCATATTGATCAGGAAACACTAAATACTAAGGATTCCAAGGGAGATACACCTCTAGCACTTGCAATAAAGCGAGGTTTGATTAATGTAGTAATGTACTTTATTGATGAAGGAGCCACACTATCAGATATTTCCAATGATAATACGTGGTTTCTCCTCACAAGAAATTGGAGAGATGGGTATATTCAGATTGCTGATACCTTTATCAAGAATGGGCTCCTTCTATCAATGAATAATAATGGAATTGAGGCATTTAAAGGAGTACTTTTTTCGAGGCAATTAGATCTTGATGGACAGGTTGAGATTCTCAAATGGTTGATTTTAAATGGATTCAGTGCTGATCAGATAGACGCAGAAGGCAAATCTGCAGAGGATTACTTATGGGAAGTCTTACCAAGCATTGATGAACCGAATGAATATGAATCTCTGAAGAAAAAGGAATTTCAAAGGGCTGTATTGGATCTTTTGGGCGATGACGTGTATTCCTTATAGCGCTTAAGAGTAAATTCATGGAGTTCATTTTGGACTCCTTCTTTTTCTATAGCTTCCAGATAGGATATTAATAAAACACTCTGAATACCCAATTGCGTGAAACGAAGTTTCATGCAGCTGTAGGTGATGAGTTTAAAAAAATCAGGGAAGGACAGGGACGTCCGAACCGACAACCACGGGAAAAAAGAAACACTATTTGCTGTAGCTTTCGCCGGAAGCCAAGATCGGGCCGGTAAAGTTCGAATTGCGCTTCAAGAGGCTCTTGGGCGAAGTTTGAACGGTTCCTCCGGTTTTGTGGCTGCAGCTTGTTCTATTTTCTACAGGGAATTGAAACCGGAGGAATTACCGGCCCGATCGCAGGTTGGGTATGGTGGTTATGTGTAGCTGTTCTTGTTATCCCGAATTATGAATGTAAAGTAATATGATAGTTGGAGCAGACCCTTCGGGCAGCTCAACAAGGTCATTACTTTTTATTAATGCGTTCATTTTGAGACATTTTTATACTCAATTTTTTTATTTTCAAATATTCATTGACTGCTAGGAATAAAAGAGGACATAATGACCTTATCTATTCCCGATGAGAGGTCACATGATTTCAAATAATTCCTACGATCTGTTACTAAGAGCCAGAAATTTTTATACACAAAAAGAAATAGCAGAAATCCTTGATGTTGATACCCGTACAGTCAGGAGATGGGAAGTTCGTCAGCCAGAACCACCCTCCTATCTTGCAGATGCCATACGTCAACGATTGCTGCCTCTAATCGATAATAAACCTGTTGATGAAGGAAAGTTTAAATTTATTGACCTCTTTGCCGGAATTGGCGGTATACGTCTGGGATTTGAAGCCAATGGTGGTCATTGTGTATTTACCAGCGAGTGGAATAAATTCGCCCAGAAAACATACTTTGAGAATTTTCAGCAGACCTCTGACCATCTCTTCGCCGGTGACATAACGCAGATAGATGAGAAGGATATTCCCGATCATGATGTTTTATTGGCAGGATTTCCCTGTCAGCCTTTCAGTATTGCCGGTGTATCCAAGAAGAACTCCCTTGGTAAACCTCATGGATTTGAATGTACGACGCAGGGAACATTATTTTTTGATGTGGCCAGGATTATTGCGGAGAAAAGACCGAAAGCCTTTTTGCTGGAAAATGTGAAAAACCTGTTATCTCATGATAAGGGAAATACTTTCAAGGTAATAATCGACACATTAGAGAAAGAACTGGGTTACCATGTACAGTACAAAGTCATAGATGGTCAGCATTTTGTTCCCCAACACAGAGAACGTATTCTTATTGTCGGTTTTAGGGATAGGACAGATTTTTCCTTTGATCTTCTCAATCTGCCGGAAAAGGGATTAATAAAAATATCTACAATTTTACATCCACAAGATGGAAGTGAATTAAATGAGGAACCTTTTACAACAGGTCCGAAAAGCAAAATTAACAGTAAATATACTTTAACTCCCAATCTGTGGGCATATCTTCAGGCATATGCAGAGAAACACAGAAAGGCAGGGAATGGATTTGGTTTTGGACTTGTTGAAAAAGATAGTATTGCCCGAACCCTTTCTGCAAGATATTACAAGGATGGTTCTGAGATCCTTGTTTCTCAAGGGAAAAACAAACGACCCAGAAGACTCACCCCCCGTGAGTGTGCAAGGCTAATGGGATTCCCTGATACATATAAAATCCCTGTAAGTGATACACAGGCGTATAGACAGTTTGGAAACAGTGTTGTCGTTCCCGTTATGCAGGAAGTCGCCAGGATTATGGTTCCACTGTTAAAAGAATCTGAAACCGGAGTTGTTAAGAATAAAATACCTGTTTCTGCCTGATGGATATAGTAGATCGGGAAACCCGCAGCAGAATGATGTCCGGTATCAAGGGGAAAAATACAAAACCTGAACTGACAATCAGAAAACTTTTACATAAAGAAGGATTCCGGTTCAGGCTGCATGTTAAGGATCTACCAGGCAAACCAGATATTGTTCTAAAAAAGTATAATGCTGTTATTTTTGTGCATGGATGTTTCTGGCACAGACATGATTGTAAATATTTCAAATGGCCTAAATCCCGCCCTGATTTCTGGAAAGAAAAACTTAATGGGAATGTTGAAAACGATAGAATGAATGTTAAAAAGCTGCAGAGTCTGGACTGGAGGATCTGTCTTGTCTGGGAATGCTCCATTCGTGGTGCAGATAAAGATATTGAAAGAGTCAAACTGGAAATAACAGATTGGCTAAAAAGTGATGTTGATTTTGTGGAGGTTAAAGGTTGAAAAAAGGTTATCTGTCTCAGTACTTTAAAGGTGTTGCTCTAAAAACGTTGAGTGCAGTCGAATCTGATATATTAAAATCCAATCAGCATGAATTCAATGGAGTCAAAGGTCTTCAAAAGATGTTAGGGAAACCTAAAGGAAAAATTGAATACCCCTCTCAATTCCTTTATTTGACTGATAATGAAACAGATCCCATTCTCGAAGACGGTTTTCTCACTTGGTATGATGCACGTGAGAAAGCCAGGTTGGAACGGGGAGTTATGAGAACCGAGTACCGTTTGTATTTTCCCACCAATCAGGTCATTCAGTGCGCCAATACCGGGGATATTCTGATCATTGCTCAGAAAACAGATGATTCCCTGTTGGCAATCATTGCGGAAAAGGACACATCCATAGCCAGTCAGATTGTCTGGCTATTCGGAATTACGGATGTGGAACACCCCGGTTTTTCTGTTAGGGAAGAGCTTGAGACCTCTCAAGACAGGATTGCATTTGCTTCGAGATTCATTCTTGAGAGCATTGGTATTTCGGTAGATACAACTGAAGATACATATCTTGATGACATGATCGGTCGCTTTGGTCTGGCTTTTCCTACGACAAAAATCTTTTCAAACTACTCCCGGTCAACTTTGAAGGATATTGATGCATTTGAGGATCCTGATTACACCTTACTGGCCATAATGGAAAGAGAGGAAATCCTGTTCAGAACCCTGGAAAAACAAATTATTGGCGAGAGATTATCCAAAGGATTTGATGGTGATGTTGATGGTTTTATTTCTTTTTCTTTATCAGTGCAGAACCGGAGAAAAAGCAGGGCAGGATATGCTTTTGAAAATCATCTTGAATTCATCTTTCAGAAACTTGATATTAACTATTCCAGGACAGCTGTAACTGAAAACAGATCCAAACCTGATTTTCTATTCCCTGGAGAGGTCGAATATCATGATTTTTCTTTTAATTCTTTAAATTTGACTATGCTTGGTGTCAAATCTACATGTAAAGACAGATGGAGACAGGTTTTGGCAGAAGCTGACCGGATTGATGAGAAACATCTTTTGACGCTGGAAGCAGCCATAAGCACCAATCAGACAGATGAGATGAGTTCCAAGAAATTGCAGCTGGTGGTTCCCCGTCCATTGCATGACACCTATACCGATAGACAGCAGAAATGGTTGATGGATTTTGTTACCTTTACCGATATCGTAAAAGACAAACAACGAATTACCCGGTCTTAAATCTCCTGGTTAGTTATTGCAGTTCCTTCTCGATTCCAGTCAGGCTGATATCAAGGTTCCTGAGAATTGCTTTTTGCTGATTGTCCGGGAGATTTTCTATTCTTTTGAGTCTTTTCATTATTTTCAGGCTAACAGAATCATGATTACCCAGAATTGTTTTGATTCCAAGAAGAGTATCAGATGATATTTTTAAAGCACCGGATATTTTTATTATAATATTATCATTCAATCGAAGTTTATCTCTTTCATAATCTGTCAAGGTTGACTGGGAAACTCCAATTATTTCAGCCAGCTCGGATTGGGTTAGACCATTTTGTTTTCTGAGGATGGCAAGCCTTTGTCTTTTTTTATACATTCAAGGTTCAAATCAGTACTCATTTGAAAGCTATATCATTTTAATTTGATAATTACCGGTATATCCGGTAATATTAAATCTAATAAAACCACTAGACATGGTTTTGTAAACTACATGGTTTTCGGCAAAACTTCCCCGAGTTGAAGGGGATAAAAAAAAGACCCTGTTTCCAGCCGTTTGCAAACTGTAGAAACGCCAAATACCTCTGCAAAAATCACTTGAGTCAAATTTAGTGATTGTGTGATTTTCTTATTTGTTGAGATATCGTGGTGAGGAACGGGTGATATTCTCACTTTCCCAAAAAAATAGTTTAACCTTAAACATTTTCTGGCAATTTCCGTGTCATTGCGTTATATTAATCAAATATGAAAACAGCCTTACTAATTATTGATGTACAAAATATAATGTTCGAATATGTAGATTGTGTGCATGACGCTAATCAAGTTCTTGCGAATATCGGCAAATTACTCACGAAAGCCCGGGATGAATCAGTTCCTGTCATTTACATCCAGCATGCGGAAAAAAAAGGATCTCTTTCAATAGGGAGCTCAGACTGGAGAATTCAAGAAGATATCCGTCCTCTTGACAGTGAGATTGTAATCCCAAAGTACTCGTGGGATTCTTTTTTAAATACTTCTCTCGAGGAAGAACTTCAGAAACAGAAAATCGAAAGACTGGTCATTGTCGGTATGCAGACTGAGTATTGTGTCGATACGACAGTTCGTAGAGCTTACAGCATGGGATACACGGAAAATATACTGGTCAGAGACGGCCATTCGACTTTTGATACGCCGGAGTTAACAGGTTCTCAGATAATCGGCCATCACAATGCAATTTGGGATGATCGTTTTGCCACTCTTAAGTCAACCGACGAAATAAACTATTCCCATCACTCACAGGATATTGATAGTTTTAAAGTTCACCGTTAAACTTATGTTTAAGGGTGAATCAATTTGGAAGCAAAAATAAATCTAATTACTATATGGACCGATGATATTAAAACTATGAGGGACTTTTACAATAAAGTTCTCGGTTTTGAAATTCAGAATAATCTGGGAAGTTATGTGGAGTTTAAAAACTCCGGAGTGCGCTTTGCCATCTGTCAAAGAGATGTCATGTATAATTTCTCAGGTGAATATAAGAAACCGAAAAACGGCCAGGCTTTTGAATTGGCATTTCCCTGTTCTGATCCTGAAGATGTAGACAGATCTTTTCTAGATTTGGTTTCTAAGGGAGCTGAACCGATACATGCTCCTGCTGATATGCCCTGGAAGCAGAGAACCGCATTATTTGCAGATCCCGATGGAAATATTCATGAAATATTTGCTGAGTTAAAAAACGAAATATCTAGTGAAGACCTCTGAAGTTGTCCTTAATCAATAAGATCAAATCTCTTTCACTTATATTCAATTTTTCCGAAAGCTTTTTATAGATCTTTTTAATATCATCCTTTTGAGCTTTATCTCCGGTAATCCACGGCATTCCCGTTGGATTATCAGTTTCTGCAAATATCCTGTTTGTGGGAATCTCTTTATAGATAGTCGAGCCCTTTAATATATCGGGGCCAATTGTGAAATAACATCCGATTTCAAGAAAATCTGCGATTAAATCAACAGGTCCCGAATACCAGTGGATAATTGATTTTTCGATATTATATAACCGAAGCAGCCGCAGCACTTCAGACTCGGCGCCTTTTGTATGAATAGAAGCTACGCAGTTATTTTTTTTGACTATTTCCAACTGCCTGATGAACTGTATCTTTTGTTGTGCATAGGTTTTCTCATCTTCCACCCAGAAAAAATCCAGGCCGATCTCCCCGACGAAATGATTATTGCCAATCAGTTCTGACAACTCCTTTGCCGTTGGATTGCATTCTGCAGCTCTCATGGGATGGATACCGAAAGAGGGTATTATATTTTTAGATTGTTCTGCCAGTTTCAGAGTTTTACTGTAACTCTCCACATCTATGGAATTGGCGAAATAGAGGACATTGTCAGAAATATCATCAATAGACATCTCTTCCATATGTATGTGCATATCTATGTAATCGATAGAGAATTACCTTTTTTCAACATTTTCATAAAATCTGCTTTGTCCAGAGGTTTGCTGTAATAAAATCCCTGTATATGGTCGCACCCGAGATCGTTGAGTATCTGAATCTGTGTACTGTTTTCAACACCTTCTGCCACTGTTTCAAGTTCCAGTGATTTTGCCAGTGTAATAATTGCCCTGGTAATGCTAAAGGCTCCATTGTTCTGTTCAATATCCCGGATAAAACTCTGATCGATCTTTATGGAATCCAGGTTCAGTTTCTGAAGATAACTGAGAGAGCTGTATCCTGTGCCGAAATCATCAATGGCAATTCGAAATCCTTTCTGTCTCAGATATTTTAAGGTATCGTTATTATTTCCGTCAGTATTGAGCAGCATCCCTTCTGTAATTTCCAGTTCAATGTATTCAGGGGAAATATCTGTTTCCCGCAGTGCGGAATTCAAACTATTGATTAAGGTATTCTTGGAAATCTGAAGAGGTGAAACGTTTACTGAAAGTATAAGATCGCTATGGCCCTCCGCGTGAATCTGTTTCAGCATAAGAAAAGCTTTTCTGTAAACCCATGTGCTGATTTTATGAATTATATCGCTATCTTCCGCTATGGAAATGAATTCAGTTGGAGAGATAGGTCCCAGGTGGGGATTATTCCATCTGACAAGAGCTTCAGCACCGATAATTTTCTTTCTTTTAGATTCTATTTTCGGTTGAAAAACTACTGAAAATTCATCGTTGAGTACTGCGCTGCGCAGATGTTTTTCAATTATGAGCCTTTTTTTCACCAGTTTGTTAAATTCTTTATGGAAAAAGGAAAATGTGTTTTTTCCGTTCTTTTTGGCTTTGTACATAGCGTTTTCGGCTTTCTGTACCAGCTCGTTTCTTGTAGATCCATCGTCGGGGAAGTTTGCAATCCCGATACTTAAGGTAGGCATATGCAATTCGGGATCTTCAACAGAAAGAATCTTGCTGGCCATCAGTGCCGGTGAATAATCATCACTTATTTCTGGAAGCACGGCGATAAACTCATCTCCGCCGATTCTAAAGAGAAAATCAGAACCGTCAAGGCATCGGTTTATCCGGCTTGCAACATCAATTAATACTTTGTTCCCGACTTCATGTCCTGGACTGTCATTAATTTTTTTGAAATTATCGATATCAATAAAGAGGAGTGAGAATTTATGGTTATTTTCTCTGCTCGAAGGTACGAGGCTTTCCATATAAAAATCAAAGTGTTTTTTATTCGCCACACCGGTCAGCCCATCGTATAGGGCCAGGGAGTTCATCTCATCCATCGTATTGAAACTGTTCTTTTTCCAGTAATAGGAGGTTACCAGAATCATCAGGTATACAGATCCGACTCGCAATGCGATAGGACTCATTTTAATAAAAGTTGCATTCACAGGGTCGATAGTCTGGATTCCGATGAAAACCAGTAATATGAATATATTTACGAAAAGAGCCCTGTTATAGGTTATTAAGATAATAGTAACAAGGGGATAGATTAGAAAAAACATCAGGGCTAAACTGTCCTTCTCGGAAAAGAGAAAGAAGAGAATCCACAATGTAGAGAAAATTGTTATAAATATCGTTCCACTGTGTTTTTCTCTATGGGATTTATACAGATACAATATAAGTGCCATTGTAATGATGACAAATAGGGATATAAATAATAAAACCTGTGAAGAACCATTTAGAATGTCAATTACTGCATAGGGAATGATTATTAATGAGTTTAAAACCATAGCGTAAAAGAGATATTTTAAACTGAACTTCTGGGCAAATTTTATTAACCCTGAATCCCTGTTATTAAAAGGCAAACTTTCCCCCGAGATGTAATTTAATAAGACAAGTCAATGTTTTGTTGGTTAAATGTGAAGAAATACTGTCTATAAAAATTCTTAAATGTGTGAGGATTATATCTGTCAATGGCAATATTTTCTATACTAAATATTGTAAATTTTGAATATTTTGTTGAAATTCGATATTACCTGAACCATTCTACCGGAACGGGAGTTTTATTTATAAACAAATCAGGGTCTTTTTTTAAAAATTCTCCGGTCAGGTCTGCCATCGGACGGGCCTCGCAGACATAGGACAGAGCATCTCCGATTCTACCGCTGACAGTTATTCCTTTATAAATAAGGGGTTCCTGTAATTTAACGTAATTGAGTGAGATATCGTCGACATCGCTATTGTGATGTCTGTGCTGGGGACAGTTTATAATCTTCCCGTCGGGAGTTTGTATCTTCAGATCTTCTGTTTCAGTCGACAGCCTATTGGCTACGTTATTCCATTCTTCAACACCGTGAATGTACGTATTTCTCATCATAGAGCATCCGAGGAAGAGAATCTTTGCATTCCTGTCATATAATTTTCCATAACATCCCCTTCTCGGGCATGCGGTTCTCCTATTCTCTTCACCAGAAACATATTCTTCTGCATCTTTTCCCAGGGCAGCTACTGAATGTGTCGGGTGCCACGAACGGATAACTCCCGGACGTTTCATAAAAAGGTTGGTCAGCAATCCCACACAGGACGGTTCCGTTAAAGGATTGAACACATTGTTTTCGCCGTTAATGGCGGTCCAGCTGTGTGTGGGGAATATTAATAGGCCGTCACTCATATATTCTATAAAGGCATCGAGAACAGTATCGGCTCCGCCATCGACTTCTCCAATGGCTTTCATCGATGAGTGGATAAGCAGAGTGTCTGTACTCTTGATTCCCAGTTTTATTATTCCTTTTATAAGATCGTCTTTTGTGTGCATGAATAACTCCTTTGATCATTATAACCGAATTCGTAACTTTTTCTCAACTATGCTTCTTTACATAGAAATTCACCGTTGACTCATCATTTCACTTTACCTATCATTTAGAACTATGAAATTTGAAGAGAAACTTAAAACACTGAAACCTGTAGATTCAATTGAAAAAATTGATATTGTAAAAGATGGTAAACTGCTTCGAACGATAGCCAATGCCGATGGAAGCAGGGGCAGCCTGAAAGTTATTGTCAATCTTGTCGATTTTGATAACGGAAACATAGATAAAGCTCTTGCTGATAAAGGACTGGTAGACTTTTGCGAGCATGTCGCCCATGCAGAGAGTAACCCCGGTCAGCATCCCAATGTGGAAATGCTGCAGAGTATTAAAGATAATGAATGGCTGAAAGCTGTTGTTCACTATAAAGTGCCCGCACAACTGGAAGAGAGAGTCAATAAATACACTGCACTGAAAAAAGAGGGGAAACTCGATTCCGACAGAGAAGGTGCTTTAGAAGTTTTTAATGAAGTAATGGATCTGCTCGAAGCGGGACATTTGCGGACGGCACAGATCGTTGATGGAAAATGGACTGCCAACCAGTGGGTGAAAAACGGGATTATGCTCGGTTTCCCTCTTGGAAAAATCGTTGTCTACAGCGGAAGCAGTGATATCGGATTTACCGATAAAGACACTTTTCCCATAAGAAAACTCAAAGGCGATGAAGGATTTCGCGTTGTGCCTCCCGCTGCGGGACTGAGGCGCGGTGCTTATGCCGGTACAGGTTGTGTTTTCATGCCGCCTGCTTATGCCAATGTGGGTGCCCATGTAGGACCTGGAACGATGGTGGAGAACCTGGCTGGAAGTTGTGCTCAGATCGGAAGGGATAGCCATATCAGTGCCGGAGCGATTATCGGCGGAGTGCTCGATCCCATAGAAGCGACTCCTGTCATTCTGGGAGACCATGTGCTGCTCGGTGAAGGTTCAGGAGTAACTCAGGGTGCAAGGCTCGGTGATCTGGTCACATTAGCTCCGGGAGTGCATATTTCGAAAGCGACGCCCATACTCGATCCGATTAATAATGTTGCTTATACATCGCGCGGGACTGCAGAACTCATTACCCATGAATTATCCGGTGGAATTAAAACATATAGCGTCGGTAAGGTGATCGAAGAAAAAGATCCCTCTTACGGCCCGGAAATTCCCGCCGGCGCTCTCGTAATACCGTCGATGTCTGTCTCAAGCCAGGGCACATTGAAATTGACTCCTTTAGTTGCCAAATACATAAAATCCGCCTCTGAACGGGCATATGCTCTTGAAGAAGCGCTAAGGGGATAAAATGGCTTTAAAAGCAAAGAACTCTTTCTCCGGCGTAGACATTTCTGAAATCAGGAAAATGAATGCACTGGCAAAAAAAGACACTATCAATCTCGGTATCGGCCAGTTGCCCGATTCGCTGCCTTCGGCAGTTATGGAGAGAGGGATTGATGCTTTTAAAGAAGGGCAGACCCGGTATACATCCAACCAGGGATCTCCTGACCTGAGAGAACTTGTCGCCTCTTATCACAGCAGAAAGAGCGGCCGCGAAATTTCAGCCTCCCAGGTTGTTATCACTAACGGCGCCGAGGGAGCTTTGTGGAATATCCTTTTTACCTATCTCGATAAAGGGGAGGAAATCCTGATTCCTGAGATCGCTTTTTCCGTTTACAACACTATTGCCGATCTTCAGGGAGCGAGAGCTGTCACTTATAAGCAGGCTGATGATTTTTCAATTGATTTTGATGATCTGGAAGAAAAACTCAATGGCAATGTTAAATTTCTTGTTATAAACAGTCCGAACAACCCTACGGGCACGATTCTATCTGAAGATAATATCAGGAGATTATGCGATCTTGCAGAAAAACAGGACTTTTACATCATCTCCGATGAAATTTACAGCGAATTGTATTTCGGTAAAATAAAACCATTTACACCGCTGTGCTGTTCCGATCGGGTAATCGTCGTCGACGGTATCTCCAAAAGAGCTGCCGCCACAGGATTGAGAATCGGATGGACTTTGTCCTCAGAAGAGATCAGTAAACCGATGATTGTTGCCAATCAGTACATTACCACCTGTGCCGCTTCTGTCTCACAATATGCCGCCCTGTCATCACTTGATGGATCATCTGACGGATTTATTGAAAACGTTAAGAATGAACTGCGGGCGAAAGCGGAATATGCCTATCAGTTCCTCAAAAATATTGAGGGATTGAAGGTTGTAAAACCGGAAGGGGCTTTTTATATTTTCCCCGATGTTTCTGCTCTGGGAACATCGAAAGAGGTCGCATTGAAGATTCTGGATAAAGTGAATGTTCTGACCATTCCGGGAATGGCATTTGGAGCTAGAGGGGATAAGCATATAAGAATCTCCTTTGCCGTTGATTTTGATGTGCTCAAAGAGTCATTGAACCGCATAAAAGATTTGATAAACAATTGGAATGAATATGAATGTAAATGATATTAGTGACAGATTCGATTTGAGCTCCGGGAAATTGACAATATCCGGAATTGATGCAGATGCTCTGATTAAAGATTTCGCGACGCCGCTCTTCGTTTATGACGGCCAGACCATTATAGACCGCTACACCTATCTTCGTGAAAATCTGCCTGTGGAAGTGGATATTTTTTACGCTATGAAAGCTAATTCCAATATCGCTGTTATCAAGCAGCTCGTCGATCTCGGTGCGGGGGTGGAAGTCGCCTCTGAAGGGGAGCTCTATGCCTGCGGTAAAGTGGGAGTTGATCCGAAAAATATCGTTTTTGCCGGTCCTTCTAAAACCAATGAAGATATATCTATGGCAATTGATATGGGCATTTATGCCCTCAATGCGGAAAGCCTCGGTGAGATTAAGAGAATTAACACCATTGCTGAGGGTAAAGGCAAAGTGATGGATATTGAATTGAGGATCAATCCCGAATTCGAAGTGGCCGGTGCCGCAGTCAATTTGGGCGGAGGATCAAAGAAATTCGGTATCGATTCGGAAACTGTTTCCAAAGTAATAGAAGAGACCTCGAATCTGAAAAATATCAGGCTTCAGGGGATTCATGTCTTTGCTGGAACAGGGATTCAGAACAGTGAAGGGTTCCTGAGCAATCTCGAGAGTTGTTTTGAGCTGGCACAGGGGATTAATGACAATCATTTCAAAGTTCTCTCTATAGATTTCGGTGGCGGGATAGGAATTCCCTATGCCGATGATGACCCTGACCTCAGCATTGAAGGAATAAGCACCAGCATAACAGAACTCATTGAAAAATATCCCTTTGTAAAGGAAAACAACACGAGGATTATTGCCGAACCGGGCCGTTATCTAGTAGGGCAGAGTGGAATTTATATAACTGAGATTATCGATAGAAAAAACTCCCGGGGAAGAGAATATCTTTTAGTGGACGGTGGCGCCCAGCATCTTCTCAGGCCGGCTCTTATCGGAACATCTCATCCGACCTTCAATATTTCCAGAAAACAGGAGAATTTCGTCCCCTTTGATATCGGGGGAAGTCTCTGTACTTCAATTGATTTTCTGGGAAAAGATATACAGCTGCCCGCCGAAAGTGAATCGGGGGATTTTATCGGCGTATTCTGTTCCGGTGCTTATGGGTATACGGAGAGCATGCCTCTCTTTCTCAGCCATGATTTCGCTTCAGAAGTCCTGGTTCACAATGGGAAATATGATCTGATCCGGCCGCGTATTAAAATCCGGGACATTGTCGACGCTCAGATTATTCCCGGTGAATTGTTATGATAGACCTGAAACAGGATCTTGTTTCTCTGCTCTGTGATCTTATAAAAGTAGAGAGTGTGACAGATGATGAAAAAGCATTTTGTGACCTTTTATTCAAAACGCTATCTCAATACAAAGGCAGCCTGATCAGGGTCGATAATTCATTGATATATCATCATGACGCCCATAAAGAGAACACTATTGCTCTCGTAGGCCATATTGATACTGTGCCAATCGGTGACAGTACAACAAATGCGTATATTGAAGGTGATTCTGTCTGGGGGCGCGGTGCCTGTGATATGAAAAGCGGACTGGCTTCCATGCTGAAAACTATTTATGAATTAGAGAGTGGAACTGTGGAGCCGAAGTACAATGTCACGTTCATTTTTTATGAAAGGGAAGAGGGGCCGATTCCCAATGGAATCAATACTCTGCTGGAAAAAGGCCATCTTTCAAAAATCAATTTCGCCTATATCCTCGAACCGACTGATGGGAATTACTCTGTGGGATGCCTGGGATCTCTGGCTGTAAAAAAAGAGATTAAAGGTCTATCGGCTCACAGCGCCAATCCCAAAACCGGAAAAAATGCCCTTGATGAGGCTTTTGCAATTTATAAGAAAATAAATACATTGGACAGAAGCATTTGTTCAATACAGAAAATAGATGAATATGAATTTTACGAGACGGTAAATATTACATCTCTCAATACCTCTAACGCTTTTAATGTTCTGCCGCCAAAAGCAGAAATGATGGTGAACTTCCGCTTCAGTCCTCTCCGGTCCACAGAGGAAGCCAGAATTCTTTTATATTCGTGCATAGGTGAAGATGGCGTCACAATGATTGATGAAGTGGGTTCCTGTTATATTGGTAGTGACAATAAAAAATATCTTCTTCCGGGAATAGAAAGCGAGATTATGCAGGCATGGACTGACATTGCCCAACTCAATGAAGCTGGAATCCCGGCGATCAATTTCGGTCCGGGATCAATTAAATATGCCCATAAACCCGATGAGAGAATAACCATTGCAGAATTAAAAGAGTTTTACATTAGCTTAATCAGACATATATAATAAATATATGATTAGATTGTATCACCCCCATGTTTATCAGGGACCGCTGAGCTTAAAACACAGAAAAGGTTATTTTGAAGGATGGTATTACAAATTCGTCTCAAAAAAAGATAGGGCTTTTGCTGTAATTCCGGGTATCTCATTAAAAAAGGATAATTCTTTTGCTTTTATTCAGACCATCAATGGCGATGATGGAAAGACATCATACACGACATTTCCCCTGAGTGAATTGAAAATAAACTACGACCCATTTTGCATCTCCATTGGAGAGAACTCTTTTTCTCTGGATAAAGTCCTTCTCGGTGACAGAATCCCTGTTTCTGGGGAAATCCATCTGAACAATGTGCATATGTACAAACCTACATTATTCCGTCCGGGAATAATGGGGTGGTACAGATACGTTCCGGCTATGGAGTGTTATCACGGCGTTGTCAGTTCCGGGCACAAATTGAATGGAAAGATGCTCTACGAAAATGAAGAATTTGATTTCTCAGATGGAAGCGGTTATATAGAAAAGGATTGGGGAACATCTTTCCCGTCATCTTATATCTGGATGCAGTCCAATAGTTTTCAGACCACGGACAACTCTTTTATGCTGTCAGTTGCCAATATCCCCTGGTTCGGCTCATATTTCAGAGGATTTCTTGGATTTCTCGATCTGGGCTCTCGCAGAATTACATTCTCCACGTATACGGGATCGATACTGACTGTCGATTCAATAGGTGAACACAGTGTTTCCATCACAATTAATGGTAAGGGCCCACATGGCAGAAAATCTCTTAAAAAAGGTGAAGTTATTAAAATTGAGGCATCGAGAAAAGCTGTCGGTTTGCTTATGGCTCCCCATACGGGTTCTATGGACAGGCGCATAGGCGAGAGTATTGATGCTGAAATTTCTGTAAAGTACAGCAGGAATGGCGAAGTTTTATTTCAGGGAGTAACGAGAAACAGTGGTCTGGAAATTGTCGGCGATAGCAGTGAATTGAAAAACTAGTTAATTCTTATTTCCGTTTTACCAATTTTGATTATGTCACCTCTCCTCAATCTTCGCTGCTCGTTGGCTTTCAGGGGATTATTATTCACATAAGTGGCATTTGTACTGCCGAGGTCTTTTATATAGGCCACATTGGATATAAATTCTATAAAAGCATGTTTCCGGGAAATCAGAGGATCATCTATTCTGAAATTACAGCTTTTGTCTCTGCCTATGGTAATGTTCTTATTGATCATAAGGTTATTGGTGTCCGACTGCAGTTTTAAATTGACTTCGCCATCATCTTTTTTTATGGCTTTTCCTTTATTACTTCTCTTGTAAACAGTTTCATCCATATAGTAATTATGCCTTAATTTATAAGCTCTGTCGAACCAATTTGTAATTCTAATAAAAACTGCTATTATATAGTGCATTATTCGGAGGGACAGTGGCTAAATTACCTGAAAAAGTGGGCAAATACAAGATACTTTCGCTGATTGGAAAAGGGGGGATGGGTGTTGTTTACGCAGCGGAACATCCCACATTGAAGCGCAAAATCATTCTTAAGAAACTGACCATCCGCGATAAGGAATTTCGTGAGAGATTTCGCCTCGAAGCAGATTTGATGATGGATCTGCGAAGCGATTATATAGTTGATATGTACGATCATTTTCGAGAGGGAAGCTCCTATTATATCGCTATGGAATTCATTGAGGGAATAACTCTGGAAGAACTGATCAGTAAAACAGGCCCTCTTGAGTTCAGCCTCTTTATTTATATTATGAGTTGCACAGCGAAGGCTTTGAAATACATTCATGACAGGGGAATCATCCACAGAGATATTAAACCGTCTAATATTTATATTTCAGGGACGGGAGATGTCAAACTGGGAGATTTCGGTATTGCATCTTCTTCATCGAGAGATGTGAAAATTACCGATTCCGGTTCTGCCATGGGAACTCCGGCTTATATGGCTCCGGAACAGTTTCATGACAGTTCGGCAGTCGATAAAAGGGCGGATATTTTTTCATTCGGCGTTACTCTATACGAATCACTCTCAGGGCGAAAGCCCTTTCCATCAGAAAATTTCACAGAATTGAAGCAGGAGATCTGCAGAGGCCGATACAAAAAGATTACCGCTTTAAATAAACACATTCCCATAGCACTCCGATGGATGATCACCAGGTCCCTTTTTATAAATCCTTCTTTGAGGCCCCGCGACATTAACTCCATGGAAAAGTATTTTCAGAAGGAACTGAAGAAATGGGGATATCAAAAACCAGGAGAGCAACTGGCTGCATTAGCCCAAAGCGAAAAGAAGACTAAAAAAGGGAAGCTTACTGAAGTCGTAGAAAAGACTGAAAAAAAAGGGAGACATATACAGTTTCAATATATCGTCCTTCCAGTAATTCTCCTTTTATCGGTCCTTTTTTTCTATTCCGGTTCACTGTACAAAGTGCTGCTGCCAGATAGTTATGGTGCTTTGAATTTAAGTATGATTCCGGCATCCGATGATGGGCGTTATGTTCTCTATTCTGAGAAATCCGGGGAACATGAAATGATTAAAAGCGGTTCATTTAATTCAAGTGGAAATGTTTCTCATTATCTGAAGGAGGGGAGTTACACACTTAAAATAGAGAGTGGATCCAATGTCATCTGGCGGTCAATTTACGTACCTTGTTTCAGAGATTCAAGGGGAGAGAAGATGGATGTCACTGTATTGTCATCTTCTCTGGAACAATTCCCTCTGGAAATGGAATATACAGTCAGAGACCGCTTTTCCAGCAGAGATCTCACTACTGAATCAAAAGTCGAAATCATGGAAGATGACCAGTGGATTACCTTAACCGACAATCTCAGCAAAGAGCTGACAACGGGACGCATATATGATCTCAGAGTTTCTTCTGATGGTTACAGTTCCCGATTATATTCACTTGATATCGCATATTATCAGACCTCTGTCACCATGGACATTCTCTTGAGCCCAATACCGGCAGAGCTGCAAATTCCACCGATCGACGGGAAGATTTTCTTAAACGGTAAAGATGAATACTTCTCTCTCGAGACGCTCCGCTTTGAATCTCTCGATAATCGGGGAAAAGAAAACATGGTGATCAGACTTCTTCCCGGAAAATACCTGATTTCAATTGAATCTGATGGAATAACGGGAGAAGAGAACATCTTTTTGGATAGTGAAGATCATCGGGAAATCAAAGGTATAAAAATTCAGGAAAATGGAATAAAAATTGAATTAGACTGAAATAAAGTTTAGTATGTATGTATGGAAACTACTAGAACTATGCTGATTATTGATGATGATTCCATTGTAAGGGAAAGTATATCAGACTTTTTCGAAGACAGCGGTTATGAAGTTCGTCAATGCATAAATGGAAAAGACGGAATTGATGCTGTCCGAGAGTTTAATCCGACTGTAATTCTG